>JAAUXT010115497.1_pt1 | contig 34748 bp, 39 predicted proteins | sample 7278171 | NCBI WGS metagenome assembly JAAUXT01 (sample SAMN14350112, study PRJNA611818) | marine sediment metagenome | isolation source: surface marine sediment (1.8m) | place: French Polynesia: Moorea | collected 2018-08 | reverse complement strand
TTTAAAATTTTTCGAATTGCAAAAAGTGCATTTTCAACTTTTTTGTTTCTCAACCGATTTCAACTTTGATCACAGATTCTTGGAGGGTATCACTGGGGGAATCTTTGTGATGTGGTCTTGGAGATTATCTGAGACATTTTTTTATCTTCATGTTTGGAGTATCTCGGAGATAGGCCCCCACCTATTGGCATGCTTATACAAATGAGGCTGCAACCTACTTTTACCAAGGGGTCACATGACCACACAAAAAGCTCCATATCTCAGCCAAAACAGGTCAGATCAAAGCATTATTTACACCAAAATGTTGCATTTTTCACGCTCTATCTACTGGTATTGGTTTCATTGAGAATTTTGCACACTGAAAAAAAAAATGAATTTTTTGTGGAATCTCCCATGATGCACCTGTGATATCAGAAAATGGCAGCCATTTTTGTGTCTCAGTTAAAGTGGGTTTTTCTCAATTTTCAAGGTGAATTTGGTTCAATATGAAGGTCTGGTACACATCAAGTTGAAGGGCTTTTCACGAGAATTCCAATGGTACCAGCGGTTTTGAGATTGGTTGAGTTTGAAGCCCAAAATCAATGAAAATAGTTGGTATGGAAATCACCGCGAGATCTCTAGATCTATATTTCTTGGAGAAACTGACCTCATCTGACTCTATGTTGGGTCGCAGAGCCACTTCCGATACGATGTCGATCGCATCTCGAAGATTGCTCCGATTGGCCGTCATGGCGTAGATGATCGAATCCCTGCAGGAAAATGTGAAGCGAAGCGTTCAACCCAAGTCAACCACGTTTTGAAGCACCAGTGTAAACACTCGACAAGTGAAACTTCACCACAGGAAGAACATTTGGATCTGATTTACCTCGACGCCTGACAATCGCAGATTCCGCCACATTTTTCCACTGTTGTGTGGATGTCTTCCCCGGTGGGAAATTTACTCGTCGACTGCAAGAACAAATCGCCAGCAATGCAAAAACCGCGAAACGAGTACAGACCGACACGTGCACAGAGAGACGCGTGCAATTTCCTGGAAATTCGAGGCAATGTTTTTACCCCAAATGCCAGCTTCTGCAGAAAGTGGGTGATTCCGGTGGGATAGTTGACTTCGTATCTTGACCCTGACGCCACAACAACTGAAAGTGGAAAGCAGTTGTTTGCAACGAACATAGCTCCGACTCCAGATCCTTATGACTGCATGACTGCAAAAACAAAAGAATCCTGAGGCCCTGAGGAGTCCACGTGTCGACACTCGGTGCTGTGCACAAGCACACAGCGTGGCGTCGTATCTGAATAAAGATTTTCGCGACTGTACAAGGGGGGTGGGAGACAAAGAAGCACTGATTTTGATGAGGATCAAAACAAGGAAACTCGAGGGAAGGCTGGAGGGGGGGGGGCTCTCTTCAACATCGTGTGGATGTCGGGGGTGACAGATGAATATCCCACCCCACCCCCCGGATCCACAACTCGGGAGTGACCACAGCCTTATCCACACACATGTTGTGTTACAGTACACATCACAAGATCTCAATCGCTTATGCCTGAAGAAAAAGTCAGGAAGATGGAATTTTCACCTCCAACAGCGCAAAATTGTCCGAAAGTGTTGTGCGTTGCGACACGAAGGCCGTTGTCCAATGTCGTTATCTGTGTTTTGTGATGCTTGTCATCAAAAGTTGCATGTTTAGGTGCAGGCAGCCACGGCAACGGCTCGGAGAGAGGAATACTGTTGGCGTTAGTCTCCCCTGACGAAGTTGTGCAGTACGATCTTCCCACTCGGCCACTGCAAGACAAGAATTGCACGTGCAGGAATGAAAACATTCATAGATTTTTGTTACGTTTTTCATGTCACTGGATGAACTGATGCAATTCCCAACTCTGGTTCCTGGATCTGTCTGATTTCCACACATCCCAGCTCATCTGAATTTGGGGACACAGATTTCATCATGCGATTTGCCTTTCAGCGCAGAAATCAGTTTTCATCGAAGCTGCACTGGAATCTTACAGCAAAACAGTTGATTTGTTCAATTCATTTCACCCCAATCTCAGGTTTGAATCTGCGGGGCCAGTCATTTCTCAACAAACTGAGTCAAATTTTCTGGGAAGGAATGGTAATACACGACGAAAACAAGAAAAGGTCCGAGTTGTTTTTGACAGACATCTGACCCAAGCACATTTTCTGCTGGTCACCCAAACCGGTGTCCAGATCTGGTGAAACTACAAACAGAGAAGAATCGGTGCGGGTACCACACGTCCAATGAATGCATCTTGAAGGTGTTCACACAAAGCGTACCTCTTGATGTCCCTCAGAATTCTCAAACGCGACCGCAATGTCGCCGACCCCGTGCGCGCTGCCATCTTTGTTTCCTGGTTGCCACCCAATCTGTTGGGCTGGTGTTGAACTGTACCAAGGCGCGAGAGTTTGCTGCAATCCATCTTTATCAACAATATCGTGGTGATGCAAAGTTTTGGAAAAAATGGAAAAAATCCGCATTTGATGAAGGGACACAATGTCTGTAAATTGGCATAAAATGTTCATCACCTTTTGACACCTGACCCAATTGTTGTGATCAGTTTTGGTGCACTGGGTCCCAGTTCCTTCGTGTAAAGTTTTGAGAGCACTTTTAACTTTACCATTTGCAGTTTCAAGTTCCATGTGAGTACGGTTCCTGTTTTCTTGCCTTGTCTTGACAAATTTTTCTTGACAGAAAGTCGCGGTGAACTGTAAATGGAGAGGACATTTCTATTGAGAAGAACGTTGGGAGGAAATGAACGAAATTTAATCTGTCAAGACCTGCACTGTGCATCCAGGCACCAATCTGTAACCTACGAGATCTGGTCACATCTTCGTGAATTGAGGATTTTACTTTTCAGGTCAACAACCAACAAATGAAAATGGACAGTCCCACTTGGACCCCGTCACGAAGGAAAACACTGGACGTGTCTCGACTGCAGAGCTCTCTTTCACAACCCCCCGGGCACAAACGACATTCTTGGGACCCCAGTTCATCACGACAGTTGTCAACTACCTCAGAGAAACTGGCCTTCATCGAGCAGTCTCTGAAGTTGCTGAAAGCTCAGGGCGACCCACTGAACCAGGAGACGAAACCAGACGCGAGATTCCGGTCTTTAACGGCGGCGTCGGGTGACAACCCCACGAAACATTCAAAGTGGCACCACAAGAATGACACACCAGATCTGAACTTCAATCATCCTGGAATCTCGAACTTGCCCCCACGATTCCAAAGAAGACACAAAAGCGGATCTCATCAGTCAGCAACGGACAGGAAAAGCAACCAGACTGGAGGTGTGGGATTGCTGTTGAGTATCCTGACTGTTTTCGGCATTCTTGGGTTGAATTACATGCTTGTGAAAGACTTGCAAAAGGGTTTGTGTGAAAGCAATTTGACTCTGAATCTGACTAGCCTGAACGCCACTCTTCGAAATCGCGTGTTCGGCCAACACCTTGCTGTTGAAGCAGTGCCGTCTTTGGTGTTGGGACACATGGTACCACTCGAAACGTCACCCCTGGTGATGGCATTCTTGGTAAGTACTCGTTTGGCTCTTTCTTGCTCACTTGCTGTGCCCAAAACTGCAGCAAATCTGTAAACCCGTTTACGAGCAAGACCAGGCAAAGCGCGAGACGACCTTAGCGAGCACTTGACTGTTCTCACATCTTGTTGTCGACGCTTTTCAGGGTTCGACGGGCGTTGGGAAGGATTACGTGGCTTCAGTCATTGCAGACCACATTCGAACAAAGCGGAGGACTGTGCACAAGTTGATTGCTTCTCTGCACTTACCACAAGACGTTGATGCACTGCAACTCCACAACTGGATTTTCAGAAATTTGAGTTCATGTGCAATCAACCTTGTAATCTTTGATGAGTTGGAGAATGCCTCTGAAGCAGTCGTGAAAGGGATCGAGCGAGTGCTTACAGATCTCAAGGAATTGAGGTTGAATTCCACCAGAATCGTGGTCGTTCTGATCAGCAGTTCAGGTGGGACTCACATCAACAGTCTGGTGTACGATCACTTCAGGACTGGGATATCCAGAGAGGATATTCGCACCGCAAACGTCCTGGAAAGTTTGAAAGCAACGGAGGCTGCGCAGTGGGTATTGAATTTACACTCAGAAGGATTGATTGATGAAGTTGTGCCGTTTTTGCCATTGGAGAGGAAACACGTCGCTCAGTGCATTGAGCTCGACGTCGAGACGAAACGCGAAACTTGCGCAAACCCCCACGTTGTCGCGCAAGTTTTGAACGAACTTGAGTTCTTCCCTCAGGACGACCCGTTGTATTCAGTTGCCGGGTGCAGGAGGGTCGGAACCAAAGTGGACCTGGTGTTGGAGGCTGTGGAATCAGGTCATTTGTTCATTCATTGAGATCTCGATCTGATAGTTGTTTTGTTGACACCGAATGTGTTCGAATCTTCACACTTGTGATATGCTCGGCTCAATCCAGCAATAAAGTTGAAGGCTTCATTCAGTTGAAAAGTCATTTTTTGTGAGCAATTTATTCAAGGAAATACTGCAACAAGATTCATGATACCTGAGCTTTGTCAATACTGTTGTACACATTTTGTTGGTACTGCCTCATTCTCTGGCCTTGTACAAACATTCCAAGTATGTCTGCGCATTTATTTCGAACACGATGTTCACGTTTGGTGTCACGTTCTCCTTCCACCTTCGGTCCACCACCACTTGACCCTTGGTGTGTTGACCGTGACATTCGACGACAGCGGCGCAGTGTTCTTGTTGAACGATGCACTCCGGGTCCAGAGCGCACATCATCGCCAGCTCGTCGCACGGAACGTACTTCGGTTTCCCGGCGCGCCTCCAACGTACGAAACCAAACTCTTCGACGCATTTCAAAAAATCGTTTTTTCGTGTCGTCAACGCACGCAGCTGGTCATAGGTCTCCTGTGAGTCACAACGAGAACAAAGTGTCCAACTGGTCATGATTTTCAAAGCATATTTAGAGTTTCACCGCGCGTGCTCTGCATCTGCCGGTGTGCTCGTCCGAAAGAGGCTGAGTTAAAAGTGTGAAATTATTTTTCATGCGTGCTCGTCTGAAACAAACCGACGACACAAGCTACACTACGTCAAATCAGTTTTGGCACTGGAGCGGATCTGCCCACAACATTGCTGAGCAAGTACGAGACAAAACAGAAATATCCAAAGAGCACTCAATTCCTGGTCGTGAATCACATGTTTGACAGAAAGCGGAAACTCATCAGAAACATTCACCGCGTGAACCTAAACAAAAAGCAAATGACATTTGGTTGGGGGGGGGGGGGCACGAGGGTCTGCAGTGCTGACAAACTACATTGGAACCACAACGCGGCGTGTCCTTCGAGGCAGTTCTTTAGACGAGTCACTGAACAGCTTGAATCAGGTAATGCAATAACACTTCAAGGTTGATGGTTTTGATAATGTCCACGTTTGCTTGTTTGCCCAGTTTGTTTTCGTTGTCAACGATCATCTGCCCACGAGTGTGCCGACCGTCCAACTGAACCGTAACAAAGTGACCTGTTTTTTCGACAGCGACCTCTTGGTCAAACGCAACGGCGACCGCAATTTCATCGCAAAGGGTGTATACGCCTTGCTTTTTCATTTCTCCAATCGAATGCTTTTGTATGGAACAGGTGAAATCGTTCTTCTTCGACTTCACGGCATTTCGCAGTTCCGTGTACTCATTCTGAAAACATGAGAAATTTGGTGACACCATTCCTGAAATGAAGCCACACTTGCGCACATCAGCTGCACTCGCGACGCAGTCTGTACTCACCCAGGGCAGGCTGTGTTTGACGCACAGTTCCCAGCAGGCCATGGTGATCGGACACCCCAGTTCGTTGAGAGCGACGTGCGCCGCCTCGGGGTCGGTGTGGAAGTTGAACTCTGCGCTCGGGGTGATGTTTCCCTTTCCTGTGTGGGACGAAAAATTACGCCTGAACGCGGGAATCCGAAGGACTGGCAGTGAAGGCAGAGTTTCAGAAGGCGTTTGAGCCCAGGTGACTCACCTTCATAATTTCCTCCCATAATGTAGCAACACTTCAGGTTCTTCCCGAAGTTTGGGTCCATTCGAATAGCCAGCGCCACGTTTGTCAGAGGAGCGAGGGCGACCAACGTCAATTCTCCTGCAAAAAAAACCCATCAGCATTCTTCAGAGTAAATTACGGCAAAGGTTTTTTTTTTTTTCGAAACTCTGACAGCGAACTAGCTGTGTTCCACTCGTCGACAGTCACTCAAATACTTCCGTTTGTCATTCCTTTCACTTCGCACACTGCTGCCAGCCAGCACCAGTCTCTCAATGCCACCTGCTCCACCCCCCACCCCCCCGACTGCACTGCGATTTGACCCACGGGCCTCAGCTGTTTGATCCACATTTGAACCAACCGTGAAAATCACCGCGCGTCTCCCCGTGCGAGACCGAACCTCTGTGTTTGGACGCCAGCGACAGGAGCGCAGTGACGGCGTGCTCGGGTTTGATGAGAGACTCGTCGACCGGCTCCGCGTCGGGGGCGTCGCCCAGACCGTCCTTCCCGTGGTAGAAGGTGGAGTCGCCTTGAGATCCGATCAGAGATTTGTCTGCGCCCTTGTAAACAGGAATCTGAAACAAAATTTTTGGGGAGGCTTTTGTCACACAGTCCTCTTGCCAAAAACGTACACCGTACAATGTGATCTGTTTGGTACAATGAGACAGGAGGGCAAATAAATTCCTTGATTGACTTCCTCTTTCCTTCGAGTTGCTGTGGAGAGTATGAAGACTTCATTGTTTCGTTTCTTAAACAGGTTTCTGTCAAACCATACTCACGTCCAGCCTGTCCGCCACGCGCAGCACTCTGAGCACATTCCTGCACACCTGTTCGGATGACGCGTTGCCGTGCGTCGTTGTTATGGCGACGACGTCCACGTCCGCTCGCGAGAGCGCCATCAGAATCGCCTGCGCATCGTCCACGCCAGCATCCGTGTCGATCACGAACTTCTTCCGGTTCTCCCCCGCCATAGCACTGCAACAGCATTACATGAAGTGACGCACGCAATATGCTCAGCAGCCAAACATGTCACTCGTCAACTGGCGACAACTCATGAAGTTCGCGTGGGTGAAGAGAACAATCATTCTTGTGTTTTTGTCACCAAGGTTCGCATTGTTAATCACTGCTGCGCAAGCAGTGCCGAAAAACAACCCAACACAGCATTCATTCAACAAAATAATTTTATAGGCACGCAAATTTTTTGTAGATGTACAAGTCCGCAAAAGGTGCAAAATCGATAAAAATCTATGAATAATCCTTTGCTGTAAAGCTTCATTCACGAACAACAAATAAGAAAGACTTGCTGCATTCTTGAAGGTGAACGATTCCCAGACGAATTCAATCACACTCATGATTGGCGTACGAGTACGAAACAACGCGCAACATGCACCAGGTTTTCAAGCGAACTCTACGTCTGAACATGTCGTGAGTGTTGTCAAAAACACTCCAGCTCAATGCAACCAAAACGTCACAAGGCACATGCACAGCACACGCCCGGAGCTTCACAAACTCTTTGGGGAACTCTTTGGGGTAAAAAAAAGACTTGTCGGACAGCAAGACAACTTGCTTTGCTCGCCGACGACATCAGCGAATGAGTCACCTCTGAGAGGGAAAAACTCCTCTGCCCAAACAATCTGGTTTGTTTGCAGACTTCACCCGGTACATAGGATGAACCTTTCCAAACGACGTTGCGTTGCCGTTGATCCACTCCTCAGTGGAAAGGAAACATCGCTGGAATATTCGCAACAATGCGAAACAGTCAGCTTCTGCATTGTGAGCGTTCCCGAAGTCAGTCCCAACCATTCGCTTGTGCACTTCTGCCAGTTTGTAAGAGAGTTTCGGTCTTTTAGTTGGCTTCCACTCTTCAAACCGCATATTTTCCTGTTCTGTTGGCCTGATGTCGCAATTTGAGGAGTGGTTCTCGTCTGTGACGTGTCCTTCCGGGTCTTCGATATGCATGACAGCTTCCAGCAGAGCATCGTCGCTCACTCCGTCATCCCAGGGGTCTTCTTCGCCTTCACTGAACGCATCGGGAGTCAATTCATCAGCCGGAGAATCACTTCTCCAGTAAAGCTGCGTCTCAGAACATTTCTCCGCTGGTGGTGTTTTTGATCGACGGTCGTCTGGATCCGACAGCTCGCCAGGATTGCAATCCATCGAGTTCAGACTTGGTCGTTGTTGCTCCTCGTTGCTGGTGCCGTTCTCTTTCACTGTTGAACCTTCGTCAGCAAAGAGTCTTTTCTTCACTCGGTGATCCTGTTTTCCCTCGATTCTCTCTCTAACAGCATCACTCACCGGTGTGCCTGGACAGTGTGCGCGATCACAAGCTTTTGTTTCTTCCACTTCGAAGAGTTTCTTTCGGACGGTTAGGACGTCCTTCTCCTCGGCCTCGCACTGGTTTGTTCTCGGTGCGTGTTTCTTGGCGTGTGGCGCTGGCGGGGGCTCCTTTTTCCACGATTCTTGAAGACTTTGTAATTCTGGTGTAATATTATTCGCCAGCTGCTGCTCGTTGTAGAAGACCGGAACAGGCAAGCCACCATTTCGCCTCACTTCAGTTCTCGTGCCGCCATCACCACCCGTGTGTGGAACAGCTGGTTGATCATCAAGCCACCTCAGCGCTTCCAGTGAATCAACGCACAACACTTCCTCAGGCATGTCCTTTCCCAGCCTGAAGAATTCGGCCTTCAACAGTGGGAAGTCAAACTCATTCCCATTGTGGGCGACGAGGCAAACTGGAGGAGCGAGCCTCTGCAGGAAAAGCGTCACCAAGGAGTGGGCGTCTTCATCGAAGTCCTTCTGGTGAAACAAGTTGTCGTTGCTCAAGCCTGTGAACGAAAACAAAGAAACTGGTTTTCACCTTCGCACGAAAGAACACGAAAACAATTGTACTTGTGAGCGCAAGGCTCGCAAGAGCAAATCAAAAGTTTTCACCTGAAATTTCAGTTGCAGCGTAGTCCACCGTTCTCTTGAAGGGGAAAAAACACAGGAGAAGCTTGTCGACCACCCTGGGATGCGTCTTCAGGTCCGTCGGGTTTCCACGATTTGCAGCAAAATCCGCCAGGTGTTCACGATTCACCGCAACCAGACTGATTTCAGTGATCCTCGGTTGCTTTGCAACCGCCTTCAGTCCTGTAGCCTCCAAGTCAAAGAAGACCAAAGTAGAAATCCGTGTCTGTTCGTTCCTGGCCATCTTGCAGTTTCGGAATTCAGGCTGTCACACCAGACGGACCACACAGGTCACTGTCGTGTTGTAGATCCAACCATTTCGCGTGGCAGCTTTGTTTGCAGCACACTTTTTCTTACCCTGGTTCACAAAATTCACGAAGGAATCCGAGTGCAGTTGCTGCAAGATCGAAGAAACGCCTGCAGGTCGTGGCTTCAGGCTTGCATGGGCCTGCACGCTGTCATCGAAATTGAACCAGCGGTGACCTCTTTTCTCGAAACCGATTGTGAGAATCAATGTCACTCATTTGTGCACACTGTCAAGACATAGATCTATTATAAAAAAAATACGGTCCAATATTCAAGTAAATGCTGTACGAAAGTCAATTTTTGCAGCAGGATTTTTTCAGTTTGTATGTTTGAGCGAATGTTCAAACATTCGATACAATAAACACTCAAAAAGGCGTCTGTCACATGACTCATAAGATTGTCACGTGGCAGTCTGGCTGTTCTATCAATTGTGTGGCGTCTTTGGCTGGTGCGATGAAATATCTTCCTCATGACAAGCAAAAGGTCATAGAAAACAAATCTGTTCATTCTGATATGAAAGACATAAATCTGTTATGTCAGCTGTTCAACTGTCAATCTGTAATTCGTTTTAACTTGACAGTTGCTGCTGAACATCTCAAATGATCAGGGGGAGGCAGGGCAGTTGAACTCGGCCGCCATTGAGGAGTTTGACATTCCTGATACGATACTCTGAATTTACCGCCAATTAACAAGGTAAGGAGCTTCAATTGGTCAAGAACTGAAAGCCAGTGTGATCTTTAATCTGTGTAGAACAGGTTGAAGCTGAGTATCAAAGAAACTTTTCGATAACGGTGGAGAGGAAGCTGCAAACATCTGCAGCCTCCCCACCGGCGCTCATGTTAATGAGCTTGGTCGCTGAATTTAACAAATTTCGCTGAGATCTGCCACTTTGTGTTTGTGTGTGACAGAAAGATTGGATGTCAACTGATGTGGCAGTGATTAGACTCGTTCGATCTCGGATCTTTCACTCGCGAGCTCTCTTGGAGCGTGTCAAAAGGGTGCAGACAAAAATCTCTGCTTCCTCCATTTCCTGCCGGTTTGTGAAAGTGGGTCAGTCCTGGATGACACAACTCTCAAGAATTCTGGTCAGATGCAGATAGTGAGCAAATGAAAAATAAGCGTTTCTTTGTAGACAGACAACACTAAGCTCTGAAAGAGATTGCCGCAAAGATAGATCAATGTGACGAATGTTGCATTCGTCTGGACGCAGTCAGGCGTGCAAACTTTCGTGCACGAGAATTTTGAAAAGATGCTCCTGAGGTTGACACGCCCACTGGTCTTGCATTTTTCGTGACCAGTTGCTTTGCACGCAGGGCGTGCAAGCGGAAAATGTTCTTGGGTTGGTCGGTTTCAATTTCCGTTGGCTCAGAAGACTGAAGGATCGTCAGGATAAAACCCCGAGTTCAAGAAATTTACAAGATTCTGGTTTGGATTCAAATGGAACCAGAATGGAACATGTTTTCGACCGCACTTTTCGTCATGAAAGCAGAAGGGCGTGTGTGTACCTGTACGCATGTGCGCGGGGGAGGGGGCGACGGCATCGGGGGCGACGGCATCGGTGGTGTCTCGACCGACCGCACCCGTGTGTGTGTGTGTGTGTGTGTGTGTGTGTGTGTGTGTGTGTGTGTGTGTGTGTGTGTGTGCGACATGTCACCTTCTGTGATGTCAACGAAAACAGTCACCACAAGCGAAATTCTTGGTTTAGAAGCCAAAAAAACTTGGTTTTCACCTCTTCACAATCTGACACCAAATGCAAATGTTTTGGTGACTCGTGCCTCTGTGTGTGTGCGTGCATGAGTGTTCGAGAGTTTGTACGTGTGTGTGCGTGCGTGCAAATGTGTTCGCGAGTTTGTGCGTGTGTGTATTTGAACGCACTGGTTGGTCGCAAGTTGATCCGACTGACACCATTCTGCCACATACTTGTGCGTACGTCAATCAACTTGGATGCTTGCTGAAAGAGTATGCAGTTGTATTCATGAATACTGCCATTTGTCCGTGTACACATCATGTATCGCATACATGGATCCACGCAATGATGGCAGGAGCAAGATTGCAACTGAGCAGAATGTACGCTCAATATGCTGGGGTCATCGGAATAATGAGTCAGACCGAGATCGATTTTTCTAGGTTTACGACTGCGCAGCTTCACAGTGCAGCTGCCGAGAGCAAGTGAAGCACCCTGTGGTGTTTGCGTGCTCCGCCCCGTCCAGGAATGCGGGCAAAAATGATAAAAACCCTTGCGCTTCAAGAGAAACGAAGTCAGATAAAGTGCCATCGACCATTTCGTTTCAATCATTTCGCTCTGTGTTAGTTGTGGGGGTTCTTCTGGTTTTGTTTTTTTCCCACTGGCTGGATAGAAAGGGACCTGCGTTGGTTACGACTTCCTGTCTTGTTTTGTGGGTGCATTACTGTTTCAGTTGGTGAACTTTCATATCATTTTGATTGCAGTTCTGTTTCGGTTCTTTTCAAGTACCTGTGCCTAGTGAGCTTCGCCGTCTCGTTCTTAACACTAGCCGTTCTGTGCACTTTGTCATGACGCGTGGCTTTGGATCCTCGTTCGTTGTTCCAAGCAGGAGCAGCGAGTAGCAATGGAGGAGGAGAGGTCGCCCCCGGGTGACCAGTTCGATGAACACCCTCCGGAGCAGCCGGAGGAGCAGATGGAAGAGCAGCAGCCGCAGGAGGAGCAGCAGCCCCAAGAGCCCGAGCACGACCCTGAACCTTCTGCACCTGAGCAGGAGGATGATGCACACAGTGACCCCAATGTGGTTAGTTTGCAGGACCCCGATTCACCCCTCACATTCCCGCTGGAAACAAAGAAGTAACTTAGTTTCCGTGTGACCCGTGTTTTGGCTCGGCAATGTGAAATTTCCCTTTTTACGCAAAAAAAAAATGCCAACATTTGTTGCTAAAACACAAAATTTTGCCGTTCGGCAATCTAACATTATTTGCTTTCACCCTTTCATTCAAAAGCGTGGTTGTGAAATATCGCCTTCATTGTATTCAGACATTTTGTGCACAAAGATCCCTCTTCTGATTTGCCGTGTAAATTGCACAGCTCATTTCAAACATCCAGCGCCTGCCCAACCCTGCTTGTAAAATTTACCCAAACTTGATTTGCTACTCGAATCCACCAAACGCACAAAGTTCTCCGTCGGAGGATGGCAGCTCCACTTCGCCTTGCATCTTCATACGTCTTTGGTTTGGTTACCGGGAAATAGTTGACTGTTAACTCGTCGTTCTGTTCGTAGCTTCACTACTAGCTCCACAAGGTGTTCTCTAAGTTCGCACACTCCTTGGTTCAGCTTCTGTGTTCGGCTGTTTGGCTTGCCTTTGGCTCCACGCACACAATGTGATGCACTCGCATCCGATTCGTAAACGGCGTCATTGTGTCACAGGGAGCGATGGACGACGTGGAGGTTCCTCCGCGCGAGATCCAGATTCTGGAGACCGCAGAGGACATCCAGGAGCGGCGTGACCAGGTGCTCGGCCGCTATGCAGCCTTCAAGGAAGCGACGCGCGTGCGCAGAGAGCACCTCGAGGAGGCGCGGCGCTACATGTACTTCAAGCGCGACGCGGACGAGCTCGAGAGCTGGATCCTCGAGAAGCTGCAGACTGCTTCCGATGAGAACTTCAGGGACCCTACCAACTTGCAGGTACGTTTCAGCAGCGTGCGAAGAAGTGTTCGAGTGTGTGTGTGTGTGTGTGTGTGTGTGTGTGTGTGTGTGTGTGTGTGTGTGTGCTTTGATTTGCCTTGAGCAACGTCTGTCCTTGCAGGCCAAAATTCAGAAGCATCAGGCTTTCGAGGCGGAGGTGGCAGCACACGCCAATGCCATCACAAACCTGGACAAGGTCGGAGAGGAAATGATTGAGGCGGACCACTACGCCAAGGAGACTATCAGGGTAAAAAGTTCTTCCACATCTTCCAAGTTTCCGTTGTCATTTACGTACAGCAACCATTGGTCTTCAGCGTCACCGTTGAACCAAGTTGTGAACGGCAAGATTCGTTGCAGGAGCGACTAGACGAACTGCACCGTCTGTGGGAGATGCTGCTGTTCAAATTGGGAGAGAAGGGACAGAAACTGCAGCAGGCCCTGCAGCTCGTGCAGTTCATCAGAGAGTGCGAAGAGGTCATGTTCTGGATTACGGACAAGGTAAGAAAAGCGTCACCAAGTTTTGTTTTGCCGTTTTGCAATGCGAGCTCGATGGTTGCGGCAGATTTGATTGAGGCGTCTCCACGTTTGCTTGTAGGAAGCTTTCGTGACCTCGGAGGAGTTCGGCCAAGACCTGGAACATGTGGAAGTGCTGCAGAAGAAATTCGACGAGTTCCACAAGGACCTCGTGAACCATGAAGACAAAGTGAACGATGTGAACGTTCTTGCCGAGAAACTCATCCAGGATCAACACCCAGAGGAGGAAACAGTTCGCAAGAGGCAGGCTGTGAGTACAACAAACTTCCCTGTGTTCAAACCGTGGCTTGAATTTCTGTCATTTTGTTCGGTGGTGTTCGATTGGTCCGCGTGTGCATCTGTCTCAGTGTTTGATGCAATTTGCAGGAGCTGATGGAGGCCTGGGAGAGACTCAAGTCTCTGTCGCTGAGACGCCAAGAGAAGTTGTTTGGCGCTCATGAAATTCAGCATTTCAACAGGCACGTTCCATTTGATGCAAATTTCTGAAAATACGCAGAACATCTTTGGGAATCGGGCAGAAAAAAATTGTGCTCACTCACTCATGTCTTCCGTTTGGAAACAGAGATGCGGACGAGACGATCGCCTGGATCGCCGAGAAGGACGTCGTGCTTTCGACTGATGATTTCGGACGCGACTTGGGCAGCGTGCAGCAGCTGCGCCGCAAACACGACGGCGTCGAGCGCGACCTGGCGGCGCTCGAGGAAAAGGTGAAGTTCGGAGGGTTTCAAAAGAATCACATTTTACCCGCTGCGCAGGAGACTCAGCCATGGGGTGAATTTGGTTGAAAACAGTTTTCTTTTTCGCACAGGTTCGCACACTGTGCGGTGAAGCTGACCGACTGAAGGAGACTCACCCCGAGCAGAATGATGACATCACGGCGAAGCAGTCGGAGATTTCCAACAACTGGGAGCGCCTCAAGGGCAGGGTACGTCGTGGCAGAGTTGAACCTTTGGCCTTCCCCTTCTTCGGGCACAACCAAATGGACCGAATTGACCTGGTTGAACGTCGTTCCAGGCTTCGGAGCGCAGGATGCGTTTGGATGACTCGTCGAACCTGCATCGCTTCTTGTCCGATTTCCGCGACCTCGTGAGCTGGATCCACGACATGAAGACGGTCATCTCGGCCGACGAGCTGGCGAAGGACGTGGCTGGGGCCGAAGCGCTGCTCGAGCGCCACCAGGAGAACAAGGGCGAGATCGTGGCGCGCGAGGACAGCTTCAGGGCGACGGCCGAGGCGGGGCAGAGTCTCCTCGAGAACAACCACTACGCGTCGGACGAAATCAAAGAAAAGGTGCGCAGAACAGTTCGGTGCGTTGGGTTGGGTCAGAAGAGTTGAGAATCTCTATTTCTCTCTCCCGCTTGGGATTGTCTACATTTTGTGTCAATGCTACAACATGCAGCAAGTTAGTGACAAGGTAAGGGGCCAACGTTCCGCAGAGCACCGCACAACGGCTGGCGCATTCTAGTGAATAAGAATTTTTTCGCGGCTTCAATTGATAACGCTTTCGAAGTTGTCTTGAACTTGCAAACACTGGGATTTTCCAAGTCTCGTGAACATCCTCAAAATTAATTATCCCATCCACACTTCCAAGCAGCTACAAACGGCATATTGATTTGTGCATGGGAACCAGTGGCAGTGCCTGCAGTGGTGACACTTGTTTCCCCTCGCTGGCTTCGAATTTCGTTTTCGATTCATCCGATGGTGTTCCAAGTGAAAAATTTGCACAGAACGTGTCGTCCGCGCGAGCATGACAAGAATTGGCACCCATTCAATTTCTAGCGTTAAGTCTTTCATCTTGCGTGGTCAGATAAAGGATTGCTCGTCGAGGACAACAGGCGAAAACCAGAACAGAGTATTTGTTGCTTGCAAAACCTGATGAAAGAACTGTTGACTTGGCTGATCATTCGCTGGCTTCTTTCGCAGCTGGTGACTCTGGCGGAGGAGAAAACTTCTCTGCTTGAGCTGTGGGAGGAGCGCCGCATCCTGTACGAACAGTGCATGGACCTGCAGCTCTTCTACAGAGACACGGAGCAGGCCGACGCCTGGATGTCCAAGCAGGAGGTCAGTCCGTTTCTGTGTTACCTGGCATTTATAGCGAACTGAAAACTTGTCTCAGTCAGATGATGTCTTGGGTCAGAAGATGTCAATTTTGAAAACTTTGTTGTCGTTCCAGGCGTTCCTGTCCAACGAGGATTTGGGTGATTCGCTGGACAGCGTGGAGGCTCTGATCAAGAAGCACGAAGACTTCGAGAAATCCCTGGCGGCTCAGGAAGAAAAGATCAGGGTGCGTTGTTCTGTCCGTCACGCCGATCCTTTCCCTTTGCGTTCTGGTTCAGCAGTCACTGTTGTGTTGCGGATTGAACTTGGTAAAATTTCAATTCGACGCTACTGTTCCTGTGCAGTTTGGTGGTGCTTCTTCGTTGAACCCTGAAGTTTTGGCTTTTGTTGTAAAGTTGAACTAATTGTTGCAGGGAATGTCGTTCACAAATATGGTTATTATGGTAAGCGCATGGAGACTGATTTGACCCGTGTCTTGTCCATCTCGTGATGTCCTCAAAAGTCGTCGAATTCGACATCGAATTCGTATCGAAGAACCATGCGCAAGATAGCTCTGGAGTCTCAAAAGACAAGTTCGATTTGTTTTTTGCAGAACTGCAGGAATTCAATGATGTTCTCGGTTTGTCACCATCTCGTCGGGCCTTTGTTACTAATTCCAAAATTGCTTCATGAATTAACACGTTTATGTTAAAGTTCAAATTCAGGTTTAAGACCTAGGGAATTTCAGTTTTAGTTTTCTGACAAGGAACGTGTTAACTATGACGTCAGACGCACAAACTGACGCCATAATTAGGGACGTTACGCGTGCATTTTATTCAGTTGATATGTATCGAATGGGTGTGTGGACGAATGATAATCCTGCAAGTGAATGACAAGATGTTCGTTTCAATCTTGAGACTGGTAAATGGAGACTGGATTTATTTTCAGGCTTTGGACGAGTTCGCCAACAAATTGATCGAGAACGAGCACTACGCTGCTGATGATGTCGCTGCCAGAAGAGACTCGGTGAGTTTCTCGCATAAGAAACAACAAAGATTTTTGCTGTCGTGTCTGTTTGGTGACGATTCACACTGTGAACGACATTTCTTTGCAGTTGCTTCAACGCCGGAACGCACTGTACGAAAGAGCGCACATCCGTCGCTCTCGCCTCGAGGAGTCCTACAAGTTCCAGATGTTCGAGAGAGACTGCGATGAGACCAAAATCTGGATCAACGAGAAACTCAAGGCCGCTTCTGATGAGGGATACTTGGTAGGTGAACGTATTTCCGTTTCCTTCTGTTTGAAGCGTGTTAGGACACAGCCCAGCGAGCGTTGTTGTTCGAACAATGCCTTGACCTCTGTGCACTTGCAGGACCCGACGAACCTGCAGGGGAAGCTGCAGAAGCACCAGAACGCCGACTCGGAGCTGCAGGCGAACCAGGGCCGCATCGATGACGTCACCAAGACGGGCGAGGAGCTGATCTCGGCCGACCACTACGCCAAGGACCAGATCCGGGAGCGCATCGACGAGATGCAGGACCTGTGGAAGCAACTCGTCGACCAGTCCGGGCGCAAAGGTGCGGACATACTTTATTCCAACGCAGGCGTGTCCTGCACTGGCAATAGTTTTGATTACCCGGGCGGGGTTGGAGTGGAGGTGACCACAAAACTTGATCAGAGGTGGCACCACTGCCGAGACAATTGTCGATCACTTGGTGTCGATTGCGCTCTTGGTGAGGTGCCGCAGAGCAAAGTTCTTTCTTGTTTTGCTCTGGTGCTTTTGGCTTTGTCCATGACGCAAGCTTGCAGAAAACTCGGATTGCACGAGTCTCGTGTCTATTTCTGCAGGGAACAAGCTGAAGGACGCGAGCGACCAGCAGCAGTTCAACCGAAACGTGGAGGACGTGGAGCTGTGGCTCGCTGAGATCGAGGGTTCGCTCATGTCCGAGGACTACGGCAAGGTCAGCGCGCTCACAACCTACATTCTGGGCTGCATGGTCGGAGTGTGGCTGAGCAGCGTAGCATGAAAATTTGTGATCGTTGGAAGTACGAACGTGATCGCTTGTCAAGCTTGTTGCTGATACACACGTAGACATGTGTGTGCGCGCATTCAAGCATGCACACATGCATTGCGCACGCGCGCGCGCGCACACACACACACAAGCACGCACGCACACACACACACACACACACACACACACACACACACACACACACACACACACACACAATGAAGCGCCAGTCTGTGATTTGATCTTCTGTATTTTCCTTGTGCAGGACCTGACGAGTGTGCAGAACATCCAGAAGAAGCACGGTCTCCTCGAGGCGGACGTCGTGTCACGTCAGGACCGCATCGACGGCATCGTCAAGGCCTCGGAAAACTTCGTCCAGGCCGGACACTTCGACGCTGACACCATCAAGGCCAAGCAGGAGCAAGTGGTGCACCGATACAAGACACTCACGGTGAGCGACCCAGATGTTCGTGGAAATGAATTCGTGTCGACCGAATTTTGCAGTGTGTGACCTTGGTTTGTATCGTTCCTGCAGGATCCGATGGGCAAGCGCAAGAACAAGCTGTCTGACGCGCTGCGGCTGCAGCAGTTCTTCAGGGATGTGGAGGATGAGGAGGATTGGATCCGAGAGAAGGAGCCCATCGCAGCTTCCACCAACCGGGGTGAGTTGGGTCCGTGGTGTTCAGTCGAACGTGCGTCTCTGAAATTCAGAAAAGAGGAGGAATAGGTGGTGGCTTCGGCCTGGGGCTTTAGGAGTGTTAACATTCTGTGTACATTGGTTGTGTGAGACCGTGATGGAAAGGCTTCGCCTCTTGCAGCCAAAACCATACCACACAGATTCGTGGAGCCATTGTGGACAGAGCCATGGCAACATGTGTGCGCCAATTCACGCACGTTGCACACGATGTTCCGTCACGGACACGGAACCAATGTGAACAGGAGGCAACACAGGCGTCACGTGTTTCAGGTCGCGACCTGATCGGGGTGCAGAACCTGCAGAAGAAGCACCAGGCGATGCTGGCGGAACTCGAGGGCCACGAGCCTCGCATCAAGGAGCTGACCCAGCACGGCCAGGACATGATCAAGGAGGGACACTTCGCCTCCGACGACATCCAGAACAAGCTCGCTGGTCTCCATGTGAGTACCGACCGTTGTGCACCTCACTCAGCTGGTGCCATCTTCTGTCCGTCCAATTCTGAAAACGCCAACGTTTTGATGAAGCTGGGTTTCGAGATCCACCCACGCGCAGTGACGCTGAGCGCAATTCTTCCCTGTCGCAGGATCGGTGGAACAAGCTGCAGGAGGCGTCGCAGAAGCGCAAGGAGGACCTGGACGACTCGCTGCTCGCGCAGCAGTACTTCGCCGAGGCCAACGAGGCGGAGACGTGGATGAGTGAGAAGGAGCCGCTCGTCGGCAACACGGACTGCGGGAAGGACGAGGACTCGGCCGAGGCGCTGCTCAAGAAACACGAGGCGCTCGTCTCCGACATCGTCTCCTACCAGTCCATCATCGACGGGCTCAGGGACCAGGCCAACGCCTGCAAGGTCGGTGCCAACGCTTGTTGTGTTCTTTTTGTGAATGATGCGTAAAACAAAACTTCCTTCCTGGGAGGAGGGTGTTCTTTACAGACGCGGTGTTGCAAGTCCAGGCTGTTTCAGGGTTTATACCCGATGTCACTTCAGTGGCCACTTGATTGAGTGGACAACTGCATTGGACCCACTTTTGAAATTGATTTCAGCAACAAGAAGGCCCCATGGTTGACGACCTTGGCAAGGAGTGTGTCGTGGCTCTGTACGACTACACGGAGAAGTCCCCGCGCGAGGTGTCGATGAAGAAGGGCGACGTGCTGACGCTGCTCAACAGCTCCAACAAGGACTGGTGGAAGGTGGAGGTGAACGATCGCCAGGGCTTCGTGCCCGCCGCCTACGTCAAGAAGATCGACTCGAGCCTCACGGCATCGCAGAGCAACCTGGCGGACGAGTACACCATCTCCGTGCGCCAGAACCAGATCGAGAAACAGTGAGTTCAGTTGTGCTCTTGCTCTTGTTGGCGGGGGAGGGTGGTGCCCTTGTGAGATTTTCAGATACGGTGCCAACAAGGCACGTTTCAATAGTTTTTACGGCCTGCGATAAACACGTACACGAGCTGCATGATAACTTTTGAAACTGCTTCGCATCAAGTTCAGTGGCAGTCGAGTTGAATTTGGTTTGTCCTGCAGATACCAGAACCTGTTGGACATGGGGAACCAGCGTCGTGAGAAGCTGGAGGAGTCGCGCAAGGCGTATCAGCTGGTGCGCGAGGCCGGTGAGCTCGCGCAGTGGATCAACGACAAGGAGACGGTCGTCCTCTCCAGCGAGGTCGGCGACGACCTGGAGCAGGTCGAGGTCATCCAGCGCAAGTTCGACGACTTCCAGAAGGACCTGAAGGCGAACGAGGCGAGGCTGGTGGAGCTCAACACGATCGCGGAGCGCCTGACTGCGATGGGACAGACGGAAGCGGCGGAGAAGATCCGCATCCAGATCGAGGATCTGAACCAGAGATGGGCGGCGCTGCAGCAGGTGACCACGGAGCGCGCGCAGACACTAGGCAGCGCGCACGAGGTGCAGAGGTATCACAGGTGAGCGGCACTTTTGCTTCTGTAGAACAACCGTGTTTCTGCAAAGTGCTTGAAGCCAGAGGACGTTTCCGCACTGCCCAATTTGCGGTGAGTCCATTTTCAGTGGGGAGGGTTTCACGTGGTTCGTGTATTGTTGCTGCTCGACAGAGACGCGGACGAGACTCGCGACTGGATCGACGAGAAGGACCAGACTCTGAACCTGGACGACTTCGGCCACGACCTGTCGACGGTGCAGCGCATGCAGCGCAAGCACGAGGGTTTGGAGCGCGATCTCGCGGCGCTTGGCGAGAAAGTGCGAGAACTGGACGAGACCGCGAACCGTCTGATGCAGACTCACCCGGACCAGGCGCAGAGCATCTACGATCACCAGAAGGAGATCAACGAACGCTGGAACCAGCTGACGCAGAAGGCGACGAGCCGCAAGGACAAACTGCTCGACTCCTACGACTTCCAGCGATTCCTCAGCGACGAGAGGTGAGCCGACGCGGGAAACCTCGAGACCAATCAAAAATTCTTCCTGGGGCAATGTTAGATTCTTCAGACAAATCCAAATGACACGAGACCACAACAAACAATTCGTGGTGTTGCGTTTCAGGGACTTGATGGCGTGGATCAACAGCATGATGGCGCTCGTGTCGTCCGACGAACTCGCCAAGGACGTGACAGGCGCCGAGGCGCTGCTCGAGAGGCACCAGGTACCGACCGGTCTCCCCAGAAAGGGGCTTTCTTACATTCAGTCTTAAAAATTCTACGCATCTAATTTTCTGAACTCAAATTTCTGAGCTCTTCTTCATTTTGCTATGACCTGTCACTTCTTCGTAAACTCAGTTCACGTTTTTTAGCCCACAGCCTCTTGGGGTTAATACTTCGTTGTTGTAGTGTTCCCCCAGAACTGTTATGACTTTCCATGTTACGCTTGCATTCGTGAAAGAAGTGGGAGACAAAAGAATGTTCACATGTTTGAGTTTGGTTGCGTGGTTCTGGAATGTACACGTCCTTTTGTAGTCTCGTTTGTTTTGTGTAGTGTGAGCGTTCTTTGTCACATGACCAGAAAGAACATCTCGGGCATGACAAGATAACGTGAACTGGATCTGTTTTCAGCAATATCGCACCGAAATAGAAACTCACTATTCTCCTCTGAGGTGTGCCACAAGTCTGCCTGGCCAGGTAGCACTGAAACTAGCGTCTACGCATGCCACACCGTAAATTCAGACCTTTGAAGAATGAACTGCAACTTTTTCTTCCGTGCAGAGCGCATTTGAAACTTTGCAGTGCCTGAGTTCCCATCTGTTGGCTTGAGGGAGTTCCAGCATGTCCCTTGTCCAGAACGATTTTCTCCAGATTTTCTCCTCCATTTGCCTTCTTTTGAGTTGAACCAAACTTTGCGAATTGTGTCGTGGCAGTGTACGAATTGAAACCACTGGATGCCGTCTGACAGTGATTTGTTTCAAAGTTTTCAGTGATTGATTGCTGCACTTGACAGATGATCTTTTCGTCCAATCAGAGACCCGTGTGCATTTCTCGGCTGCGCTAGATTAGTGGAACTGTGACGACGCGGAATTGTAGATAGACTGAATTTGAAGTGAAATTTCTTGGCTGATGATGCTGTCAGCTGAGTGGTAGCATGCATAAAATCATCACATCCATTTGGTTGACGCAGGCAGTCCATTGAACTCGAAAACGTGTGAAATTCCATTCTGTTTTCCGTTGCATTGACGCAGACACAAGTTGTAGCGATCAGTATGAATAGTATCAACACGTGTGCGGTTTTTCAGGAGCACCGCATGGAGATCGACGCGCGCGCCAACACGTTCCAAACGTTCGAGGTGTTCGGGCACCAGCTGCTGCAGAACAACCACTACGCGAGCGATGACGTCAAGGAGAAGCTCAAGGAGCTCGCGGACGCGCGCGAGGCGCTCGAGGAGTGCGTACTCTCTGCACTTTTGTTCAGTTATAAAAGTGAAGCAACACGTTTTGCTACACTTTGATCGTAGACTTCTCAGAGAAAAATCTTGTTCCGTGAGCAAACAAAACCTTGCTCTCTGAGATGAGTATTGCGCCTTTGCAAACGATAGAAACGTGTAGAGTGGATTGTTCTGCCCATTGCGCGTATCTTCCCCCTTTGGGTTTGGCATTCACTATGGTGTTACGGATTGAACTTGGTGAAATTTCAACTTAAAAACAATTTACAAACTGAACAATGTGTGTCACTGTCCACAGGGCTTGGATCGCACGTCGCGCCAAACTGGACCAGTGCCTCGAGCTGCAGCTCTTCAACCGCGACTGCGAGCAGGCCGAGACGTGGATGGCGGCGCGCGAGCAGTCCCTGCGCGACGACCAGGAGGGAGGCAGCGTCGACCAGCTCATCAAGAAGCACGAGGACTTCGACCGCGCCATCAACTCGCAGGAGGAGAAGATCACGGCGCTTCAGAACCTCGCCGAACACCTCGTCAGCAACGATCACTACGACTCGCCCGGCATCGAGCGCCGCAGGGACCAGGTGTTGGACAGGTATGTGTATGTGTGTGTGTGCTTGTGTGTGTGTGGTGCGAACACTTCGCTGGCGCTGAAGTTGTGTTCACAAGTCTGTTCAGCAACTAAAGCCAAAGAAAATTTTCAAAACCGAGAACACATCTCTCTTCGATCCCTGACTTTGAATCATCGTCGTCAATGACAAGCCTTGTGATGGGGTGTGTTTGTGAGGCCAGCTGAGTTCACGAGGGCCACACTTCCGGTTTGGCGCGTGTCTGCACTGATGAGCGTTCTTGTTGTGACTCAGGTGGCGCAACCTGAAGGAGGCTCTGCTCGAGAACCGCTCCAAGCTGGGCGAGGCGCAGACGATGCAGCAGTTCTCGCGAGACGTGGATGAGCTCGAGATTTGGATCTCTGAGAAGCTGCAGATGGCGATGGAGGAGTCCTACAAGGACCCATCCAACATCCAGGTGCGTTTCATTCACTGCAAGGGTCCGTTACGCTTCACGAAACGCTTGCAAAAGTTCAGCAGGCCAGACGTTTGCAAGAATGCGTCATATACACCTCTTCAGGGAATGAAAGGCGAGAGTGCTTGATATTCGTTTGGAAATGGGGAAGTTTTGTTGCTCCTGGTCGTTTGTGTCTGAATCGCGGTTGATAACCGCCAATGTGCTTCTGATATTGCAGCCGCTAAAAAGCGAGCAACTGTCGGTAAGCTGCATGGTGTGGAACGAGAACACTGCGAAATGTAAAATACGGTTTTCTTGAACTTTTTCCTGCAGAGACAATGGTTAGGGTGAAGGACCAAAAACGTGTGCATGGAAAGGATGTTGTCCCAAGGGGGTAAAAAAAAAGGAGAAACTGTCTCCCCCACACACGAACTCCCAACGTACATGTTGTAACAGGCGTTACTCCTAACATCTCTTGTGCTGTTGTCAGGCTCCTCGAGGAACGGGGCCGAAGCGCATGGATTTGATGTTCTTTGCGGAACAACGGTGCCGTGTGATTTTTGTTGACAATGAATTCACGGCAAAAATAAACACCGTGGGTTTTGATCTTTTCGCTGGTCAATTGAGTCGGTACCAGTTCAGTGAAATGTTTGGTTTCCTTTGCAGAGCAAGCACCAGAAGCACCAGGCTTTCGAGGCAGAACTGGCGGCCAATGCCGACAGACTGGGCTCTGTGTGCAACATGGGACAAAGTAAGATTTCACAACCTTCAAAATGTCCTGTTTCTTGTGCTTCCATCAGTGTTGTGACTTCAAAACGTTCGCGCCTGTGTGAACCTTGAATATCGCCCATTCCAGAGCTGATCGACAACCAGCAGTGCGCGGGTTCGGAGACGGCGGTGGATGAACGCGTCAAGAAGCTGATGACGGAGTGGGACCAGCTGGCCGCCAAGTCGTCGGAGAAGGGCACCAAGCTGCAGGAGGCGAACCGACAGCGCATGTACACCGCCGCAGTCAAGGATCTCGAGTTCTGGCTCGGAGAGGTGAGCAACTGATGATGCTTCATCAGACAATCAAGCGAGAACATTTGGGAAGTGTTGAGATCCCGTTGAAATTGCACGTTGGTTGTGAAGCCAGAACCTCGAGATGATGCTTCGTCAGAAAGTCGATAGAGCCGAGTGCAACTTTTGTAGCTGCTGAGATCGTTCTAAAATTGCACGAGAGGCCAGAACCTCGAGTCTCTCCGGTGCATTTTCAGGTGGAGCACATGCTGGAGACGGAGGACTACGGGAAGGACCTGGCGACGGTGCAGAACCTCAACAAGAAGCACCAGCTGATCGAGGCGGACATCAAGGCGCATCAGGACCGAATCCGCGACCTCAACGACCAGGCGGACGCCTTCATCGAGAGCGGCGTTCTCGACACAAACGAGATCCGCGAGAAGAAAGACACCATCAACGAGCGCTACAACCAGGTGTGCAACAACGCGCAGGAAAGGCGCGGGAAACTGAACGAGGCGAACACGCTGCACCAGTTCTTCCGCGACATCGACGACGAGGAGGCGTGGATCAAGGAGAAGAAGCTGCTCGTCGGCTCGGATGATTTCGGCCGCGACCTGACCGGAGTGCAGAACCTGAGGAAGAAGCACAAGAGGCTGGAGGCGGAACTGAGCAGCCACGAGCCGGCCGTCCAGGTGAGCGCTGTAGGGACAACACGCGGACATGCAGGATAAAATTGACCCTGTACATTCAGCTGAAGGTGGTGCTGAATCATTGTGAAACGCAAGAATACGTGTGTTTAGAGTACTCAGATTTCGTGGATGTAGTCACGTGTGTTTGATTGACAAAACGTGTGTTTGATTGACAGAACGTGCAGGACGTTGGCGCGAAGCTGATGGCCGAGTCGAACCTGCTGAACGACGAGATCGCGCAGCGCCTGCAGCAACTCGCGCAGAACTGGGACGAACTCAAGGACATGACCAACAACCGCGGCCAGAAGCTGGACGAGTCGCTCGCCTACCAGCAGTTCGCGGCGTCCGTCGAGGAGGAGGAGGCCTGGATCACCGAGAAGCAGCACCTGCTGTCGAGCGAGGACCTGGGAGACACGCTCGCCGCCGTCCAGGGGCTTCTCAAGAAACACGACGCCTTCGAAACGGACTTCAACGTCCATCTCGGCCGCTGCCAGGAGATCACCAAGGAGGGTGACAAACTGATCCAGGAGGTGGGTTTGGTTTTGTTGCGAGTCTTTGCTTCTCACACTGCGTAAACTTCGGACTGCTCAAAAAAGGAACGAGTTTCTATATTTACTCGGTTTTCTTGTGCAGGGCAACCACAACGCGCCGCAGATCGACCAGCGCTGCCAGAACCTGCAGCACAACCTGGACTCGCTCAAGGACGCAGCGACGCGCCGCAAGGCGAGACTCATCGACAATTCCGCCTTCCTCCAGTTCATCTGGAAGACAGACGTCGTCGAGAGCTGGATCTGTGAGTGGTGTTTCCGTTGTGTCAATCCAAACTTCATCTGTGTCGCAACCAATCCCCAGAAGACGACGAGAAAATGTTTTCCTTCCTCGTTGTGTGAGTTTTCAGAGGACTCGCTATTTCGGAGAACACACATTTGCATTTCAGAAAACTCAGTACTCTGGGAACTGGTTCTCAGAGGACTCGAGTTCCACAATTGCGAATGAGTGGCCTCAGCCCTCGGGGAACTGGGCCAACCACTTGATTTTAGAGGACTTCGTCCTGTGAAAATTGAGTCCTGTGAGAACCGTGACAGCGGAACGAATGCCAACGCACCACTTGCTTTAGTGTGGCGGTCTGTCTCCAGATTTCAACAAGAACGATTCTTGATTTTCAGCCGACAAAGAGACCCAGATCCGATCTGACGACTACGGCCGCGACTTGTCCTCCGTACAGACTCTCCTCACGAAGCAGGAGACTTTCGACGCTGGACTGCAAGCTTTCGAGAAGGAGGGCATCCAGACGATCACGGCTCTGAAGGAGCAGCTGGTCGCGTCCAACCACGAGCAGACGCCGGCCATAGAGAAGCGCTACAGCGACGTCATCTCCAAGTCAGTGCCCACTTCCTGAAGCTTGAAAGAATAAAGCTCACGCAGTGTCTTGCGGAAACGACGAACTCTTGCGAAAGCAACCAGGACATCCGTCTTGCAATTGCGTAGGTACATTGCTTCAGTTGCTCCATCATCTGTTGCCAGGTGGCAGCGACTGCTGAACGACTCGGACGCGCGCAAACAACGCCTTCTTCGTCTGCAAGAGCAGTACCGCCAGGTGGAGGACCTGTACCTGACCTTCGCGAAGAAGGCGTCGGCGTTCAACTCGTGGTTCGAGAACGCCGAGGAGGATCTGACTGACCCCGTGCGCTGCAACTCGGTGGAGGAGATCAAGGCGCTGCGCGAGGCGCACGACCAGTTCAAGGCTTCGCTCAGCGCCGCGGAGACCGACTTTAACCAGCTGGCCGAGCTCGACAAGAAGATCAAGTCGTTCAACGTGGGTCCGAACCCGTACACGTGGTTCACTATGGAGGCGCTGGACGACACGTGGAGGAATCTTCAGAAGATCATCAAGGTGAGGTTCCGGTGTCCGCGCTCTGAATTCTGGGAGTTTGCTCGTATTTGTGCAGTGCGGACGGAGGAAGTTTGCTTCAAGACAGCTCGATGGCTCCTGACGTGTGACCTTGATTTCTGACGCGCTGTTTGCGATGTTGCAGGAGCGAGACGATGAGTTGGCGCGCGAGCAGCAGCGTCAGGAAGAGAACGACGTTCTGAGGAAGCAGTTCGCGCAGGCGGCCAACGCCTTCCACCAGTGGCTCACCGACACCAGGCAAGTGCACGAAACTTATCATTGGTGGAAAGCGGTTCAAGAAAGGTGGAGCAGGTGCTGTTTTACCGGGCAGTGCTCCACGCGTTGGTGCGCGGTGTTTGACAACAAAACCTCCGTTCTTCCACACAGAAACTCGTTCGCAGACGTCGTGTTGACAACGTTAGTGAAGCAGTTCCGTTGCTGTTCTCGTTCATTGTTGTGACGATGTTCTTTTCAGATTTTGGCTTCTGGGCAGCGGGTCAATACATTCACATATTTGGCATGAGTTTGTCGAAAATGACAGTCTGTTCCAGCATGCAGTTCAGAAAAACTACCAGTGTTTTTGCGACTAACAGAACACCCATTGGGATTTGTTCTGAGACATTGTAATCGACAGCCACTGATGGAAAAATCCAATTTGAGCAAAGAAAATCACTGCAGCAGAAAGGTTCAATGCGTACAAAAATCGCACTGACAAATCGTTTTGATATTGAAATTTTCTCCGCAAACGAAGTTGCGCTTGTCAACCTGTTAGGGTTATGCGTTTTCCTCTGGTGTTCTGCATTGTTGTTGGTTTCTCGGACAATGAATGTGTTTTGGCAGTTCCAATTTTGTTGTACAATTTTTCTAACAGCGAGTGTTGAACTCACACATCTCTATTTCAGAAGAAAAGAAATCAGGACGTCCCTTCAACAGATTTTGCTTCTTGTTGCAGGTCAGCCATGATGGAAGGCTCTGGCACGCTGGAGAGTCAGTTGGAAGCAACCAAGGTACGTATCCAACCCAAAGATCAGCGTCACGCCTCCAAAATAACATTTCTCGTGAGAACATTTTTGTGCGGCGCGTACTGACCCTGACGTGTGTTTGTGTTTGCAGCGGAAGTCGGCTGAGGTGCGCGCGCAGCGAACGCAGCTGAAACGCATTGAAGACCTCGGTGCTGCGATGGAAGAACGGCTGATCCTGGACAATCGGTGAGAAAATTTTCCCCCGCCCCCAATACTCCACACCCTGGACGGAATCGTTGAAAAGAAAATTGGTTGAACGCAGCGGCTACAATGTTCTTGGTGTGATCGCAGGTACACGGAGCACAGCACGGTGGGTCTGGCGCAGCAGTGGGACCAGCTCGATCAACTAGGCATGCGCATGCAGCACAACCTCGAACAGCAGATACAAGCCTGGTGCGTAGGAGAGTGCACGCTTTCGTCAGCTTTTTGTGTCAGCGGTCGGTTTCGGTTGTAATCACTTGACACCTTCAAACTTGTGTATTTTTTTGCAGTAATACCAGCGGCGTGAGTGAAGAAGCATTACGAGAATTCAGTATGATGTTCAAGTGAGTTTCCTTTCAAAACGAATAATTTGTGCAAAGCTTTCCGTATCCAAGTTGTCACATCGCAATCTGGACGAAACGTTTGATTTGCAGACACTTTGACAAAGACAAGAGCGGCCGCCTCGATCACCACGAATTCAAGTCGTGTTTACGAGCCCTGGGTTACGACTTACCGATGGTGGAAGAAGGACAACGAGATCCAGAGTTTGAGGCCATCCTGGACAGTGTCGATCCAAACAGGTGCGTGCGCGAGATGCGTCGAAAACACCTTCATCCATGGGCCTGTGCGGCGCCCAGGCTGCCATGGAATTACTCTTTCCTTTCAACGGTAAATCAAAAGCAAAGAGTCAGTTGAAATGTCAAACTTCCTGTTTGCAGGGACGGAATGGTTTCCTTGCAAGAGTACATGGCGTTTATGATCAGTCGAGAGACTGAAAACGTCCAGTCCTCGCAAGACGTTGAAGCAGCCTTCCGCGCCCTCACCTCCGGAGAAAAACCTTTCATATCCGGGCAGGAGTTATACGCCGTAAGTGCTTGTTTTGTTCAATCGTACGATTGCAAAAGCAAAAAGTTGCACGCAAATGTCAGTGCACGTTGTTTTTTCTTGCACAGAACCTCACGAAGGAGCAGGCGGACTACTGCATTGCCCGGATGAAGCCCTACGAAGATCCGAAGACGGGGCGGACGGTGCCGGATGCCTACGATTACGTCACCTTTACCCACGACCTTTTCATCAACTAGCACTAACCCTCATTGTATTCATGTCCACAGCTTATTCTTCCAACAGTTTTTGTTAGAGATTCATAAGCGAATGTTTCTGCAGGTGTAACTCGCGTACCCCCTGTTTTAGTTTCTTCTACGTAACAACTGGAGAATTCGGAGGTAGAAAAGCAAACAACTTCCAATTTGGAACTGTCGGATTGGGAAGAGCAAAAGTCACTCAACAATAATTTCCAAACTCTCCCGAAAACTACGTGGGGAAATGAACAACTGTTTCCTCGGATTTGGCATCGGTCAAAACTTTCGGCTTCAATAAAATCCAAATTGCACTGAAAAATAAACCATCAAACAAAAACAAAATTCGTACGCACAACATCGAAATGACTGATAAAAGCTGGAGTCGTATTCAACATCAACTGCCACAAACACCTCATGTCAAAAAGTAATTTGGGAATTGGCGTCTTTGTTTGCCTCATCAAGTTATCAATCTCATTTGTAGCTGCTTAGTTTTCCAGTCCAGGTGTTTATTTTTTAGTGCAGTGTGCTTTTGATGTGCAAGTGTTCGGAGATTGAGAGCAAAGTGCTTTTGTTTGAAAACTTTTTCCGTGGTGGAGTTTCAGAATGAGTTTGTTCGTGACATCATGATAAAAAATATTTCAGGTGCTTGTTCAAACAGTTTACACAGACGTGTATGTTTTGTTGTACCGTCGCACAAAAGAATCGGACACAAGATTCAAAACAAAATATTTTTGCGTGTCGATAAAAACAGAACAGCTGTGACCAATACAAGTCGCTGACCCTTCCTACTTTTGTCATCAGGTGTTGAATAAATGTTTTTCGGCTTTGAGTGAAACAGTGTGTTGATTTTTGCGCGAAGGGGTGGTTCAACGCTTGAAATTCCAAAAATCTAGCAGGTCGGGGCGGGCAGGGAATGCTAGTGCAGTGTTTTCCGGAGTCTGACCACATGGACCAGCGCGAACGATTTTCGCTTCTACTATCTACGTTCTACGGACACCTCGAAGCGAGGCGGAAGCGGGAACCAGTCAAAACCCGTTGCAACTCGTGAGTTCCGCAATTTTACAATTTCCTGCTGATCTTCAACAGAAAACGTCAATTTTCAGCTTTGGGTCGAAACGGACAAGTATACCCGTCAGATTCTGGTGTAAATTCAGCCATGATGACAGAAGAAAGTGTATCACAAGTTGGTGAAGTTCCCCCAGAAGCGAAGAGGGAGGAAAACGCGACGACCGAGGGTACTTCAGCACCACATGTGGACAGCACCGTAGTTGACACCATGGGAAACAAAGGAAACAGTGACATTGAGGTGCAGACTGACAGTAGTGCTATTGCAAACGAGGACTTTGCTCTTCATACAGACGACGTTGAAACAGTACCAGTCGCCAAAGCTTCGTCCTGTCCTTATGAACGCACCGATTCTGCCCCTGAACAGCAGCAGTCCACGTGCGAAACAGTCGTGGAGAAACCAGAGGAAAGTGACACCCTTGAACAACACAGTACCAGCACAATAATTATTCTGAATGACAAGATTGACGAGGTAAATGCAGAAATTCCTGAAAAGCTGAGTGAGATCGGTATCGGTCACTGCGGAGAAGGTGACCACGCAGAGCAGGAAGACGACGCTGTAGCTTTCATGCAGAGCGAAGCTGTCGTATTTCACAGTGAATCAGAAACAGAAAACACAGTGAATCAGGATCAGGATGACAAGGTGTCACACACAGGTGCTGAGGACGGTTCAGTTCTTGTTGAACCTTCTCACCACGTTGAACTGGAGAACGCGAGTTGCATTCCAGAAGCGTATTCAACACCATTCTGTAACGGTGTTGTTGTTCAGGAAGAAAAGCCTCAAGAGAGAAGTGGAGATGCTTTCTATACCAACGCAGCTGAGTACTGGGGAACTGTGCCTGCCAACATCGAGGGCATGCTGGGAGGGTTTGGGCACATTTCCAGCACGGACATCGGCAGCTCCTTCCGATTCCTCAGATCGTTCATCATCGTAAGTTGAAAATCGACAAAGCTTCGTTTTGTTATGAAAGTCTTTGGGCCATTGTTGGCAAGCTGCGTTCAACTGCAATTTGCTTTGAAGAATTTTTGTCTCATCTTTGCTTCTTGTACACACAAATGTTGACCAACACTGGCGGATTGTTGATTCTTTCAGGGAGACAACGCGAAGACCGGAACAACCAAAGCGTTGGATTGTGGGGCGGGAATCGGGAGAATTACCAAGCTGCTGCTGACCACCGTCTTCGATTCCGTTGACCTTTTGGAGCAGGATCCCAACTTCGTGCGTGAAGCTCCTGCATACTTGGGAGCGGCGAAAGCAGCGCAGGTTGAACGCTTCATATGCTGTGGATTGCAGTCGTTCACTCCCAAACCGAAGGAGTACGACGTCGTTTGGATTCAGTGGGTTTTGGGACATTTGACCGACGACGACTTCGTGGCTTTCTTCAAGAGGTGCCGGACCGGGCTGAAGGACAATGGGATCATCGTCGTGAAAGAAAACATTTCATTCAACGATGAGCCAGAGTTCGATGAAAAGGACAGCAGCTTCACGAGGCCAAGGGAAACTATCATGCAGTTGTTTGAGAAAAGTGGGTTGAACCTGTTGAAAGAAGAGAAGCAAAAACACTTTCCAAAGGAGCTTTATGAGGTTCGGATGTTCGCACTAAACTGAGGGCCTGTTGCGCGATTGTCTTGGCTTTACCAGGAGGTCGGGGTTGTTCGTACCAAAGCACGTAACATCCAGTGACGCACTGCATTTTTCTGCTTTCATGATCTCTCATAGTGTAGCAAAAGAAGAGTTTCTTTTCCTTTAGATTTGAGCAGGATCCAAAGAGTACGTTACGTCTGCGTGCATTCACATCGTATTCTCGGTTGAAAGTATTCAGCGTTTCGACTACAAAAAGTTTTTCTTCGCTCTTTCATTCGTGTTTCACTCTAGTCGAGTGTGCAGCTCAGTATTGCTCTCCCTCTCTCGCTCTCTCTCTCCAGTGTTAAATGTAGGAACCAAAGAGTGCCAAAGTAATAAGCGTTGAACAGTCAGCAGTGCGGCAAAAATTCGCCTCAACGTTGCTATAAAATTCACAAAACGTTCGGTGTGACGTTTCGTCAGCACACCCGAAATCCTGATTGCAACGATGTGATTCGACGTGATTCGATTGCCTGACACACCAAGTGCCAAACTGAAGCTGATCGCGACAACAACGACAAAGCAATAAAACAAATATCAGCCAAAAAATAATTGTTCATTTTGTTGAGAAAACAAGAGCAATGACTAGATCAGCAAAAGCACCTTCTTGTGAATGGCTTGCAACGTTGCAAGGTCGTCTTCTTGAGATTTCACCTGAAACAATCAAAACGGGCATTGATGGAAAATCCTGTGTGTGGAAGCTTTGAATGTAGAAATGTGAAGGCAAATACTGCAACCAACCGCCAGCAAGAAGAACGTTTGATGACATCTCCGTGTGTTGCTCAAAGAAACGAGAAGGCTACGCCTAAAAAGCGTGTGGTCCATAGAAACGTTCGCAGTTGAAGTGGAAGTGGAAGTGACCCCCCACCCCCACCATGTCTACATACAGACATGCACATACAGACTGATGGTGATTACACGAAGCGTGTGGTAACACCATTCGGGACCACACGCTTAAAAACGCCTATGGTGAACGTTGAGATTTAAACGCGCAGTTTTGAGTTCACCCCAGTGTCGCACACCGTCCAGGGCGTCTGGCAAGACTGTTGGCGGCGTCGCTCAGTATTTAGGTCAAGGGTGAAGGTCGCGTGGGCGGCTCACGCTCGCTCGCTCGCCCGGTGCTCGGCCGCACTCGTCTGCAGCTGCGCGGCGGGTGATAAATGTGTCTGGGATTCCTCCACAGCGCCGCCACTACACCCTGAATCCCAAACCGCTCTTCACGTCTCCTCGCCAATGTCCCTTCTCTGTTCTGAAGGTTCTGCGCGACGGAATATTCGCCGAATTGCCAACATGCAGTTTGTGCACGACAGCAAATGAGGTCGGATGTTCTCCCGTTGTGCACTACTGCAAGAAATTGCCTCCACTTTCAGGTGTAAGAAAGGTGAAGTCTGGCGACAACAAAGATGATGAAGACGTCTCCAGACGAGTAACTTTCCAACACTTTGTTCGCGCATCAATGAACTGGTCAGATCGAGAATGGCACTTTCACCACTGTGAAAGCAGCTTTATGAGCTGGACCAGGTTTATCCTGCGAGTTCACAACCGCGTTGCCGTTGAAGTGTGGCGTTTCTAAAAGGCTCCAGTTGTACAGCGCCACTCAAAAATCTGCCGAGGTCTCGATTATTCGGTAAAAAACTTGATGGCAACGCTTGCGACGTGCTCGTTCGAGTGACATGACGTTCACCAACTTCATTCGTACAACAGGAGGCAGCGTTAATGAAAACGCCTGCAACTGCGCCGCACCCCTGACGATTCAACTGACTGCAGTCTGTTTGTCGCCCCCCGCCACTTTCACCAATGCCCATTGCAACCTGCGCATGCTCAAGGCCTGAAACTGCAGTCAAACGACTGCATGAAGTGAGTCTCCGCGGAGCACTGCACCAGACAGGACCGTGTAGCCGTAATCAACCGAACAAGATTCCCTCCGGCAGAATCTTCAGTCAGAATAGATCCATAGGCCAATGTCCACAGCAAGGAATGGTCACCCGAGCATCACAGCGTCATACATCGCAACCAATCCGCAATTTGCAAGACACAAGAAATACAGAAACCAACAACACACCGTGACAACATAATTGGAGTGAATTTTGATTTCAAAGTTCGGAAAATATGCAAAGTAGGGACCTATTCATGAGTTTCTTCCAAATTGCACCACAATCCCGAAGCCTGTATCTCCTGCTGTTCACCGAGACGGTTCCTGTTCAACACGCGGACTGCACGTTCGATTAGAGAGTCAACACGGACACGGCAGGTTCACATGGGTCTTGCAGGAAGCCAGTCAGACGAAAGGGAAACCACGGTGAACACCTCAAAGTGCTCGGGAGTCCCAGCGACATGCAGCTTTACGGCTGTGCACAAAGGTCGCCACAGATCCAAACAAAATCGTTTTCAAAAGTCAGAAATCATATCCTGCAGTTCATGCAACTTGTCTCAAGCCTTGCATCGTCACCGAACGCGGTCAATTGTATGTGTGTCCAAAACAACCACGTCAAAACGACACTTGAGATCTGAGGCCTCCCCCCCCCCCACACACACACACCTCATTGCAGTCTCATGTGGTTCTCAGAACAATTGCCCGTGTCACCAAATCGTGTCCGAGAACTCCTCAAATCTCCACTGTGTCCGAGTGGTCGGTCAGGTTTCGATCGAGAAATAGACAGAACTCCAAAACTGGGCACAAATCTGACGAATCACTGGATGCGGACTTGGCAGTCAAAACAAAATCCGACCAGCACGCGACCTGATTTCTTGTTTTCGAGCGGGGATGTTTTTTCGCCAGTTATTTTTGTCTGGAAATGTGGCAATTATCCCCGCAGCTGCGAAACCGTCAGGAATCAACAATTAGAAGAGCAGAACAGCGGAAGCTGGTGCGTCTTTCACTCCCAGCAAAACTCGGAAGTTTTTCATCTCTCAACTGGGAAATAACGTCTCCAAGCAAAAGAAAACGCAACAGGTGCAAAAAAAGGCGGCCAGGGAACAAGTCACAGCAAACCCGGTATTCTGTGACGTATTTTTAGGTGATTTGAACCTTGAAGCATACATTATGTATAATGTATGGTGATGGTGAAAATCACCTATAGGCATCAAAAGGCTAAATCTGTGAACGCGAGTTTGAAAGT
>JAAUXT010090415.1_pt1 | contig 34756 bp, 33 predicted proteins | sample 7278171 | NCBI WGS metagenome assembly JAAUXT01 (sample SAMN14350112, study PRJNA611818) | marine sediment metagenome | isolation source: surface marine sediment (1.8m) | place: French Polynesia: Moorea | collected 2018-08 | reverse complement strand
CCCCCCCCCCCCCCCCCCCCCCCCCCCCCCCCCCCCCCCCCCCCCCCCCCCCCCCCCCCCCCCCCCCCCCCCCCCCCCCCCCCCCCCCCCCCCCCCCGCCCCCCCCCCGCCGCGCCGGCCCCCCAAATTTGAACTGTTTGCAACATTCAACGTAGTGGCGTTGGCGTGTTTGGGAGTTAGACGGAAAATCTCAGAACCGAAAGAAAAAACAAACCCTCCCATTTGGTTTTGTGTGCACAACTCGGGCCTGCACAGGCGAAACGACAGCACACACTCACACACAATGAGCCCGATTTGTCCGCAAATGTCAATGATTTCCTGCGGTAAATGGCCGGGAAGAAACAAAGCATGCCCAGCCAATCATCCCATTAGGCGGCGCACAAAACCGGATTAGCATGCCATCCACTTGGCCTCTCCCATTGATCTCCACTAACCCTAATTTCCCCCGCAAAGGAGATCCCTCCCTCCTCCGTCCTCTCGACTGTTCCAGGCCCGTTGGCAGCACCGACAAGTGTTTTAAACCTGTACTTGAACTGTGTGTGTGTGTGTGTGTGTGTGTGTGTGTGTGTGTGTGTGTGTGTGTGTGTACATGTGTGTGTACATGTCTTCTTCAGGCATCATGATTGAGGACCACACCATCTTGTGCTATTGAAATGTTGGACATTTCGAAAGTGAAACTGATTCTGCCTCTACAATTCATTGCTATTTTGTGGCGACACCCTCGCACGTTTGAAAATATCCTGTGCGAGCAAAGGCACTTCAACATTGAGTAGCTTCCATGCGGCTGACGGGGCTTTTAAGTGCTTGCTGTTCACGATCCTCGCCGCAGTGCCTCGGTCTCCCCAGAGCTGGCCTGGGGGCGGACCCGGCGTATTATTTTTGCAGCGGCACGGTCAACAATCGCATTCTGCCCATCACAACAGCGATCCATTTGATTGCGCCTAATGACATTACTTGTCGATATCAATTATGTTTCACTTGTGGCTCCAAAATCCATCATCTTACTCTTCTATCTCTAGCTGTTGCTATGGAGACGATTGGGTCTCGGGCAACGAGCGTCGGGTGGGTTCCTTGACAACCAACGTTGTTATGAGGCACAGAAAGCTCACAAGCTTTTGACCTCCGCTTGTTTTCAGACGGAGAAGTAATTTTCAGGGGTGGGGTGACGATGTGCGTTGTCACACATTCAAGAAAAAACCTACCACCTGCGAATTTGGTCACTGCTACGTATGCATACGTATTCTTTCGTGTCTGCAGGAGGGGAGTGTAATTGGAACAAAAGTGCGAAGAGGGTACAATGTCCACAATCCTCTGTGAGGATTGTGATGTGTGCCCTGGACTTGTCAACTGAGGCGAGTGGGGCAGGTATTCTGTCGTTTGAAAGGATGGTGTGTCAATCTTCCATTGGAAAACGGAAGAAGGGACAAGACAACCTATTCAATAACGGTTGCCGTGAATCATGTTCGAAACATTTTGATGAAGCAACAATGCGTTTGTTTCGTGAAGACTGGAACAGAAGGTAGAGACGGATACGCACCCCGTGTTACTCGTATCACTACACATCCGGTGCGAAAAATTGGCTGACTTTATTGCTCGATAATTGCAAAAAATAATATCTTTCTGCATTCCTGTCTGTTTCCCGCAGGCAAAAGGAGCACAAAAGCCCTGATCATGGTTGGAATAAAGCGGTTATTTCGAGCCGTTTGTCTGGAAAGCTCTGCCATAGCTTTGTGTTGATCTCGTTGCATTTTCGTGAATATTTTCCGTTTTCGAGTACTTTTATTCGGTCTGGTGCTCAGCAGGCGTTCAGAGTTTCTGTATTTTGTTTCCGATGAGTTTGGTTCAGACTTATCTTCGAATTTACCAGTTCATGTTTTGGTAAACGCCAGTTTTCCTCGGCAGGTCCTTGAAAGGCGGATCTGTTCGCGGCTCCTCAGACTACTTCGTATTGTTCTGCGTTCTTCACGCCTCCTGGACCGTTTTCGGTAAATTTAGCCTCTACAAAGAAATAGCGGATGTACTCTTTTGCACACACATGCGATAACCTACATGCTTAGTCTGTTCACATGCAGGGACATTTTTCAGCAACATTTGCCATTTTGGTAAAATTTTCAAAACGCCGCCCGCTTGGAGCCAGAGCGCGCTTATTCAGTCAGTGACTGTGATGGCTGTGTTGGTGAAAGTTTGACAAGGGGGAGGGGTCCATAATCTTCTGGAAAATTGTTGGAAATGATTGGACATGATTCCCACCCAATCCGTGTCTGATCTAACAAAAATATTTTTGTTGTTCCCCTGCCCCGTCTTCAGCGACTGTCAGTTTTGCGTACTCGTAGCCTGAAAAGGAAAGACGTTTTGTCTCAGCCAGTGTGAAGTCTGTGCCGCAAGAAAACCTGGGAGTTGTTTAAGACGCGGTTTTCTCGGCATGTCACTCAGCGGATTAATATTTCATGCGCATTATGATTTCTGCCAGCCCTACGGGGCCTTCCTAAGACTAACACTATCTGTCTTGTGCTCGCCGAATATGGCCAGAAATGTAGACTTATGGGAGCATTTATCTGAGGCCGTAATCACCAGAACAAGAGCTTTCGTATGATCTACTATCCATCCCACAAATCATGAACATCTTCTTCCCATCTTTTCTCCCCCAAGTTGGCTTTGTGTCTTGGGTTGGGCCTTTATTTTGTCGTCTCGCAGTTTGTGAAGCGACAAAATGATGGGAAGTTGCATTTGGCCTGGTCTTCTGGCCATACGAGCGTGCCGTGAAAAGATAAAAACTTTTGTACGAGTAACATCATTTCACTCGTTGTATGTGACAAAAACAGTTGGCTACGAAATGTCGGAAGTCTCGCTTGTTTCTTGAGACCAGATTCACCTGAAAGACTGGTGGGTTCCTGTTGACACACCTCAGTCGCAGGCTGGTTGCTGTTGTCTCTGAGTTGTGATGATTGATATCACGTCAAAACTGTTCTGGTGACGAACAGGCCGATGTCAAGTTTGAGTTCGGGTTGAGCAAAAGAAACGGGTTAAATTTGGTTGGGAGTGAAAGCCGTGGAGCTGTGCGTCCCGCAGTGCGTGTGGTGCTGCGACTGCTTCAGTCTCTCCCACGGGCGCGGATCGCGGCACCGCCCGCTGTCTGCCGCTCACCGACCGGGTCAAAGCTCAAAAGGAGTAGAATGACTCGAAGAGGGTCAGGTTGTGGGGACACGGCGCTCATTCGGATGTCAGGAAGAAAACAAAAAGCTGAAGCAGACACGTTTCTGTTGCCCTGCAGTTCTCTTGCACATTCCAAGCTCCAGGTTGTGTGTTTGGCCTCGCACACACTGAATATCAATGGGCCTTTTCGAATCAAGAGCAGAACCTGCTTCTCTTCGGTCCTGCCTTCAATTCCTCCTTATTTCTGTGGCGTATTCCTTTGGCGGAATCAGGTTGAATAGCTTTGGTTCAGGTCCCTGCGTGGTACGAGTGTCTGTACGAGCTCTTTGTGAGAAATGTTTCACGGTTTCAGGTTTGCCTCACAAATTTTTTCTTCTCTTCGAAACTCTCCCTTGACCAAGGACGACATTGTGTTCGTTTTCAGCCGTAAACGCCCTTTGAACACGGCTTTGCTGTGGGTGTGTGACCTTTTGCAGTCTGACAAATTCAGGTTTGGCTTACAGTAATCACATTCAACCCTCGACCTACTTTCAATTACCACAATGACCTTTGTGACCTCAGAGCTGTTGTTCTGTGAGGCAGAAGCAGTGCGGATTCAAATTGAAACACATGCCCCAGTGGTTGGTTGCCGAGAGTTGTTAATAAAGACTGAAGAGTGCTTCCGCCCGTGTTAAAGCCCATTCGGTAGATTCCCTTGTCTGCCTTGCGAATTTGCAGTGTGCCGAATCACACCGTTTCAGTTTGCTTTCTCCTGCCACAAGTTTCCAGGTGGACTGCCTGCCAGTGCATTTTACTCGACACGATGTTGTTGTGGTAAAGGTGTCAATCTGTTTTGCACCAGAACACGTGCTTTGTTTGGACCCACAAAACAGTCTGTGAATCACGATTTTGCAGGCTACAAGGCCCCGAGAATGTTGTCGTGTCGAGTCCTGCATCTGGCTGAGTCCGAGATCATCAGACTGCGAGCGGGTTGGGCTGCGGACTGCAGAGCTCTGTATCTCTTCCCCTGTCAGGGATCAGTCAGTAATTAACAAGTCAATCACGTCACTTTTACGAGCAATATTTTTTACAAGGGCTCGTGACCTACATGCAGGATGAGTGTCGTCCCGAGGGAGATGTTTGCTGGGCCATGATGGATGGCCCACCCAGCTCCACTCTGCTGAATGCTCAATAAACGCTTCTTAAAGCCTCACTGAATAAATGCAAAGAATCAAGAGGCTCCCTTCCCTGCTTCCCCGTCCCTCGGCCCCGCTGTGTGCTGCCGTCGTTGGCAGCGAAGACGGATTAAGACTGAGATAGACGCATTTGTTGAATTCATCATTGGCCCCACTGCAATGAGTTACATTGTGTTTGGTGTCGAGGAAATCAATTAAATATTGCGGTGCTGATTGTCTTTGAATTGCGTCAAATCTTTTGACTGATGTCTTTGTACGCGAGGAAATTGCTCTTGAAGAAACATTTCGAAATGAAGCTGTGAAGTGACTTGTATTTCAGCACATTGCAGTGCACGAGCACACACGCGAAGCCGAAAAGTGGTAACTTTTTGCCTTCAAGAGTTTGTGTTTTGAAAAAAAAGGACGGGGGTCGGTTTGAAGTGATTGAATAAGCGGGGAGAGGAGTTTGAATCGTTTGTGCAGGCGGTGTAAATTTGTCACTTGCAGGCGGAGCTTCAAAGCTGCGCTGAACCCAGTAGCCGTAATGTGTCAGCTGCATCTGGATCTCTGACCTTTAATTACCCCGAGTCGCAGCCTCGCAGAATGCCGCTTTCGGTGCTCAGCACTTGAGATGCAAGGCAACTGAAACTTCGTACGAAGTGGAGATTATCTTGCGTCTTTGTGTGGAGAATGACGTACATTTTCTACAAAACCTCACGTTCTCCGGTGACGAAAGAAAACGCACGTTGAAATAAAATGTGTTAAAGTTTGGATTCCTGTTGGTGACCGCGCGGTTGCATTGCGGTTCTTTTTTCTTTCAAAACGTTTGCAACAGACGTCTGCAACTTGACCGCCATCTACGAATAAAAATACGAGCACTTTGTCACCAAAAGCGAATGTCATGTTGAAAGACAATAAATTGATTCCTCTCAGTGCGAGATAAGAACACAGGTTTGTACGAATAATGTATAGCTTGATCTATTCGGAGAGATAAGTCACAATGTTCGGTGCTGTACGAGTTTGACTCGTCTTTGATATGCTGTTGACCTGTTCTCGAGTGCGCATCTCAAGTTGCTTGAAACCATAACAATGACATGCACCAAGTTTCACTTTGTCTGTCGCGTTCCTCAAGTTGGGTCTGAGAGATGCAGATTGCCCTTTGCCTTTCCGGAGTTTGCTTGTCAGATAATTCATAACTTACTGCCGGTGCCCCCTCCCCCAAGAAAAACAAAAATGCGTTAAAAATCAGAATTTCATAAGAGCCCTCTTTTTGTTGGTGTCACTTGTTGCTGGGATGTAACATTTCTTGCCAGCTTACTTTGCTGTGCTGCCGGGTTGGCGCGTGCCCACGCTGCCAAGTGTTCTTGTTCTGAAAATGGCCTGTGAAGGAATGGGAACTTGAATCGACCCAAGGCGATCAGTGGATGTCTCTGTAAACGGCTGTAAATCTGCACATCACGTTGGTGTTTCTTTGGTCAATTAGAATCGCTTCCGTGGAGCCTCCTGTGGAGAAGACACGAGCCGCAAATGCGAAGCGTGCAGCTGCACAACTGTAAATGCAGAGCGGTTGTTTCTCCGCGTGTTTGTTTGTGTATGCAAAGGTGGCTTGAAGGAAGCTGACCGCTCCGGAGGTCAGTCCGGGCATTGGATGACCTTTGTGTTGCTTGACGTGCGCCTTTTCCCTGCAATTTGTCTTGATATTTGCTGGAGATTCGGAATCAAATTTAAAAGTTCTAATGGTCTGTTCAACAGGTTCAAGTGAACACACATCCGCAGGATTCACTCGCTGTTGTTTTGTTTCGTTTGCTGTATCAGCAGTTCTTCATTTTCAGTGGATTTTCCGCAGAAATCGAATCAAAGTCGGAACATGATGCTCTGTGGGTTCGGAGGGGGTACGAAGGCGGTGCGGGAACGACGCTCAAAGTGCGATGAGTACATTAGGCTGATGATGATTGCGGATGTTGTGCGCAACGCTGTGTTCTCTTGGGATCCGGCGCGCTCTACGAGAACCGATGTTTCGCTGGAAGCGAACTGAGCGAGTTACTCGCGCCTTCATCGCCCGAACCTCCCGCCCTGTTCGTGTGACCTGATGTTGCGGAGGGGTTTCCAGTGTTGCGTTGCAGCTTATGATCGGCAAGTCAAGTAAGGGTTGAGCCAGGCTGGTCTGGCACAAAGCCATTCGCGCACATCGTGTTGACAGAAAGTTTTTGATTTCCCGACCAAGTGACTGTTTAAGGTGGTGCATTGCCCTCAAATGGGATGAGACATAATCGCAGAGTTGGCTGTCGATTATGAGTCCGGTACAACGACTCCATCCGAAATTGCTCCGCGCATCAGTGGTGTACCTCGTACGCTCCAAAGGTTCAGAGGAAACAAGTTGAATATGAGAAGGGGGTGACGTAGCATGTGGGTCATACACCCTGCTCACTCGGGCTGTTTGCGGGCTCCAAAACTTCTCGTGAACCCCACCGCACTCGAATTAGGGGACAAGGAACGGGCAAGTTATGAACGTCGTGTTTCTTGCAGTATTGCTCTCCTTACCAGTGGAAGGTGTCGTCCCTTGTTCAATGCCAGAAGCGAAAAAAAATGAGACAAAGATTGTGAGAATGATCGTGATGGCGAATTTTGACGAGTTTCGTTCTTTCATGTCGCTGAAGGTGTGTGAAGTTGTCGAACTCATTGCAATGAATGGGAGTTTTATGTGGCTCTTCTCGTTGAAAACACTCGTATTTTCGACAAGAATATCCAATAAACTCATGTCCAGGTGATAAGAGAAGTGGTTGTTGAAGGAGTTGCATTTGTCCCATTTATTGAATTGTGTGTTGTTCCATGGTTCAAGTCGGCCAGCCCGTAGATACTCGTACACACGAGAAGTTTTCAGCGGGGAGACCCCAACAACACAGACATCGTTAACATGGACTGGTACAGGATGCCCTACACATACCAAGGTACTGTTTAATTGCCTGTAAATCACTTCATTAGGCTGGACTCACCCATCAGCGGCAGTTTGGTGCTGAAACGCGTTGCAGGTTTTGAAAATTTGAAGAGGTTTTGAGAAGTGTCAAGGGCAGAGGAAGTCCCTCAGGCATGTGTCACAGCTATAGAGTTCAGGCTGAACTGGGACAACGTGCTCCAGGAGACCAGTGTTTGACCCTGATCCGCTCCCAGTATCTGCGATGTTGTACTTTCAAGGAAACTCCTATTGTGGTGAAGTTTCATCGGCCACTTGTCACTCACGTCGGTGCAATATTGAGAAAGTTGAACAGAAAGTGACGGAGCAAGGTGCGTGCTTGATTGCACTGTTATTTGCTGCCATTTGTAGCGAGGAGGTCAGGCTGAAGAACTGAGGCGTCTTTGTGCGGGGTGTGCAAGCGCCGGCCTCCGTGATGTGATTTGAAATGAATGAAATTGTATATGTTGGGCATGATTTACAGGCGGAGGATCAAATTTATGTGTTTTGCTAGGAGGGAATCCTGGATGTTTAGGGGATCCCTGTTCGTTAGTGAAAGTAAAGAAGGATCGTCCCTGTGAAGTGATCTTGCTTTTCTTTGGGCAGTGCAAGGACAATCTGATCTTGTTTTCAGGGAGTTGTGTTGTATGGACTTTGACTGTTTGTGTTAAAAAGACTCCGTGTGCATGTGTATGTGCGCGTATGCGTGCGTGCGTGTGTGTATGCGTGCGTGCGTGTGTGCGCGCGGCTCTTTCAGGTGTGCGCAAACAGTGGGGGATTTTTGGTTCTGTGTTTTGGGGGCCGTGCGCTCGTAGTGGTGTTGATAGAATTTATTAGCTCCGTCCGCAATGACCAGGCTGGTCACTAAGTTCTGGTTCAGACATTGTTGCTTTCTGGTAATGGTAGGTCCAGCTGGCAGTTAAAAGCGAGCTCCACTGTTGTGGCTGTTCAAAGGATGTGCTTGGTGCACCGGGACACCAGTGGAGATGCGTGTCAGTTTCGTGCGAACCGCCTGTGGGATGTGTGTCCAGTCTTCGTGGAGTCGGACGTTCGTGACACAAGCAGGGTGTGTTTTCCACTGGGCTGTTCCCCGCGCAGTTGCTTCCAGCACGCCATAGTCACAAACGTTTCACATCTTTTCGTAAAAACATCTGAATTGAAGATGGAACGCGAACTCGTGCGCCTTTGAAACTCTGAATGGTCGAAAAGATTCAATCCCAGATTCTAGATGAATCGCAGCTTCGTGAAATCTGTGAATTTCCCGCAACTGTGTAACTGTGTGAAGCAGTTTTGTGGGAACAAAATGTTTTCCTCGTTTTTCCCGAGGTCCCCGAAGTACCTGGGGATCCTCGTCAGTACGCAGTCGGCGCCGGGGTGTCTGGTAGGAATGTCGGTCATGCTGGCTGCCTCACCGCTATGTGTATTGGCAGTGCTAGACGCGCTGGAGCCTTCAACGGGGGAATGCCTCTCTCATAACTAAACAAGATGAAAAACGAGCCGAGTCCTATTTTACACCGCGGGATATGTACACTAAGTGCTTTGTTCAACAGATTCACCGGCTCACTCTCCCCTGCACGCCGCGCGCACTGAAATAACCCTTTCTGTGGGTTGTCTGTCACCTCCTTGAGGTGCGGCCATCGTTTGTCATTGAGAAGGCCATTGCTGAACATCGAACAACTGAGCTCCATTTGGGGTTGAAGAACAATTTCCACTCACATGGGCTTGGTCACTTCGGACAAGATCCGCTGCAACTTTGGTGACAAATAGAAATTTCTTGTCCAGTCCTCTCGATCGGTTGGCAAACGCTGCAATGCAAAGCTGTAGAGGAATCTTCGTCTTTGGTCATTCTGTTGATGCCCTTGATCTTTCGCTTGGCTGGTGCCAAGAGTTCACTTCCCCAGAAGTAGCCATTGCACACTTCGGGCCTGATATGGTTAATGTACTTGAGCGACTTTTGTGGCATTTGCTGAACAGATAGCCAAACATAGTGCTCGCTGCTCTCAGCTGAAGTTAAATAGGCTATAAAGATTATCAAGAGGATGTCCTCGTATAATGTTGTGCGTTGGTGAAAAAATGAACGCGGGGAGTCAACATGGAAGTCGGGGATTTTCTAAATGTACTTCGCTGGTTCTGCCAGATGAAAGGCTTTCTGGTGTGTTGGCTCCAAATGATCCACTGAGAGTAATATTCAGAGCCAGGAAGCTTGGGTGGCACGCTAATCTGTGTTCGCTGGAATTTTCACCGTGTTCTCGTTTCGCTCCACTTTGTGCAGCAAACCTTGGACACACGTGCAAGTGGAAAAGTTTAATTGGTCTGCGATATCAGATTTTTTTGCGGTCACTTCGCCCCAGAGGAGTTGTTGGAGATGCAAATGGGACACTCTGCCAATATTTTGTCCAGGCCAGAAAAAAAAAAAAACCTTTTTGAGAGAGGTGTCCTTTTTGTGATTTTGTGGTGATTTCTGTCGGCATCCATACCACTGGACAAACTTGGAGCAGTGTGGTTGGTGGTGATCAGTAGGACGTGAGACAGCAGCCCGTGGGTCGCGCTCAGTGAAGTTTGCTGAGATCAGGCGCGTTTCAGAGCGTTTGTAGCGGCAGGTGGTCTGCAGGGGACTGATGAGTTGGGGCCATCACTGTCACCGGCTCGCTACCATGTCGACTCAAATTGTCGTGTTGCATGAAATTAACCTCGTTGACCTCGTCAACTGTACAGTGAATGGCTTGAGATTCACCCCTCTTTGTAGCTTGTGGCTATGTTATCAGACTGATAGCATGATGACCTATTCCAGGCAATTTGTAGATGCAATTATTTGGGCAGGGGCAAAAGGCCATGTATGGTCAGGCATACCTGAGAGGCGAGCGCTTTGTCGGGACAATTGCTCGCAACAGGAAGGGAACGGCCCGCGGACGCGATGGTCTCTCGTGGCCCTTGCGGAAAATATTTGACTGGGTGTTTCTTGGGGTCATTTTACTCACCATATTGTCGAGCCTCGCAAAGTTCTTCACCAAGCGAACGTCACAAAATTCATATCCACGTGATTGCTCGGACGCAGCTTTGACCAAGACACCGGAGCGCTTTGTGCGAAGGAAGCCACGTTCAGGAACCGTGGGGACTGCGTATGAGAGATTTCCCGCTGATTGGTTCTGATCTTGTTTTGGAGGAATGTCGGGCACTGTTGGAGTGAAGTGGAAGGACCTGTTGTATCATCCTACTATCGACAGTGGACATCGCTCGCTCGGTTTTAAATCTGCTAAAGCTGCCATTAGCGCAGAGTGAATTTACTTGTCGCGGCCCTTGTACCTGCTTTGCCGTCGATATGCGCCTAATGGCCCCTGCGTGTCGGTTCTTCCTCGCAGAAGGAAAAGATCAGCTCCTGTGTGAGGCAAGAGCGTCCTGGCTTTGTTGCTTTGGAATGAGAGGAACTCGGCACGGCGATGGTCCGGAAGGTCTCGGTGCGCCAGGTGGAGTTGTGTTCTGACCGCAAAGGAATATTCGCTCTTTGGAGAGAGAATGCGATGTGCGATGCCGGACCTGTCAGTCTGACACTCCAAACACTGCAATTTTTCCAAATTGCCTTTGACACTATTCCATCCAAAGACATCCGTGTTCCAAGTAACGCTTCATTCGCACGGCCTACGTGTTTACATTTTAAGTGGTAAAAGTCCCCTTTCAATTGAGTTTTCGTGTTTCCCTCTTCCTAAATTTCGCGAGTTTGCCATACTTGTGGTCTGCTGGCCTACATCTGGGTGTCAAGTGCGATGCTCTGAGCTTTCGGATGACGTTGAGTTGCTTTGTTGCGAAGGAACCGTCGATAAACCCCAGTTTCACGCCCAGTTGAAAAGGCATTCGACATTTTTGTGTTCAGCGCTCCGAATGTGTCGCAGTTGCCCCCCCCCCCTCAAGTGAGGTCTGCAGTTGCGCGTCAGAAAGGGAAACATGCACGCCAGGTTCGACCAGATTTGGTTTTCGATCCAGATGAACTCGCACTCTTCTCCGAACTCGTAAAAAAGTTGAGTCAAAGCGTGCTGTCAATGGAACCCGCTTCAAATTTGTATCTCGAGTCACCCTGACCTGTACGACGAGGGGAAAGCGTTACGTTGCACCCAATCTACATTCAAATCTTGAGCAAACCAATCTCCTTGGCCAAAGAAAATATTTCATCTCTCGAATTGTGGATCTCTTGATGGCATGAGTGAGAAGTGCACTCGTTCATCCCGAGAGGCTGATCTCGAGTTAGAGTGGAGGCTGTTGTCAGTGTTTGATACCGTTGCGTAATGATGCTGTAATGTTTTACATTGACAGGAAGTAGCGTTGGTGAAAAAGTAGCTCCTCTCCCCGTAATGTTTTAACCTTTTCTCTGTCAATATTGTGATAAGTTAATCTGTATGAATGCCATGCTACTGTGCACAGGAACTGGAGGCTTGAAGCAGGCGCGAGTGATAAAGCCTGATACGCCGCCGTTCGGTTGTTTTTGTTGTAAACTGAGCGTAGCGCTCTCCCGGGTTTTGGCCGCACACAATGCGTCGGACGCACGGGGTGAATCCACGTTTTGGTTTTGGGTGTGAATAACGAAGAGGTCCACATTGTGGGGGTTTGTCTCTTTTGTTCGTCTTTTACTGAAACTCCACGTCGCTTTTCCCTTGTTATCAGACCATCCATTGCTTTCCTCTGTTGAGCAGCGGGAGTCCTCAATGAAAGGTTCATACTGAGAATACCTGGTGCAGGTGAACAAGTTCATCGTTGTCGCTCAAATGAACTTTTGTTTCCAGCATGTTAGAATTGAGGTGGTGGGCCAGGGATGAAGTGTTGGTGTGCACTGAAAGTGATTGATCACCGCAAGCACAGCAAACCCAACCTGACATTGGACATTTGGATCGATCAGTGTGAGCGGAATTTCCAGAAACTTGTTCAAAAAATTTGTGTTCTTTTCTTGCTGACAATGACCAGGAATTTTGTGTACTTTTCTTGCTGACAATGACCAGGTCATTCGCACAAAAGCACCTTTTGTTTTGCTGGGCAGCAGAAGTGCACAAGGGAACAATCTGCATTCCCAGCCCTGTGTGTTAAATTGCAGTTAAAATTCGGATCATTTCCATCACAAATGATCCCCGATAAAGCCTCATTGATTTCTGCGCGCATCATTTAGCGGAAAGTGCCCCTGTCCTTGTAGAGCGACACAGTCAGCCAAACGGAATCCCGCGATTAGGACGGTGAAATTGTCGGCTTTATGCAGTGGAAGCGATGGAGGGAGTCCTGGGAGGCTTTGTCTGAAGACTCGCGCATCCAAATTGCTCTAAATGTCTGCAGAGCTCCGAATTCGACGCAGCAACTCCACGGCAGCAACAGTCGCATCGAATGAATGCCGCGCGATCGCCATTGAACCTACAGCTTACCACGGTTGTTCCCCATTTATTTCCAAAGTTTGAGCAAAAATTAGTTGTCAATTTTCAGGAGCAAATGAGTGGCTTGAGATTCCGGTTATTGAATTAGCGAGATGTGAATAATTTTTGTCTCAAACGGGCATTGTTTTCCTGTTGGCTAATTGTTTGCCGGGTTATTAATGGTGGGTTTTATGTGCTATTGAGTCATCACGGAAGCGGTGATTTGTTACGAGAGCTCGCACTCGGTGTGATGAGAAGCACGCAGTGAAAACTGTTATTGTTTCGCATTGAGCCAATTCAGCCAAAGTTCATTCTGTGATGATGTCAATTTTTGCCGGTTCAGTGGAAAATCAGCCTCCGTCTGTCTTGCGTAAAACATGAATCGAGAAGTGTCGTTATCAAGCATTTTACTCCATTTCACTAGTCTGTCATCAGTTCCATATTTTCTTACCGAACGATTCAAAGTTTACATCCAACAGTCGGTCCACCCCCGCCCCCCTCACACACGGGCGAGGACCGGACCAAACCAAAGCAGAAATTCACCAGAATTCACTCTAAAATTGTTTTTTATCGCGGCCTGAAAAAGATGCAGATAATTTCCCTTGCGGTTGAAAATCTTACAAACGAGAAGTTTGTGAAGAGACATGGAGGCCACGTCACGCTGCGGTTGCGAGTTCCTTTGTCAGCGTTTCGGCGGTCAGGAGGGATGCAGGAAGGCAGATCTATTTCCTCTGCAGATTTCGCTCGGGAAACTGAAAACAAAGGGAAATAAGATCGGAAATCCTCGCAGCCCTGAATGGCTGCAGCGCTGAATGCGCTCGCTCGCCGCAGAAAAACGGCGCTCTTATGGAGATTACCTGTACTTGCGAACCATTACCGGCGCACTCTGAAAACGCGTCCCCCAAACAGGAGGACACTTGCTCACTGAGCGAGTTGGCATTGACTTTTGTGAGCGTCTCGCTGCGCGTGAGACGAACTTGAAAGCAGTTCAAATTGTTCTGACATTCTACGAGGCTGATACCAAAACTCCTTTTCGCTCTCGATCGACATGTTTCAGTGCGACCCGGTTTATTTACGTAAGCAATGAAGGCAGCTCGTGTCAGTTGACCGGAATGCGACCAAAACAAATCGATGCACTGTGAGAACAGGTCTCTGCAACATTGTCAAATGTTCCTGTCACTGTCTGAGTCCTTCAAAGTACCTTCCTTCATGGTCCACACAGCGCTGCAGCCGGTTTGGCCAGCGGTGAAGAATTGCTTGGGCATATTCATGGGCTGGAATCTCTCCCAAAACTCAGTCTGTTTCAAACTCCAGGGTGTTCAGGTCAGGAAAACGTATCCCCCTCAAATGTTTCTTCAGTCTGTTGAAGATCCAGAAGTCACAGGGTGCCAAATCAGGGCTATAAGGAGGGTGATCCAAGACCCTGATATGGTGCCGCCCTATCCAATGCTGGACATCATCACATGTATGCGCAGAGGCGTTGTCCTGGTGTAGCACAAAGAGTCCTGACCTCCAAAGGCGTATGCGCCTATGCTGAATTGCTTGAAGGAGACCCTGCAGGATCTTCAGGTACACTTCACCAGTGATTGTCTGACCACCCACAAATTCCCTGTAAACCACACCTTGAAAATCGAAGAACAAAACCAACATACATTTGGAGTATTTGGTGCCCCAACCTCTGACTGGTTTTTGGGGTCTTGGGTCATTCTTGTCAAGCCATTCCTTTGACCGCTCCTTGGTCTCCTCCATGTAGATGTGGATGTAACTTTCGTCACCAGTGATCACTCTTCTCATCAAGCCAGGCTCATCTCTGATCCAATCCAGGGCATCCTGCGCCAAAGAAACTCTTGTTCTGCGGTTGTGGTCACTCAGTACATGGGGTACAAGTTTGGCAGCCTTCTTTTTGTACTGCAAATCACCCCTCAAGATCCTCTGCACACTGGTGTGAGACAAGCTGACCCGGAAAGCTATTTGGTCCACTGTCTGCTTGCGGTTTGCCTGCACTGCTTCCACAACTGACTCAATGTTTTCTTGAGTGCACACATCCACAGGATGACCGGAACGATGGAGGTCATGTATTCTGTCTCTTCCTGTGCACACGAAATGACCTCAGCCAAGATCTCACAGTCTGCACAGAATAGGTATCTTGTCCAAACACAGGCAACAGCTTTGCGTGAATAAAAGCAGTGCATTTATTCTCGGTCTTCCAGATCCACCATATCACTGACCTTTGCAGAACATGGATGGAGATATCCGGTATTACTCCTGCCATTTTCAACCAGCAGAACTGTCCTGTTCCTGTTCTGAGAGTGACCCACAGAACCGAGGTCAAGGCACCAAGACTCAATCGACCTCTTGACATATTGATTTTGGTCGGCAGAGACAACGTAACACATCGCGCTCATGGTGATCGAGAGCGAAATGAGTTTTGGTATCAGCCTCGTACGTGTATTTTCGTTCAGAGGATTTTCGTCTGGACGTGGTTCTCGGGCCATCTGTCTGTGCCAAACTGAGGTTGTACCGAAAGGCCGAGCCGTGCTTCGAAGGAGAGGAGAAAGGATTAAGAAAGGAAGACACGGGAGAAGTGCACCAAGTGCTGCAGATGTTTGACTCTGTACCGAGGGCTTTATTGTTTGGCTGCTGATTACAGCATCGTCGCGTATCATGCTATCCATCACTTAGTTCGGCCTTCATGTTAATAATGTGTGTCATTTAGCTAAGTCTTATGGGGCTTTGATGTTCCGGAGAATATGGACAAGGACTTTCTTTTTGTGTGCAGTGTGCAAGGGTTTCATTGGCACCACAAAAGCGACAGTTCCTGTACACGCCGCGTGTTCCTGACGAGGGAAACGCTGCTCAGTTCCAGCGGAAGGAAACTTCCTTCTGCGGCTTGAAGGACTCGAGTGAAAATTTGAACAAAATCGCTTCTTGAGCCAGGGGAAAATCGTACCTGACAGGGGAATACCATTGATTTACCAAGATTTTCCTTTCGTTTCTCGTGTGTAAGCTCCACAATGAGGATAGGGAATGAGAGATTCAAATTCATGCTGCTTGAAATCGATAGCAGTCCATGCCCCAAACCGCTTGCATGTAAAAAGCCAAATTACCTGCAGATACAAAAGTGAAAAGGGAGTTTCAGCTTCTTTTTACGAAACTGCAGCGTTTCTCCGTCATCGTTTTCTTCAGTGTGCACAGGATATGGATTTCTGTGTGGGGAGGGAGGGAGGCACAGTAGTGGAATGGGGCGAGGCAAACACTCGTAATCACTCAGCGCCACGCAACAACAGCATCAAATCTTCAATTTGTTTTCATTGTTAATTCATGAACACTCAGAACCTAATATTGTCTCCTTGTTAATCACTCTCCTTCTCATTTTGGAGAAGTAGTTGCGGGAATCTTAATATTTGATTTTCCCGTGAACAAATCAAGGCGAGTGCGCGCTGCTGAAATGTTTCATGATTTTGTGACAAAAACAAGTGCTGAGGCTGAAACAAAGGGGCATAAAACAAGGAGAAATTTAATGCTGATTTCTCTGGTGACATCGCACGGTCCACTAACGTTCAGAGAGGGATATTTCATTTTTGGTGTGAAATTGGCTTCTCTGTGTCCCACCAGTGACATTCAATTTGTTTGTGATTTGGCAGGAAAGCCACCCAAAAACGAACCCGTTCAAATCAGAACTACCGGAACGCACGGCGGAGGAACAGGCGAAAACGCAGTTTTGCAATTTTCTATCAAGTTGAGCTCTGATTTGATCGGTAAATGTTGAGAGAAAGCGCACATTGGGCGAGCAGAAAAGGTGACAGCACTTCTGGTGCCTGCAAAAGAAATCGTTGAAAGGTTTTTGGCTTTGTGTGTCGCCTTCAAGCGGAGTGTGCCTGTCTTTTCATCCCGACATCCTCTAACCCGATAGACTGTCTTTCCGTGTTCCCATAAATTATTCAATCACTACATCAAACCAATATTTAACGACCAGTCGGGCTTTCTGCCCGTGATTAGGTGCTGTGAAAGCAGAAACGTGTGTCGCTTGATGAGGCAGAAGAACGTCGGCTAAATTATTTATCAGTTGTTGCACCACGAACACAATCGCGATATTGATACTCAGGCTCCGAGCACTTTCAGACAAAGCAAATTCTTCAGACGCGCTTGCTGCTGTTGAGTGCAAATTCCGACTTATTCGCGATCCTTGTGGAAGCACACGGAGCGATTTGCTTGCCGTGGCACCGAGTATCACCGTGGCAGGTGTCGCTGAGACTCCACCCGCCGCAGTCTTGTTGGTCGTAAGTGTCGGAAATTGACGATAGATGTGAAAGAGCAAACGTTTTTCTCAGTCAGTTGTATTCGCGACTGCGGGCCAAGAAACTTCTGAGATTCTTTGTCTGCAGCGCTGGTCCGGAGAGCAACCAGGCCGTGGCACCATTGAACTTCCAAATCTTCGTCAGGTCTTCATGCTTCATTGCACTGAACTTATCGACACTTTTGCTCTGTATACTTACAGGTATGGAGAACAACGGGCAATGGGGAGGACACAACCAGGCCAGCCCAAACTACGACTCCAGAGTAAGTTTCCTCAGTGTCGTAGATCAGCGCTTTTGGAATTCATCGCCAGCCGTAGAAAACTGGTAATCAGGACACAAGTTTGGCAAATATCAGACACGTTGCTTTCGAACAGGAAGCCCCCCCCCTCCCCCCGTGGTTTGTTCAATGACCTCTGCATACCAAGACCAAAGCAAGTCCCACAGAAATATCCTGCACAAAATTTTGAACAAAGCAGAAGGCTGCGCCAGGAAATCTGCTCTCTGTCCTCCCTGCGATTTTTTCGGGACGAGAGATGTCTTCAGAGAGAAAACGACCGCGAGAAACTTCTGAGTACTACTTCGTTGTTCGTCGAAGCAGGGTGGCTGAAGTCTGAGACTGTGGAAAGGGAACTGAAAGAGATCTCCACCAGTATCTACTGTACCGCTGCCAGCAAATTTGTTCATCCGATGCCAGCAGCATTACTCAGATCCAGTATTAGTCATGTCTCCGAATTGGCTTCTCCCCTGAGTTGCGCGTACGATGAGATGCTATCATTTCAACGGTTGTACTTTCTCTGGAAGAACCTTTCAACGCGCGTCCTTCGTCTGGAAACTTGGGGAGTTCAGATCTTTGGTTGATCCACTCTCTGGTTGTGTTTCGTTGGCCAACATTTTGAGTCTGCTCGATCGTACATAGGTGTGGCTCCTTTGCCCCAAAACAATTCTTACTTCCCAACAAATGAAGTCCATTTCATCTGACTTTAGTTCCCATTGTTGGTGTTCCAAACAAATACCTTTCGCTTTTGTTTATTTCAGATGTACGGAGGAGGTGAGAGCGGTAATTTCAACGGTCAGGTAGGGCCGGGGCACCCGCCCGGTCACCCACCGCCAGGATCGGGCGGGGACATGAATCCGTTCATGTCCTCCAACATGCCACCTCTCCTTAGTGAGTATTACTTTCTCTCATTGGAGCGACGTGACTGACTTGAGTTTGAGCATTGGTGATTTGTCCAGTTCGTAGACTCTGGAAGTTGAATCTTTCTTGGTGTCAAAAGGACGTGGGACCAAAATGCCGTGAACTTGTGCACAAGTTTTGTGAAATGTGCTGGAAGAATGCTGCCCAAGAGCCAGTGTGTCGGTTGTGCATCAGAACGAACAAGAGCTGAAAGGCCAGATTCTGCCCGAGCATTGGCGGCCCAAAGCCATCGTTCGGATGTTGTGCTTCAGTATCGCGACCTTCATGGCCGTTTTTAATGGGCAACTAAATCTGACCTTTCAGTTCCCAATTACGCGAACTCCCTTGTACTTTTACGATAGCAGTAAACTGGATTACTGGCGGATCCACTGTGGATGAGTGCTGCTGCAGCGAAAGACTCGGATTTGGGATTTTGGGAGTCTTCTTCAGGCAGCCAAAACAATCGGTTTGTTCTGCGTGTCCGTCCGTGCGACGTGTCTTTTCGTTCAGCGTTCCAATCTTCGCCACATTACAGTGCGGGTGTTTTCACATCAACACGGCGTCTGGGTCCCGATGGATCCGCCTCGGATCCCACGAGTCCCGCTGAACTCCGGAGCTCCCGCAGTTAGCAGCCTCCCCGTTATTGCCAGCGCCAGGAAATTGATTCCGTTTTACGTTTGAGGCCCTTCATAAATTATACATGCAGGCAAAATTATTTGTGCGTATGTAGGGCCACAGCTCGTACAGTAACTCCAGCTTGCTAAGATTTAATGAAAGCGGCGACGGTATGGAGTACGCGGTAACAAGCTGTGGAGTGCTGGCAACGAAGAGGGCGGAGGAAGAAGTGGCGAGGCACGGGTGTTCACGGTGCAGAGGGGCTGCTGATCCGGGCGATGGATGAACGGCCGACACGCGTCTTCGGCTCAAGAGCGTTTAAAGGTTGATCGGCGCTGAGGAGGGAGCGTAGTTCGAAGACAGTTTTACGCCTTTTGAGGGTGGTCCTAGTGGTCCTACTGTGGCAGATCAAGATGGAAGTTCTGTTGAGTTTGAAGAAACTGTCCGAAAAATTAATCTGACCCGAAAGGAGTGTGACCTAAGTCCACTGGCACACCGGCACAATGTAACTTGGTGCCGAACGGAAGAGTGCAGGTTGTGTTCCCACCCCAAGCTGTTGTGCCAACGCACCCCAAAGCAGTTGGCGCGTCATTCGGAGCGAGCCTGTGTTGCGCACTGGCAATTTAGATTGAAGCACCTTTTGAGAACTGAAATGTAGTACGCTTCTTTATAGTTTTGTTATTTTGAGAAGGTCTGGTTGTTTTCTTCGAACGAATTGGGGCCAGGAAGTTGTGGAAAGGGACATTCCCTGGTGACCAAAGGACGCTCTTTTTGGAACCACACGAGACGCTGCATCGTCGCGCGGTGTGGGGTCACGAGTAGCGATTGCTCCCAATTAATTTGGCTCGAGAAATCAGTAATTGACTTATGTAGGTGATAAATACGAATTTCTATACAAGTATTGGAAAGCGTAGATTTATTAGCATGATAATGGTGCAGGAGAAGGAGCTAATAAGCAGGGTCTGTGGTGGGTCCGCCGATGATGAATGGTCATTTATGAAGCAATATTGGGCGGTGTCCGGTTTACGAGTTCGTGCGGTGAGACGTGGACATCGCAAGAAGCGTGACGGGAAAATCAAGTGCGCTCAGAATCGAGTTAGGTTCTGAGATGCAAGAGTTACGCGAGCTGGTGGTTGCAATGGTGGTGGAGGCTGACTCATCTGTTTCGTGAAAACATCCGAGGTTCCGCCAGTCTTGCACTGCTCGGTTTGTCGTCACCTCAATGCTGCTGGCGCAGATGTCCGTGATCCCCACCACTCGGTCCAGGATGAAATCACGCGCATCAAAAAGTGACGTTGCAGTTCGCGTTTACATGACACATGTAGAGACCAGAGATCCTCCTTGTTCCTGGGTCAAAGAAAATGATGTCAGACATTTACGTCCCCGTTCCGCGTCCACAGACTGATTGCGGTTGTCTTCCATTTTATCATCGTTTTCAGTGAGGTGGGACTATCTCGGATCCAAAATTGTCCAAATTATGAAAAGGCTTTGAATCTAAGAGTGGCGCGGAAGCCTGATGTGCGGGTGTAAAGTCAGCCGAAAGCAGCTTGTTCTCACGTCAAAACGAATCCAGGTTCTCGCTCTACACACTTGTCACATACAACCACTGTAAATTAGCCCCTATGCTCCGCAGAGCTCCGTTCAAGTGCAAGGGACACCAGCCAATTAGATTCTCAACTAACTGGAGCTGAAGTGGGGAAACTTCCGCGAGTTTTGCTGAGTGCTTCTGGACGGACAGCTTCAAACAAATCGCAAGAAGATTGAAACACAACGTCGCGAACTTCGTTCAACATCTATTGTCAATGATCTCAGTCTGCCAAGGCAGCCGCCATTGACTCTCCCGAAATTTTGTACTGTAAGACGAGTTCACGTTGCCATCCGACAAGGCCTTGCAGGAACAGGTTCCAATCATGCCTTTTGAAGACGGACGATACTGAACCAAAACAACGAAGTTTCGAAGATTTAGTGGAGCGACGTGAATTTTTTCTTTGGTCTCGAGACGACACTTCATCTCAAGTAGCTTCATAATGAGGAGAATCTAATGCAATCAACTTGCTGGTCGTGGTAATTAGTTCGAGCAAATCCCGCCGTGGCCCCGAGTTTTTATTCAATTTGGAGGATAGTCCCAGAGCGCTGATGTCTTAGAGTGGTCGCGGGGGAATTGCGGGAGGGGGCCGCTGCCGGGGCTAATTGGGGAGCTTTTCCTCGGGGCCTCCGGGACACTTTAGATCATATTTATAATTCATAATTCTGCGAGTGGGATAAATTTTTCATGGACCGCATCACATGAAATTGTCATTTAGTTGCGATTATTGGGGGCGAGGACTGCGGAGCCGGCGAAGAAATATTTGATTCAATTTTCATCAAAGTAGTGCGAGTTGGTTGAGAGTCGGGCCTCGCTTGGGGAGAAGAATGAAGGAGAAAGTAGATTTAATTTTCATCAGAAACCGAGTGATGCGTTTCCGCTTGTCTGCGACGATTACCCTCTCCCTATTAACGCTTTATTTATTATACATAAACTAATTTGCGCTCCCATTGCCCGCCATATTTTCCCGAGAAAATGGACTGGGAGAAAAATTGAGCAGAGTGACTCTCCTTGGTCCAGCTAATTCTCCCAGCAAGAGTGTTCAGTTTTTGGAAGCACGAGATTTTTACAGCACTAAATTCCATTCGGGCGACGGAATGGCTTTGTTTTGCCATAAACCCGCGTTGAATGAACATAAATATAGCAGTTATCATGCAGCCTTGTCAAACTAATTCACTTACGGAGAATAGAACAGACGTAGAAGCGGCGGTACAGGGATGAATAATATTCCTCGTGCCGCGAAACCACATTACAGAAACGATTCTTCACAGCGGAAAAAGCACATTTCTTCAGCTTTTAATGTGTCTTTCTCTTCCCGTGTCTTTGCAGACAAAAACAGCAGTGATATGCCTTACAGAAACTTCCCTTCCAGAGATCAGGTGAGTCCCTTCCGGTGTTCCCCCTTCGTGACAGCGGCTGACTACAGCTGAGCGCAGCGTTGGAACTTGTTATCGCGAGTTTGGTCCCCATGCGAGCTGCGAAGAAGCTTCTTGTCGGCAAATGCGAACAACTGAAAGCATCCAAAAAAAAAAAAAAAAAAAAGAAATGTCCGTGTTGTTTTGCCAAAAAAAAGGGAAAAAGAGACTCGGGTTCCGACTTTGTGTTTGAGTTTTGAGCAACTTCGCCACAAACTGCTCTGTTCTGGTCACATGTTTGGATGAAAACGCAGTGTCTCATGTGAAAATTCAGTTTCAGCATTTCCCAATGTCGAGTGAGTGGAAGACAATGACGACGCACTTTGCCCATTAGCTTCGCGTGACCCACCATGTTGCGGGTAAAACGCGGAGGCGAGCCGTGTTGAATGGGGGGACACTTAAGGCGTCCAGGGAGGCCAGAGGTGAGGCAATCTGTGCGGCGAGCCCGGCATGATACCGGCAACTGCAGGCGCTGCGAGCGCTTGCAGCCTGGTGTGACAAAACACAGAGCCGCCCCAGAGGGGTGGTAAAAGCCTCAGTCAGAGACCCACGAGGCCTGAAAAACAGCGATTCTTACGAGGGCGGCCGCGGCAGTGGAAAGGTGGTGGAAACGCAAGCGGGACACGGGGAAATGTGCTTGGGGATGGAGGCCCGGCGTCCGGGAAGTCTGATTGCCGAATTAGCGACTCCACACGTTGCGGTGCCTCCGCCATATGTTCGCGCACCTCCGTGTCCGCGGCGTGCCGTGCCGAGCTTGAGGATAGGACATTCGAAGTCCCGATTTGCGTGGGTTTGGTCAGTGGTGACAAGGAGTCGAGGTTTCTGTGTCCACTGGGAGTTTTCGCTTTGTGGAAGAAGTTCGTTGCAACTTTGCACAGGCGGGTTCTATTTTCAAAAACGGTTAGTCATCTGATTTGGGAAAATGCAAACAGTTTTCGTTCAAACGTTGACCACCGAAGTTTGAACGAACTTGTCTTGTTTCTGAAAGACACTCGCTGGGAAGATTAAATGAAGGTGGCAGCACCTCGTGGACACTTTCTCCCGGACACGACGCGCAAGACAACGATTTCACTTTCGTTGTGCTTGTTGCTTGCAGGTTTCTTGATGCGGAAAGTTATTGGAAAACCCTTGAAAGTCAGAGGTTGCGCGCGTGCAGTTGTTTGTTTTTTTCTTCTCGTGAAATCTTGTCTTATCGCAGGGACGCGAGAACTCTTCACCACCACGCGCGCGCCCAAATTTCCGGCACTGCCACGTGAGAACTTTTTGTTCCGTTTGGCAGCTTTTTCTTCGCTTGTGCAAAGGAAAGGAGAAGGGTGAGGCGGATGCGGCGTTTTCAGGTTGTCATAAGAAGTTTGAGTGTTTGTGTTGTGATGATGTTTGAAATGGCAGTAATTAGATTAAGTAATGGCTGCGGCCACCTGAGACTGGTCCATTGTTGCGAGCTGCGTCTCTCACCGCTGTCTCCCACTCTCCTGTGTCATCATGCAATGCGGCTGGAAGCCATTTTTCTCTTTCCAGTCCCGTTCTTCTCTGAGTGATTTTTTTTTTTTTTTTTTTTTTTGTCGGTTGGCGTCTTTTGTCCTCAGTTTCCCTGAAGGAAGTTCATGAATCTGCACAGCACTGTCGTCGGCTGTTTTCAGGAGAAAAAGAAGCTTTTGAGATTTGTATCAGTCAACGTGGTCGACCCTGGCCACGTTTGCTGATCGATCTTTTCTCATTTTTCCCGAAGTGGCCCCAACTACTTAAAATCTCATTAGATTACTACTTTATGCTGGTGGAGTGCCGCTATTAGACAGGGAATAAAGGTGGAAATATTCAATTTGTGGCGGAGCAATTGCGGACTGGAGGAGGCCAAGGGTACAGGACGATGTCTAGTTGGCATGCTCGGCGGTAATCAGCTGGTAATGGATGGGCCCTCGTTGCCTGCGTTGAAGTTTCGCTGGGATGAAGCGAGGACGCAGGGGACCCAACCCCGGCCTCCCCACCCCCCGCCTCTAACACGGCAAAAATCAAGCAGCCTTGCCTAACTTCATTTAGCGGTCACATGGGCGTCGTAATCATTTTAGTTTTTATGGGCACTGTCACCTCGTAGAGACAGTTGTAAATTTGAGCTGTGAGGTGCCGCATACGTGATGAAGCTGGTGAGAAATGTGTGCAGGAAATGACCCTCTGGCTAAAGACTTTCTGAAAAATTTATTTTCTTGGTAGTTGAGGAAAGCGCTTGATGCAGCGAGCCTCAAAGATGTGTGCTTTGTCCCGCCGTTGTGTGTGGAGAAAGCTCGGAAGTCGAAGAATTTAGGAAGCAGGCGTGCGTCGTCAGTCAGTGGTCCAAACTCAAAAAAGACCTAGGTGGCTTCTTTGGCAACAGCAAAGTTTGAACTTGATGACAACGCGGAACTCGAACAGCAATGCTTATTTCGTGTTCGTGCTTTCAAGCAATACTTGTTTCTTCGAGTGTCCGAGCTGCCGCCTTCACGGGGACAAAAGGCTTGATCCATAGACCTCGGACGTGTGAAAATTTGCACCATTGTGCCACACAGTGATTTCCTTTTGGGTGCTTGCACATTCTTTGAGAGGTGCCCTTTTGGTGTCTGAACAGAGCGCTTTTGTTTTCTTTCCGGAATTGGATCACTGTTTGTTTCAGAAAGTTTCTGGTCCGTTTATTCAGTCCAGCGCTGCTCGGCGGTGCTCGGGCATAATCCGCTTAACCGCCGTCAAACAGCTCGCAGATCAACGTAAATCCGCACGAATTGCTGCTCAGAGTGCCATCGGCAGTGCCACACACTTCGCAACAAACATTGGCAGTTCGCAGTTTCAAGTGGGGGAAAGTAGACAGCGAGCGCCCCACACAGAAACGCGTGGCCAACGCCAGGTTGGACTGGATCTGTCGGTGTTGTTGTTTGCCAAAAGTAGCGGTACTTAGTCAGCAAACAGGAAATCAAGGATCATTTTCAGTCTTTTTCAGAGCGCTTGTTTTTGCAAACGCTGCATGCAGAAACGTATGTGTGTGGTCTGAAGCTGGAAAATGGACTGTTGATAAAAAGCGCTGAAGATGGCACCGACGAGTTGCGCCTTGAGCTGTGAGCAAACAAATCCTATTTAGACAAGTGTTTTAAAACTGCACCAGCAATTAGGTCTTCAAATGAACCAAGTACTCCCACTCGGTTATTAGCCCTCTGACAGGTATATGGCGTTGAGTAAGGCACAGTCTGGTTTGTTTACTTAGCCTCCTTTCACCTGAATCTGTGTATTGACGCAACGAAGCAATATTCATAAATACAGCCGTTGATTCAGGAATGAGTTCAGGGGTGGCCTCGTCGCTCGGAAGATAAAGACTTGTTTTCACCTGCGCATCGTTGCGTAAACATATTTGATAAAAGTACTGCAGAAGTTAGAAGACTGACGTGTGCGCGCCACTGACTGTTCAGCGAGAGATTCTTTTTCAAGTGGAAGGCGAAAAGAACAGTCTGTGCAGTCGTAGTGTCACTCTCAAGAACCCTTGCACCTGAAACCGTTTCGAACTTGTTGATCACTTTTACGAGACGTAGTCTGATTCACTCATGTCTCTCAAGTCATTGGTCGAGTTTGGATCAGGCGGACTCGAGATTTCCCCAACATTGACGTGGTTCCCGAGGCGAGGTCTGTCCGGCGCACAGCAGGACGCGAAGTGTTGACCTGGAGACGGTCACTGTTGTTCCCGAGTCGTGAACACTGGTCGCGTCCCGCCGACAGCGGTCGTGACCGGTGGCCATCATAACTGCATCGTACTTCTTTACTGGGTCACAGTGGTCAGTTTGCGTTCATCTTTGTGTAATGAAAGCAGGAAAGTTTTGACACTGGTACACAAATCACAAAAGTGAGGAGAGTTTCTTTTTGCGGAAACTTGTCCGAAGTTGACCCAGTCAAACTTTTGTTCAAAAGTCACACAATGCAAGGGGAGAAAAATCGTTGACAGGTTTCAGTCAAGGAAGGTCAAGATTGATCAGATGCAGCGACACGAACATGTCAACGTGGGTGTGGTCGTGTCCAGCACATTAACATGAAAATTATGATGAATCCGCGGGGCCAGCACGCTGTCAAAAACCTGTGCACAACACGAGCATTCAGCAGAGGCTTTTCGATTTTAACCGCAGTGGCAACAGAGACAAGTTCAATTTCTTGTGGTGGTCGGGGTGGGGGTGGGGAGAGTCTTTCTCCAGTTTTGTTTCACAACTCGAACGCGAACGGTTTGTCCACGTTTGGCTCGAGGGTTGACAAAATTTTCGCTGCGGGACCGTTTCGTTTCCCCTTTGCGGTTCCGCAGCGGAAACTTGTCGAAGAAAAAGAATTTTTTCTGATTGAACTGCTGGCAACGTGACGATTGTTTGTTCTCTTGTGCCGGTGTGTGTTGAGCGTGCATCGTGCGTGTGCGTTTGTGTGATGTCGTGATAGAAGACGCGTCAGCTGGCGCTGGCAACAGCTTGCCTCGTCCCGTCTCAATAGAACGGGATCAGCGGAAATTAGTACGCTGTAGTACTAGCCGCGTGGAACGGTTAATTGCGCTCGTTGTGACCGTGATTATTGTCATTTGTCATGAGCGCGGTGATCGAGCGACTTGTTCGCGCGCGCCGCTCCTGCGCGCAAGTTACGAATTGGCGGCGGGTCAAGGTGTAGAATGTTCCTGGCACACTTGAGTCCAGTCAACCCGGCCCTTTTTCACTTTTGTGTCCATGCTTGTAGTTGTGATTTCCTTTGGTTGTTCTCAGCAGTGTTGGACACCCCTGCCGCCTGTAGACCCCTCCGTCCGTCCGCTCTAATTTCTTTTCCAGAAGGGACTCTCAAAAAATTTGAACGTGTTCGCAAGGCCAGAGTCCACCTTGCAAGGTGTGACCTTATGCTTTCAAATTTTGTGACGTGGAGGGCTTCTGAGCGACATTTGAGGTTTGAGGTCTTCCAAAATATGGTCTCAAATTTTTACCAAAAGGGTGTTCGTTTTCACACTTTCACAGAAGAGGCAAAACATTGGGACCTCAAATTCCTCATGGTACTGACACTTCAATAACGATCATTGCGCTTACATCGCCGAGTGAAGGGATTGTTGGGTTCTTTGAGTTTCTTTCAGGAGAAGGCACGTCTGTGCGTCTCTTTGTTTTCGTAAGATGATGAATCTGCAATTCAACAGCTTGTTGGAGTTGTAGTCTCCGACTTGCGAGTGACTTGTGGATAATGCGTGGTATTTGTTGTTGTGCATACTGACAACGCTTATTTATTGTTTTGACAACAGGAATTTATTGTTGAACCAGAGAGTTAAGCAGCTGTGCGCGACAGGTCTTCTTTTGCTCCGTAATAGAGGTGTGGATGATTTCCGGATCGCTTCAAGCCGACGGAATCTGCGTTGCTCGCACATGAAGTTGCCCCTCGGAGCGTGTTGCGATATTTCTGAATTGTCTTGTACGGTACAGCTTCGTGAAAAGCCAAGCTCCGGAGCAAATTGTCGAGCATCGTCTTGGATTTCCAAATTTCCGGTCGTGTGGTTCAACGGCAATTCCCATTTCTCTTGTGGTTCCAAGCACCCGAAGGTTCCGGGCCTTTCGTTGCCATGAAAATGGAGCGCGCGGTGGGGAGCGGAATTGCACGAGCCGTATTGACCTGAAATGATTAACTCCGCTTGATGAACGGCTGATTTTCCTCGTTGGCACCGACGGAACTGATTAGTGGCTTTTTTTCTCTTTTCGCAGATTACTCGTCGACCTTGCGCAACTAATTGCACTTCTGTGACTCACTGTCATTCCTCGGCGAGTAATGACAGAAATAGATGTTGATGTTGACAGACGTTTTGTTGGTGAATCGCGTCACAGAGTTTTCTGCCAAGCAACTTGTCGGTAATGGAATTGTCCAATGTCTGTTCACAAAAAAAGAAAAAAAAAAACAGGAAAAGAAAAAGAAAACTACAATGTTCTAAAGTGCACATTTCACCGAAAAAGGTCGCTGCTGCACAAAGACGGTGAACAATAGATTTTGCAGACGTTTGTTCAATGCACGACCACACCTGGGATCATTTTCAAGATCATGTCTCCATTTGAGACACTTGCAGGTCACAGTTTTCCTTGCGGCGATTGTCGTTGTCTTCGACGAAAACACTTGCTCGTGGTCCTGCGGAACAGCCGTCGGTTCTGCATTTGACATTGACAAGTTCTGTTTCTTGAGCGCGCCCACCCGACCGCCGCCTCTTCTCGCACTGACGACTCAGGTAGTGACGCCAACGAGCGGCCATGTCTCAGGTGGTGCGCAGGGGAAAAGTGACAGTTATCAGTCAGCTAATCACAGCAGCTTCCCATTGATGATACATGCACCGCGCTCCATTAGCTATTTGTTATCGTCTCTTAAAGCTCCCCTCCCCTCCCCGGCTCCGAAACCACGGGCTCTTTAATTAATCCCGGACTGGGCTCTAAACCCCCTCAATCCTTGGCGCCCGGCCCTAAAAGGACGGGGCTCTGCAGGGGAGGAGACGCGAAAAGTAATCAGGAGGTGCTTATGATGTGTTATTGTGATGAAAAGTGGCGCGAGATGGAAACGAAAGAGCGAAGGGTTTCTCGTGTGCTGTGCGAAATCTGGATCTGTGGGTGCAAAACGAGTTTTGATCTTCCTTGGTACACACGGCAGCGTTGAGTCGCAGTGTGATTTTGACCAGTTCACTGCACGTCTACAGGTCTGAACGCATTGGGCTCCTGTTTCGTGAATCGTTCGTGATCCTGTTTGCACTCTTCGAGATGTTTCTTTTACAGCCTGAAGTTTTGGGATGCAGTTTGCACCATGTCAGTAATTTGTGTGTTCATTGTGTGTTTGTTTCAAAAAGTGACAACTGTTGAAAGCCTCATGATTTTCCTTTCCCCTTTTTTAGGGTATGTTGGACATTGGTTTGTTTGGGTCAAGCTTATTCTTGGTCATGGTAGCCCTCATGTTGGCGGTAATCTTGAACAAGAAAGGCTTGTACGAGTATTTTGGCCCCAAGTGTCGTGCTTGTGCGCGACATGGTACCAAAAATATAACTGAAGACACACAGTCTCAATGTCTCAAACATATTGCAGATAAAAATTGCCACCAAAGTTGGCTCTTTAAAGTTGGGTCTATTTTTCACCCCTTGAAAGTTTTTTCTTTCTTTTTGTCAGTAAAAAGAGGGCACCCAACAAATGTTTGCCAATTTTGAAGTTCCTGCAAGCAATCATTCCAAAGCTTCGTTTTTTTTTTTTTTGAAGAACCCCCTTGATAGGACTTGGGCTGGTCAGGTCAATACCCAGGCAGACAACGGGTCCCATGAGAAGCTTGTCAGTGCCCCGGTTGGACTTACGTAGATTGGTCAGGTCTGTACCTGAGCGTACCCATGACAAGGTTGTCAGTGGAGCCCCCATGGCTGGATTTTGTCTCCGGAGGCTGAGTGACATGCTGATTTGCTTGCCTGGTTCGTTCGCTTGCAACACTGGTCTTCGGGCCGTTTCCGTTGGGTACAACGTCTGGTGTGAGTTTGGTTTTGACAGTGCAGCCAAACAAGACTGATGCAAAACGTGTTCATTTGAGCGCAACGCTTTTGCCTGACTCAATAACAACAGTTCCATCTTGATACTTTGTGCCTTGCTGTGCACGAGTACAAAGTTTTGAGGCGAAATATGGAAGTTCGATTGTTGTTGAAATGCGCGTGTGGCATCCTTCGTTTTCGACATCAATTTCGTGTTGAACTGCCGTCTTGGCCGTTGTTCCGCCCGGGAAGAGATGGTCGATCCGCAACAGGAGGGATTTCGGTGCGTGACAGTTCGATGCGACACGATTGTTGGCTGAAGTACCTGTCTTGCGACAGCTGATCAGAGCACTATTATCCCCATTAGGTTGCCACAATGTAAAATTGTGCGCAACATGTACTGTCGTTGAGCAAAACTCAATCGTTGAGGCTCGTATGGACAGACTGTGTCGATTCTGAACCGCGAAAAAGACGCAAGACCTCGTGCAACGAAAACGCCGCTTCAAAAGGAGGAGGAACACTTCATGCCTTTCACGTCTGAGCGAAATTTTGACACTCGAAGAATCATGCTTCGAGAAGCTTGTGTGTGACTTTCCTTCTTCCAGTGCGTGGTCACGAATGACGGTAAAGCACAAAAATCTAGATTGATCCAACGATTTTGTGCTCACGAACAGGATCGTTTTTCTGCTCCCAAAGGTTTGCTCAAGGTGATTAGGATTGTGGCTGCCGGAGTCACAAGCACAAAGAAGAAACATTGGGACTTTCCTTGTCCGGCTCAGAGTTGAGGGAACGACACCGTGTCAATCAGTGGAGGCGAGAGGAGCACGAGTGTGACAGCTTCCGCACCTGAGCTGAGCGCAGCGGAGCCTGTTTCCCGGGTGGCGGCGGCGACGACGACGGCGCGGGGGAGGGAGACGCGCAGTGCGTAACGACAACCCACAGCCCGTCCAGGTGCGCCTCACCTGTCTCCACCACGTACACGTGCAGCGGCGTGCTACTGTGTCACTATTGTGTGCGAGGGGCCGCTGGTGATTGTGCGGAAGGATTGATAATTCACGCTGGAAATGTAAACATTGCATCACAACAGTTTGCTGCTGACAAATTCGAAGGTGTTGCAGTTGCCGTGCTGCAACGGATTCACAGTTGAGGAATTTCGTCGGTTTTACTTGGGGCGATTGCATAAAAAGGACATTTGGACATTTTGAGTGCGAAGAGAGCAACGTGCTGAAGTATGTATCCGACGACGAGTATGTACCACAACTGGATCTACCTGTACCCGCACATCTACATGGGCGGCAGGAGCGGCGGTGGCGGCGCAACCTGCGAACTCAGCCACTACGTAAGACTGATATTTTTGACCAGTTGATCGCCAGCAGGAGCTTATGATCCCTGCACCCTTCAAAGTGCTCACAAAACAAGATCTTCACGTGCGGGATTTGAAACCCGCGATGCGACGGAACGGTGGGCGGGCGAAGCCTCGTGTTTTGTGACGTGTTTGTCGGCATCGATCATGGGTTCAGTGTTCAATCAATTTGCTTTGTGTGTTTTTTGACTCGCGTGGAGTGCTGTCGTTCGATTGGTGAGACGTTTTTCTTCTGGATTGTGCCACACAACGCAGGCCGTTTCTTTGTTGTCTTTCGCAATTTGTCCGCCGTGTGTGCGGGAAGATGGAAAAGATGACATCAGAATGTCTCAATCATGGTTGTCCTGAATACTCTCCACAAAAGGACCCTCGTGGTTGGGTTCAGATTGTGTCTCGTAGATGAAGGTGGACGAAGCGCGTAGACCTGAACAAAGAGATTGTTGTTTCAGATGTGCTTTTTGGTATTTTTTGCAGGTAATTTTATTATTTAACCGGTAATCTTTGGCAGTGTTGCTTTTCAAGCGCGCGGTCCGGCTCTGCCGATAGGACGCGCGCTTAGTGTGATCACCATCAGTATGTATGTATGTATGTAATGTATGTATGTATGTATGTATGTATGTATGTAATGTATGTATGTATGTATGTATGTATGTAATGTATGTATGTATGTAATGTATGTATGTATGTGTGTGTGTGTGTGAATTTTGTGGGGGGTGACTCAACATGGTGAAATTTAGCCAGGATCATTTTTAGGCCATTTTAAGCATTTTTGATTTGTTTTTGCCCATGTTGAGTTGGCCAGCCCATATTAAGTTACCAGGGGGGTAACTCAACATGGTGAAATTCAACCAGAATTAATTTTAGGCCATTTCAAGCATTTTTCATTTTTTGGCCATGTTGAGTTGCCCCCTTCCCCTGGTCACTCGACATGGGCTGGCTGGCTAACTCAACATGGAAACTTTCAAAATTTTCTGAAATGGCCAAAAAATCTTTCACATGAATGTCATGAAGACCATGTGCTTTTTAGGTGACAGCCTTCTTGTTCACTGGCAAGGTTTCTTCATGTGCTTTTTTCTGGCCACAATATACTTTTCTCAGTCATAACAGAGTGCAGGCTGAAAGTTTGGTAGTTTGACCAAAATGTGAAAAAATCATACCAAAAGGTAAAGTTTGAAATTGAAAAAAAAAATGATGAAAAAAGAGTGTCTTTTGGGGTGATTTGAACTGCTGAAATGGGGGTTTGTGAAAATAGAAACCTGAATTTGAAAGCTGAAAATCACCTACAGCCAGGCAATTCAAATTTCTGGTAAGAGCTTGTGGTAAGATTTTTGGTACAAATTTTGGGCTCAATGGTCCATTTGTTGTGTTTTAGGTCTGAAATAATGCCTTTTGTCTCAAAACAAAACATTTTTGAATTTTTTGTGCAGAATTAGTTCAAAATGGCCAATTCAAGAATTTTGGACAAGTGTTTGTCATATAAATTGATGCAATTGGGTCAAGGGAAGATCGAACAATTGTCATTTGTGTGAGGATTTTTGCTTTTTGCGGAAAAGTTGTTTTTTGTCAGAAGCTAAACTGAGTGGCCCAACTCATTGCAAACAAAATTAGATACGTTCTATATTGCTGGTGTAACAGGGTTGTTGTAGATTGGTTGGGTCAAAAGAGGTGTGGAAGGTATCAGTCAAATTTGGTTGTGGAGAGGCAATTTTCACATTTGTGGACAGCAAAGCCAAATGCAACACCCGAATGCAAAGCCGAATTGTTTGGGAGACCCACGGGCCATGTGTTTAACAAATCAACCTTTTTTGTGCTTTTTTTTCTGAAAATTGGTAATGAGCACTGCTTTGCCATTTCCATTGTCCAGCAATAATTTTTGAGCCCATGGCTGTTGCCGGCGAAAAAACCTTATTTTTCACTGCTGGTTTCAAATTTCGCTGCCTTGCCCATTCCAAGCATCCCAAACATCCTCCGAACAATGAGATTTTGAAATCGGCAGTTTTAAAAAAAAAGGCTTTTTCATTCTTGCTGGTTCACCCCTGGGGGTAAAGCAGAGAAGTTTGACACAGTCAGCACACTCAAACACATATTGAATGTGTTTTGACTATGTTTAGGGTGGGGTAAAGCAGCAAGATTTGAAACCATCAGTTGAAAATAAGGCACATATATTTTTTGGATGTTCAACCCCAAACCAACTCTGTTGGTTTCCACAGGGTTTTACCCTCTGGTTGCAGACACCAGGCTCAAACTAACCCAGTTGGTTCCCCCCTCCCTGCAGAAACCAATGAAGTTGGTTTGGCTCAGAGGAAACAAGCAAATATCGAAAAGCTGAAAGTTGTGCTCGTTTCAAATCTCGCTGCTTTCTCTAAGGCCGCGGGCTCGTTGGTCTTTGAACTCTTGTTTCATTTACCTGAACAAGCACACACTGCAGTACGTTTTGCTGTGTAGCACAAACACACTGGCAAACGCTGAACATTTGTGGCACTTTCAGTGAACTCTGGCCTTACGCTATACAATCGTTTTGGTTCTGTTCTTGTGTGTGGGTTTGTTCGTGGACACGCGGGCGTCTGGCATGGGTTCCCACACTGCTCCCCCCCCCCCGTTGGACAGGTGAACTCCAACCCTGGACCTGTTCGTGGGGCATGGTGTTGGAGACTTGGCATGCCAGAGTACCCGTGCTAGACTAGACTCCTTTCCACTGCAGACAGGTCAGGTCCTTGGGCAGGAAGGACACGCGCATCAATTGCTGGTCGCGCGCTTTCTGAGCTCTCCTTTATATTTTGGGAGGTTGAAAGAATTTTGAATATTTGACTTTCCTCGTGCACCCAAAATACCTTGCAAGTCCCAAGGACAGGCGTTGTGGTTGGGACTGTTCTCACACCGACAGGTTTACGTATGAAAAAGAACTTCATTCGAAGAAGAAGCTTGCCTTGGTTTCTCGCTGCACCAATGTCCCAAGATATTTCAACTCCACTGGACTGTGGGGACGCGCTTGACACTTGGCAAGTTTGACAATTCAAACCAAGCACTTGGTCTCTCGGACAAAAATTTTGAAAGGTGAAGGATAAAGCTGCTTTCCACTTTTCAATCCAGGGTCGATTCCTGATTTGCAAGAAAAGCTCTATTGTGACGCAGTGCAGTCGCCGCGCTGTTTGCCAGTTTTGAGAGTGATTTTGATCGAGACGGGAAGGGAGCGGCGCTGCGTGTGATGTCGCTCTCGTCGCCGACATTGATTCGCGCGCTCGGCGCACCTGGGTCCCGCGCCGGACTCGCATGCGATCCGCGCCTCTGTATTCCCACCGCCGCCCAGTCTCCGCGCGCCGTGCCCACAGGGCGACCTTGAAGCAAGTTTTATGTTGTTGTGGTGCACAGTCAGGCGTCACCCGTAAACAGGGCGGGCTTCCAGAAGTTCGAGTGGAGTCGGGGTCCTTTTGACACAACAGAGCACGGAGTTCCAGACGTGTTTTTTACTTTTCATGCGTTCGCTGATGTACTGACGGAAAACTACTTTCCCATTTTGTTGAATCAAGTTTGAATGTGTTGTTTTTCTGGTAAATCTACGAAGGTCGTGCACAAGAAACGGTTGGCTCAACTTTCTTTCTGCAGTTGTTTTGTCGACTCGTCAAATTGAGTCTGGTACAACCCTCGAATTTTCTGCGCACGTGAAAGAGGAACTGTTTCTGAAGGGCGTCAGGACGTGAAGGCTATTTGCACAAGTCAAAGAAACTTTTGAGCCCTGAGCATTTTTGCAACGATATTTGACAGTCTTGTTTGGGTAATAAACGTGCAATCTCTCTTTTGTCGTTCGCAGGGAATGATGGGGAACAACATGGCGCCCATGTCTCCAGAGAAGCCCGGCTCGCCCTACTACCCGTTCTCCAAGCGACCCGCCATTGACGACTCCTTACGAGGTGCGTCGCGCCGTGAGCAAACAAACGATAGAATGGGATGATGTCGGGGACGGGTGCCTCTGTCGAATGAAGTCTTCCTAATGAAGTCTTTTTTCACTCGAGCTGTCTGACCAAGTCGCAACGCTCAGTTTGGAACGATTTGAGCGTACGAGTACTTTTTTAGGTGATTTGAGATGGGTTGCACGATTTGAGCCAAATCGGTGCGAGCCAAATCGAAGCACCTATAGGCAGCATCTTCCAAAAGTATGTCAGCAGCAGTTTCATG
>JAAUXT010078940.1_pt1 | contig 34786 bp, 38 predicted proteins | sample 7278171 | NCBI WGS metagenome assembly JAAUXT01 (sample SAMN14350112, study PRJNA611818) | marine sediment metagenome | isolation source: surface marine sediment (1.8m) | place: French Polynesia: Moorea | collected 2018-08 | reverse complement strand
TTTTCGCAGTGAGTGGGTGTGTGACGCTTTGCTGTCTTGGCGACTTCATGAAACCGACTGAGCGACAGGAGAAAGCGCGCGTTTGTCAGGGTAGGGGTAGACTGAAGGAAATCTGTTCAGAAGTCCGTGCCAACCTTGGCGTCGGGCAACACTGGGCTGCAAGAGAAAGTCACCTCGCTTTCAGTGTGTGTTCTTCCTTCTATACTTGGCAAGGAATCATTTCAAAGCGATCGCGTCAGTTTCTGCAGCGCTTCACTCCAGATTGGTTCCTAAAAAGAGGACGTAGGATCCAGCCAGTCGCTCAGTTACAGTACAGTCTGTAGCCGTTACAATAGAACTGCGGCGAGGAATTAGTGGGAGGAAGGGAGTGCGGGATGGGGATATTCACAAGCTGCTGCCTCTGTGCTTTTTTATCTGTTTCCATGTCCCCCAGGTCCATGCTGCTATGTGGTGTGTAAAACACGTCAGTCTCGAGGCGTTCAAATCCTGCGTGCTTCCAGATTCTCCAGCGGAATGAACGTTCATCGAGTGATGGGGCACAACACTGTTTTCGCTGTGTTTGAAAGCTTTTCTGGTTGCGGAAATTGTGTTCAGATGGATCCGTTTTGTTGCGTGCAAAGCGCATTTCGCCAACAGTACTTTGCCACGCAATTAAAAGATTTGAAGCGTTTAAAAGTCGATTGTTGAGTTGAGCACTCTAAGCCGCTTGAAGCATTTCTCTATTGTCACGTCAAAAACAGACGCACAGTGCAGTGAAGGATCCAGCGCAGAGGACAAATCGAAAGTCGACACGAAATGCACGACCAAGAAAAGCAGACATAAATCGCCACAGAATTCTCCAAGTGGACTTTCGATCCAGAATGTATTCATAAACATCAGTTATTCATAAGCAGAACACAAAGGTCTGCTTGGACATGAAAATGGTCAATAAAGCATTGAATAAAGATTTACTCCGCAAATAATGGGGCTGTAATCCCTTCAGAAGTTTGCATGATGACATTCACCATTCACCATTGCAACACTGCAGCCGCCCTTGCCCAGTGGCAGTTCGTCTCTCTTCAGACATCGAAATGCAGACGGGCAGGACCAGCCCAGAGTGCGAGTATGGATCCAGGATGCTGTTGAGGGGATCCGTTCTTTGAGCCCTGAAGCCCCCAGACTTTTTCAGCCGCCTCTTCGCAAATGGCAACGATTCCCGTCACCGTGACACTTCGGCAATGAGCAGGTCACCCGAGAGAGGTGTCGGGTTTGGAAAAATTGAGAAAGGTTGAGAGTGATTCTTCCCATCAACCGTTTTCAGAAATCGTCGGACTTTTGGGTGGGGAAACCATTTGCACACAACTAGTCCGTGTTCCAAGAGAACCAACTGTTCACATCTCCTTTGTGAGACAAAACAACAGAAACTTGGAGCGTCTGAAACCTGCGGTCGTCGCAGACGAAAGACCCCTCCACATTTGCACGGTACACGTGGGTTTACACACTCTATATCAAAAGATGCATGTGTCTGAAGGCTCTTTCCCCGCCATTGCTTACATGCAGATTTTGCGACCATCAGCAGCACGCAGGCCGGGTTCGGCGTGTGAAATGCTTCAATTTGGACGCTTTGTGCTCCGACTGTGAATGATTCCAAGGCTGATTCAGTTTCATACAAAAATTCCCAGTGATGTACGCTGCCCGTCCACTGAATGGTAGACCACACTGTAAAATGTGAGCTGCAGAAACTGCGCGCAGGCACGGCAAGGTTGCTCGTCCGGCTTCGTCGAAGAAAAGAACCATTCAGCGCCCATTGTTGTTGACAATGCTGTTGGTGTGATTGGATCAAACTCGTGCTTGCTTGAGACACGATCCCGCAACCTGACAGACGGGTTATCTCCCAGTGAAGAAAGCGTCTTCATGCTGATCTTCCCACACAACTGCTGGAGCTGAGGTGAATACTCGTACGTGGTTGTTTGTGCAAAGGTCTGACAGTGCCTCCCATCACGACACGCATTGGTATTCAGGCGGGTCACATCGATTCGACGTAGGTTCAGGCAACACCTCCGGGGAAAAAACAACGTCCGAGTCGGGTTGCAGCGCCGTCCTTGCAGCAGTTTACCGAAATGTCGATCTGTGCAGCATTTGGGGCGGGGTTTCGCAGTTTGCGTCTTTGCTCCACAGGACACACCAGAAGTTGACGAGTTCTCGAGCAAAAAAGCCGAAGGTTAATCCTGGCCTGAATTGTTCAACTGCTCACTGACCAAGTCGTGTTCGTTTCAAGCGAGGTGTCGTGCCGTTCACTCTGTGACAGGACCGAAGTTTTCACGTGCCATTTCATGCTGCTAGGACGTCGATGCTCCTTCAGTGGCACACATCTGAACATCTAGGCTGGGCTGCCCCACCCGATGTGACTTCCCACTTGCGGCGCCATTAATCTGCATCAACACCCATCACCCTCTTCATTCAGTTCCGCACAACAAGTCAATACTGAACACCCAGAGACATCAAAAAGACGCTGTGTGCGTTGTTGTTTTGGGACGACCGTAAATTGGGCTCGAGCCCTGTGTCATCATACCTCACAACGCGCTGTCAGTGGAACTCGATCGCTGAAGATATTCAATCTTGTTGCTTTTCTGTGAAAAGCTTGTCCCATTTCTCAATGCCTCTTCTCTTCATACACGTACGATTGATTTCGCTCGATGTGGAATCACCGGTCTGCTCTCAACAAATGCTGAACCTTGGGCAGATGGTTGCAAGAAAAGTCAAAGTGCGAAAGATCAAGATTCTATTTTGCACCAGCAAGACAGATTTGGAGTCCATCGAAATGCTGCTGCGGCTTCATTTTTGCGTGACATTTTTGTGTTTAACTGCACGCACTTTCAAGCGCAACTGACGGGGTTGACCCGTTCATGTCGGGCTTTTCGTCTCAATCTTCTTTGTGACAAAAACATTGCCTCATCAGGTGTCAGGTTTCACTGCAGGCAGATTCGGTTCGCAACATTTTTCTTTCACCTTGAGCATTACAAATATTGCACCGATCTGCGTGCATCCAAGTTCTTTTCAAACGGTTTCTGCGGTGCAGGAAACAGGGAATCAGACTTGTTCAATTGTCGTTGTCATGTCCCTTCCCCTGAGGCAGCCAAAGGGAACAAAAGAGTCTGGAGAGAGCTTCCCGAATCTCCAACCTGTCTTCTCAGAGACGAGCAAATCAAGACAGATTTTCAAGCAACACGATGCCATCTGCAGATCATTGTCACTTTGCTTGTTCCGAAAATCATAACAGGATCTTCGTTTTGCACACGACCGACGCAACAGTGCTTGTGAACGTTCGTACCTGTGTGTATCCTGACTTTATTTGTTCAATTGTGTGTCAAAGTGTGAGCCAAATTTTTTGTTGGTGGTTTGTTTTGTCAAGAAAACCCCAAGTTCCATCGTTTTTTGGGCTTGCCCTGTGGTGGTCGGGGCCACTTGGTTCCGTCGACAAAATCCCAGATACGCCCCTGGTTCTTCTTTGCGCCAAGATTCCTCCTTCCCTTTTCAGTGTTCTGCAAACCTTTGGAGTACTGAGGGAGTCAAGAACCAGTGTCAGGGCAAGAAGTCTGAGTGAACAATATGATTTATGTGCCTGTCAAAAAGCTTGCATGTGAAACGCTCTATCAGTAGCCAGTTGGATGCATCAAAGAAACTAATTAATTCTGCAAGTGAGCGCACATGGATCGCTCGATTGCCAAAATTAATCTGCAGGTAAGTGGATTGCTGTTTGGAAAGAGAAGAATCTTCGAAATCACTCATTGTTCTGGCTCATTCATTCGCGGATTCGTGGACCCTGGTGACCAGTCAATGAAAACATGGAATTTCTCGGTTGAATCCTCTTGTGTAATGCACCGGTCCAAGCTGCTGTTTCGTTGCATGTTTGACAGTTACTAGATTTTTGTCTGATCTTCGCGCATGTTGAAATGGAACAGCTCGTATGCCAACAGCTGTCTCACGCGTGCCCACGATACCCCGAAACCCTTGAGTCCTGCCATCGTTGCCTCCCACTTCGAAATGACTGAAGGTGGTGAGCTCTAGCAAATAACTGCGCTGACCTTCCCTACCGTCGGATGAAATAATATTGCAGCAGCAGTTTTCACGACTGTCTCGCTCCGGGGGTGATTGACGCGGTCCAGCCTGAGACGCGATCATCGCGTCTGACTGAGCAGCGAAAAGAACGCGGGGACAAAGGCCGGGCCGGCGGGTTGTTCAAACCGTCGTGTATTGAAAATCAATGCTTTTATTAAGGCTGACCGTGCAACGCTGCGGCGGATTCAGGGTTGACTTGAGTCCAACTGCTGATGTCGTCACCTGGGGATCCAGGGCTTGGAGGACTGGATGCAACAAAATTTTTGAAGAGGAAACGCGTTTGCGGTCAATTTACACTTGTTGAACGGGGTTCTTGTTGATCCGCAGACCATGTGCTGGAAGAAGATATTCACACAAGCGCAAAGCTCAACACAAGCGAACAAAGCTGGTGTCATTGCAAAGTTTCGGCGAGGAGTTGTTTGTGCTTGTCAAGAACTTCCACAACAAACCGATGTTATTCCATGATGAAGCTGCTGAAATCCGTTGACTCTTTTGCATGAGGCTATGTGTCCCCAACGCACACAGGATCCAGCATCTGGCACGACGTTTCGCGTACATTTCGATTGGAATTTTTCTGGAGGAAATCGCAAATTTATGCGCCATGTGGAAAGCGGACGATCCGTCAGATATCGGCGCGATCTCTCTCTGATCAATAGAAACTCGATCGCGTCGTCTGATAAGACACTTGAGTCAGCGCGTGGCGTGCGCGGCGATGAAGCTAATTTCGAATTCGCTTCATGCTGTGATCGCTTCACAAGTTGTTGCTTCAACCAGGTACATTTGACTCCAACCACCAACCGCGTTCACGGAAAGTTTTATTTTCCTTGGTTCAAATGTCACTTTTGCGGACGAAAAGACGTCACTGCAGGTCGACCTTTTTCAGTGCCTGACTTGCAGCAAGTTTCTGTTCTCACCTGAAAGCGCACAGCGCAAAATGTTTGAAAAACACAGCTCTCACCACCTTGGCGTTGAAAAGACCTTCGAACAACCCATCGATGCAATGTGTCTGTCTGGAGGTAATTTCACAATTTCTCCAAATCCGAATTTTTTTGGTTGACACGCAGAGCGGAGAGCAGCATGCATCAGAGCGGTCTCTGTGTGGAAGGGCAGCACCCTGGCCTCGCCATTAGCAGCACAAAGTGTCATTGTGGAACAAATGATGCAGGAGTCAGGGGTCCTTCACTTTCTGGACTCCAACACAGAAGGTTCCTTGTTTTCGCTCTCTTGTGTTGTGGACCACTGTCTTGTATCGTGTCGGCCACGAGTTGGCTGGAGCTGCAGTGACGGCGTTGCAACATGTGATGAGCCAGAACAACACCTGGAAGAAGGATATTTCGTGTAGACGCACCCACCACAGTGAAATGTAGACTTACTCCACGCTGTACCCCTGCACAGGTGTGGAAAAGATCAAGTGGGGCAGTGCAATTCTCAACACCAAACAAAGAAGCGCCCGATGTGTTTGGTCTCTGTTTTTTGGCGTTGTGAACTGGGAACATTTCGAGTCCCAGCAGAGGAAGAGCGGGAGGAGTCCTGGGGCTGAAATCTGCAAAAAAAATTTGCAGGATGTTACAATGTTTTCCAGGACTTGTACGAAAGCAATCTCAAACGTCCCTGGCCCTCTGCAAGCAAAATATACTGAAACATGCATGTTTTTCGGAAAATTCCACGAGTGAAGAGTTTGTTCCGATGAAGACTATTCTTCAAAGCAAATCGGAGCACACGCTCGTGCTCCATAAAGCTTATTGAAATCAATGCAAAAGAATGCATCTGAAAGGCCTCTGTTGCAAGAACGAAAAGTTGCGACATTCCCACCAGACCCGCGAGGATTTCTTTCAGAGCTTTCGCCCCGAAAAATGTGTTTGCGAGACTTCTGCGCTCTCAAGAGAGACGAAAGAGAATTAAAAACGGAGGGTGTGGAATTGTACACGTGACGTAATCACGTTGTCAATGCAAAGGGTTCATCAGAAACTGTTGGGGACGTCTACTTGCAAGGATCCGCGTTCAAATTGAAAGCAGATAAACCATGAATCTGTTCGGATCAAGAGACTCTTGCTTCAGCGCGTGCAGAAGGGAAGACTTTCACTTCTCCAAAGCAATCACGACAACAAAGAAACTCGTCCACCTGCTTGTGGACATGAGATCTCTGACACGCTGACACGTTAATGGACTTTGGAGGGTCTTTGCTTAGAAGGGCAACTCTTTTGGGGTTCACAGTGGCAACGGACGGATCCACAGAGGCCATCATCAGCTGCTTCGTCACCTTCAGTTTTCTGTTTTTGGAATCAAGCCACCCTTCTTTGTTGTGAGGTCCTCTTGATCACTTCTGGCTCAGTCTCAGCAGTGCCTCGGGTCCTCTCGTGGAATGAGAGAGACAAGAGGAAATTACTGCAGGAGAGGCGGAAGGAGGGTGACAGACATCTTCTTATGTTTTTGTGTCTCAAATGCCAAATGTCACGGCCATCACAATAGCCCCTTCTTCTCAGTGCAGTCTTGCTGCGTGGGAAAAGAAAAGGGTTGAAACAGGAACAAGAACGGTTCAGGCAGATTCATGGAGTTGAACTTGCTGTTCAATTTCCACCCTTTCTGAGGATCGAGCAGTGTCTCTGGGCGCACTGTAGGGACAGATCAACACAAATGTCACCTGAAGAGTGGGAAGAGTAGTTGGGAAATGTTCACTTTTGGCGCTGCGCTGTGGAACCCGGGACAGCTGGCCGGTTCTCGCCACGCCTCCGCCCACAGCCACGCAGCAAAATATTGGCAATTGCGCACAATACTTGTGTCAAACGTTGGAATTTGGCAGCGGGCGCTGCGTCCCCGGCTTCCAGGTCCGCTCATGCGCCCCAAGGCTCTGCACGTGGTAAATTGCTGGGGTCCGCAAATGAGAAAGCCAAGGTCTATTCCCGCTCCATTTTTGAAGTAATTGGATAAATTTGGCAACAGCCGTGCTGGATTGAGCAGTGGGAGGGTTGAAAGTGGATAAATTAGACGATTCCACAAAAGAGGCTGAGCCATGGCCGAATGGATTTTGGGCCGCACAGGTTCGATGTGACCTGAGCCCTGGTTGTTGAACTTCTGGTTTTCGTTCGTTCGGTCATGAACTCTTCTGACGCTGTGAAAAGCATGCAATTCTCGATATTTCTCGCCTTTTCTGAAAAGCCCCGTTCGGACACATCAACTCACAGCATGACACCATCGGGGAGAAAGTCCGTCTCTTGGAGACTTTTGAACGCAGCGGAACGCGGTGCGATCCGGAGGCAGCGATGGAAATACATTCGAGGCATTGATCCCTGCAGGTCGATGTTGCGCACATATTCTCCTCCCATAAAGGCCCTGCGTGGCGCGCTTCGATTTTACTGACATCAAAGTGAAGAAATGCACATCATTTTGCTGTTTCGGGCAAGATGCTGATCCACAGAGGGCTAGGGCCCTGCGCCCCGTGACTGTCAAGAGTGGTGTCGCCTCTGCTCAGAGAAGTGTCGCCTCTGCTCAGAGAAGAAGGGAACATGAATTCCTGGTGAAACTGCTCTACTTGCTTGTTGAAGGCTCGAGGTACCGCTCGATCGTAAGAATGCAGGATCCGCTTGGCGAACTCGCAGCCACCTCCTCGCCATTGTTTTCTTGCCTTGTTGATGACAATGCGGGCAGATCTGTCAATGTTTCCACCGACGGCGAAGCTCAAGGAATCACAGTTTTATTGATCAGCACATCCAGAATGCGATGTGTGGGACACTTGCGCTTTGGCTTTGCAAGATGTGTTCCTATTCATTGCTTTGTTGTTTCTTCAGACGAGCGAAACATTTTCCTTTGCTCTGTTTTCGCCGTTGAATTGCGAAGTTCCATCCATTGTCAAATGTTTGTTTTGAAAATTTTATTTGTCCTCGATTATTTTGTTGTTGTCAAAGATGACCTGCTCTCTGCGCGAAATGCGCCAAGGGACCATCATCGTAGTTCTTGTGGTGCTGTGTTACTCTGAACGTATGGATCGGTCTCGCATTGATCTGTTGTTTTTGTATTGAAAGCAGGATTAATTTTAATGTCGGTTCTTGTTTGAGTCCTGAGCCTGCGGTGCTGATTTGACAGGCGCATCATCGGTTGTTTTCTTTTTCTGCTGAATCATTGAGTGAGTTGTATTGATCTCCCCAGTGAACTTGTTTTGACACAGCTGGAAAAACAATGAATCTTACAAAGCCACGGGAAGCCAAAAATGGCAAATCAAAGAATAACAACTCGTGCAATGAACATTTATTGACACGAAAAAGCAGCTGAACTCGAGAAATTGATTCAAGATAAGTTTGTGTGCTGGATAGAGAACTTCAAGTGGAGAAAACCCTTGCCATTGCCCTTTGTTGATGAAGGGCCAACATCGTTTCTTCAACACCGGCGCGAGAAGTGGGCGCTACTGCAGCACAACCCGTGTTTGTATTCGTGTTGAGCGGGCACACGCTCAACCGCTTCGGGAAAGAACGGCCGAGCTCTCCCGGAACACACAGGCTCACTGTGGGTTCGCTCCTCCAGTTCGTCAGAAAACCAACGATGAAGTAGCCTTTGGTGACACGACCGAAGAAAATGCTTACACGGGAACAAGTGAACCCACAAGTCGTGTCCAACATCATGCTGGGTGAGACCCGCACAAGGAGGTTGCAGACAGGTCGCCTCGTTGTCAGAGGCCCTTCGCAGACCACGGATCCGCTGGAGCAATGCATCCCTCTTGACACTAAATGCTCCCCATGTGCATCAAGCGTCTCAAGCTCCTGTCCACATTCGTTCACATCTGACGCACAGTTTCCGGAGCAGTGATGAAGAAGTGCAGCTTTGTCCATTTCAAATGTCCCTTGATGTCTTTCATCTTCTTGTCTCCATTTTTCGCTGGCAATTTCGTCGATCAGAACCCAATTTGAGCGTTTTAGCAGAATTGTGGGCAGTTTAGAGCTGCAGAAAGCTTAAATGATGGAACCTTTTTCTTATTCAAAACATCTTGTGTTTCAACGGCCGGCACCATGTTGGTTTGTCAGCTTGGGACTGAGATCAAGTGTTTCGGTGAATCAGCTCGCGGCTTCATTTAACGCAGAGCTTCTTTTGCCGAGAAAGCCAATAATTGATAGCCTCGCAGCTACAAATTGGAGGCAATTTAAAACTGCTTCAGGAAAAATCCACTTTAAATTCGCGGAGGCCGCACTTCGGAATTTGTTGATCAGGACACTTAAGCCACACCAACGGCTTGAGCACATCTTTCTGAAATGTGGGCTACATCCAACAAGATTGTGACTGTGACTTGACCTGATGTTTTCGTTGGTGAGTGTCCGCAAAACAAAATTCAGACCAAAGGGCAAAACATGCAGTGACATCGCACAAAAGGACGGACACACAGCGTCCGTATCACAACGCGCGGTCAAGTTGCAGCGTTTCTTCAAATGTTGAGCTGCTGAGCTGGAAAAGGCCACACTGGCAGGGCACCGCTCCAGTTCACATGACAACAACTGCGTGATCATCAGTTTTCAGTTCGTTTGGTTGGCACGCAGGTCATTTTGCAAGCCCCAGAAGGCGCGCGAGTCGAGGGCTGAGACGTCGCTGTTTGACATCCCCCTTCACAACTCAGTGCTCAGTCGGTTTGACTCAGTTCCCTCAGGCTGGGGCGTCAGATCAAGGCTCCGGGTCCTGCATGAAACAGAGCGTTCATTCCCAGAGTCGGATCAAGGTTTCGCCCCGTGGATACTTGCCCAGCGGGAACGGCCACGAACGTGTCAAACACACAAAGGAAATCTTGAGTCCTGGAGCGACGCTGCGCAGGTACTTGTGTGAGCGGGGGCGAAGCTTGGGTTTCCGGCGAGGGAACCCGACTTCAGTGAGCTTGGACGAGGACACTTTGCTTTTGGAAGTGAACAGATTTTTGGTTTTGAGGACCAAAGAAGCCTCACTCGGCAGTTGGATCCGCCCATGCTGTGTGTCCCCATCTGATAGCCAGAACAAACAGAGTCGATGCCAGTTGATCCCGACATTGAAAATCAGAAATGTTCTGCGCACGGCTGGGTGTCGTAAGGATCCTACTGATTTTGGTGGAATGGCAGAGGCATTCAATTTCTCAAACTAAACCTGCCAGGCGTGGTGGCCCACGCGCCCGCCGGGTCTGGGTGGATACGATGCACCGTGACTTGTAATTATGATTTGTCTATCACAGTTGTCCTGAGATCCTCCCAGAGGTCAAGTGAGACTTCAGAAACTTTGAAAGAAAGCGTTTGCAGAGTCCTTGTTCGGCTTGTGGGCTTGGGATTCAAGCAAATAATAATACAATCAACTTCTGGCCAAGAAGGAGAAACTTTCCGAAGAAAAAGGAAACCTTGACAGGCGCAAACCTTTTTTTTCTTGGGGGGAGGCAGATGTGGCAGTGTCATCCACATGCACGAGTAAGACTCACGAAGTTTGGTGAAACCTTCAAAACCTTGGTGAGGTCAGAATGTACGAGTGGGAGCAGTGTTTGTTGAGGCAAGGACCGGGGCCTGCGCACCAGCGTCCGGTCTTTACGCAGGCGCTGCTGTAATGAGGCTGAGGAAGCTCGTCTCACTTCCGGCTCCACCTGAGAACCTCGACCTGCTCGACTGTTGGCTGCAGACTGGATGTCGTCAGTGGCTGAAGGTCCACATCTGGTCATGTCTCGAAGTTGAATTTGTTCCCAAATCATCGGCCTCCAACAACTGTTTCCTGCATATAGGAAACCCATCTTCGTCAGATGGGTTTGTGACACAACGCACAACGTTATCAGTTTCGGATTCACAGGGTATTTGGTGATTGCAGCCCTTGGCGAACTCCTGCAATTGACTCCGCGACATACAAAATTTATTTTTTTCTGAAACGTCTCAGTGCACAACGTGGGCCCACTTTGAGCAGAAAAGACTTGCCCGAAGGCTGTTTTGACTCGTGTTCTGAAAGGGACGGCGGATCAACCTGTGCAGGTAAGATCTGATAGCGCCGTCCGTGCAGCATGGGACTGGAAAGTTCTGCGCCATGCACCGTCTTTGCAGTGACATACCGTAGATCGGTCCGGCCTGCAGCGCGGTTCGTGACGAACCAGCTGTGCCAGGGCATAACAAAACGCTTTTTGTACGAGTTTGTCGCCCCAGCGTCACAAGACCTCGCTTTGTGGCTCCTGCACATGTCCGAGAAAGAGACACACCAGTTTGCAAAGCGTCATCCCAGCCCAAGCCGCGATCTAATCCAATTCGTTCGTCGGGGTGTTTTATGCACTTAGGCAGGTTTTCTGGTGACGGAAAGTCCTGAAGACATTAGCCAAGTGTAAGGTTCCCGCATTGCTGCGTGCTTAAGTGGCCTGACCGGCACTTTGTCGTTTTTGTCTGGCTGCGTGGAGGGGGGTTTGGGATTTCAGTGGAGAAGGACGCCGAGTCAGACGTGTCACGTGTCACACTGAACTTGAAGCGACAGAAGTGCTTCTTCTTGCGCAGCGCAGGAGGAATTTGGTCTGTCCAGACTGAACCCTGCAACCAGTGGGGACGCAGTGGAGAGTGCTGTGAAGCACGTGGAGACAAGTTGATCCTCGTCATCACTGCGGTGGAGACCCAGAAGGAGCGTCTTGTTGCCCAAGTGATCGCGAGCTGTCTGATTGCGGACGGGTTCCTTTTCACACTGCCCCATGCTGTCTGTGAAACAGACAACTTGAGTTTCTGGCAAGGTCTACGTGACATGGGCAGCCACGAACCAACACGACACGAAGTGCCGCAAAGCTGGGCTTCAGCAACTTTCACCAACGCAGACTTGAATTCAAATGTTGCAGTTTCTGTGAGAATTGAAATCATTTTGGGGACAAGACGGAACAAGTCTCGACAGAACAATTAGGCGCCTCCACTTGGAGTAACAATTATTGATGCGTTGGTCGGATGGCTCCTGACAATTCTGTAATGAGGTCCGCTCTTCCTGTGGCGTTTTCTTGGGTGGAGTCTTTTGACGCCCACACTGCAACACCGTCCCGGCAGCGCGGGTCTTGTCTCTACAGCTGTTACGGGCAGGGGTGAACATGCAGCTTCACTGCCTTTTGTGAGGTGTCGTACGAACTCCACGCTTGAAACAGGGTTGTTGGTCCCGCTTTCGCGACAACAAAGCAAGGGCGTTGGAGCCGCAATGAATGCGAAAAGAACTGCTGTTGGCAAACTTGGAGCAGGCGCCCAATTATCAAGCCTTGTTACTTTCCTTCACACTTTTACGACCCTTGTTTTTTGAAAAACGGCAGTTTCTGATTTTCCACCTCTCTGTAAGGAATGAGAAGCACTTTCCTGCAGCTGCTTGGTGTAAATTGATGGCAGACGAAACGTGGCGTTTCATTTGTGTGGTCTACAGGAGCACAAAACTGTCTTCAAGATTGGAGGTTTCCCGGTTGTAGACGAAGACCGTTGTTCGCGATGATGAGAACTGAAACAGGAAACTTTTTTGTTCAGACATTTTGCGTCTTGAGGAGGCGCAAGACATTACGGTTTGTACCACGTGAAACAATCGTCCGGAAAAAAGAAGACAAGAGTCCCGGAAGACCCTTTTTCAAGCCAAGGTTTTTCATCCTCAATGCCTCTTGTCCAGGAGACGTGTCTCCTGTGGATGACGGCCTGTGTGACGGACGCACTCCGAGGGGAGCACCTGCACTGATCCGAGTTCTCGTTTTCTTGAGTCATGAGAGGCCGAGGTCCTCGAGACTTGTTTCTCTCGACGAGGGTTGGCTGTGTCGGCTTCCAACAGCACTCGTCAGCATCAAAGTTTGGTGCAGTCGTTGAAAGCAAGTATACTCGTACTAAGTGTCATAAGCGCAGAAAATAAACCCGGCTGAATTGATGTGGAGTTTTTGGACAATCACGAAGCTTTCAATTGAGATTTTCGTTCAGATCACCAGGACGACCTCCCTGCCACTTCGTTGTGAACACACTCCAATGGATTTTCAATATGCAATGACAGTGTTGCCTTTCATCGGTTCAAAGTTTACTGATCCCTGTTCAGTTGGTGTGTACATTTGTCTCCGCAATTCTGTGTACCTTGAAAACAGTAATTCTCAGGCAATCGATCCATCGCAGGTTTTCCTCTCGCGAAGAGTCTGACTGAGGGGAGACACAACAGTCCATGTATCAGTGGCCATCACTGATCTACAGATTTGTACAAAACTGAAACTCTGGTGTGGCTTTTTCACAGGGGGTAACCGAATGACCGACTCGCGACCTACATTTTCCGATTTGCTGCGATCATCTCGAGATCCTGACGTAGAAGCGGGAAGTCCCTGCCAGGGCAGATTAAATGGACCTATTTGGCTAATGCATAGAAAGTGGCCCGCTTCACTGTAACTACTGTTGTTAACTCAGTTAGCAAATTGTAAGATTGCCAGATAAGTGTGTTATCTCTCGCTGCCAAGGCAACAGCGCTTGTGTGCTCTCTTTGTGATCTCAGAGTTGTGAGACTTGGTGGAGTCGGACAGACGTCTTGGTTTGAGTCTCGTCTTGTCTTGTTGCAACAATTTTCTCAGCTCGCGAGGACCTCTTTTCCCTCATGAGCATGCACGCAGCAGAGCTGAATGTCGTGCTGACCTTATCTGGACGTCGGTCGCTGTGGAGAATTCACGGGATTAGAAAGTAAATTTGGGGCTCATGGACAAGGTGCAAAGGAAAAAGCAAACCCCAAAATGAGGCTCCAAAGTAACCGCAAGAGACAGAATCCTGTTCCGAGGTGGATCTGAGTTTTCAGCGGTGGTATGTTTCAGGTGAGGCCTGTGTTCTGACTGATTTCGACGACTCAGCAGTCAAACTGGCTGTCTGTTCTTCTTTGGAGCAGGTGTGGTGAAGTAAATGAGCTGCTAATTGCAAGTCGTTACCGTCGGCGGCGTGTGCTTTCCTGCACACAACCCAATGTCACAACTGCGACGCCGTGCGAGTCAGACAAGGGACACAAAATGCGTTCTCTTTGAGCTTGGGCAACAAGGCCAAAATTAACAGTTTGCTGCAGGCTTGTCACAGCTTCAACGATGGGAACAACATTTGCATCACGATGATTGACAAGCGTCCATGCAAAGATGCTTTTCACGTGCGTGTTTTGTTTGTTCCATGAATGTCAAGTTATCTGAGAATCCATCCCTGCAAAGACTGCTCGACTGTTTCGAGGACGATTCTTGCAATGACAGACAGGATTTTTTTGTCTTGAGAGTTGCAAGCGAGTGGTTGACATCATTTGAAACAGGGAGGAAAAGCGGTGAAGAAAAAGCGCCTTCAAATTCACAGTCTGTAACCAAAAGCGAGATGAGGCGAGCCAACCGACATCAATGTCTCGTGAAACACACTCCACTGCGCGCCTCTGGGTGAGACTTCCAAATTGGGGCAATTTCCAAACACTTGGGCAGAATCTGCTTTAAAAGCCTGTAACACGCTCGGAGGGCCTGTCATTGAATGGATGCAACACTTGAGTGTGTGGCCGACATTGATTTGTCTCCGCAGTCAATGCAGCCCTCCCTCTGCCTTCAGACATCATATTCTACTCCCCTCGGAGAAGCCTAAGTGATATGACTTTCGATTTTTTGTCTACATCAGAGCAGATATAACTGCTCATCATTTCCCGTGTCTCAGTTTTTGCGGCAGAGAAGTCGGCCTCGCGAGACCAGCCATAGAAATGCGAGGAAAAGCAGCCAAGGGGTGACTCTTTCCCTGTGCCGGCCGTCCTTCAGGGATGGCGCTCAAAAACATAGAGAACTGCACAACTTGCGATGCGACCTTGACCGACAAAAAGTGGATTCAGTGGAAGATCAAAATTAAATTTGAGATTCCTCGTTTTGGTTACAAATAAAAATTCATGCTCCCTGATCCAAACCATAATTCTCGAATCGATTGACACAAACTCGTAAAGTTACGTGCTTTTTTTGAGGAGAAGGATGTTGGGCCTGGAGCATTGTGTGTCAAACCATTTGACAAAACGAAAAGACTGACTTGTTCAGCAACGCTCGCACAGGTGCGTCCGCGAGTCGGTGGAGGGTTCCCCTTCACATTGCATTAGATACGACTGACATTGGCCAACTGAGGAAGTGTAGAAGTGAACATTGTGAAAACTGTAACTCTGACCATCGGCCGATACAGATGCAGAGCCTCAGTGAAGAGAAGCCACTGTAAAATATATGTCTTTGGTCTGGGTGGCTGGCGACAGCAAATCGAACGAGACTTGGTGAACCGAAGGAAACGACCATTTGCGACCTCATCTCATAACTAAGAAGACCAGGCTGACTTTCGCCATTTTCCCGAGGTTAAGGTTATATTGGTTTATTTTCCCAATAACTCCACATCGGGAGGTTTTCGCCCATTCCCTGGTCAATATTTACGCAGGAATTGGAGTGTCTAATTTCATCCGACGTCGCACGCTCCTGCAACTTCTATCGTGTTCGCTTTGCAAGAAGCGCAGAACTTATCGCCAGCACTGACGCCGCACTGTCAGATCTCCTGAAAGAAATCAAAATGTTTATCTGAAATTTATTTGAACGCTTCAGAATACAGTTCCCCTGGTCAGTTCCCACTCCCGGTTTGTTCGCATTTGGTGTGTGTTGCCGGGGTCACCCCCTCCCTCCGGATAAACATGCGTTCAGATTTCTTCAGATTTCACACCATTCCGAACAATATACTGGACCCGACTGAAGATCTTCAAACAGGTCCACGTCGAGATATACCCGGTGCATCGTTTGCAACATATCCATTGACCCTCCACAGCTCGACTTGACACGTGCGAGAATCCTGTCATGACGCTGTCTCTTGAGGTTTGCGTTTCACGAAGTTCGCAGAGATGTCTCCGTGTCTCTTGCACACGTGAAGAGGAAACGGTGAAGTTGTAATCCAAAACTCAATCAGACCTTTTTTCAACAGTGCACGGGAGAAGAATTCATGCCTCGAAAACCAAATTGACTGCGAATCATGGGGAAATGGGGCCCATTTTATCCAGTGATGGTTCTCTGAATGGGAAGCAAAGATAATGGAAATAGCCCGGAAAGATTGCTTGTACACGCTGCATTATCTGCACTGATATTATTTGCCTTCAGCTGCCAGTGACGTCCCGTGGGCTCTGGCATTGCTCAGCGTTTGACACTCCAAAGCGAAGCATTTTAACGTCGTGACTGCAGCGCCGTCCTTTGAGTTCAGGACAGCCCGTTGCAGCTCGACGTAATCTCACCAGTCTTTTTCATTTGAGAGAATCAGGTTGCACATCGAGTTTGTGTATGTTCGAGTCGTCTCTTGAGGTCTTCTTCTCATTGCGAGGACAGCTGCGGGGACGGACGTGCAGTCTGAGTCAGACGTGCGTGCGCTGCGACGCGTCTTCATGCTATTAGTGGAATGAATTTTGGGGTCATTCATGTTATCAAAGCTGTCTGTGATTGAGAATGACAATGTTTTCAATCTGAACATTTCCCGGAGGCTCTGAGTGGCGCGGTTTGGTTTGTATCTCGATCGAGAGTTGCACAGGCTCTGTTGAAATGCAAAACGCCCGTGGACAATCACGCGCACTGGAGCCTTCGTGGAGCATTTCGCAAACAGGACAGCAAATGATTCTGTCGTTCGGCAACGCTGACGAACAACAATTACATAACTGTTGGTCAGGAAATGTTCTTCAGCCTCTGCTTCATTCCTTCTCTGACTCTGAAATGAAAATTTCAGTCAGACCTGAGGACGTAACGGCAAGTATTCCTGAGGCGTTGATCTTGAACCAGTGTCGAGAGGCAATGCCGGACACACCGAGTTGAACTGAACTGGGGACGGGCTTCGGCTGGATCCGCCGGTGCGAAGTGGATTGTTGATTGATTAACGTGGTTCGAATTCATTCGCTCGGAGATCAAAAATCGATTTTACAGTCGCCTCATTAGGCGCAGGAAATAACGTCGTCCCGGCGTTTTGTGGTTTTTTAAGGGGAATATTAGGAATATCATGGGAAAGCGCACCAGTGCGAAATCATTTGTCAAGCAAAACGACAAACGCTGGTCTGTCTGTGTTTGTTGGTTGTCGTGAAACGGGCTGTGAAAATTTCATGGGAACCGAGCGTTCAATTGATCTTGCCTGGTCGATGATCAATTTGACAAGAAACGCGCCAAACAGTCATCAAACAGAATCAGCAAAGCAAAAATTGTTTTTGAACTCTCACCTGCGCACATCTGTGGGCAAAACATTTTCAGTTCGGGTGTTGGGCGAGGAATATACCGCGAAACAGTCTTTGTTGTAGTTCTGTTGGGATCCATGCTTTTAATATGTTGTCAGCGTCAAAAATTGTGACCTGTTTGCGTGTGGTGGCCTCATCAGTTGTGTTCAGGAAGCCAGTCCCTTGGGAGCTGCACACATGCAGGCCTGTTTTGTGTTGAACGTCAACAGCAAAATATGACCATTTAAACAGTGATGATCAGATGCGACTGGGGCGGGTTGTGGGCAGTGACTGGAGGCGAAAGCCTTTGTCCATGGATAAAGAGATGGGCCGTTGAGGCCCTGGATCCAACGGGACCTTCCTCTTTTTTTTCTGATGGAATACTCATCGGCTCTGAGCACTGGCCCCATATTAATTAAGTGCTGCATTTGGAGATTAAACTGTTGCTCATTTATCACCATAAATCATAGCCATGTGCGTTTTATGGTGGAAAAGCCTCGCAGAGACAAAAATACATCAACTTGACTGGAACATATTGTTTTCATAAATCAACGGGACTTCAGAAGCGAGGGAGCGTGGATGAAAACCATTTGCTGACTCACGAGATGACGGTGTCCACGGTCGAAACGAATTTGTTCACTCAAGACTCTCTTTGCAGGCCTGGGGACAAAACGTTCTCGGTCGAAAGTGAATGAACTACCGTGAGCGGGGCCCGTTGATACGAGCCTCACGTCGACGTCATTGGATCGTCGCGTATCTGTTTGAAATTTTCACTCGTCGCTGAGCAGGAAAATTTGAGAAAAATCTGCTTGTGGCTGACCCAAAGCCAAGGTGGAGTGTTCCCGTGAACAAAAAATGGTGGTGATCGGCTCCAAAATGATGGCAGAGAGGCTAGCACTGTTTTTGATTTCATTGGGTCAGGGATGTTGCTTGTTCAACACCTCAGACGCTTTCCAACTCTGCCAATAGATCTTGTTTTCTGACCTGCGTGGAATGCTTCTCTGGTCCAGGTGTTATCCTATTCGTTTGCGGTTGGAATCGCACAGCATTCGTTGATTCCCAACGTGATGGAGAATTTGCAGGGCTTTCGTGACGCCATCCTTCCCGAAGACGGTGGTCAGTCGTGCCAAACAAGAGAGAACCAATGTGTCGTTTTGCAACATTTGTTCAAAACTCAGGTTGTTCGTTCAGGGATGCAATGTGACTTTGGTGGTTTCAGACGCACCCACAGGATGCACATGTTCCGTCCAGTGGGGTTGCGAAGGCCTTCTGGCCGGACTGGCAAGTACGGCCTTGGTGTGCAAACTGATTAAGTGCCGTCCATTTGAACTGATTAAGTGCTGTCCATTCTCTGATGGGCCATAAGTAATGGCCAATTAAAATAATAGAGCTAAAGCGACCTTTGAGAGCTGCTGGTCCTGTTCTTTGTTGAATTGAGAGGACAGAGAGGCGCAGCTTGGGGACTTTTGTTCCACAATGTGGACGTTGCGACATTTCAGAGAAAGGACTGACCTGGTCCTCTTTGCGGAAAGCTCGTCTTGGGGTTTGCATTTGACTTCGAGGGCAGTCTTAGTGTCTGCTGAACGAGCAGACATCCTTGCAGCCCATTTCCGACCTTCTCGTTGAGGCCACATGTGATGTGCCCTTGAAGCGCAAGCCAGCTGATGACGGAACACAATGTCTGCCACCAGTGCCATCATACTTTACCACTTTGTCTCTTTTCACATTCTGCTTGCGCGAAGCGCAGCATTTTGTCCACCCACGTTTCCTGCCACAGCCACTGAATGAAAGTTCATGAATGGCGATGCCTGATGTGATATGTTGGGGTCTTCCTGCAGCCCATTGGACGGCAATCTTCCTGGCCATTACACATTCCCGTGACCGCGGTCTCGTTGAACTGCGCCATCACTGCCGACGCTGAGGCTGTGGAGCCATGCTTGCATGCAGGCTCTGTCTGGACGCGCAGCGCCGTCCTTTCAGTGTTCGTAAACCTACGATGTTTTGACCTGGAATGAATTGACCTGCAACGTTTGGCATCCTTTTGCTGCAATCAGTGCACGAGTGTACTCGTATCAGTCAGCTGAAGTGGATAGTTACCGCCGTTGTGCCGTGTGCGATGTATGTGGTGCTGCAGAACTGGTTTCACGGCAAGAGCATAGCACCGCACCCCTCAACGTGCTGCAAGGACTGTGCAGCAGCGACCGATGTCAACAGCGGCACAATAGTCACGTTCGGAGTTGGAAGACAGTCCATCAAGAAGAGCCTCCTCTCGGTCCCTGACAGGTAATAATAGATAATACGCGGTTGATGCCGCATCAGGAACAATTTGTCTCGTATTCAGTGGGAAGGAGAGAGTACAAGTTACCGACAGATGAAGGGGTAATGAGGAGGAATGGAGGAAGAGAGGAGAAAGTGCAGTTGGTTCCTGGGTCGGGAGCTCTGCAGGGACCGGGCAAATTGAGCTTGCGCTGCGGGAGAAATTTCTTTGGAAAGTTACCTCCGAAGAGAACTGCGCTGGAAAAATGCAACGTTTGCAGTCAAGACGCCGGTTGGGGTGGTCTGAGGGCACAAACACGTTGAGGGAGGGATCACAAACTTGTGCTGCAATCCTTTGATCAAGGGTTTAAAAATTGAGAATTCTCTCCTCTTTTCTGAAAGTTGCCCTGTGGCAAAAACCTTTTCAGGCAAACTTTGTGTTGAAAACGATCGGCAAAGGCTACTTCCGTTGATTGAGCACCATCTTCGATCTTTGATTTAGAAATCTAACATCCTCAATTCTCTAGTCCGAAAATCATTCGAGTTACACGGGTTATGACGACATTCAACTCAAGCTGAAACGTTTTTGTCTTTGAGAACAGAAACTTCTGCTCGAACAGTGCTGCTTTTGGTCGAGGAATGCAGGATGTTCTCATAGTTTTACGCTTTCACACACGTGAACTCAACTCTGCCGAACTTCGGCCAAACACCCTTGAATTTCAGCTCTTGGCCTTTCCGGATGAAATGCGATGAGTAGAGCACCTTATTTATCCGAGCGCCCTGCTTCTCTGAATTTGTTTCTTCGTACTACCATTTCCAAGAGAAGTTTGAGGCCGCTGGAAGAAACTCGTGAATCCCGAGACAAAACGCCGGGAAATCCTCTGGAAATTGCTCCCTGTGCGACGCATTCAGGTTGTCAATGGGATTCCACGTTTACCGCGGGCTGTGTAAACTTCGTGATTATTTTTGCTGTTAGTTTGGGATATGGATGTTATTCTAGACGTGACCAACCGCCAAGCCCATGGGGAAATAAGATTGCCTGACTAATTATTGGTTGCGCTACAGCTGCCTTGTGAAAGTTGGTTCTGCCGTGCGAGAGAAACATTTTGTTCCCAAACACGTGCATCAACCACGAAACATGAACTTTGAGTTCAAATGCACTCACAAGATTGCTTTCAGACGGTCCATTCGGTAAGTTCACTTGTCACCCAAGAAATGAACACAGCTCAACACAAAACGGAAATTACTTGACGCTCAAGAACCAATATTTCAAAACCAAGGAAGCTGTCGGAAGGATGAGTGTATTCTGACCCAATTATGCGGGACTGGTCCATTTCATGCGAGTGAGATACGATGTTGCGCGACGTTCCAACACCATATTCCGGATCCCAACCAAATTGGCTCCAGGCTACCGCGCGACAACAACGCAGCTGTGGCCGACATTGTTCTCGACTGCATACGAATGGAATGTGAGACAACTAGACATGCAGCGGATCCAGGATTTGGGTCGGAGACACAACCTGTTACGACTCGTGTCCCCACCCAGTGAGCCAAACACCGAAGTTCTTGCCAAAAGTTTCTGCATTTTGGGCTGCACTTGGGGGTGCACCACAGTTAAATCCAGGAGGGCGATGAGACCTAACTGCCCTGACTTCACCCGTCAGGGTGTTGGCCCTCTTGACCAAATCCACCCCACTTGGATCCGCCAGAGCATATATAGACAGGCAATAGGTTGGGCTCAATACGGTGTTCAGCAGCATAATCTCTGTTCCTGTCCTGGACTAAACGAGTACTCTCTCACGAAGTCAGTTTGTCCAGCTCTGGTTGAGGTTTCGGGGCAATTGGGGTGGTGTTTGGGAGCCTCGTATCTCAGACACGCACCACTGGAGTCGTACCCCAGACGGGTCGTTTCTGTGTTCTCGAGGAGAGGTGAACGAAAGGAACTTTGAGAACGGCTGGCGCTCCCAGAGTCTGGGCGAAAGGGTCACGACATTGCCCTCACAACGCGTTTGCGAGGAAAACAGCTCCAACTTCAGTGAGTACCTTGATTGGACACTGACTTCGAGAGGCACAGGCATGGAAGACCTGGAAACACATCAGGATCAAGCAGGTGACGACAGGAGCCAAAGCTCTCACAGTGCCCCGCCGTAATCATTGAAGATCAGCTTCGTTTTGCAACCTCCCAAGGAAGCACTCGAAGCCGCTATTTTCACTCGGAAGCTCTGTTAATTGCGGATAAACATTTCATACGGCGTCTGATTGTCCCGCCGGGTTATCGCGCTCGGTGTAACTCACCGCTGAGGCAGACTGTCTTGACGCGACGGGTTTTCTCAAAACAAGTTTTGTTGGCGAAACAGAACGACCATTTCCGAATTTGCTGCTTTTCATACGAAAAAGATAACGACTTTTCTCGTCAGCAAGTGCTTGCTCCTTCATCATATTGAACCACTTTTCACGTAGCTAGTGGCCAAAAAAGACAAGAGGTTTTTACGAGTTCGTCGTCAAACGTCTGATGCAAAGAGTCAGTCTTGCGACGTTGTCTGTCTTCTCGCATTGTCGGCGTGCACGCAAATTGGAAGCCGCGCTCACTTGACGCAGTATATTACAGAAAAGATCACCGTGCTGACAGGAGAGAGAAACGGCCTGCGTGCTGGCGGGGAGACCGTGTTCCGCTCGGTGACTCGATGCAGGTGGAGCACGGGGAGAGGACGTTGACATCCCGTCCTGTTTAAAGTTACATGACTCCGCTGGAAGGCGTCGCTTGTCAGCACAACAGACAACAAATCACCACGCAGTTCCACCCGTGAAACGTTTTGTCGGAGTTTTCCGCGGAGTTCTGTACTCACAGTTGTGAAAACCATCATCCTGGCGATGGCACGTCGGGCAAGACCACATTTGCAGCGATGGATGCACAAAGAATTTGAAATGCCGACCCGCGCACTCATCAGGAGTTTCGCTCTGTGCGTTCCTTGCTGAAGACAGGACGAGGCGAAAAGCGGAGAACAAAACCTTGGCAAGGATACCGTAGGGGAAAAGAGCCCGCGTTTATGCTGCTCGCTTTGGGCATGGAGGGACTCGCATCCATAACCCTGTCACCCAGTACTTCCCGCACTACAGGGCGCGTGTGCTCACACAGTCAGGCCCTCACTGACCTGACGCACAAAAACTGCACAGCTTCTCCTCCTGCATTCTTTAGCTGGAACCAGGTGCGCGGGAGCAACTGTTTGTCTCGGTGAGAACCGACCCTTCCTGCCCTGGACTCCGGGTTTGGAAGCACCACAGGCAGGCAGGGACAGGTGAACTTTGACACGCCTGTCGGTGTTGGGAACGACCAGTGTGATATACTGTTGCCCGACACAATCTGTCTGGGGCAATGAAGCTACGGAAGCGTCGCATTGGAACCGTATCGTGGTTCCGTGCTGGGTGGAACCACGGCTGAGCACATTCCTTGAAGAGAAGAACGAATTTGTTTGAGTGGAAAATCGTTATGCAGGGTAGGTCGACCACCATCTGTCTGCCTTTCAACTCAGTGCTTCCGTTCTGTCTCCCCTTTAGTCATTGCGTCTCGGACGGGAAGCCTTGACGTGGGCAGGATGGCGACAACACGGTGAACGAACGCACTGAAACCTGTACATGAAAGAACTGTTCCATCAAACTGCAACCGTCATGTCAGGCTCTTTCGTGTACTCAATGTTTTTTTCACGTCCAACGAATTCAGGATCCACGTTGGGTCTGCCCTGGAGCCGCGAGGTGTGGCGACAGATGGAATCCGCGGCACGGAGTCTGTGGGACCTGTCGGTCCATGAAGAATCAGCATCAGTGTGTGTTCGCCATTCATCACACTCAGCGCCCTACCACCCCGCGCCAGCGCCGCGCCGTCCTCGCCACGTCCAGGTCGCCTCAGCGACCAGTTGTCGTCTCTTGTGTCTTGCTGAAGAACAAACAAACTCTGCGTGTGCTTTCAAATTGACATAGGCCTGATGTTTCTTGGTCGGATCTCAGACTGAGAAGACGTCGCTGCGGGGACGGTTCGCGTCAGCTCGGGCGACGCGTGAGTCCGCTCGCATCATCCACTCGCAGTTGATATTGTGGATGGGATTCCGGTCACCGGTCCCGCCACCCCATCCGTCTTCGTCGCTGTTCCCAGTCTGAACTGTGGAAACTGTGGACATTCGGACAGTTACATCGATCTTGGAATGTGATGGCCCAGCGTCCCATCGGAGCAGCTTTGATCAGAGCTGTGGACGTTCAATTCTTTAGCAGGTTGTTTGTGCCTTACAAACAAGCCCTGAAATGTTCCGATGCTTGTCTCGTGGCCACGAGTGACATCAATCAGTGTGACAGTTTCATTGATACAGAACAACTGTTGGTCGCATGTCCAGCGTTTCTCCACCGCGTAGTGAAATTCTTGGCGTGCACACTGAGATCACCAAAGTCTCCATTTTGTTGTGCTGTGAACAAATGAAAGGCACTTTTCATCCGTCCAGTGGCCCCACAACACTGAAATGAAAACTGTGCTTCACTTGAAGTTTCTGAACATGTGCAAAAGGTACTTTTCTCACGAGGAAATCGCTTTTCTAAAATCAACTGGCTCTGCAGCCATACCTGAATCTGTGCTGGACCTTGTGGAAACGTTTGTGTCCTTTTCGAGCCCAGCAGTCCGTTCGGCCTCAGCCCATTGCAGCGTCGCTTTCAGTCGCGCACCGCGCTGCAAATCCAATTGTCTTCGCTGCGTCTCTGCACTGCGGTCGACGTTGAGCCTCCGAACATGTCGCTCCATCGCAGCACCTTCATCGGACTTAACGAACAGCGGGACAAATCGCATTAGGCCGCAACACGGACATTTAGCCGCCTTTTTCAGTGGACCACTTCCCGGCTTACCTGAGTTCTGCCCATTGCGTGTTGGTGCATGTGACGGAAGCATGCGAGCCTCGGACCAAAGAGCTTCGAGTTCAGTTTGTTTTATGTCTCCTGTGCAGAATGAAGACGTTGACATTCCTTGGATCCAACTCCTGGAGAGATCTTCTGGCATCTGTTCGCGCAACGTCCTTGTCTCCGTCACGACTAAACGCTCGGAGATTTGGACGCAGTGGGCCGTTCTCTACGAAGCGCAGCAATTGGGAACTTCAGCTCAAACCATTCCGTTCACCGACTGCCACTTCCTGTAATTTCAGTGCTGAGTTCAGGAATGAAGATCGACACGCGCGCCGAGCACCTGTTTGCCTTCTCGGGAGACAACCTGACGCTGCCCTGCACCATCCTGGAGGGCGAGAACTACAACCCCTTCCTCAACCCCATCATCTGGTACAAACTGGGGCCCGACAGGCGCAAACCCGTCCAGATCAATACTGGTGAGCGTGTGTGTGTGTGTGTGTGTGTGTGTGTGTGTGTGTGTGTGTGTCCTAGCATGGAGAAGATCTTCAACGCCTGCATCTCTTATTACACACATGTATGAACACGCATTTGTCCGTCGAGCGTGTGATCTACAAAAAGGGTTGATGATGGAGGGAGCAACAAAGAAGAGAGATTGCGGTGGACAAGAGGCTCCCTATGCTCCCTATCCTATTCCTCTGCATGTTCTGTGGTCGAGTTTCCTTTCCTCAAAATAATGTTCTCCAGCATTTCAACAAACAGAGCAGCCCAACAGAGTCTAGTGTCCAAAAATTATTGTGATTCTGTTGCACGTGAGTCAGGGGCGAGTGTCGTGCAGAGGATGGTTTGGAACTGACAGCATGTCCACTGTTATCGCGTGTGGACAACCAATGCTTGAGATCCGAGTTTGTTGTCACACTCTCTTTCCCACCGGTGCGGAGCCACAGGGAAACAGACACTACACAACAGCTTGAAATGTTAATGGAAAACACGGGTCATGTGATAGGAATGGTCTCCGGTGAGGAGACTGCTTTCATAAGGCATTGCCCTGCAGCAAATGAGTTCTGTGGCTTTTTCCAACCCTGCAGCCCTGTCAAACATTCGGCGGTTCCAAAAGCACGATTTTTTCTCGCGCCGCGTGAGATTTCCCACTGCGAGTTCTTGCTTTGAGGGAACAGACCCACTCTCTTTTCCCATCAAAGTGAACCTCCGGATGCCTTGGAAACTTACAACGTACACGTGTGACCAAGAAACCAAATGCTGTTTGGTCCGAGCTGGTACAGTGTTGGTGTGTGATTGCACGCAGGACGGGTGGAGGGGAGCACTGAAAGTGGCCACTGGACCCTTTCTCACTCAGCTGCCCAGTTGCGTGCATGTATCATGAGACGATTTCAGGGAAACATATCAGAGGAGACAGACCAAGAACCTGGTTCGTTGTCTGACTTGTCCGCCAGAACGGGGTTCAGATGAAATTGAGAGGCATACAGAGTTTAGTTGTCCTGCAGTTGAACCCCGCTGTGGTCGCTCCCCAGGAATGAGTGTCCGTACGCTTCTGCTTGTGACCATTTTAAGCTGCTGATTTTGAGAGCGTGGATCGGGGTGGAAGTTTACAGTTTAGTCACGCTGCGCTGATCACAGCTTGTTCTGCAGATTGATTACTCCCGACAAAATTCTCCTCAGATCCCCAGCTCCTCCAGAAAACTTCCTGAACACTCAATTTCAAACCCTTTTTGAAGAACTTGAATCTCTCCAACAAAAGATTGTTTGATGGCTTTCAAGTTCCTTTGAACACAAAAGCGCTTGTGCGAAGACCCTGTCCATCAATACTTTTATTCATTCAAGGCAAACACGTCACAGTGAAGAGCAATATTGATGTGTCACAGGCGAGATCAAACATTTCTTTTTGAAGGAGAAGTCTTTGTTTCAATCTCAGCTGATGTTTCTTTCTCGCGAATTTTTGCTGCAGGAGGTTTTGTTCAAAGACATCATTTTGCGGGAGAAAAATAATTTGCGCCTCATATGAAATCGGTGCCTCCAACATCAGAGTGTATTTTCCGATTCAAAATCTGTCGATCAGCAACAATCAACCCCACGTTCGCTTGGATGCAACCCTCTGCCGATCCAATTTTCCTTGCGCGTCGCACTGGCGCGCGAGTCCTTGTCGTTGAGCATTCTTGTTTTGTGTTCAACCGCGGTCCCACTCGCATTGCAGGTGCAGTGATCAGCAAACCGTTCGACGAGACTGGCAGGTACAACATAGAGCCGAACATGACGATGGGGGAGAACCCCACGGTGCAAATGCCGCTCATTCTCACGGGTAGGTGCCAAGATTTTAAAGTCGCGATGCGGGCGTGGTCGGGCGTTCAGAGCCAGAGGCTATGGTCACAAACCCTGACAACAGTTCTTGGCTTCCTCTGCGCTTTGCGTGGACTGTGGCTTGGTCGATTTCCCTGTGTTTCAATCTGCTTCGTTGGAAGAACACACTTTTCTCCACATCATTTCTTTTTCTTCAAACAGTGGGAAAAGCCAACAGATCACGATGTCTTTTGTGAGAGCTGCTGAAAGAAAGAAATCGTGATACAAATTTATCAGAAAAAACTACTGCAGGTCACGTCGCTGTCTTGAGACAGACAAATGTGGAAGTCGTGACCGTTCAGCTTCAAAGGAACTGCGGCCTGATGGAGAAAAAGTGCCCCTGTCAGATTGTGTTTTTCCTTGCAGAAATTCAGCTCTCCGAGAATGGAACGTACAAATGTGAGTTGCGAAGCAGAGACAAAATCCTGTCCAGTGTGAAGCACAGACTCACTATCATGGGTGAGTCAATCTTGCTGACCACATCTTTTCAGCCAGAACAAGTTGCAAAAACCAACATTTGCGTCTGATACCGTGCGTGCTGTTCTTTTGGCATTTTGATGTTCCAGTTTTCAATTTGCTGACAAGCTGCGCCAAACTGCGAAGTCTGAATTTGTCCGCGAACACTGTGTGTAGAATTTCTGAGAAGCAAAGGAAAGCTGCATTCAGTCCAGAATACCGCTGCGAACAGTCAAACTGTGAACCTGTTAGACGAATACCCCGCAAGACATCATTGAGCATCAGCTCGTTTCATGTGGAGAACATTTCAAAATTGTCAAAATTGGCGTCTTTCCCTTTCAACTGAAAACTCGCATTTTCAAACACGTGCGTCTCCTGACGTCTTGATTCTTCTACAAGTCAGATTTGCTCACATTGATGTAATTTTCCACGGATTTTGTTGTGTTATTAAGTGTTTAAATTGTTCAGCCTTCAAATTCGTGAGGCCCTAATGAGGGCGGCATTGTGATGTGAGGCGTCTTCTCACCCTGGTGATTAGCATTGAGAAAGACAATTTCCATTTTGCCGTGAAATTTTACTCCTGAAAGTGGCTGCATCTTGTGAAGCATTTGCTTCTGGTAATTTGGGAGTCATCCTGGGACAATCTTGAATTCAGATGTACTTGCAACGCTTTTGGGTTTGTGAATGTCTTGTTGATTTGCGTTCAGAGGCAAACCATGCTCTCGAGGAAATGGAAAGTGTTGCTGTGGCATGTATGGCAGCTGATGTCTTAGATCTCACCAGACATTGAAATTGAACAACGGAACCTAAACACAGACGGTTTTCTGAGCGTCACACGACTTACGCGTTTCAGAACACGTGAGCAGCCTCGACTTCACATCCAACGTGACCAAGTACGACAACGCGTCGCGCAGCCTCATGTTCGAGCTGGAGGAGTCGACCCCGTCGAGCGTCGGGTGCCGGGTGGAGGGCGGGAACCCGGCGCCGCACCTGCGCATCATGCACGGCAAGAAGGACATCAGCGATTGGTTCGACTTCAGCCAGCGCAGTGAAGTGCGAGGCTCGCCGGGGCTCCAGGTCAGTCCGGCTCCCGGTTCCGGTTCTGCACAAACAGCCGAACGCGCAAAGCCTCGGAGACAAAGAATCTGCTGACGCAAGATTTGTTTGAAGGCCACTCTTGAGACATCATCACACATGGCATCCTCCCCACAGGATCTGCAAAAACGTTTGTCTGAATGAGACGAATCATGTTTGCAGGTGCGCGTGTACACGTCGGAGCTGCGGACGGACCAGTTCATGGTGACGGAGCAGTGGCGCGGCTCCGTCCTCAAGTGCGTCGCCAAGGTGCCGCGCTGGGCGAAGCTGCGCAAAATACAAACCGCCACCATCGAAGTCATCTGTGAGTTCAGACCTGCTCTCATCTGTGTGTCTCTTCCCTCCTGTTTTGCTTTGCTGCACTTTTTGTCTGGTATCGGAGGCGAAAATATCCATATCAGACAGCGGAAGGGCCCCGATCATTTTTTGGAAAAGATAGACAAACTCAATGACTCTGCTTGTCACAGGGTTGCACTCTTTCAGTTCAAAGTGGAAAAAACACAAACTGGAAGAAAGGCAGATGCACAGATCGGGACAAAAATATCCACACAGAGGACCTGCGTCAAAGTGAGCGCAGTGAACAACATATGGAATTGAGTATTGTTCCTGACAGACAGATAATCCGAGGTTGACCTTCACATTTCAGATCGTCCCAAGGTGTTCTGTGATCGAGACAAGGTCATCTCCCCGGAGACGCGCAACGTGAGCGTCACGTGTCGCATCAAGGCGAACCCCGCCGTCAACCCCGCGTCCATTCAGTGGCAGTACAACGCGCTCGTCGCCGTCCGTTCCAACGCCTCCGCACCCGCCACGCCTCCGCACAAAGAGGACCCGCAACAGCACAACCTCAAATTTAACGCCTCGTACGCCATAAGCAATGACAGCAAAGCGGATTCGCGGCAACGAGGCAGCGTGAAGACGGTGGCGGCGGAGAATGAGACGTGGGACGCGGAGGAGGAGGCGAGGCGGCCGCAGGTGTGGAAGGTGGTGCGGGGGATGAAGACGGGACAGGGATCACCAGGATACTCCATAGACACATCCGTGAGTAGAATCTACAACTATCTGTTGTCACTGAATGGGATCTGAAGTGGGCCAGTTGGAACCCCCTAACATAAAGCGTGTATCTTATTTATGACTTGTCCAACAACTCAGAAAAAGGCAGTGTCGTGTCAGTTTGTGATCAAAATTTGATGTCAACTTGAGAGAACAACAGAAGTGCAAAGTGGTGCGTTGTACGCAACATTCGCCTTGCCTGCAATGATTTTTTCTGTCCGAAATCCCTTTGGGATATTTCTGGCGGCAACTGAATAAAGTCAGGTGACATGTCATGTTTCTTGCATGTTTGTGGGACTCAAGTGCGCAAAAAGCTGAAATCAGATATGTAAGTTTGAAATGCCACATTTTCCTCTGGGGATAGAGTGTCGTTCTATGGCTCCAAATTCTTGTTCTTTGGTCCTTAAATCTGGCGGCTCAGATGAACAGTCTGAAGAACTTTGGTTCAGTTTTACACGAGTGGAGTGACGCGGTTGTGTATGCAGCGACAGAAATGCGTCTGTCTCTCCTTGTCCATTCTCGTGTCAACAGACCTGATTCCATGCACGGCGCGCTTCAGTGTGAAAACGAACGCAGATACGTGATTTGTTTCGTTTCTCTGACACCCTTCTTGTTCCACAGGTTGACCCCGAGTCTGGGGAAATCATCTCAACGCTGTTCATCCACAACGTCTCGCGTCATGTTTTCCAAACCTACTACATCATCGTTGAGAACTTCGCTGGGAGAACGAGGCACGGCGTCCGCGTCATGCAAGGTCAGTGGCGACTTCCAGTCAAACGACAGGTCAAACTCTCGTTCCTCACTGGCCGCGCGTTTCCTCGTATTGAAGTAACTGGTGTCAAAGTTTGTCAGCCTCTCGGTTTCTTTAATTCTCTGGAGTCCCAAGAGAATGCGGATCATGTTGAGAAGCAACTCGTTGGGACCCTGACAAGTTGTCCACACAGCGCAGACACAGCAAAATTTCTGAAACTCACGAACCGACGAAAGACAAGAGGCTGAAGTGGCCACCTTTGAAATTGTGTCAGAGGAATGTGGAAGGCTCACTATCGATGCAAGGCAGCAACATCAGTTTGATGTACGAGCTGGATGTCGTCGGATGTTGACTCTTCGTCGGAAAGAGAGACAAGCGACGACAGGAGAGGAGGTTCCTGCAGCGCTCTCATTCACCGTCTTTGGAAGGAAGTCGACCGGGGGGAGTCGATGGCTTTGCCTGCCCAGGATGTGTTAACTGAGGATACGAGCCTGAATTCGCTCCCACCAACCACGATTGTTCTGTTCTTGATGTCGCTTTCAGAACGGAAATGCGTCCGACTGTTTCCTTTTTGGACTGATTTCTGGAAGTTGTTTTCGGACTTGTTCCGTCATTTGGTGCTGCAGCGTTGTCTTCTGCACCATCCTCCTGAAAGAATCACGTCTTTTGCAGAGGGTCACGAGTTCCCGGTCGGCGTTGGGCTGGACCGGAACGACTGCGGGGCGGTCAAGTTCTCTCCGCACAACAACACCATCACCGTTAATGAAGACGTGTTCAACTCCTCTTCTGGAGGTGAGTGCAACAGTTCAGATCAAGAATAACAACTTCATCGGAGTTTGGGCGGTGGGGAAGTTGGGTGGAACGTCGTTGGCTCTTTTCCAGAAGTGCATCAGCTTTTGTGTGATTTTGACGGGTTTTTTTCGGAGAGCCCTCCACATTGTGTGTTTTCGTGTGAAACATTGCAGTTCACAGTTCTAAGTCACATTTCTCTTGTTTCAGTTCTGCCGTGCCTTTTCATCAGTGAAATCCGGGAGTTTTTCCTCAGGGCCCCCAGGGCCTACTTCCTCACGTGGCCTGTGTACGAGGTCCTCATCTGGCTGTTTGAACTCGTCTATCCCAACAGTTAAGGTTCGTCCAGGTTCTGTTCTTTATTGGCATCAGAACGGCGTTCCGAACCCATGTGACCTTTGTCTGGCAGTTTTGGCCGTTTCTTGGTTTCCAGAGTCACTTCAAGAGTCGTTGCTTGGCGTTGCATGAAACGCGCAAACAATCAAAAGCCCACAAACGCAGCAATTAGATCGGTGCGCCGCATAGTCCAATTCTATGCGCGCGTGCGACCATCAAGAAAGCAAACAAAGGTCAGGTGGGTGCATTGCTTCAATGGCTGTGAGACCGGGTGTGGCGACACGGACAGTATGAAGCCGCAATGAGTTTTTCACTGCTCACGTCGGGCCTGCCTCAGCTGCGTAATGGTGGCCGAGTGGGATAAGCCGCGTCCCAACGGTCACCGCTTTACTGCCCCAGAAGTGTCTTCGTAGGTGTCAAGTGCCCCATTAGACGTGTGCGGTCGAACTTCGTTGCAAAAACAGCTCAGAAGACCTTGTCATGAAGCTTTGTTCCCAGCTCTGTTAAATTTCTGAAGACATTTTCTCAATGCTAAAACACCAGCTGGCAACGCGACTGTTGTCAATTGTGGAGACTGAGGAGAGTTCCACAACACCTGCCTCGTCAGTGTGGTACAAAACCTAACCATTTGACAAGAAGGCCAAGAGTACTTGGAGGTCCCTGCTACACCCAGACATGTTCGACTCTTCGAACTTTCATTGTCACGATGTTGGATGCCCCACGCAGGTGTGACAGGTGTGGCTGGGACGGCTAGAATTTCCAGACAACAGCTTGGCAGTTGAACTTTGACTTTTGACTGTCGCGACCCTGTGCAGCTTAAAATTAGCGAAAACACAAGTGTTGATCACCGTCTCCAGTTTTGCGTCATTACTTGCAGGCTCCCACCAATGTGAAGATTCGTCAGTCCACAGACCCTGCAGTTCCAGAATTCAGGGTCTGATTATCTGCCGTTCAGCCCAAGGCGTGGACACCGACGCGACGTGTGCTGTGCACACCTGGAACGTCAACAACCTTCGTCTGCGCTTCGTCTGCAGAACGTGGAGGTGTCTCTCTGAAACGAACTCTGTTGGACACTTTGAGAAGAACACACAGGATGTGGTGAAGATGCAACCGCGATGACTTGCGTTTGTGCTGTGCGCGACGTAAAGGCAGCTACAAGGATGGACAGCAGAAGGAACTCTTGTGCACTTGGCGGTGTGAGGGTGGAACGAACACCACTGTCTTCCCTCCAACAGAACCCGAATGCAGCAGCGGAGAGGGAGCCGGGCTCGAGATAAACCTGCTCACACACAGCGTCTGATCCCGCGGCTCCCCTGCCTCAGCCTCATTAGGCCGGGCAGCGTTAATGGTCGCGGGGTCACGTCAGCAGGACTGACCAGAATAGCTGGCAAATGGCAGGAATCCTCGCCGCTCAGCTAACAGGCCTTCATTACCCCGAGCGAACGCAGTGCTCTGGCAAAGTTGCCGAACAGGAAGACGAATTTGAAAAAATGGACAAAGTCGGGTGTGTTTTCTTTGTTGCAGCTACAAGAGGCGCGGCAACAGAGTGAACACATTTGCATCCAAGACAACGGTTTTGAGACAGCTTTTGGATGGTCCCCTGGCACCACCGCGCATCCTCCGCTTTCGGTCCTCTTGCATCTGAAAACACAATATCTTTCTTTCTTCACAAAGAGAAGAAAACACAAACAGCGTCTCACGCACAACTGACTCCACAAGGTGGAAATTTGCATTTTTCGAATTCTGATTTGTTGCACCTTTGATCCTGTTTGTGTCATGATCTGATCAAACCCTGTCGGACTTCTAAAGTTCGGAAAGAGCATCCTGTGAGATTGTTTTGTGGGGGAGGGGGCAACACACGTGTGCTGCTCGAGACAAGAAACCTTTTGAAGGTTCAGACTGTGCGTTGAAGACATTCAGAATTGCGGGCTCAAACTGTATTTTGTGATACACATATCAGGTGGGAGCCAGTCACTGCAATAGCAACCGGAGCGGATCTGAGGCTTGTCCACTCATTTGACGTGTCAAGTTTTGAAGAGAAAACTCGCTTCAAATCAGCGAAAATTTGTTTTTGCGCCAAGACGGCATGATCTAGGGAGCAAACAAATTCGGAGGGGGCCGGTTGTGAAACAACACAAAAGTGGGTCTCCACCTGGATCCGCTCCCAAACACTCTGGATGGTGCTACTGTAGAAAGTCAAAGGATTTCTATGCTATGTGTGTACATGGTTTGTAAATGATGGTGATGTGTAAATGCTTCAAATAGAAACCACACTCGTGTACTTAGATTAGAAGAGTTCGGGGTTGTTCTTCGTGAGTTTTCACACCTGCGCAGCCTGCCCAAGATTTGCAGATGTAAAATCCTGTCTGACGAAAAGGAGTTGACTCAAAGTCCCTTCACAGCCAGCTTGAGTGGGAGTTCTTTGCCCATGATGAAACCAGCATTCACGTTGGAAAGCGACACCTGTGTGCACTCAGCTGAAGACGCTTGAGGATTCACGCAGTGTTCTCACTTGGCGCCTTTCTGTGGCTTCATTAAGGTGACACAGACTTTGAGCATTCAGGTTCACCCGCCCTGCGACTCACTCAGAATCACAACAGCATCCAGAGGCTTCAACAGTTTTTTTTTGGTACGCCGTACGAACGAACGAAAAGGTCAGGAAGCCCACCACAGCAATCGCAAAATCTTGCATCACTCGCGAAAAAGTCCAACCAACCGAAGCGGTAACTTGTCGAACAGCGACAACTCTTAATTTGCCAAGGTGAAGCAGACCAAGACGCGCTTTCAGTGTGGTTCTGTGTTTTTGACCAACGAATGTCACAAGGCGTGCGGTCATTTGTGGCGGCGCCGTCCTGCACGGAACAAGAAACCATAGCACCAGTCCTTCCTCACTGGGAGGTTCTGGCAGCGAGCGACTCGGAAGCCTCTTCGCGTCCTCGGCGCCGCACTACAAGGACTGCGCCACAGCCCCGTCTGTGCGACACCTCCTAAATCTCGGCTCCGCGCAAACCTCACCCTCGGGAGGCTATTCTTGGTCGACTACAAAAGAAAAACCATCATTTAAACTGTATCAGGGCTGCGCTTCCTCCCGCGAGTATCGTTCACACCGGCACCAAACATCAATCAGATACGAGCGACTCGCGCTGTGAGAACACGCACCGCGACGCTGCCGTCGTGCGATGTTTGTTCCTGGTGATGAGGGAAGGCCTCTGGATTCACACCCCATTCTGCTGGAGGGAATGTGTTCAAAACCGAGGGAAGTGTTCCAAACTCAACAACTCTTCACACACTTTCAAAATTGACTTGCCTTGTGAAGCACATGGGATACGAGGGAGTCTCTAAAACTAAGTTTCTTTTTGCGATGGCGAGCTCCCACTTTCTTCCTCGATGTTCAAACTTGGTCAGAGACTTCTTCAGGTGTGTGCCTTTATCTGCACCATATGAACCTTGATCTCTGACATTGCTCATCGATCCCTCAGTCATTCAAAGTGGGTCAGGGTCAAATCGCACGATGATCAGGCTGTGTTTTCGTGAGATGTCTTCACTTTTTATGAAGTTTAGAGTTCTTAGTTTGGTGTTCTGTTTGTTCTT
>JAAUXT010097779.1_pt1 | contig 34823 bp, 37 predicted proteins | sample 7278171 | NCBI WGS metagenome assembly JAAUXT01 (sample SAMN14350112, study PRJNA611818) | marine sediment metagenome | isolation source: surface marine sediment (1.8m) | place: French Polynesia: Moorea | collected 2018-08 | reverse complement strand
GCAGGTACATCTATTACAGGGAAAACAGAGGTTCTCCCAAGTCCGGACATGTGTAAGAAGATGCTCATTATGATAATCAGCAGATAGCGACCCACGTCACTTACACATGTCGGCGATATCAGAAGTGATTGAGGAGCCAGATGCGATCTCAGTCTCAACGAACAATGCACAATTCTTCAGACCTGTCTCTCTCAAAGAGATTTTTTGGCTTCTTCGTTTTTTGGCAGTGAGAGAAGCTTCCCTAGCCTTGCTCCCTTTGTTCAAAGAACATTCACTGGTTCAATCTGCAGTTCAACATGTACATTCTCAAGATCGGGTGGTGGAGAAGGTGTTGTCCTGACGTGAGTTTCATTTGGGTTCTGATCAGGGCCCCGCTGAGTGAATTCTATGTTGACACCTGAATTGACGTCTGAAACCAACTGTCTCTCACCTGAAATGAACATTATTGTGTTTTGATTCCTGAACGAGTCCCACACGAAAACACTGTGAAGTAAACCATAACGACAGGACTTTCATCCTCTGTATCTAAAATTCTCCGAGTTTCACATAACTTTCAAACAATTCGACAACTCGGCGGTCACAAAACCAATATTGTGTGTTCGCGTCATTGTGAAAATGGTCTCTGACTTTTCGTGAAGCTTTCCTTCATTCCGACAACACTTTTCTCTTGACCAAAGGCTTCGAAAAGTCATTGCGTGATTTCACAGGAACCAGGTTAGCCCAGTGTGAGAACCCTGTCAGTTTTTGCCACAGCAGACGGACAGCCAGCATTGGGAAGTATGCAGTCCCCAACATGGATTGGGATCTAGTAGCTGATGGCTGCAGAGGGAAGTCCTTGAAATTTTGCGTTTGAGAGAAAAGTCTTTACCTTCAACGAGAAGGTCTTTCTCCCGACCTCCGCACCACGCATTATTTCACGCTTCTTGGTGCCGTTGAGAAACATGATCCCAAGTCGCCATCTGTGCTTCAAAACCACAAATTTCCGTCACTCTCGGGGACATTGTGCTCAGAGCGGCTTCTGTGACGAACCACCCAAATTTCGGCTCTGGTCCTTCCTGTGCCAACACGTTGCTCACACTTTGCCGAACCACAATAACAAGTTAATGTCAGACAGTTCTTGGTCCCGAGCTTATTTGGTCAGGCGGTCCGAGAAATCATTGCAGCTGCAAAGTGCTTTTTGAGAATCCCTTTGCCCTGGTTGTTTGGATCTGAAATGTCTCTTTTTGTCTTTCTCTGTCTTGCTTTGTCTTGCAAATCTATCCTGGACATTCTGGACAATTGGATGCGCGTTCTTGTTCGGGTGCCTGAGTTGAGAGATTTATTTTTACGAACAATGGTCCTGACAACGCAAAATTGGACGGAATTTGTTTGTTGGTCTGGCGTGGGAATCCTGGATGAACCAAAAGAGAATTTACAAAAATTTTATTGGCAATAACATCTGCAGTGCGTCGAAAATCTACGAATGCACAGTGACGACCTTCTGAGCTGACATGGGATTCACAGATTTCTCAAAAGAGACCACTTTTGTCTTCGAGCTGCACGTTGCAGCGCATTTGGTGATGAGAAAGTCGATGATCTCGCAGAGGGTGAGGATAGAGGCACCGAGCTGTAGACCCAGGAACCCCCCGATCTCCCCGATGAGGCTGAGGAAAGGAAACGCCTCCTGCTGCTGAATGTCCACCACCTTCAGCTCGTTGTAAAAAATGTCCAGATTCAAAAAGTTTTCTCTGAAAGGCAAAGTCAATTGGTGACAACAAATGTTCAAGCAAACCAGAGTTTGCAGTCATGAAATCACATCCCATGCACTTGGCAGCAGCTACTCACTGAAAAAAGGGCTCTGGGAAAGTGGTCCAGTCTTTCTCATAATCTCTCCAACTGTTGAACAGAACCTTGTACTGAGCATAATAATCTTGAGTGTGTTTGATCAAATTTTCTTTCAGCTCATGAATAGTCTTTGCAGTGGTGTAGCACATGTGCATAAAATGCTTGGGCGTCAAGGAGCTCCTGCTATTGGAGATTGAACATGTGAGGACATCTGAAACCAATTGAGAGAAGTGGTTTTCAAGCTTTCTCAGAGTAAAGTCTACTGATCAAAGCATAATGCAGTGAAGGACAAAGTCTACAACATTTTCATGTTTCTCACCAAGTGAACACCTCTCAATGTCAGCAGTTCTTGAAATTTCTTCATCGAAGAATTCAAAGAGAGGTGTTTGTTTGATATCATACTCTGACACATTCACCCAATTGAACTTTGTCATTGATGACAGAATATCATAAAAGTTTCCATAAAATTCTTGTCCACTCAAAACTTTCTCCAATATTTCAGACTTTTCGATCAATCTGTCAACATAATGCTGCAGTGCTTTTTGAATGTCTTCCTTGTTGTGGTCATCTTGCAGTTGTTTGGAGAGAGTGGATTTGCTCATTTCAGGAACTATTTGTTTGTAATTGTGCAAACTGTGAGCAATATAATGTATCTCAACCTCAACATATTTTCTCAGATTCTGCAATGGGGTTTTAAATGTGTTGAACACAGTTTCCATGGTCTTGGACTCCCCCAGATCAGGGTCACTAGGAGGGTGAAAGAAGCAAGGCTCATCTGAATCTCTGACCCACAACAACGGATCATCCACATCTATTTTGGTTGGTGCCACTGAAACATACACAAGATGTATTTTACAGGATCCTTTTTGGTTCACTGTTCGAGTGACCAAAGTTCGTCGTCTGAAACGAAGAACTATACGTACCCAGCAAAATTGTGCAAAGTTCTTCCACAACGTGCGCTGCGAATGCTTCAATATTTTTGAAGCCAATGTTTTCGAACAGAAAATAGTTTTTCCCTTCTTCATGAGGAGGTTGAGACATGGCTCTCAACATGCTGAGGTCAGCCTTGGGTGAGTTTCCTGCAGGGATCACAGTGATGTCCTCCCCCTTCAGTGACAGCACTGTCTGGAGAGCCTTTGCTCTATTCTGAGGACCTGCAGTTCTTCCACTGGTGACAATGACGAGGACATTTTCCACCTGAGGCCTGTCTCCTTCACTGACACTGAAACAGTCAGTCTTTGCTTTTTCCAGAGCTTGTGATATGTTTGGAAAGTTTCCCAAGAATGGGGAATTTCCCAGTGCAGTTTTCACGTCTCTTTTCTTCGAATATTTGTTGAGAGGAAACAAGAGGTGAACCTCATTTGAGAAACTCATTGCACCAACTCTGGTCTCATCTTCTCCAACGCTGAGAATGTCCATCAACACAGAGAGCAGGTCAAGGCTGGCGCTCCAGGCCTCGCTGGTTACAAGGTCAGAACTTTCAATCAGCAGACAGAGGTCCATTGGAGCATCACAACCAGCAGGGCCTGGAGCTGCTGAAAGTAAAACAAACCAAGCACCCAATCAGCAATTCTGGTGACCTTCAAGAACACCAAATCTATTCTGTGGACAGGAGGAAACAAAGGCTTACTTGCCTGAAGGAAAGGGGTATTGCTCTGAGCTGACGTCTGATGCATTTTGGTTGTTGCTGAGACAATGACTGGTCTTCAGAACAAAAGGATCAGACATGAACTGGACGTAGTCGTCTTCAACCATGAGGTCGTGTTCAGGGCAATATTGCGAGAAGTTCATCGAAGCTTCTTGCAAAGCTACCAGTCGGTTGAATTGCTTCAATGACGTCATGTCTTGCAGAGACACATAGTCACGTGATTTGCAATGCGCAAAATTGGTAATTCTCCACCAAAAGTGCTCCTCAAAGGAGAAGCATGTTTTGATCACTGAGGCTCTGACGTCATTGTCCACATAGGTCTTCATTGACGCAAACAAACTTTTCAATGCCATTGCTAAATTTTGCATGTCAACTGCAGAAATGTTCCCCTCATTGAGAGTGTTCCACAAGGTTGAGAAGGATTCACTTATTGTTCTGTATGTTTGCAATTCTTGGCCACAATGACGAAAAGAGAAGAGGCTGGATGTGTTTGTAGATTTCAGCAGTCCCTTCCAAACAGCCTCAACATCATGTAGGAATTGTGTAAGGGTTGCAGAGATGTTCACTTTTTGGGAAGCTTGAATTGAAGCAAACAGTGTGTGAGCGCAGGTCAGAAGAGATGCCAGACTTTCTACATCAAAGCTGGAATCTGTGGTGTTGTCTGTTCCAGTTGCCAAAATGTCTTGGCATTTCATCTGCAATGTAAGATTTTCATCACAGACTTGTGTTGGGTCAAGATGACGCTGTTGATTTGGTAGGTCTCACACCTGAGTCAAGTTCCTTCCTCACCTGGACAGTTTCAGTTTGCTCTGCCCCAAGATACAGCGTGTCCATCTCATTTGTGGTTTGATTCAGAGCTTCGAGCAGTTTGTGCACGAGGACCATTGGGAAGCCATGTGACAGACAATTCTCCTGACAATAGGAGCCACACAGCTTGTTGATGAGCTTCTCAAATGGAGTCAGAGGTGTGATCTTCTTTACCAACCTTTCAATGCTGCAACAAGACCAAAGAGACGTTGATTTTCATCTGACCTGTGTTGCCCAGAAGTCACATCCAGGCATCAAAATCACCAACCTGCAAGTTTTGGTCTTCAACATTGCTGAGATTTCGTTGATAGTTTGCTGAGCTACATCACATGGATGCAGAAACAGAGCCTCTTCCTGGCTCAGGCTCTCTTCCTCAAATGACGAGTTTTCAAACCTTGCCAGTGTGTTATCCACAAACTTAGTCAGTTTGTCAGTTTCTGCCTGCACACTTTCAATGAGATTTTGATCTTGTTCGTCGCGGCCCTTCTTCACCTGTGAAACAGCAGTAAATAAGACAAGTAATTGGTAGTGGGACAGAACACACCACATATAAAGAGTGGTACAAAGCATCAGTGATCGTGCTGGATTGCTTCGAGAACCTTTGTACTCGTACACTCTGCTTGAGCTGCAGATGGAGGAGAAAAGTCTTGATGGAATCTTCCTGAATAAAAGGCACGGTGCAAAGCGACCATCGTACCGGCCCTGACCTTTTCGCCAGTGTCGTCTGCGATACGCTTCTTCTGCAGGATCTGGGACCTGTTCGGGGAGCGGAAGATGAGCTCCAGGTTCATGGGCACCCTGGACAGGACCCCGGCGAACTGAGCTCTCTCACACTGCGAGCTGCAGGCGCAGTCTCGAGTCCCCAGGGTCATCGACTCTGGAAAATGAGCAAAGCTGTTGGGCCCCTGGAGGTGTGTGTGTGTGTGTGTGTGTGTGTGTGTGTGCGCGCGCGTGTGTGCGTGTGAGTGAGTGAGCGAGTGAGTGAGTGAGTGAGTGAGTCAGTCAGTCAGTCAGTCAGTCAGTCAGTCAGTCAGTCAGTCAGTCCGTCAGAGTGTGAGTGAGTGTGTGCGTGTGTGTACTCACAGGCAAAAGGAGGGTGTGTAGGGGAGGGTGTGCGTACAAGTGTTTCTTTGCTGTTCAGAGTCAAAACAAATTTTCCATGGGATCGTGTTTCATTTTTTTGCGAGCACAAAGCCACTCTGCCTGTCACTCGCGCTCGCGCTTCGCGCGTGAATCAATTTCTCTGCGCATCACAGGAATCAATCACCGACTCCATTACGGAACACACAATGAAAAACGCACATCAAAACAACTTCCAACAATGCGTGACTTTTTTGCCAGGAGCGGGTCCAGGATCTTGTCAGGGGGAGGAACTGCTCAATGAGTACGGAAATTTGCGCACTTGATGAAAAGGGGAGGGGTCTTTTTTGGGTTGGGGGAGAAGGGAGTCCTCGGTCATGTGCATCTGTGTCTGCGTCTGCCTGGTTCTCTACGGGCTTGGCGGATGGCCGCAATCAGAGGGGAAATTTCCAAAAAAAATGGATTTAATATTTCGGTCTGAAGTGAAGAGGAATGGAAGATCACAAGTAGGCAGCGGCTAGGAGAAGGAGGGCGGCTCGAAAACTCGGGGAACCTTGAATCCACCTTGCCTGTGGCCCGAAGAACAATTGTTACCTGCTCGCTTCAGAACGCAGAGAGACCCCAAGAAGTCGCATTCCGGCAAGTTTGCTGCAATCAAAAGCAATCAGGACGAAATTTCTCAGATTCGATTTCTTGTCAGAAAAATCCAGGTTCAGGTTCACACTGGACGTTACGTCCCTTGACACATCAGTCCATTGGCTCAGAACATTTGCACAGAGACGAAATGCGTAACTTGCAGTGTGCACCAAGCCCACGGAGTTCTCACCGGAGGTGTCGGGTGTGTGGAAGTGGTGAGGGAACCTGCATCCACATTTGGCCTGAATCGCTCCCATGTTGCAGTCCTGGATGCAGTTCGCCGCTGGCTCCGCGTCGCGGTCACAGTCTCCCAGGGGCGGCTCCAGGTCGTGGAACTGTGAGGAGAAAGACAGGAGATGGCTTTGTCCTGGTCCGGTCTGCACAGCTGAGATCATCTCAGCCGAGTCGGGCCGAGATGTACACGTTGCATTCGGCTCTGCGACAGCCTTTCAAGGGTGGATAAGATCTCCGTGCTTCAATCTTTGGTCCACCAGCAAATTTTCCAGGATTGAAAGACTCACTCTGCTGTACTCCACAACCAGCAGGTAGTGACTCCCAGGAGTCACAATGATGGAGGAACCCAGCATATTGGGAACTTCCTTCGGGTCGTGCAGCAGGACTCGGATTCCTGATCCACTCAGATACTTGGCATGTGCGTACTCCTCTATGTTCAGGGTCAACCTCAGGCCGTGCCTGGAACCTGCAAAGGCAGACATTGTGTGGGCTTTGACGCGCTTGTTGTTTGCTTGCTGGTATCCGTGGCACTACGAGTACGAGACTCATTGGGAAGTTTTAGCAGCCACTGTCGTTCATTCCGTGCGGTGCGCCAATTGCCAAGAGGTGCAGATGAATAAATAGCAGGAATACCCTCTCTTGACAATTTCTCATTGGCCCTTGGTGGAAAATTCGAAATCTGTGCCATTGATGTTGCAAGTGGGGCACGTAGGCGTGGGACCGGACGGGTCTGCTGAAACTCCCCATTCTGTTCTGAACCGTTGTCAGCTTCACCTGCTCGGGAGATGTCGAGGTTCAGGTCTTTGTTGAAGGTGAAGCATCTGCCGACGTCGGTCCAGACGGGGCGGAACAGCTCCGTCAGGTCGCACGGCGCCCCGTTCCACGTGCAGCTGTGGGAAGAACTGGCTTTGGGCGTTGTTGTCGGCTGTTGTCACCACCCGATATTTGAGGTTGCATTATTTTGAGCAAAGGCAAAAATCGTCTACGAGTCTCTGCGTGTGCGTGCGTGTGTGAGTGTGAGTGCGAGTGTGAGTGTGACGTGGTTCTGACTCGAAGACGAGGTCCTCCAGCTGGTGGAAGTGTTCGCTGAAGAAGTCGGACAGGTTCGTCCCGCCCGGCGTCTCCCAGAGACACGAGCTCTGGTCGAACGACTTCCAGTCTGCGGGATAAAGTTGTCAAAGTGTCAAACACGGGACTTGGCATTCTCGCTGGTCAGGCTGCGTCCATGGAACGCACGTAGATTCAGGATTGCGTTGAAAGGGGCAGAGGCCTGCCTCCAGAAATTAGGCAGAATAAACTTGAAGAAGGTGAACAGGTCTGGGTTAGAACTTAAGATGGCGAATTGAGAGATTGGGGGGTCCACGCCCAGGTGCAAAGAGCGAACAAAGGAAGGGTGTGTGAATGTCACAACCATGATTACAGACAGAGCTTGCACCCACCTGGGCTCGTGTAGGCGAAGTTAACACATCTGTAGAACTCTCGCTCCTCCACTCGCCCCACGATCCTGAAAGATAAATTTTTTTGGTGTCGCTTTGTGGTGTCTCAATTGCCTTGCTTGTGTTGTGTGGCCTGTTTCATAGTCCATGGTTGAGTCTTGAGTTTCGTCCCTGTGACTTCATGGTGCTACGTCGCTGCATGTGAGTCTGCAGCGTACGGGGAAGGAACGCGTGGCGCACCGCAGTTGCATCAAATTTGCAGCTGCAGACGTACCAACACATGTTGTCAGCCCAAATCAGGTGCCCATCTGACCAAGCTGCTGCCCTTCGTCCCCACATCTACACACAAACATCACGCACAAATGACTGCAAAACGCCACTCCACCTGTATGTGTTGGTGTTGCAGAAGGTGACGGCTGGGAAGGGGACGGTGTCGCGGAACCTCGTCCTGACGGAGGTGGTGGTCTCCCGGCGCGAGTAGGCCCGGCACCGCTGGTACACTTGGAAGGTCAGGAAGAAGGTGACGGCCGCCAGACACAGGGCCCAGCACAGTCTGAGACAGAGCAGCGACACACAGAATCGTGACTTCGAACAAGACACACTTTTGGCACTTTGTAAAATTATGTGTGTGTGTGTGGGGGGGGTTACAAAGCTGAAAAGGCAATGCATATTAGCAAACAGTTGATGGTTGTATATGTGGGAGTTCCGTGTCAAACTGTCCGTTGTGTAATTCTGAAGTCCTTGCAAAGTTTCTCTTTGACGCTGAGAACACACACACGCACACACACACACACACACACACACACACACACACACACACACACACACACACACACACAGCTCCTGCAGTGGGAACCAAGTCAAATCCCAACAGCTGCACGTAAGTCCGGGATTTTGACTCGTGATATGCTGAAACCTTCTTTGTGTTGTTCATGTGTTGCGTGCCTCAGCCCTTCTCCTGTAAGGTCCAGTTGCGGCTCCTGATCGGGGCAAATCTCCAGTTTCCCATGGAAGACTACACCAGGATTGAGGTCAAAACTTTGCAACTTTACCGCAAAATGGGAGAGGCAAAATAAAAACTTTTGGGGAGTTGAGCTCGAGACCTCGTGAGTACCACCCCCCCCCTCCCTCAATCAGAAACTTTCCTGATTTCACGGTCCGACTTCAAGGCGACGTTGCACTGCACCAACATTGGGATCTCCCGGTTCCCCAGAGAAACGCATTCCAGGGTTCAATACGCAGTGTCTGTGTTCAGTTGGTTCGAGTCAAGGGAAAGACGACCTACCTGCGAATCACGCGCGTTTTTGCATCGAACACGTATCTGAGCCCGTGACACGTGGTTTCCTGTGTGAAGTCGTTGAAGGTCCGCTTGTCATCCATGTTCAAAGACTTTTGAGACCAGTTCAAGTTGGAGACAATATTTGTCCGATCTTAAGACCTGCTTCACCGTTGTGTGTCATGCATTGCGTCTTTGTTCCAGTCAACAGATCTGATCTGGCAGCCCAGGAAAGAGCAAGAACACGGGCCACACGCGCAGCGGTTCTAGCGTCACCACAAGCCTTTTCCCAGCGTTCGTGAACGCTCACTCAGCGCGCGCAGTACTTTCGCTGGTGTTTTCGGTTCGCACCGACTGACATCAAAGCAAATTGTGACGTCACGACACAGACAATTCAGGTCAATAACATTAGATTCACCATGAGCGGATCTGGTCGGGAGCCCCTCCCCCTCCCCCACCCAGGTAGAATGAAATCACAAGACACGGGTTTTCACCCAGACAGAGGTTGAACCTGGAAGTGGTCAGGCACCCCCCCCCCTAAAAATGCAACTCAGATCCTTGATAACTACTTGGCCATGTTGTGTTGAACCTGGAATGGCATGACACTTGTGTCTATTGGTTTGGGTGTCTGACCATTTCATCACAGATCCACAGGATCTTCGACCAGTACCTTCAAGATGACACCAGGGGCCCTGAAGCCAGAGCCTTCTGACCCACGACATGTAATTTGTGTCCCAGTCCCTGAAATCTCTGTGCTTCTTGTTTGGAAGTTGTGAGTTTGGGCCCTCCAAGGTCAACAGGTCGGGACCTCTCACCCTGATTCTGGATGCGCCAAACATGTGCAGATCTACGTTTCAGAAAACTCGGTTTGATTATGTTCGCGGATCCAGCCCGGGACTTCGTTTTCTGGGAACGTGGTATCCCGCCCCCTCCCGGGGTTCTTCAACAGATCCAGGGGAGCTCAGGATGCCCTCGTCACCCCCTCCTCGCGAACATGAAATATTCTCCTCTAGTTTTGCACTGCGGGTCCATGATTCACGTTTCCTTTCTGTGAGTGAAATTGCCCCCGCCCACATCCTGGAACCACCCCAGGACTTCTGTTGTGCAAATTTACACACATTAACAAGCCGTTAGCTCAGGCGTTGTGTGTGGAGTGAATCGATGGCAGGTCTGTGTGCATGGTAACTGAAGCTAAACAAACCAAGAATTCATTTGTCGCAACAAACACAACTTCAATTCAACCAAGACTGTAAGTTCAACCTGCGCAAAAGGCTGTTTCCAAGCCTGCAGAAAACAAACAATGTTGCGTTTGATCCACAACCCAAAATCCCTTTTCCCCTTTGCTTTAATTTGGGATGAGATCTTCCACGAGGTGATCGTGCAGATGCTCTTGAAGCTGCTGAACCTTCCTTGGTGCGCGCCACTCAGTCGCAGACTTCACACCTCACGTGGGCGCAGACGACCCAGGCACTGGCTCCTAGTGCCTGGTTCATTCAAACCAGCTCGGAGCAAGAAAATTGAGCTGTTCAGCAATGCTTCTCCAGAAATGTCATTCCATTGAATTGGCGTTTCTTCATTTGTTTTGACCACAAAGAAGCATCAAGTTCCTTTACGCATTTATTTATGATCTTCAGAAAGTATTGAACAGGTTGTTCACGCGAATCAAATCGCTGTGAGGACACCCCCATTGAGTGAAGCGGACTCCAGACAACAGAATTGCTTTTCATGCAGGAATGATGGCAAGAGACTCGACAGTTATCCACGCAACATCTGCACAGAACAACCGCCACTGATTTCAGTTCACACCCCAACTCGGCCAGTCTGACTGGTTTTGACATTGCCTTTTGTCCTTCAAGTTTGTCAAAATTCGAATGACCAGAGTTTGCCCCCTTTCATTTCCCATTGAGCTGACCAGGGCAGGCACTATTGAGTTCTCGAGTTTTCTGGGAAAACGCAAAAAAATAAAATTGGTGTTCAAATGTAGCCAACTTGGGGTGTTGTGCTCACTGTTTTGCAGGCGCCATATCCGTAGCCAGCCACGTTTCATGTGAGGCCTGAATCTTCGGGGCGGTCTTCTCCGACCACTGGAGCTCAGGCGAGATGGACTCCCTCTGAGTCTTCACCTGCCCCGCTCTGCCCAGAGACCGGGAACACCTCACGATGAGAAAGTCGATGATCTCGCAGAGGGTGAGGATGGAGGCACCGAGCTGTAGACCCAGGAACCCCCCGATCTCCCCCAGCAGACTCAGGAAGGCGAACGCCTCGTGCTGCTGCACCTCCTCAACCTCCAACTCGTTGTAGTAAATGTCCAGGTTGAGGAAATTTCTCCTGCAAGAAGACAATCGCTGGTTTCAAAAGGGCCAGAAACTGAACAGCGAGTCACCATCAGCCAGAGTGATCCAGAGAGCGTCACCAAACAGGGTCTGCACACTGGTTCCCGAATTTACCAAATTGTCAGCGAAAGGAACACTCACGCATAAAAATCATCCCCTAAAGTTTCCCAGTCGCTCTGAAAGTCGTTGAACGTGCTGTACAGCTTCTTGTAAGCTATGTTGTATTCATCCAAGACAGCGCTCAAATTCTGCTTCACTTCAAAGATGCTTTGCCCAGTTGTGTAGCACATGTGTTTGACGTGTTTGATGAAAAGCGAATTCTTCAGATATGGCATGGCACATGTCTGCTTGTCTGAAAAACAGTTGCAGTGGAGTTACAGCTTCACAGAACCACAGAACACAAATATCTGTTTGAAAATGGTGTGGAAGGATTTCAGCTTTGTGGGCTTGTGTTCATCAATTGTTCTCAAATTCTCTTCTGTTGTTTGCTCTTGCATCTGTTTGTGGATACTCACCAACCAAGCATCTCTCTTGTTCTGAGATGCCACTGACATGTTGCTTGATGTATTTGAGCACAGGTGATTGTTCTATGTCAGATCTATCCATGTCAAACAACTCAAATTTTGCCAGCAAAGACACAACTTTGTAAAATGCCCCATAGAGTTCTGATCCACTCAAAACTTTTTCAAGAAATTCAGATTCATTGATTATTTTATGCTCATAGTATTTGAACTCTTTCTGAATGGTCTCCTTGTTGTTGCCTGGTTGCAGCAGAATGCTGGACAAGTTTGATTTGGTCACAGTAGACATTGGTTTGAGGTAGTCAAGCAAAGTGTTATGTATGTCTCCAAGTTTTCTGTTCACATACTCTAACATGCTGCTCAATGGTTTCCTGTAGTTACTGTACATGTGGCTCATTGTCTTATTTCTGAGGTGAGGGTTTGAAACTGGGGAGAAATAGCACATTGAAGGAATGTAAAGCAGCAGCGGGTCGTCCAGGTCCAGCTCCCCTGGGCCGCCTGTGTAGACAAGGCAAAAACGAAAAAAAATATCCAAGCAATTGACCCCTTCCGGTTGTTTCACTGATTAAGAAAAGGGGTTTGGAACCAAATTCAACAAGAAAGAATACCTGTGATAATGTCGCAGGTTTGTTTCACAAGTTGTTCTTGGATGAAACCCAAAACAACAAAGTTCGTCGCTGCGTAGAAGTTGAGGTTTTCACGATGAGGAGGCATTGAAATGTTTCTCAGAAAGCCCATATCTATGACGTCAGACACCCCAATGGGTATGACGTGCACTCCACCCCTTTTCAACGCATCCGCCTCGACCATTGCCCTGTCCCTGTCTGCGGTCACTCCTGTGGTCAGTATGATGAGAACATTGTCCACATTGGGTCGGTCTCCTTTGTCAACGGAAAAGCATTCAGTCCTGGCCTTGGAGAATGCGTGACTTATGTTGGCAGAAACAGACGGATTTCCGATGTATTGAGCACCACGAATCGCAGTTTGAACGTCTGTGGTTCTGTCATACAAGTTGAGGGGGAACAAGAGTTCTGCTCTGTCTGAAAACACCAAGGCTGCTACTCTGGTGAAGTCATCGCTGATGCTGAAGCCACCCACTAAGACGCTGAGAAGCTCCAATTGGAGGTTCCAGTTGTCATAGGAACCGTCGGGGGGATTCATGTCTCTCACGCGTCCAGAACTGTCAATCAACACACACAGGTCCATTGGGGATTCGCAGAAAAATTCAGATGCACCTGAAAACAAAAAAAAAAAAAAAACAAGTGAAATTTCACGTCAGTTTTGCAATGCAGATTTGTCTCCAACTTGCTGGAACAAAGGGAACATCACAATTCAATGCGACAATTTTTTGGAAGCAATTTCATTTGAAATTTTCTCGTGAATAAAATCTTACTTTGTCCGCCTCCAAATGAGGGCATGTTCGGATCTTGTGTAGTTGGCTCAGTTGGTGAACAAAATTGAGCAGGTAGATAAGTTGGATCAACTGTCCTTATCTGACTTGGATCCACCAGAAAGTTGTCCTCTTCAGGGCAATACAAAGAAAAGTTGTGGTACACTTCTCTGAGAAGGTTCCATGTTGCTGCCTCATGCAGTACAAAGGGTGTTTTCCCCTCGTGGTTGTGGTGAACAGTGAATGTGTGAACATAACAATCAGATAACCGCGTCATCCTCCACCAAAAGTACTTCTCAAATGAGAAACATTTTTGAATGAGTGAGAATCTAGCTGATGAGTCCAAGAACATCCTCACAGAGCTGAGAAAAGAGTCCAATGCTGACATCAAGTTTGATCTATTGACACTGCTTCCAGAGAAAATGTTCCACACTGCATGAAAATCTTCCACAATATTCTTGTGCAGACTCGTGGCTTGTTCACACTCCAGACCCAGAGAAACTTGGCTCTTGGAGGTGTTAACAACCTCAGCCTTGACTTCTTCAACATCCTGTTCAAACTGGCTGAAGACAGACGCATGGCTCACCAGTTCTGCCTCTGTCTGAGCCACGTGTAGAAACAGGTCCTCAGTGCAGTTCCAAACGACCTCAAGGCTTGCTGATGTGAAGTCCAAGTTGCTCTGCCTTTGTGCAGAAATGAAGCCATTCTGAACAAATTCCTGACATTGTGTCTGGAAATTTACGAATGAAACTGTTGTCAACATGATCACAATGTGCAGCTGTATACTGCTTCGGCAACAACAACAGAACTCTGATTTGACTGAGAAATCCATCAACCTTCAGGACGTTGTCCACTGCTTGACTCGTGGCCTGGTTGTTGCTGTTGTTCAGGTGACTTTGCAGCGACCGAAGAACAACCAGAGGAAATCCGTGTGACCAGCAGTCTTTGTCACAGTGAAACCCGCACAATTTCCTTATGAAGGTTCCAAAGGGAACCAGGGACGTTATGGCGGCGACTTTGCGTTCAATTCTGAAACGAAGATTGTGAGTCGACCACTGTGAGCGCCCCGACCTGTGGAAACCCACAGAACACTGTTCCTGCGCAAAAAGAAAATGGCAAACAACACACATCCAATCAATTACCTGCAAATATGACTTTCGAACATCTTCACCAAATCCTGGCGCACCTGCTGGGTGACTTTGCACACGTTCCCAATCAAGGCTTCTCCCACGTCGTCACTTGTCGTTTCGAAAATCTTCAATGTCTCATTGAGGAACTTCTCGATCTGGGCTGCAGCCGCCAGCACATCTTGGATGAGATGCCTGTCTTCCTGCGCTATTCTGCTCTCCACCTGTCAAATCAGCGCACATCATTCATCATGATCGTGACGGAAAATCAGCAACGGACAACCCTGGGGCAAGTCCAAAGCGCAAGCTTCAGCCCGCTGGTCCCGGCAAAAATGGACCCCTCCAGCGTAGAGTCTATGGCCCCTTGTGAAAGGGGCAAGCAGGTGCATCGTTTACACGGAACTAAAAGGGACTTCAATGTAAGCTGTTGGGGTGACTTTTCACTTCAGGTCACACCAGCCACCTGTTGGACCCATCCGCCCGTGAGTCCAGCAGAAACTGGAGATGTTTTGATGAGGTTTGTGAGACATCATCACAAACCTTCGCAGAGAGGTCCAGCGCCTGACGCTTCCTGCTCAGCAGGTTCTCGGTCGTCCTCTCCTGCATCAGTTTGATTGTGTTGAGGTCCAGGGAGATGCGGGACAGCACCCCTGTGTACACTGTCCTCTCACAGGGGGTGCTGCAGCTGCAGGCTCTGGAGCCCAGGGTCGTGGTCTCTGCAAGCAGAACAGCCGTGTGTATTTGAGGTGCAAACTTCCATTCACTCGCTCAATTCTGCAACATGTCACAGAAACAGTCTCACCTGCAAGTTTCATGACACACAGGGACCCGAGGATGTCACAATGGCGCAAAGAACCTGGAATTGAGCAGCTTCACAGGTTAGAGAACTGGAATTATGTGTGTGTTCCCTGAGACAACGTTCACCAGCGTCCACCATGGTCATCACAGGTTAGCCACAAAGCAAAGAATTTCATGAAGCATCACAGTCTGGAATCAATCAAAGTTTCCCCGTTCTGATCTCGCACAAACCATTCGAACTCGATGAGGCCTTGGCGAGTTGGCAGAGACACTTTTGCTCTATCCTCTGCATGTTGCACTCGGAGATGCAGTTGGCCACGGGTGGAGCATCAGCTGTACAGTCTCCCAGTGGGGGCTCCAGATCGTACACCTGAAACAACAGGGCCTCAAGCCAGCTGATTCGGGAAAATCTGAATTCAGGCAATGGCAACGATCTTAACTTTTTCAGGCACACAATGTTGTTGTGTACAGCGCACAGAGCATTGAGCTCACAGACTCACTCTTCTCTGTTGAACAGCCAGCAGGTTATGACTTCCTGGGGTGACAATGATGGAGGAACCCAGCATATTGGGAACTTCCTTCGGGTCGTGCAGCAGGACTCTGATCCCTGATCCACTCAGCCATCGGGTGTGAGCGTACTCCTCTATGTTCAGGGTCAGCCTCAGTCCTTTTCTGGAACCTGCAGAACCATCAAGTCAACAAAGCAAATGACACCTTTCAAACATGTTGATCTGAGAAATCAAAGAAAAACTATGTAGGATCCTGTCTAAACTGGAAGGGTGTCTGAGAACCATCATTGCTAAAAACAACTGACAACGGCTGTTGCCATCTGTGCGTATCGTCGGTCGCACCTGATTGGCTGATGTCGAGGCTGAGGTTTCCCGCGTTGAACGTGTAGCACTGCCCGACGTCGGTCCACACCGGAGCGAACATCGCGCCCAGGTCACAGTCCGACCCGCTCCACCTGCAGCTGATGAGGGGACCACACGACGGGGAACTGTTCCGATCTGGCATCGTATTCCGTCCCGTGATCCGACACACACACACAAACACACACACACACACAGACACACAGACACACACACACACACACACACACACACAAGCCGAAGACCCCGCACCGATAGAAAACAGGCCCCAGTTAACTTCACACAGTGACGAGAAGCGACATGTTCCCCCGAGAGCGCCCCCAACCCGAGGTTTAGTCAGCGAGGCGCGCACGCCATGACGACACCCTCAACCTCCCGAGAGGCGTCCAGGGGCCCATGTGCAATGATGGGACACTGGGTTTTCCAGACACATTTGCTTGGCTATTTCAGGTTGAAAACTGAATTCAGGTGGAACCTGCAGCTTGGCTGGACACCGCGCCTCCTGTGTCGGGGTGTCTGATCGGAATCTTGGATCGCTCACACCCGTGAAGTGGGCAAGTTTTTAGAAATGTACAAAACGCACTGAAAGACGAGGTCTCGCAGCTGGTGGAAGTGGCGCTCGAGGAACTGTGTGGCGGCGGCGGAGTCGGGCGCGCCGCTCCAGGAACACTCGCCGAGGTCTACCGCGCTCCAGTCTGCGAACAACAGGGCGCCCCCAGCGAATCAGGCTCTCAGTCAGCCTCACACACTGGGAGACTCAACGTGTGGAGGACAACAGTGATGCAGCTTGATGACTTGTGAAAAAATTCAATTTTTTACTTGCTGTGCAAAATGAATGAGGCCTCTTTGAGGGGGAGGGGCTCCAAGATTTGCTCAGACGGGACCCACTGGCCTCCACAAAAATCACCCCCCCCCCGCGTCCAAAATGCTTGCGTTCGTTTTGTGTATGATCCCCCTCGTTGCGTCGTCCCTCTCAGACAAGATTCTGCACCTTCCTGGGTGGAAGTTGCGGCAGTTTGTGAAGTGGCAGTGAAGTTGAGGACATTTTCCGTATGATGACCAGCAGCAAAATTCCGTGGCAGACGATGTGTGTGTGTGTGTGTGTGTGTGTGTGTGTGTGTATGTTTGTGTGTGTGTGTGTGTGTGTGTGTGTGACGTGGATGCGCACCTTCCGCAGTGGAGACGTGGTCAGCGCAGCGGTAGAAGCCCTGCTCCTTCTCGTCGCCCGCGCTGACTCTGGAAATACGAGTCGCGCACAACGACCAACGCTGCTCCGCTCAGTCGTCGGGAAACACGACGTTTGGATCACATGAAGCTTCAGGGTCCCGAACACAGGCAGTGAAACGGGCTCAGACCAACACAGTTTTGTTCTGGGAACAAGAACTTAAATGCCATCGCGTCGGCCAGTGTTTTAACTGTGTCAAGCCCTCGTGATTTGTCACCAATGGCCGAGCTGCCAAAATCTCCCGCACTTGGAGTTACCACAAACGGTGTTCTGACCGAAGCTGGACCTGAGATTGAAGACTTGACATGTGACCCTGGGGGTGGGGCCGTCCTGACTGCGATCTGACACTCGGTTGGCACCCAACTCCGACTGTTCTGCCCTCACCATGTGAACAGTGAAGCCTTGCTCCAAAACAAAGGGGCCAAGCTGCTGGGCCCTCAAGACTTCCCTGAATCCACTGGAGTACTCTGAATCGTGTGCGAATCTTCGGAAAGGTGCGTGTATGAAGTACGCATGAATCCGCACAAGATTCAGGTGCAAATGAGAAAACTTGAAGCTCCAGATACAAAATGTCGAACTCGAGGGCGTCTGTCTTGGATGTGCGACAAACACAGCTTGTCACAAAAGCAATGCTCGCTGAAATTAACGTGGGGGCAAAACAAGACAGGAATCAATCACGATCCTCACGAACTCAACGACACATCCTGCATCACACACGTGCAACACACCAGAAAAAAGCTATTTGATACAGCTTGCCAAACACGCACACAGCAAAAAGGTTCTCTTCGGGAAGTGTCAACACTGTGTTGTGCTCCTGGTTGATGTGAAACAAATCAGACAATTGACATTGTCCCGGTGTTTCAGGACTATTTACCGACCAACATATTAAAGTTGCCAAGGTCGGCAAAATCTACCAGCAGATCTACTTTCACATCATGGTTTATCTTCTGGTTACTTTTCAGTCCAAACAGACGTCCAGGCAGTTTCAGGGCGAAACATTATGAGTCTGTCATCAGAATTAACTTTCTTTCACCCCTTTTTTGATCGAAAAGTAAACAGAAGACAGACACTTGGTAAGTGAGAACAGAGTGGTGGTCTCACAGTCCCAGGACTGAGAATCTATTCCAGGTAGTTTCTCAGTCCTGAAAATTTTGACAAGAGGTTAGCAACAGGTCCTGTCACACCGGTGTGATGTGCTTCGTGACCTTGAGGAATCCACTTCTCCTTCCAAACACATGAAACGACCCAGTTTCTGTCTCTCCGTTGCCTCTCTGTCTCCGTTTTCTGCCGCACCTCTCTGTCTCTCTTTCTCCCCTCTGTCTCTCACAAATTATCACTGTTCCTCTCTTCTATTCGAGGTTTTCTGTCTTAGTCCCATGTCCCCTTCATGCCACAAACGCAAGAACTTCCTCCATTGCATGTCCCTGAGGCGCACAATCACAACTCCCGCATTTCACTTGGAGAAGAGCCCACCCACACCCACACTGACAGCAATCCTGAATGCGCCAAAGCAGCGCGTATTTGTGCGTCCTCTCACCTGAAGGTGTTGGTGTTGCAGAGCGTGACGGCTGGGAACGGCACGACGGTCCGGTACGCGGTCCTCACCGAGGTGGTCGTCTCCCTGCGGCTGAAGATGACGCACCGCTGGTACACCTGCACCGTCAGGAACGACGCGACTGCCAACACGCACAGGAACCAGCAGAACCTGATGAACACACAGAGGCCAACGGAATCTGAGCAAAACGCACCGAAACCAGCAGAACTTGAAGGACACGCACAAAAGCCAGCTGAAGGCTTGGATCACAGGTTGGACCCAATTGGCTCGACCCCAGTCCGTCGTCTCATCACGCACCCCTACACACTAGGTCACACACACACACACACACACACACACACACACACACACACACACACACACACACATGACAACCAGACAAAAACTTTGTCTCAGAAGAAAAGCCAAACCAAGCCTGAGCAGAACCAAACAATGCAGCAACGGGCTGAGCCTGTGAACCCAAGATCTGCCCTGGTTTCGAGAGGAACACTGACCTGCGCACTTTCCAGGCCCCTCCGTCGAAGACGTATTTGAGTCCGTGGCACGACGTCTCCTTGGTGAAGTCCTCCACCGTCTTCTCCTCACCCATGATGCCCTGGGGCTGCGGCGTCAACTTGTGCGCGCGTCGGCGTAGACGGCGTCAATGTTTGCTGTGTTACCTCAGTGACAACGCTGCACGCGTCACGCGTTGCGTCCACGAGGATTCATTTTTCCACAGAGAAACGCGTGCTGCAGTCCAAAGATGCACTGGGTCTCTCAGTCGACGCAGCGCCAATTGAGTGTCACATGGACGCAAGTTTCTGCCGCATCCACTGTGTCACCAGATTCTTCTCGTGACATCTGAGTAAATACTTGTCTGAGAGTGTTCCTTCTCTGCAGTGAAACAGTGTGTTCAGTCGCGAGTGTGCATTGTGTGTACAGCGATCAAAAACTCGTTTACGTTCGCACACAATTCGTCTCTAACGGCACAACCAACAGCAGACAAAAGAGCCGGAAGCGGATCGGCACCTAACCAACGGGAAAAAGCCTTTTGCCCTCACATCTGGCCTGCAGGATCAATTTTCTTTTTGGTCCCCAAACAGGTCGCCCTCTTCACAACAATCATGAAGCCCCTGCATCTACTCACACTCGAACACGTCCAATGAATCAAATACAGGAAGCAAATGCTGTGTGCAAAAGGGGGCTTCATGTGCTGCCCCGATTCAGTTCCAGAAATTTGGCATGACCAACCCTCGGAGGCCTTCTCCCCCAATTTCAGCGCAAAGCCATCACAAAACACACAGTTCTCGCCGTGTTCGAACCAAACAGGAACAGACACGTGGGTTCAAGTACAACGTGCGTGCGGCGAGGAGACAACACAGATGGGTGTGAACCACCAACACGAACCTGTGTGAAGCAGGTTCAGCACCAGCGCTCGTATCAGCTTTGCATGTCTGCTCTGATCAGACAGGTAATTGTCAGATTCGGGATTTGCATTATGTTTTACGTTTGTGTGAATTGGGACAAGCCACACATTTTATCTCATTACGATGATGTTTCAGCTCAGGTCTGAATGGATGTATCAATCACTCATGATGTGTTCTGATCTCCTGACTTGCCCTGGCTCAGGTGGATTGATTGCAATGACTGTGAAAGGCCTGGCGCTTTTCCAGCGCCCATTTAGCGGCGTCGTACCAAAAAGAGAACAAAGTGACACACAAGACAATGCTCCTCGGGGTGACAAAAATGGCCCTCCTGCGAGAGCTTTCACAGGCAGCCATGGCTGTCAGTCTGCAGACTGATTTGCTTCCTGTATTTGAATTTTTCACGAAAACGAAGAGATTTCCTGACAGATTTTGTGAAAAATGGCTCCATGGAGCTCGCGGTGATTTGAGGAACTCGCACAAAAACGCGGAGTCTTCCAAACTCAATGAGCCACAAATGTCCTCTTCTTCAGACGTTGGATGTTATTCTTTCCATTCTGTTGCGGGCCGATTTGTGCATGCAGACCTGTACACGTGCGCGTACTGTTCTGTCCCTTATTGTGTGAATTCCGGAAGGTAGATAACATGTACAGTCCTATACCAATGTCAGTCAGTGCGTTATGATATCAGTCCAGTTGTCACACGGCTGTGACAGAATCCGAGTGCGGTGTGGCAGTCCGAAAACCAACACAGTGATGTTTTGTACCAAGCTGTTAGTCCAACCAGAGGAGATAGTATTCTGCACCATGAGTACTTACTTGGACCCGCTGCTGCTTCCTTACATCCAGGCTCTCAGCTTCTCATTGTAATCAGCTAATACATATGCATATATATACACCACAGATGCTTTTGCGGTCTTGTTCTATCAACAATATAACTTCCAATTATGACATGACAATGCAACTTCCAAGTACAAGTTGATCTCCCAAGGTATTCCCTGAGGATGTAGCAGTGTGTGTTCGCAGTAAGAACCGACCATGCATCCTTTGATTACAATACCTATCACCACAGTCCTTGCAGTACATGGGCGCGTGTGAGCATGTGTTTGCGCGCAAGTGTGTGTGTGTGTGTGTGTGTGTGTGTGTGTGTGTGTATCTACGCACTCGTGTGTGCGTGTGTCGCATTGTTGCACACTCCGCACGTCGACAAAAACTGCGAATTTGACCGAACCCTTATTTTTACGAACATATTTTGAGTGGGCCACAATGTCCAACAAGCAAACTTTTGCATCCACAATATATTTATCCTCTATGGTAAAATAGCCACAAAGCAGACCTTGTTTTCAATCAAAGAATCAATTGATTCATCAGATATTTCTGATTTCGTGGAAAATTTGTCACCTTTGTGACACTTCAAACCCAAATTTTAAAGTGCATTACTTTGTGTTATTGAAACATAAAAATGACGAGACTGTTACTCGAATCTTCTGTGACTTGATGGGACACTTCGGATTAGGAAGCTGGATCCGTGCGGTATCTCCAAGAAACACAAGTTAGTTTGCATCGTGCAGCAGGAGAAACAATGTGTAGGAACGGCAAATTTATGTTACTTGGGTCGAGATGCGCAGTGAGCCTGAGACCTGTGGACGTGAGTGTGTACGAGCACGTTGGGTGCTATTGTTCAGGTGAAATCTGTGTCCACATGAAATTTTTAAAATTCTTCAATCACAAGAACATACGCGTAGAAAAGTTGATGTGCAAAAGAGCGTTTTTTATATCTTTTGACTCTGGACCTGTTTGTATTTTTCAGGTAAGAATCTGCCTCGAGGGTCCCATTCTTCCCTTGACACCACGCTTCTAACACAAAAACCCAAGCTCAATCACATGTGTGCATTTTGAAAATGTCAACAATGAAACTTTTGAAAGACACTGGACATGTACATGTGTAGCAAAGAAAAAATCCACAATTGTATGCAGCCAAAAAACACGCTGTACAGTTTCGCACAACTGGAGATCAACAAGAAAGCCCAACCTGGGTCCAGTTGGTCCTCCAACAAACTTGTAAGTAAACAAGACAAAACACCAGCCGAAAACCACTTGAGGGATAATGAGCACGAGCGAGTGACTGCACGTTGATGCGAAGCCAACAAGATTGAGCACAAACTTTCAAAAGCTCACAAAAAATTACCAGTGAAATTGTAAAAGCAAAAATTTTCAATCAAACAACCACTTCACAACCAACTCTATTTTCTGCTCTTGTCTTTGTCACAGCGTCTCTGTCTGTCTGTCTGTCTGTCTGTCTGTCTGTCTGTGTGCGTGTGTCTCCCTCACAGGGTCTACATTTTGATTCTCTCTCACCCCTCTTTCCCTCCCAAACACACACATACACACACCTCACCATCCTCTCTCCCTCCCTAGGCTCCGCAGTGGTCACAATGGCTGTTGTCGCCACCTCTCGCTTCTTGGTACTTCGGACAGTAGGTTTCTTTCAGTTCGCATTCCTCGCAACACCAGAAGAACGGGATGACATCTGCCTGACGGTGGTCATAAAAGTTGGTGATGTCTCCTCGTTCCCTGTCTGGTGTCCCGGCACCCGACTCCTCCCTGCACAGAACCCTGGAGGTCGTCCCCGTCACTTGTCCATAGCAGCACTGCTGACCTGCCGAACCTGCAAGAAAATGTTGCAGAAAACAGGATCAAAACAGGATGTTGTCAAGCACTGTCAAGACCCCCGCTTCCTTCTGATGTATTGAGTGTGTTCATCTGCGGCAAATAGGTCGGTGTCGGCAAAACCAGCAAGTGTCCTCCAGGAACCTGTCAATGCCATTCCAGAAACGACTGGGCACACTGAATCTGTCTCAAACCTGGCTGGTATCCAGAGATGACCAACCCACACTGAGAACCAGGCCAAATAGCAAACAGAAGAAAAGTGTGGAAGTCTTTGACTGAGTCTCCCCGTCAAGTTCATTTCTGACAGGACATGAGGCTTCTTGGCCGGACGCAGGAAAAGAGGTTGCGCCAAGCAAAGAAGAGGAAGAGTGGATTTCGTGAACTCGACAAATTTACAAACAAAACAAAAGCACGTGGAGGTTAGCACCGATGTTGTCGCTGTCGTCGGACCGGATGCAGCCGATGGCTCCGGGGTGGTAGCGAGCGCAGTCGCTGAACCAAGTGTTCGGTTTGTACGAAACAGATCCGCCTCGTCTGCAGCCACCGTCCTGGGTCCATTCATGTGGTTCTGCAAAGTGTAAAGGGCCGCGTGTTGGAAAAATATCTGCACCCCGACCCTCAACAAAAATATGGATCCAGGCACGCGTCTTCTGACATGATTTGGAAGGTATCCTGGTTCCAAAGAAGTACACCAGTACAAACAGCCTGAACTGAGCTGTCAGAACTGGAAGTGTTGTCCTCGTTCGGGTGCGTGGTAACTCAAAGCGAAATCACCAGCAAGAGAAGTCGTAGCCACATCCTCGCTATTCGCCCTTCCCCAGCAGACCCAACTTGATCTGGCACGAGTCAGAATGCCGCTGGACGAGCCCGGAGTGAATAAGCAACCCCTCTACCAGACTCGCCTGGGTGTCCTGGGTGTCCTTGCCCCACCAACACACTCGCCTCCTGAACTCACCTGAAGCTGGTGGGTTGAGTTCGTTGGGTGCGGCTGTGACGGAGCAGGGGCACGGCAGCTCTCTGTTGAGGTTTTCCTTCCACTGCAAGTTCCTCACCTCCTCTGCGTGCCACGCCTCGCACCTCTCACACGGACATGCCGACACCGCTGCAATAGACATACTTGGTCAGAGAGTACTGTCCGCACACATGTCACTGTCCAGACTCCAATGTCAAACAAGTACTTAAATGTTTTGAGCCGCCATCCCAAAAACTGGCGTTTTTATCTTGGAAACCCCAAGTCCCTGCGTGGGGCTATCCCTGATTCTGGTTGGGTGAACCATTGTTGTTCACTTTTATCACATTTCCAGAGTTTGTCTGAATGGACTGGAACAAGGTTTTCTGGATCGCAGTTTTTGTTGTCCTTGTATTTGCCGTTTTGTTGTTGTTGTTGTTGTTGTTGTTGTTGTTGTTGTTGTTGTTATTGTTGACAAACATCGTTGATAGGAGCTCACGTGGTTCAACGTATCGACCCCGTCGCCGAGGTTTGCACAGCTTGCTGCTTTTGATCCACCTGCAGCGCGGGTTGGAGCTCTGCCGGCATTCCCTGTTTCAAACAACACGTGGAAAGCACGTCAATTTAAACAAACCAGAGAACGGTTGGTACGCTCGTTGCTCTTTTGTGGACAGTTTCTGAAATTGACTGCCAGACTTCCGACCCCCAAAAAATGTGACTGGGAGGGGGCCTGATCGTAAAATTTTGGGACGAGTGCCCCTTGCAGTCCAAAAGTCACACACACAAACACAGAGAGAGAGAGAGAGAGACAGAGAGAGAGAGACAGAGAGAGACAGAGAGAGAGACAGAGAGACAGAGAGAGGAAAACACCACAGTGACTGCTATAGATGTGTGTTCCAGCAGCCATGGCAAGGCAGACACGTGCCTAAAAGGCACTATACATGTGCAAAGTTGCCAAAGCGTTGCTTGCTTGTTTGTTTTCCTCTGTACATGCACACACACACACACACACACACACACACACAAGCGCCCACACATACTTGCACGTCTTGAACCGGTCACATTTGCAGCACTCATCGTCCGTGTTGCCTTGACAGCTGTTCTCGTCATTCTCCACCGTCACTGTGATGGTTCGACCAGCCGCGGCAAACGTCGTGTCTATATTTCCGGTCCCACCTGTTCCCAATATACCTGCAAAGTTGCCAGGAAAACAGTTGAAGGTGACGTGACGTTCGCGTCGTGTGTGCACGTTGCGCTTTGTATCCCTGAACTTTGCGCCACGAGCGACACCCCAGAGCTCGGTTCTTTTGTTGTACGAGGCATGCTTTTTATATGACCGATCCACTTGACTTTTTCACCGATACTGAAATATTTCATCACTAATCTCCTTACATTCTCAATGTGCAGTACACAATCTGTCAAAATACCAAAAAATTGCTCAGAATTATAGAGTTAAGCAAGAAAAAGAGAGCTTTAAAGATTGTATTTTTGTATGGCACAACTATTCCATGTTTTCTAATCTTTCAAGGCTCAGATTCTAACAGAAGGTTTTCTTATTTGTCATGAGTTTTACTTCAAAGAAAGACCTAAGAATGAGCTTGTCAGATGGATAAAAGTAGAATTATTTGATAAAGTTTATCAATTATATTTTTAAGCATGTGGTCCTGAAGGGTGTTACCACATGCTCAGTGTAATCACCATCAGTCTGTATGTGTGTATGTGGACATGTTGAGTTTGGGGAGGGGGAAACTCAACATGGTGAAAATCAACCAGGGTCATTTTTAGGCCATTTTAAGCATTTTGGGGTTTTTTTTATATGTTGAGTTCGCCCCCTTCCCAACTCAACATCCAAACTCAACATCACCAAAAAAATTTTTTTTCTTAAAATGGGCTAAAAATGATTCTGGCAAAATTTCACCATGTTGAGTTGCCCACCCCCCCCCCAAACTCAACACCCAAACTCAACATCACCAAAAAAAAAAAAAAATTTTTTTCCTTAAATTGGGTCAAAATGATTATGGCAAAATTTCACCATGTTGAGTTATGGACCACATGCTTTTTAGGCACAGCCTTCTTGTTCTAGTTTTTAGTGATCCAAAGAAATATTGTCCTCAAAAAGAGGGTTGTAGATAATTTCTTCTGATCCTTGATTGGTCAAACTATAGTTGTGTTGAGAAAAGATATCAAGGAGCCTGCTATAAATACTGAAGGTGGTGTGTTGAACCACACGGGAGATTGGCATCGGGAACATAAAAAGCATGCCTCGTACGATTCAGGTTCAGATATTTGTGAGAAAATCCAGATGTTGAGTTCAGCCGTGACAAGAGACAATTGGTGAAAAGGATACAGAAAGTCCAACACCAGACCTTCACAAAAGCGCAAGCCATGACAGACACGATGTCAGTTGCAATGGTTCCAAGTGTGTTTCAATATCTCAATTTTGGAGGGTTGCGACACGGCTCCTTGCAAATTGCTCATTGATCAAGAGGCAAAATTCAGGAAAGTCTCACAAAATTGGTGATTGATTGAGATGATCTTGGTACCTGCAGAAAGCTGAGTGTCTCAACAAGCAATTTGCATGGAACCTGTTACAACCCTCCGAAATTGCACATTTTACACTGAAATTTGAACAAGTTGGAAGTTTCACAGCATAATTTCTGTGGCATGAGGTGGGCTGTTGTGTTTCGGTTCAACAGTTTTGCGTACACTGTACTGTGCTCAAATTCATATCCGTTGATAAATGATGGGCACTTTCTCACACTTGTACCCGAACCTGCCCAAAGTCTCGCGTTGTCCTGCCGTGAGAGATGGGTCAGATCCAGCCAGATGCTACCCAGGCTCTGATCCCTCAACGAAATTTCCCTTTGGTCCAAAACGCTCTGTTTCAAAGTCACACTTCCCAGCATGACCCCACCCCAAAGTGTCAGTCACAAATGTACCCGTGTCTCCACCAATGGTGACCTTGGCTCGGCCCCCGACCTTCGCCACTCGCGCTGTCCAGTCGTAGTCCGGTCCCTCAGCTCCTCGGTTCGTGCCGTGGTGAATGAGGCGCCCAGTGTACGTGCCGACCTGTCACAACGCATCGGGGTGGAGGGTCAAGGGGGTGACCCCCATTCAAGGGTTGCTCGACTGCAACTTTTCTCAAAAAAAAAAAACATTTGCGCTGCAACATCAAGGAAGGAGGGTGGGTAAGCTTGTCTGGGGGTTGAAAGGCCCTGGGTCCGCCTCGTCCCAATCGCATCCAACGGCTTCTCGTTATGATATTTCGCTCGTCCCTTCCTGTCCATTTGACGGGAAGTATTCTTTCACAATGCCCCTCTTGCCAGAAATCCCCGTCGATTGGCCCGCTGACTCTGATTTGCGTTTCGAATCCAACCCCTACGGTCTGCGCTCTACACCTTGTACGTGTAGGTGCCACTTCCGACGAGCCCGTAGCCCGGAGACTGGTGTCGAATGGGGCCCAGTTCGAAAATGTAGCGCTCCGAGTGACTCCCGCTGTGATCCCCGACTGGAAAAAGAACAGAACCAGCTAGGCTGTGTTTTGGGAAATCTGCTTCACATTTCACACTCATCGCGACGACTCAAACCAATCGCTCAGGTCAACCAACCGTCCCACACCCAACACAGCCAACTCAACCAATGCTGCAAACCCAACCAACTTTCAATCTGGACTTTATCCAATCAACAATGACCCACTCGGCTGAAACACACCCTCAACTAACAAAACTCATTCAACAAATCCGACACCACCCAACAATGCTGACCTGTTATCCTGATGTCCGCTGTCTGTTCGCACTCGTCCTTCTCTCCCTCGTCGCTCGGGTCGGTGGGGTCGGCTCCGGTCTCCACCTCCGATCCGTCCGGAACCCCGTCCCCATCACTGTCCGGGTCTCTATCAATGCGTCGGATCAAAAGGTCAGAAATATGTCAGTGGAACAAGCATTGAAAAGGTTGCAAGCTTGTGACAAAGTTGATCATTTAATTTTATTACAAAAATTATACATTTTAGGTATTAAAGGATCTGAGCATCAATGGTTCAAAAATTATTTGAATAATTGGTGTTGTGCAACAGTTATAAATAATTGTAAATCACAAAAAATAACCTACATTGAGTTCTGTAACACAAGGATCAGTTTTAGCAACTCTTTTGTGGAGTATTTATACTTATCATATAACTGAAGATTTGTTTACAAATTCCTTCAATATTTGCAGATAACACAGCTTTGATAACAGAAGTAGACAAAGATGTAAATTACAGTTTAATTGGATGCAAAATGACATTGATACATTACAATCTTGGGCAAATAAAAATAAATTATCATTCAATGTAAGTAAAACTGTTTACATGACAATCAGCAAAAAAGTAAATTTCAATACATATCCTAAATTATATAGGTATGGTGTAGAGCTGAAAGGAGTAAGATCTCAAAAACAATTAGGAATTTATATTGATGAATTATTATCTTGGATTGATCATGTAAATTATATACAAAGCAAAGTAATGAAAATATTGAGAATGTTCAAGTTGATAAGGAAATTCATTACCCATCAAATAGCAGACAAAATATATAAAACTATATAATTAATTATTGATTGTGGTTGCATGTTTTACAATAATACAACAATTAAAAATGTACAAAAAATAGAGAGACTTTATCACCATAGTCCAATATTATGCACAAAAGCACACAAAAATACTTCAAGATTACAATTTTTGAAGGAAATTAATTGGGAAATGTTCACACAAAGAAGTTATTACTTGGGTATTACCATGTTTGCAAACATCAAATTTACAAGAATACCAAAAAAATATTTATGATTAATTTCCATTTTCAACAACATAAAGACATGGTGATGGAGTTAAACATAATTTACCTGTTTTGAACACAAAAATAAATTGTTATTACAATTCATATTTTGTTTGGATGTTCAGAGAATAGAATAATTTATCTATTGACTTGAAATAATGCACCACATTTGAAAAATTTAAGGAGAATTTACAACAGAGAAATATAAATATAAAAACTAATTTACATATGATAGTGATATTGACACAATTTATTTATATTTTAGAATGAAAAATAGCAGATAAATATAAAATGGGTGCCTCATTGACAAATACATGTTTAAATTGTCCAACAAGAAAACAAGAAACATTATTCTATTTCATTTAAGATATGTCCTGAATATAATTATTGCAGGAAAAATTAAAGGAGAAATTAAATACCAAAGCAAAATAAATATATATATATCAAATAGAGCACTTTTACAATTATTATTAAATAATAATAAAGAAAAATATTTACAACAACAGGAGTATGATTTTGCACTCAAAGCATTTGAACATTACATTACAGAAACAAAAAGATTTATATGATTGCCATCACAAACAATTACTGCAATAATAATTGCTTGTTTACATTGTATGTGTGTGCGGGATATGAATGGACGAAAGAATTGTATAATGTAATCTTCAATAAATAAATATTTAAAATCAGGTTGCAAGAAAAATGTGGGGAAATTCACAGTGGATTGGTACGGTGGATCTGCTCGTCCAGGTTGGTGAGTTGGTCCTGATCCGGATCGCCATCTGTCGGGTCTGGGCTGCGCGGATTCATGCCGAAGAACACCTCCTGTCCGTCCCGAAGCAGATCCCCGTCTGAATCCGGCTGAAAATGGAGTCCGTGTTGGAAGCGATTTGCCGTGTGTGTGTGTGTGTGTGTGTGTGTGTGTGTGTGTGTGTGTGTGTGTGTGTGTGTGTATGTGTGTGTGCGTGTGCGTGTGCGTGTGCGTGCGTGTGTGTGTGTTTTGTGGAGGACATTGAATTTCGTGTCTTGCTCAAGAAAAACGTGTAAAACTTTGCGACAGAGATGGGGGTCTGCGAGTTCGGGTGATGACGGATGAGGATGAGGGTGAGTGACGGTGGGTGACGGAGACCTGGCGTAATCTTGGGTGGGTGGGTATGGTGGACGTGTCTGCCCTCACCCACCTCTCTTTGGGGAGGTTCTGTTGCAACACGTCCCAACATTTTACGTGCCACGTGCGACGTGGGACTTCGCTACGTGAGACGTGGCACGTGCTGCTGGGGCGTCGCACGTGTTGCACCTGAACCTGACACATCGGGCGCAGTGCGATTCTTGGTGTGCGTGTGAACCAGGCCTCACGTTTGTCGGGTCTGTGCCCCGCAGCAGAATCTGCTCCAGAGTGAGTCCTCGGGGAACCGGCGCCTGCCTCCTGACCCGCTCTGCCAACACGGGCACCTCCCGCCTCCTCCTGAGGAACACAACTTTGCAGGGCAATTTTCGGCCCCAGCTGATGTCGCAAAACAGGTCCGCGCGGTGTGTCCTGATTCGGTTCCCTCAGAGATGTCAGGGGTTTCGCAACAAACCGATGACATCAACTCAAAACTTGGCTGTCAAGTTTTCGCGGAGACTCGCAGGGGTGTCGCCCTGGTCGCTCGTTTGTTGGCCCAAAAGCGGATGTTTGAAAAAAAAACCAGATGCAAATCTCTGCAGATGACAGAGTTGCAGCCTTCAATTGTCTGTGCACAAAGCCAGTCAACAATGCAAGACAAAGACCGCATTGTACGAGGCTCTTTCAAATAGATCCCAACCACGCTTTATTTTTCAGTGACGGAATGTTTGCAATTCTTTTTTGTTTTGCATATGAGAAAGTCATCACAAAGGCAATCTACAAAGTGAACTACTTTGTGTTAGTCATGGGTGGGTGACTGAAAACATCAACAAATGTGCCCTGCTCGCACTGAAGATGGCCAAAGTCCACGCGAAAGTCCTATCTGCACGCATGTTCATATGCGTTGTATGGAACAGTTTTGTCATGACACAATCAATTGTCAGAGTCAATGTCACTGTCAGTGAACTCATCCTCATCTGCAGGGATAATTCCATCTCCCTCGAAGTAGGCACCAGCTGAAGCAACACACTTCCTCCAACGAGTGAGCAATCGGTGAAATGCCACCTCAAAGTCATCCTTCTGGATCTGATCCAGAATGGAGACGATTGCAGCTTGAAGATCGAGGATCCTTTTGAATTCACGACCCTTCAGTTGTTTCTTCATCATGGGGAAGAGCCAGAAATCGCACAGAGCTAAATCTGGCGAGTAGGCGGGGTGTGGCAAGTCATTCATCTCTGTTTCCATCATGCAGGTGACTGTGTGGTGAGCCGTGTGGATGGGGGCATTGTTGTGCAGGATGAAATATGAATTATCCTTCCAAAGGGTTGGGCGTTTCTTCCAGATTTTCTCCCTCAGTCTTGCAAGAACCTGGGCATTGTACTCAGACTTCACTCTCTGTTTTTGAGGCACAAATTCATGGTGCAAAATTCCTTCAAAGTCAAAGAAGCAGATGAGCATTGTGGTTTTCTTGGTCGTGCAGTGCAGTGCCTTCTTGGGTCTGGCTCCTCCCTTGTCGATCCATTGCTTTGACATTATTTGCTCTCAGGTTGAAAAGTGGAAAAACTGGATTCATCGCCTGTAACAATCCTTCTGATCATGCCTGGATCACGCCTGAAAGTCAGCAAGTTCTGTCTGCAAATGTCCACCCGATGTTTCTTGCTGTCATCACTCAGTATCCTCGGCACAAATTTGGCAGCTCACTTGGTTTTCTTCAAATCTTTGTGCAGAATGGAATGGATGCTTCCTGTGGAAACTCCAGTCTGCCTTGAGAGTCGCTCAATGGTCACTCTGGAATCAGTCTCAACTGTGTCCTTCACTTGTTGAATTTTCTCTGCACTCCTTGCTGACTGTGGTCATCCGGATCTGGGTACATCCTTGATGGGTGTGGTCAAATCGCTGGCTTGAAACCTCAAATACCAGTGCCTGCATTGCAATTTACTCATTGTTTGATCGCCATACACTGACCGCAAACATCTCAATGTGCCAGCTTGCGATTTCCCTTGTGCAACAAAAAATTTGACATTTGCTCTTTGATCGAGAAAGTGCTCCATTGTAGATAGGAAAATCGCATGGAGTTCACTCAATGCACAGTGCAAGTGAACAGAGAAACACCTCGATCTCACACACTTAGAAAAGATCAATAAATTACTCATTGCCCCAAGTTGAAGGTGGACATGTTAGGAAGACATTGACAAATCGATATCACCGATCGGATCGTTCGATCATGCCAAAAACAGCTCTGGTTGGGATCTATTTGAAAGAGCCTCGTACGTGAACCCCAAACAGAGGTAGTTTCACTCAAAGGGTCGACATTGCTTCACCTTCTGCCCACCGTGTTGGTTACAGTTGTGTTGGTCGTCTCCACTTCGACGAAGGATCCGTCCAGGACCGAGGGACCATAGTACTCGAGGATGTTCACCAGGCCGTCTCCGTCCGAATCGCTCAGGTACGTCTCACCTGTAGAGGCAGAGAGGGGCTTCACTCAAGACTGGTCAAATGCTGTTTGTCACTGTCAGCAGATCGATGAGGTGTCGTTTTGGCTCTTGTCCCATTGGAAACCAGAGAGGCGAAGGCACACAATTGAGCAAACTGCAACATTCCAGCCAGGAGTGGTTCCAGAATTTGCGCAGCGCGGACAAGGTTGAGTCGTCCCAGTTCGAGACTGACCTGAGTTCGTGCCGAAGAAGTGCTCGACCCAAGCGTCCCAGTGCTCAGGCTTCTTGATCGTGCACATGTCGTCCTCAAACAGAATCCTGTTGTTCGACGGGACCTGGCTGGATGAACAAAAGAGACACATGCGTGCAGGGTGAAAATCGTGCACAACCAAGCTTTTCTTGATAGTACGTACATTGTTCTTGGCTGCTCAAAAATTTCTTTTCTTCCATGCACCCGTCACTCACCTGAACTCACTGGTCAAGCTCAAGGGACAGAGCAGGTATCTGCACTGCTTGTCCACACACATGATCTCCAGGTACTTGGTCGGCACCAGCAGGTGGACAGTGGGTTTGGTTGGGAGCTGGCAATCTTGGGTCAGTGCAACGGTGAAGACAGAGGCCAGACCCAGGACCACCAGGGTCGTCCACTTCCGCTCCCCTGCCACCACCAGGTGGCAGAGCCCGCTTGCAGCGAGGAGGAGAGCCAGGCACGCCCCAGTCGAGACAGGGGCACCGGACCCGTCAGATATTCGAATGTTGATGGTGTCGTCGTCCACAGTGATGTCGGGCGTGCGAGGCGTGTTGGTGGCCCAGACGGACAGTTGCGCGGTGCCCCTTGCAGCCTGCCATGTAACGTCTACGTTCCCAACCGTTTCAATGAAGATTTGCTTCAGAAGGACGGCGTCGAAGTCCCGAGATGGTTCGCTGTCCCTGAGGCACTGGTTGCCCAGGACCAGAGCAGGGAAACTGCTGATGATCAGGAGTGTGAGAAACAGGTTCGGTTTTCCCATTGCCGTGGGTCTGAGAGCTAAATTGGTTGACTGACGATGTCGTGTTTTTTTTCTTCCTCACCTGAAATTATGAAAAGACAGGAGACGCCAATGGGTGCGTCAGCCTTCCCATTTGTGCCCTGATGATCAGCTTGAGTTTTCTTTCAATTTTTACGGAACAGGAATACGCTCACACAAGTGCACAAGAACAAAAGAGAGGGTCCCTGCATATTTTCTCTGTGTAGGATTACACTGCATGGATATTTTGAACTTCGTGTGAGTGAGTGAGTGAGTGAGTGTGAGTGAGTGAGTGAGTGAGTGAGTGAGTGAGTGAGTGAGTGTGAGTGAGTGAGTGAGTGAGTGAGTGAGTGAGTGAGTGAGTGAGTGAGTGAGTGAGTGAGTGAGTGTGTGTGTGTGTGTGTGATGGTGAGTACGGGAGAAACCGGGTCCATTGAAATTGAATTTCCAGCGCGTTAGTGATCAACGTGTGGTCCGCACATTGCGGTGCACTTGCGTACAGAACCCCCACCCCACCCCCTCTGTTCTGTGTGCGCTCACATGAAACACTAAAACGAGATAAAACTAGACAACACAACTTATTGGGGTGTACGAGCAGCACCTTCTGTTCACGCACTGTGAAATTCTGTTTTTGGCTCATTTTGACTGTGTGCATGCCTGGCCTAGAAATTGACTTCACAGCCAAACCAACACAGAAGATTTGGGTGCTTGCTGTTGTCTTTTGTGATGAAGTCAACGGACTTTTTTTCAACTCAATACGGAATGTATCAGTTTCCTATCTCAGCAGGTCCAAGGTTCAACTACACTCCAATCCTCACCTGCGTACAGTTCCGTTGTTTTAACGCACCAATGTGTGGACAGGGCACACCCAAACCTTGGCCTTTCTGTGGCACTGAAGTCTTATTGTTGCAGTTCCAAACTCATTTCGCCCAAATCCAACCCCCGCCCTCTTCTTTCAGAACGTTTTACACACTGAACTGCATGGAATGACAGGCTTGTACGTACAACGGGTCCCAAACACAAGTTTTCACTCGCAGATTGACCGCTTACCTTCAGCGTTTCTCTCTCAGCTCGAGTTCTGCGCCACGCTTTTGCAGGTGTAAACAACACAGAATCGATTCCACTCTTTCTCTGTTGTTCCGTTCGCAAAAAACACTTCCTTGTTTGGCTAAATCTCACTGGACAACCAAACACACACCAAATGTTGCTGTTTTCAGGTGATTTGAGGTGGGTTGCGCGATTTGGGCTCAAATGAGCCAAATCAGTGCGAGCCAAATCAAAGCACCTACAGACAGCCTCTTCCAAAAGTATGTGTACAGCAGTTTCATAGTAAGATGAGGATTGATTGAGGATCTTTTGGGCTATTTTGGTTCATTTTAGGTTGGGGATAATGTGTGAGGAAGGAATTTGTCAAATTTGAATTTTTAGGTTTCTGAGGTCAAAAAGTTCAAATTTGGAAGCGCAGAAAAAATGGGGTGTGAACGTAGAAATGTCTCCATATCTCAGAAGGTACAAATATTTGGTGAAAGAAGTATATTGATGAAATGTAGTATACTGTATGGGGGTTTGAGTGGTAACTTTTGATTTTTGAAAATTTTTAAATGGTTTTTAGGTGGGCCTAAAGTTAGGGTTGAAAAGTCATTTTTTTGATAAAAAATTTGAAATGGATATTGGGCAATTATTTTGGT
>JAAUXT010059414.1_pt1 | contig 34833 bp, 33 predicted proteins | sample 7278171 | NCBI WGS metagenome assembly JAAUXT01 (sample SAMN14350112, study PRJNA611818) | marine sediment metagenome | isolation source: surface marine sediment (1.8m) | place: French Polynesia: Moorea | collected 2018-08 | reverse complement strand
TAAAACATTGACAACACATATGGACTTCTTTTGTGTCTGCCAAACTCGACAAAGATTGCACCGTCACCGAGGAACGCGCATATGTTCATTCTTTTTGCGACCTGCCTCGTACTTTCAAGCCGTTTTACTTCCAGATATTGTCAAATCATCCAGCAGTGGAAAGAGACTGTTTGCTGGAGATCATCAAGTTGTGTTGGAAGGAGCCTCAGCGGGAGGTTCAGCACTTCGCTATGGACACTGCCAACAAGTACAGCAAGGTTCTGGCTGGCGAGGATGTCGATACCTGTCTTGAAGCTCTGGAAACGGCCAAGTTCATGCTGACGAAAAAGAGTTGGTGGGATACCGTCGACCTGATCGCGTCGCACAGTGAGAGCCTTCCACTCCGCACTCGTGACGTGTTGTTCTTCTCGTTCTCACATCCATTTGCTAAGAACATGTGTTTTGGGACAGGTTTTCTTCAGTTTTGTTGACACACACAAAATGGTCCAAAGCAAGCTGAAAGTAAATTTCGAATTTTACTGCAATTCAGTGGTGGGTGACTTGGCTCTGCAGCAGCCTGGTGCTGTGCTCGACGTTCTCGACGCCTGGATTGACGACGACGACATGTGGCTGAGGCGCACAGCAATATTGCACCAGCTGAATTACGGGAAGAAAACTGATGTTCCAAGGCTCCTCAGGTGGTGTGCAATGGCACGACAGCTTTGGTCATTTCATGGTGTATGTTTTGAGAAAACATCAATTTTTTCCTCAGCGACGCTTCTCATCTGAATGAAACCATACACGGTAAACAACTGTGGTCAAGAGTGGTTTTAGCTCATTCCGAAATGTCCACAATGCCCCTTCATACATCTTGCAGGTATTGTGAGCAGCGCAGCCACGAGAAAGAGTTCTTCATTCAGAAGGCGATTGGCTGGGCCCTGCGTTCACACTTCCGAATCGATCCTGAAACAGTGAAACGTTTCGTGAATGAAAACGACACGAAGCTTTCAAAACTCAGCAAGAAAGAAGCCTTGAAGCACGCTTGACTGTTTCTCTTGGATGTAGAAGGGTGTCACACGAGGGAATGTGGACAATGGAAAGCGAAATTTCCTGTCACACTTGTCTGTGCCGAGCTTTCGAGATGTCTCACCCGTCTTGCCGTGGTACTGCTCAAGGATAATGTGCACATTTGTCAGGAATAGTGAGTGGGAAAACGAACAAAAGGCAAGAACAATACACCCTCAACCTGTGCCCTCGCCTTTTGATGGAGTGGAAAAGTTTGTGTTTGGAGAACTGAAGCAACTTCAAATGTAAAAAATGTGATGCGAAAATATTTTTCGTACTTCTTTCGGTGATCAGATGTTCACTTCTGGAGCAAGCTCTGGTGTCCTTCCCAGTGTGCAGTTCCAGGAAACCCCCAACTCCTGAAATTTTTTAAGCATCCGCGAACAAATTCTGAACCTCCCCCTTGGTTCAAGATAAACTCTGACATCTCACCTGAAAGACATCAGGACCAGGTTATCGGAGGGACATTGGATTATGTTGAGACACTGCCAGTCAGAAATCTCATTGGAATAAGAAAAGAGGTCATTGCAGGCACCACAATGTACCCGAGAATTTTCCTGCCTTTCTCTCTCTCTCTTTGTTTCGTTTGGAAGGATCGAATTTGACCGTTTTACTTTTGCTGTAACGAAATGGTCAGACGCCAGCCCCTTCCCAAATAAAATACAATATACATGTGCACTTTTCAAGGTTCCAAGTGTGAAGAGATGGGCGAGTGTCTGCTCATTTGTTCCATCCCAACAGAGCCTGACATGGGCATTCACGCACGGAAAACACTGTGTCACGTCATTATCCAGTTCACCGGGAGATTTGACCGTCCTGGAAGTTTCTGAACGTTTTGAGTCTACGACTTGAAAAACAAAAGTAGAATTTCTGCCTGCACGTGGTGCGAAGCCGAGCGGGAAATGGTCAGTGCGCGGGTTTTCCGCGTCAAGTGCGAGGGTAAACAGTGCAGAGAAAACAAGGAGCGCTCCCCATCTGGGTCATGTGACTTGTATGTTCTGTGGAGGACGAGGGTGAGTGTTTTCGGGATTAGTTTTTCATTTATGGAATTCGCAGTGAGTCAGTTGTGCTGGTGCTGTGTCTTACGTGTGTTGCCTCCCTCGAAATCGTACTGCGCCAATAGGCACAACAATTTGCCACAGTTGAAATCCAGACCCTCCCCTCTCACACTCTCGTTCCGCAAGGGGTCCACAGGCACAGCGCTTTAAAGACCCTCCTGCAGGTGAATGTTTTCAGTTGCGGTGTGTCCAGGGGCAGTGTCTGAAGGAACATTCATTCGGACCCAGAAGGAATGCATCGGTATTCGGTCTTTGTCTGCCTTCCAAGTGATGCACAGGGATTCTCAGAATTTGGTGAATCTCCAAATTGCAAAAAAAAAAAAAAAAAAAAAAAAAATGTGACAGTTTTGTTGGACACCCCCTCCCCCTCCCCCCGACAACACACGCACCCAAAGAAAGTACCAATGTAGGTTCAGAGTCAAAGTCCTGCTGGGTCAAGATTGTCGGCTTTCCATCAGCAACCGGTTGGTGTCGCTTGGAGTCACTGGAGTCTGCATTCTTGTTGCCGTTTCAAACTGCGGTTATCATGTAACTGGAGCTCTGTAAGCACATTTTCTGTTGCAGATCTTGACGGTGAGATGGCAGCCAGAAATTTCGTCGGAAAGTTTCTTTTGAGAAGTCAAAGTGCTTTGATGCGACCTGCAAGGCAATATGCGAACCATCCCAAACCGAAACAAGTTGTGCCAAGACCTTTTCCTGAATCTTCCAAGCCAAAAGTGGAAAGACCTGGCGCTCTAACCCTTTGGGATGAGTCCCGGGAATTTCGAAGAAAATTGCTTGCTTCAAGTATGTTCGTCTATATCCTGAACGAAGGACGAAAAGCGCGAATGGCGCGAGCAGAGGCTGTCAAGGCTGCCACTGAGGCGAAGCTCAAGGAGCCGGAGATCGTGTCGCTTCCGCCCAACGGACCGTTGGAGCAGAAAATCATGTGGCTGTTAGAACAGCAGTTCAAAATGAACGCGAGCAAAACAAAGGCGCAGCTGTACAAAACTATGTGGACCGTAGGGCAGCACGAAACGTACGGGGTATCACTGGAGAAGCAGAAACGAATTGTGGACAAGGCAAGCTGAACTTTGTCGTTCACATGAAACGAAATAAGTACTGCCGATCCCTTTTTGAAAACTGCGTCTTTTTATTCGTGCACGTAAAGTGCACCGCGATCGATTTCTTTCATTTTTTTTTGGGGGGGGGGGGGATTTACTGTTCTGTTAACTTTGTGAACTCTGCACCGCTATACCACTCACAAGTTTGGCTCCCCGGCAATCGTTTTCAGGTTCTGCAAATGTACCCTGCCACTAACCGGCAGATCGTCGTGAACGTCATGAAAGAGTGCTACGCGATGCCGCAGAGGGAGTTTCAATACGCAGCCCAAGAGGTCGCTTCAGCAAACTTTCGCCTGTTGTGTGGCAAGGACGACGCCACCCAAAGACAAGCATTGCTCGACATCAAGTGGATGCTGACGCACGACAAGAGCTACTGTGACACCGTCGATTGGATCGCTTCAAAACGTAAGAATTTACACACAACAAATTTTGTTTTTGAGAACAGCGGAGCAAATTTGTGCCTTGCTGTCCAGTCTGCAGTATTGCTTCGATTGTCAGCTCAACTGGATGTTTGTTGAGCGATATTGCGCAAAAGAACAGATGCGGACGTCGCACTCTTTTGCAACAGTGCACCGGACTTGCGGTTTGACACAAGTCGTGATTTTAGATTGAGATATTTGTTTGTTGCACTCGCTTACTGCTCGTTGTTGACATCCTCCGCCCACTCCTGGTCAGGGAGCGGGCGTCATGGCCGATGCTGTTTGGCGGTGGCCAAACGAAAGTTGGTACTACTGGCGCAAACTCGACCCCGTACTTACCACACGTACGCACGCGAACACATACATACACAAACAACACTGGGTTGTAAAAAATTCACATTCTCGAAAAGGAAAGGTACACATACACAAGAGCACCCTCCACCTCTTTCTGCATCTCAGACCCGCGCGCGTGTGTGTGTGCAACGCCTCTGACGACCGGGATTTTATTCATGTGCCTGGCCAAACATGCCTGGGGCGTATGTCTGCGCTGATAAGCGTTCTTGTTTGTTCATCAGTCGTTGGAAAGATGGCAGCGCGAAGTGCGGGAGTCGTCGCTGAGGAGCTCGACTCTTGGGCGGTGCACGAGAACGTGTGGCTGCGCCGCGCCGCCCTGCTCCACCAGCTGCACTTTGACACGTACACTGATCGCGACAAACTGTTCAGGTGAGCATGCTCCGTTGACGTCGTTCAAACGTGCTCCTCCTTTCGTTGCTGGAAAGAGCCCAAAAGTTTCTCTGGGGATCAGGATGCGCTGAGAAACTGCATTTACCCAATTTCCAAACCGTGATGCAAAATTCATCACAAAAAAGGGGCAAAGAGTGCGTCTTTTTGCGAGAAGGTGCGCGGTGTTCGACGTGGAGAAATACACCCGAAGAGGTAGGTAGACGCAGGGCAGCTGAGGCCCGATCGCCATTTCTTTCGGTCTCGACAGATAAATGTGAATATTTCTCCCGTGGACGTTTGCTGTTTGTGCATGCAGCGACGACTCCAGAATTTAGATGTGATGTGACCAGCAACTTTTCCTTTGAATGTCGAACAGTTAAGAAAAGATGGACATGTCTGGTTGAAAGTTTTTTTTTTATTTCAGATTCTGTCTTCAGTCTGGAAAGCACAGCGATCTCTTTGTTCAGAAAGCCATCGGAACGGCACTGAAGCAGTACTCTCAAGTGAATGGAGAAGACGTGAAAGACTTTCTGTCAAAAAACAACAGCAACTTGCCCAAATTATCAGTGACGATGGCCCTCAAATAACCAGCCACGTTTCTTTTGTTTGTCAATTTGTTTTGCCTGGTTTTGAGTGTTTATGTGCGTCGGCTGAGAATAAAGGGGAGCGAACGATTTTTTCAACATGTTGCGTCAATATTTCGTGTCGTGTCATGTGAAGGAGAAAAAACATCGGATTTCACTTTCCACGAGGCAGGCTATTCCGCCCGCGAGTTGTGTGTTGCTGTCTTTATTTTCAACTCAGGGCAAGTGAATCACTTTGACGCGAATGTGACAAAATTAAACCGGGAGGAAAGTGTTCCTCGGGCCAAAAATTTGCAGGAGCCGAACGTTTGTGTTGGAATCGTGCTGACATGCGTGGATCCACATGGACAAGAATGGTTCTGCAAAGAGTCACAAGGCCAAACAAACGCAACAAAACATCCGAGCGTGGCTAATTCACGCGAGGCAAAGTTGTTTTCCCGGAACATTTGAGGAGCTGCTCTACCATCGTCCACCACAACATTGGACACCAAACTTGTTTATTTGAAACGATTTCGACACGGCGTGAGTTTCAACGTGGGAGTCTCAAAATTGAACGCTCAAAAGTCTTTCGACGCAATCTTTGCACGAAGTTGACAAAGTTTAATTGTTGCAGCTTTTCGACAACAACGTGTGGCGGTGACTTTCTCCGACGCACGACGTGTGTGACTTGTTATCGAATGACGCAGGTCGAAATTTAATTGGGTTGTATTCTTGATCTCAACCAGCAGGGATAAATTTTAACAGCTAGGTTCTAGTGGACCTGCAGTCAAAGCAAAGGGTGGTCCTGCAGGTACCTTCAACGAACAAGAGAAGCAGTACTTGGGCAACTGCGGGTGCGATGTCCCCTTTGATGTATTTGGCTCCATGGAAGCCTGAGCCCAGATGTCAATTCTTCCCTGTGAAGGGGTGATTATATGGCCTTGCCTCAAGCCGGATGGGGATGAACAGGATGAGACAGGGGGACTCTTCAAGAGCTGGCAAAATTGTTCGGCACACCTCTATAAGTGTTCTGCCCTGATGGGACTTCGCACAACAAACAGCAGGCAGCAAGTTTTTCGTGTCTGACGCTCGACTATTCAAGTGTAGTCTTGGCACAACAAAGTTCAGTCATTCAATTTTGAGGGTTCCTTGTTATCAGCCGCGGTAGCGAGCTGATATTGGTTTGCCCTTGTATCTCTCTCCGAATGTCCCATCCTAGGTAATGTGGACATTGTCTGAGATACCCCCTCCCCCTGCTGGTGAAAAAATGTTTCAACTTGGACATTGTCCAACTCATATATTGTCCAAGTTAGGGTATCTCAGACATTGTTCAATGCAGGGGTAACTTGGACAGGTTGTCTGAGTAAGGGTAACTTGGACAGGTTGTCTGAGTTAGGTAACTTGGACATTGTCTGACTCAGACATTGTCTGGGTTACCCCTCCCCCCTGCTGGCAAAAAAATTTCAGCTCAGAGATTGTCTGACTCAGACATTGTCCAACTCAGACATTGTCTGACTCAGACATTGTCCAGGTTACCTACCCCTTACCAGCAAAAAAAATTCAGCTTGGACATTGTCTGACTTGCACATTGTCTGACTTGGACATTGTCTGGGTTAAACCCCTACTCCCTGCTGGCAAAAAAAAATTAAACTCTGACATTGTCCAACTTGGACATTGTCTGAGTCAGGGTAACTCAGACAACTCAGACATTGTCCACATCATAGTAACTCAGACAACTCAGACAATATGCACATTGTCCAACTTGGACATTGTCTGAGTCAGGGTAACTCGGACAACTCAGACATTATCCAATTTGTCTGAGATACCCTTGGACAATTGTCTGCATTACACTGACTCTAAGTTAGACACTGTGCAAGATGGACAATGTCAAAGTCAAAAAAAAAATTGCTAGCAGGGGGGGGGTAACCCAGATAATGTCTAACTTGGATATTGTCTGAGTTACCTGCCACCCCCCCCTAACAGAACATTTTCAACTGGGACATTGCCTGACTGTGGCATTGGCAGATTGGACAAGTGCCACCTGCTGATATACGCTGCCCGCGGCTGATTCTCTTCTTGAAAGTCTAGTTTAAAAACATTGAAGCCTGCTCGCTCAAACCAAATATTACGTTCATCCAAACTCTTGCGCAAGCTGAGTGACCAAAACAAGAACTTCTCCAAAAGCAGTGTGTTTGACAAAAATTACACACGACAATGCACAGGCCGAAGGGCAAAAAAAAACTGAGGACTCATCTCCTCCAGGGTCCCTACCATGCATGCACAAGTTGGGCTTGAGAAGCAATCCAAAGCCACACACATGCACAAGAGATTCACAATCACGCATGGTTCTGGAACGCTCTTCGGTTCACTGTGACGTCAATGATTTTCTTGCAAGGTGGAGTTGAGTGTTCGTACCTCTGGCAAGTCGATGGGGCTCACATGTGACTCACTTTTAGTGACAAAGTCACATCAGTCGTGAGTTAACGAGAAGGTTTTGGAGTTGCGAATGTCCAATTTCCAGCATTCAAAAATGTACATCCACGGGTGAGTCTCTCACTGGTGCATGGGAAGTGCTCACCCATGTGCTTGTCACAATGAACCTGCAGTATCCGGAGCAGAACGAGGACTTGGTGCGGGAACTCGTCCCCAGATGCAGGACCAAATGAAGAACAGAGGAAAGTGAAGCAAATGTGCTCCATGCAAATCTCAAAATGAAGTTGGGGTCGGGCAGTAAAATGTTTCGGAAACCAAGGGTAAGGACTCCTGGTGTCCAATTCTGGACCGTCTGCACGTGCGAGGACCGGCGTTCTCTGCATCTTCCATGATCGTTACTGGTGCAGAAAGGAACAGGAACATTCAAAATTGAGACATGGATGTGAATCCGCTACATTTTTGTGGCACGGTGTCTGGTGGTGATTCAGATGAACTTTGTTATTTCGCTGCACTGCTCTTGGTCGCGTACACAGGCGCACCCGAATTCCCACTGACACGTCGCCTGTCGTCCGCGGCAGCGACAGGAGCTGGAAGTGAAGAAACGGGCGTGCGTTCAATCTGTCATCCAAGCTCAGATGCATGTTTGCTGTGTGACTCGGATGTGTTTGATGTTCTCAGTGTGAATAGCAAACGAGCCAGTTCCATATGTGTGGAGGAGCTAGCCTGGAACAAACCATGGTAGCAAACCAGAACGTTCAAGAATACATGTACGAGTACGATTTGTCGTGTCAACGAGACATTGTGGAAAGTACAAATTTTGCAATGTGTCCCAAAACACGAATGCCTTGTGGGCTGCCTGTTTGATTCTCCCTGAATTTTATCTGGCGACGTGTTCAGTCTATTACTTTTTCAAAAAGTGACTGGCGAACAGAGCAAACTTCCAGAAATGGGGTGAAGGGGTTGAGTCTCTGCTTTGACACCCTGACAAACTCGAAATGCTCCAGTTACACCGCTCTGAACTGTAGATTTTTTGAGTGGGGAAAGTGCCCAACCGTGGTTGTCTGGGATTTTCGAGGGAGAGTTAGGTTGTTTGAAACGAAGCCCAAACGAGGTGTTGCATCTCCGCAGCATTTTCACCAGAAAACAATTCTCATGCCAAATCATACACTTTTCCACAGAAGGTGCGACAATGGAAAGGACAACAAAAAAGCACACATCCCAACAGGAAATTGTCAGAGGAAAACTGAATGAACCAAAAAAGTTTCAACATGACAATCACAAGACATCCACATAAATGCGGTATGACGTGAAATTACCTTCTGAGATTTTTGAACAGCGTCTTGGCTTCCCTGTCGTCCAGGAGTACGCCGCTTCGAGAAAATATTTCTGCGTTGGGGTTCCTGGGAACCACGCGTGCCATGGCTCCTTGAAGGAGAATCGTTCCACAGAGAAAGCAAAACATGAGCACAGTTCCCCGCGTCATGTCCGTCTGTTCACAAGGGTTTCTCCACTCTCAAGTCCATCCAGTTCCAACACAATTCATCGCAAATGGTTCATTTGTCTTTCTCCTGGAAGTCACAAGCGCACTGGAGAACCTGACCGCGAAAAGCGGTATTTTATATCGAAACGCCCACAGCATATATGCATGCCCACGACCACGCAACAGCTTCCTCAACAAAATGGACGCAGGCCTGCATGTGCAAGGAGTCGGTGTGAGCTGGAAAACTTTCTCATCGAAGAAGCGGATTCATTGACATTTCCTTTTCCAACCCTCATGAATATATAGGCAACAGCTTCAACATTCTCTCTCTCTCTCTCTCTCTCTCTCTCTCTCTCTCTCTCTTTGTGGAGTTGACGCGTGCAAAAGTTTGCACCACAGCTATTCGTGGTGTTCAAATGTTTGGAGTCCAAGAACAAGTCCGTGTTGTGTTGCTCGTGCATTCGTTCACTCAAAAATGTAAAACAAAGATTCGTGCAACCGAGGCCATACTTGGACAGGGTGGAGTGTAGTTTGGTGGAGAAAAATCAGTTTTACCTGAACCCGCCACCCCATTGGGCACCCCTGTTCGAACCTGTCAACATACTGATGGCAAGCAGAGGCACACAAGAAGCGCTCAGCCGCAAAAGAGGATCATGCAAACGCTGAATCTTCATGCATGGATTTGTCGGTCCCTTGTATAGGCTCACATTTGAGACGAACTTTCTGCTTTCTGCATCAGAATAGTGCAAAGCATCTCACGCCAGAAACTTTTTCAGTTTATTCCACATCCAGAGAAAGTAAAACCAGACAAGACACAGCAAAACACCCCTGATGACACCAAATAAGCATCGGATGCTTTGTGACCTTGCACTGTTCAAAGCACCACAGTCTATCAACCAAGCGGGATATTGCCCTGTCAGTTAACTTCGCGCTTGATGCTTCTGAGATATGTCCTGGAACTCAAGAGGTACGCACGCAGACCTTTGGTTGACGGTTCTGCCTTCAAGAGTACACGCACGTACGGAGACAACAAAACTTAGTTACAATGCGTGCACGCAGATGCGGAGCACGCAACGCAGATGTTGAATACTGGATTCACACCTGGATTTACACGATGCACTGAGGAGTTTTATCCACAAGGCAAAATGTCTGGAAATGTTTCGACGGTTCTGTGGTGGAGTTTCCTGTGTGGAAACGACTCCGAGCTTGATGCCTTTTGGGTTTGTTAACTCTCTGCCTCAATTGAAAATGTTTGGACCGTTCATGCATGGACAAATGTACACACAAATGTGCACATGCATGCAAGTCTGTCTTCATGCAACGTGTGTTTTTGTGCACTTTCGAGGTCAAAGTTTATTATCCTCAATGGCACTGATCCAAAATTCACCCTCCGTACAGCTTTGCAATGAACACACACATACACACACACACACACACACACACACACACACACACACACACACACACACACACACATTTTCGTGTCCATGAAAGTGTCTTTGTGCACCCTGACCATTTGCGAACCATTGAATTCGATTTGGACTTCTGATGCGAATGACCCAACTCACGCGGTGCACGCAGAAGTTGTCACCAAAGTGTGACCATTGTTGTCCAGTCAGGCGAATGATGCAGCATGAAGACTTATTCTTTGATTTCAGCCACCAAAGTTGAAGGACACACTTTTCGATGACAAAACACTTGTTTTCTTTTGACTTTCTTTGCAGAGCGATAACTTTACAATCTACACACCCCGCACGGACTTGACCATTTGTTTTCAAGACACTTTGTTGGTGTGGGCACCGAATTTTGTTTTCACAGTCGGATTTTGCTTCTACGCCGAGTACCTACGTCGACGTAAAACGTACAACTCCCTGCGAGAAGTGAGCTGGTTCAATGTGATCAAAATGCTTCTCAGTTTTGCCACCTCTGTGGCTTTCGTTGTCAGGGTAGGTATCTATTGCTCTCGTTCCAACGAACGATGTGTGAACTTTTGCAACCTTTTTGCGATGATGTGTTGATGCTATCACCATCATTCTGAGTCTTTAACTGCATGAATGCATGAGGCCAACAGCCAAGAAAAATGTGCGTGTTTCGTATAAACAAACCTGATTTTGATGACTTGCCAAAACAAACACAGGTCTCAGAAGATGAATTTTCAATTTAGAAGACACACAATGTTGCCGTGGGTCAAACAAAACCATCCACTTCACTCACGCATGTCATTTGGTTGTTGGGCAGTTCCAGGATCCGTGGAGGACCCACCTCCAAGGGTTCCAACACAATTTGAACACTGGAATATGTAATGGTCACGCTCTGTGCTATCAGACAGAAGCAACCGGGGGTGGTTTTGCTCGTGGGTCAATCAGAACTTTGTTCATCTGCTGCATGTAAAGTTCGAACACACTTGGAGTTCGATTGACGTGACGCAAGAGACAGACAGGATCATAGCAGACCACACCTCATGCTCATGAAATGGTTTCTCGGTGTTGGTCAGAGATGTACCAGCAGATTTCACCAATGCCCGCACCCGAGGGAGCATCGTCCCTCATTGCTATGAAACCGTGCTTTCGACAATTTTTCACAAAAACAAACAACATCGGTACACCAGCTAACCTGGGGAATACACGCGTAGAGTTGTTCTGGGTTTCAGTTGGTACTCACAGCCACAGATGATGGCCACATCCCTCTGTCGAAATACCTCTCTCCAGTTGTCTCCTTGGTTCCCGTGGTATGTCTATGGAACATGCATTTGGACAAAAATATCACACCACTCAAAATTTAATGTTCTTTCAGAGCAAATTGCAAAAGAGACCGCAGCTTCCTGATTGGTCCGGGCTTGAAGGCTCATGTCTCGTTCCTTTTCAGTTCATGTCGGTATTCATCATTCACTGGGAGTTTCGAAAGGGCATCCACTCCAGCGGCATTCTCTTTTTCTTCTGGTTGTTTCTTGTCCTTGTGAACATAATTCCATGTCGCTCTTACGTGTCAGAATTGCGAAGGCAGGTTGGTACAACAGTCTTCTTTGACACTGCGCGTACACTACACGCGTATACATGTATGTATTTGATTCGATTGTTTTCTTGCAAGCATGCGCGTTTACAAAAAGGTGCTTTGCAGGTTGTACCAAACAGCAGCGCTGAGGCCAGAGTCTTCTTTCTCATATTTGGTCTGCAATGCTTCCAATTTATTTTGACATTTCCTCTGGATCCCAAGGCCCTTGGTCTTCACCCAGGACAGGCCAGGGTAAAAACTAAGAAGGGAGCTTCACAGAAGAAACACGAGTTGCAGTTGTTGTTGGAAGACAACGAAGAAACTGCACCATTGCCAGACATCGGTCCTGTGAGTTTTGATATTGTCTTGAAGTGAGTACCACTTTCATGTTCTGCAGTTGCTGGATATAATTGAATGTTTATCATCCCAACAGAGGGCTTGTCCAGAGGCCACATCGTGCTTTGTCTCCAGAATAACTCTGCTCTGGATAATTCCGTGAGCATTGCAACTTGCCTCTCCACACGGTTTCTATTGAAGTGACTTCCGGTTGTGACATCGTGGTTCTCAATTGATTTTTCTGGTGCCAAACACAGCCATTGAACGACCCGACAATCTCATGGACCACTTGTTCCCAATTACAGGTTCATCTTGAAAGGCTTCAGAAAAGCGCACACAGACGAAGAAATCTATGACTTGAAGAAGGAGCACAAAGTTAGGAATAATCTCACTCGCTACTTTGGGTGAGACAAATGTTCCGCTTTTCGTTGTTGAAGGTAGATCTAAATCAGCACCATTCTGGAGTCTCCATGACTGTTCTTTCGTTTCCAGAGTGAAAGCGGGTGAAGAATTGCCCGAGTCAACGAGCAGCGGAAGTTTGTGGCGTGTGGTGAAATGGAATTTTGTGACATGCATCTTTTGCAGATTGTTTGATTCTGTCCTTGTTTTTCTCAAGCCAATTCTTTTGTGGTGAGGTTCCATTCTTGCATGCACATCACGATTTCTTTGTCGGAGCGTTGATACCGAAGAAGGCCATTCACTGTAAGAATGGCTTGTCTATATTTTTTTTTCAGGCTTTTCATACAGTATGCGTCAGACAGACTGGTCCCGTACGAATGGGTGGGTGTGGCTTTGGGTCTTTTGCTGGTCAGCGTGGCGTTCGTCACGTCGTGTTTGTATCACGTTGGATCTCAAGCAGCAATTGATGCTGGGATAAGGTTGAGATCCACTGTCACTGGTCTCATTTACAGAAAGGTACACGCACTCTTCTCGCGCAACTGCGAAATACGCTCACAGATCTACTTCACGAGACTGTCCAACGCGAACCCACAGCCTGTTTTGCCTGTGTATCCACAGATCCTGAGGCTTTCCAGCAGAGACAGGAGAGTGAAAACCTCGTCGGAAACCATGTCCCTGCTGACACAGCAAGTGCCAGGTTTGCAGGATGTGCCTGGGAACATGGTGAATCTGCTGGACATCCCTGTGGTCGTCGCTTGTGGAATCGTGCTGCTCAGTTTGATATTTCATTGGATCGCAGCTTTGACCAGCGTCGCAACTCTTCTAGCCGTGTCCTTGTTTGTTGGAATCTTTGCTGGACCTCCAATCAAAATTTGCCAGGTACCCGCACGCAAAGCTGAAATCCACAAAACCTTTGCGGTTTGTCCTTTCTTGATTGGCGTGATTGAAGAATATGGGAATCGCCTTTGCCTATATTTCCTGTCAATTGCAGTCGCGCCAGTTGAAAGTGAGGAGTGAAAGACTCCAGGTTCTCCATGAGATCTTCAAAGGGATGATGGTGCGCACTTTTATCACTCGTTTCGGAAATCATTCCACTGAAGTCGTCGCAATTCTTCTCAGCAGTCGTACAATATTGCAGGATGTGAAAATGTTGGCGTGGGAGAATGTCTTGACAGCAAAGGTGAAAGCCATACGGAGAAGAGAATTGGGCTTTGTCTTGACGGTCAACACAATGAGTGCTCTGACGAACATGATGCTTCACCTCTCACCATTCATTGTAAGCCTTTCAATTTCCGCAGGACTTTCTTTGTGCCTTTGAGATGCCACTGAACATGTTCAATTTGCGTATACTGCGCATGCCTGATTCAACGCGGTTCAGCTCTATGTACCACCCAACGATGATGACCATTGTCACCCGTGCAGCTGGGGACGAAGGGAATATCCTCTGCACATCAGAAAGCAAACAATTCAAAACATGTGCAGGCATACCCAGGACACAAGGGACAGCTTTGCGTCAAAAACGAACACAGTCAGGCAGAACATGGGTTCTACAATGCGTTTCTCTGTTGGCTTCTTTTTGGCCATTTGGATTTTGCTCGCACAAACAATTCCTGCTTGCTGTTTTTCCAGGCCTTTGTCATCACACTGGTCTTCCAAGTGTTTGTCTTCGGCGGGGACAGTCTGAAGGCAAAACATGCTTTTCCTTTGTTACTCGTCCTACATCTCATTCAACTGCGTCTAGTCAACATTCCTCAGTCCATCGGATCCACATTGTCTGGTTTCGTGGTGCTCAGAAAAGTCAAAGAATTTCTCAAAGCAGAAGAAATCAGCCAAACAGAGAAGACTGAACCAAATATGAACTTTAGTGAGTGTCCTAGGGTGGAGTTCACTTTGTCTGTTGCCTGTGTGTTTCAAGCGCGCGTGAAATTCACGGAAACTAAACCGTTGTTTTCTTCTTTTGCAGCGGAGGCCGTCCACTTCGAAAACGCAACTTTTCATTGGCCTGGCAATTTGTTAACCTTGGAAAGGTGAACAATCATCCAGTTCAGACAGAAGCAGGGTCCAACATTCGTGTACCTCAAAAAGCATTCAGTGGGGTGTGTACACAAACAAAGAAATGTCAACACTTTTCATCCAGAATAAATTTGGCGGTGCGGCAGGGATCGTTGGTGTGCCTGGTCGGCGCCCCCGGCAGCGGCAAGTCGGCGCTCCTGTCAGCCGTCGCCGGAGACATCGTCAAGTCCGACGGAAAACTGCAAGTCAACGTGGGTATTTCACCAGGCAGATTGCAGTGAAGAGCGCGCACACACACACACTCACACATACATACATACATACATACATACATACATACATGTATACATACATACATACATACATACATACATACATACATACATACATACATACATACATACATACGAGGCCCGTCTTTTGAGAAACCATTTTTCATCTGGTATATGTGACCCCAAAACCTTCATGGATGGTCCTGAAAAGTTTTGTGCACAATCTGAACTAGCATTGCTTCATTTTGGAATAACTTTCAGTCAAATTTGGTTTTCCATGTAGACTTGATAATTCAACAAAAAACAGTATCCTTTTGCTTGTGACCATTAATTATGTACTAAGTTGCATAAAATTTAGCCTATCAACCATTGACAATCAACAAGAATTAATTAATTTTGGATTTGAAATGAACTATGAAAGCAAAATCCAAAATATTTGACAATCTGCTTGCAAGTTTATGGGTAATTGATCTTGTACCTGCATAATTTTGGTGATAATGTGAGCAATCCTGTTGTTGTACCAGATGAAAAACGGTTTCTTAAAAGACGGGCCTCGTACACACAACAGTCTTGCTGAAAGCTACTCGTGGCTTCGAATCTGGACACCTTGAAATCCATGCACGGACAATCACAAACGGACTCCGAGTTTCTGTTGCAGGGATCTGTGATGCACATTTCATCTGAAGCCTGGCTGAGACCAGACACCGTACTGAACAACATCCTGTTTGATCTGCCGCTGGTCGGAACCAAACTGGACAAAGTTATCAAAGGTTGTTCCCTTCGTGAGGACCTTGACCAACTTCCGCTGGGAGAAGAAACCAAATGCGGTGATCAGGTTGGACCAGTTTGCAAATACAATGCTGAAGATTTGTTCTCTCGATCTTTCGTTTTTATGCAGCAAAACAAACACACTTTTATCCATGTTTCGTCAACAAGGGTTAGCAGTTTCCTTCAAGCCATGAGTTTCGTTTCAGCAATGTACTCTGAGTGCTGTCACCAAACAAAAAATCAACCTGGCCAGAGCACTATACCAAGAAAAAGACATTTATCTACTCGATGACCCTCTAAAAATTATGGATCCCAAAACGAGAAAGTTGATTTTCAATCGAGTCATCGGTCCAAGAGGACTTTTGCGACACAAGGTGAGCCCATCTGTTCTGCTTCATGATGGACAAAAGAGAAAGCGTCTGGGAAAGGGTTGGAAACGCAACAGATAAATCAGACGAAATGTGTCGAAGACTTTGCAAGCTTCCACTCTTTCAACACACAGACGCGGCTGCTCGCGACGGGGGTCGAGTCCTACTTGTCGGACGCCGACCTGGTGGTGGTGATGGAGGGCGGCGGCGTCCTCGCCTCGGGCGGCGTTCTCGACCTCATCACGGGAGCCACGCCCGCCGCAGCCTTCCTCAAGGGCAACATCCTCAACCCGACGCTCGTGGGGCCAGAGCGTCCCGCCGCCGCCGCCGATGAGGAGGAGGAGCAGGACTCCGACCAGGACTCGTGTGAGTGAGCGCATGTACTCACATTTCTCCTTGCAATGGACGAGAAACGTGGTTTTCATTCCACAAAACCTCCACTTTTTGTTGCTTTCTCAGCGGATCCATCGACAACGTTGTTGAGCGGACAGACGAAGAAGGCGAGGAAGAAAGGGAAAACTTCCAAGCGGTACAGACATTTTCGTTGTTGGTAGTGAGCGCAAAAACAACAGCACGTCCACCAACAGACCTGTACGTAGATAGTTCTAATTTACACATTTTTCAACTTTTGCAATGCAGAATGAAACCGTTACTTGAAGTGAAGGAGGAGCCAGATGGTTTCTTGTCTCTTTTTGACAACAACAGTGAACTGTACGAGGGAAAACTAGTGAGTATACAAATACGTGTGTCAAACTTTTCTTTGAATCAGGAATGGCCGCAAGTGACACACCATTGAAACTGTTTGCAGCCAATCTGCAGCCTTGTTTGGAAATATCTGAAAGCTGGAGGTCTTGTGGTGTTTGTCCTGTTTGTTTTGTGCTTTGTGCTGTTCGTCGTGACTGAGGTGAGACCTCTCCTCAACAGCAGTTAGATCGTACCTGGCACGTTGTGTGAACTTTTTTCGTGGTCTGTAGTTATTTTCTCTTGTTTAACTTTGTGTGTGTTTATTGTAGGCGTTCACACTGGCGTGGCTGGCTGGTTGGACTGACAGTGCCAATTTGCAAGCAAATTTCGCAGAGGACGATTTTGTCGCCAAGAACCAGGCATCTCAAGTCTTCAGCCTCGTTGTTTTCGCGTGTTTGGTCGGGGCACACGGTACGGACGTTTCTTTCACAAACAAAGTGTCAAGAAAGAAACAAACAAAGATACTCTTATGCGAGTTTGGTGAACATGCTCGTTCGCCCAACGTTTTCTCCCTCAGCAGGCTCAGTCGTGTCAAACATTATTCCAATCGGATCAACCTGCCTCTGGTCAGAGAAACTGGTGGGAGAAGCTGAAGCACGCAACAAACGAATATTTTTTCCTGCCACAAATTTTGCCTCATCGCTCCATCTGATTTCTCTCCAGTGATCGCACTTGTGGTGTGCAGCCTGGTCGTCGCCTGTGGATGCGTCGTCGCCTCGAGGTCGATTCATCGGGAGCTGATCGAGAGGCTCATGCGAGCGCCGCTCTCCTTCTTTGAGAACATTCCGACGGTGCGTTCACTCCCGCGCAGCACGTATAATCGGGGCCCCAGGGTGGCCTGAGCCCTGAAGTTCTCACTTGCGTAAATCGGCAAGAAATAATTTGAATCTCAGCTCTCGGGAGTCAACGTTAGAAAGGCCCACCTTTCACGTTCGTGGTTTGCTGAGTCCTCTTTCAACAGACCAAAGAAGAAACAAGACGTCAGAAATTAAATTGAGATCCATGTGCAACCTCAAGTTGCTTCCGAATGTTCCACTGAACTTGACCAGGTCATCTCCTCAATTTTTGTTCAGCAGAACCCTGCAAGAAACAAGTCGCTGTGCAAATATATGTCTCAGACCAGCCAAATGAACTCCGTTTTTTCATCGCTCTGCCCTGCCGTTGGAGTAGTTCATTGCTGAACATTCAGCGTGTTTCCCTTTCGCATGCAGGCGGCGATCATGACGCGCATCGCGCGAGACGTGAGCGCACTCGACACGAACCTCGCGCTCTTCGCGCAGCTCTGGCTGCTCGTGTTCGGCTCGGCGCTCGTCGCCGTCCTGCTCGCCGGTTACGTCCTCTGGTGGACGGCGCTGCTCTACATCCCCGTCTTGCTGCTCTACTGGGCGATCCACGTGTGTCTCTCTGGCTTGGCTTGGCTATCAATTGTAAATTTGTGGTTTTCAATCAATTTGTCCTCCATAAAAAATTTCCGGCGCGCGTGTGTGTGTGTGTGCGTCTACAAACCATGGACTGATCATGTTGCATTCCACCATCTTCAAGCGGCTGTACGCAGCCAACATCTTCAGTCTGAAGAGTCTGGACCCGGGGTGCAGAGCCCCCCTCCACGCCAACGTGTACGAGACCTTGAAGGGATTGCTGACCATCAGAACTACAGGCAAGACCGACTGTGTTGAAGTGTGCGATCAGCTCAATGACAACAGCCACAGGGCGTATTACTACCTGCAAGCCGTGTTCAGGTGAGACTAATCTCAAGATAAACTTCAAAACCTTGGCAAAATTTTTGCAACTGTCTTGCTTCACCTGCAGAGTCTTTGTGCTCTGAAGCTCTCCTGACGAACCTTTGTGCTCAAGAGCAGCATTACTTTGCTCAACTGCAGGTCCCTTGGAACGCTCTCTGAGTTCCTGAGCGCTCTCTTCGTGTTCGCTCTGATCTGTGTCCTCAACCACGCAATGCCGAACATCACCGTTGGACAGGCCGTCGCTGTGGTCACGTACTCACTCATTGTGAGCTCAGATTTTGTTGTCTCGTTTCACAAGTTGAGGGCTTCACTTCAGCAGAATGGAACTGCACACTTTATCAATGTTTTCAGACAAACTTCATCCTGGGTTCTGCAGTCAGAATCTCCACGGAACTGGAAAGGCAGATGGCTGCGATTCACAGACTTGGCATGTTCCTCCACCTCCCTTCAGAGGTAATCAAGAACGGGGAAAAGAACTTTGAGAGTTACATTTGCCACAAAACAGCACGAAACACTTTCACTCAATCAATAATTTTTCTTCGTGTTCAGGCGGATTTGAAAAGCCCTCCAGAATGGACACCTCCTGCCGAGTGGCCTTTGCAGGGAAACATAGAGTTTTCCAACTATTACTGTAGATACCTGACCCAACAGCCGGGAATCTTGAAGGATATAAGTTGCCACGTCAGTGGAGGAGAAAAGGTTAAAGAACGACTTGCGATTGTCTTCTTTCATCGTTCAACATCTCGCCTTGCAATTGACATTCAAAAACAGAAAAAAGTTGCCAGCGAAGGGACAAAGAATTTGTCTCGACTTTCAAGAACGAGACTAACGTTTTTGGTTTCTACCTGCAGGTCGGAGTGTTGGGACCTGAGGGCTGCGGCAAGACGACGCTGGCTCTGGCCCTGTTTCGGATCCTAGAACCTGCTCGAGGCAGACTGCTCATTGACGACATTCCTGTCACCAGGCTGGGCCTGCATGACTTGAGACTCAAGATCACTTATGTCACCGTCGTAAGTTTCAAGAAGAAAACATCCAGTCTGCAGGAAATTTTGCAATGCTTGAAAACAAGCGAGTGCATTTCATTGCTTTTTCCCGACAACGCAGAATCCTACCGTCTTCAGCGGCACAATCCGACAAAATCTGGATCCCGCAAACGAATTCTCAGACAATCAAGTTTGGACAGCTCTGGAGAAAGCCAGGCTGAAGAGACTGATTTGCCGGTCCGGAAAGGGACTTGAGACCTGTGTGGCAGACTACAACGGCAAACCGGACATTTCTCTGAGGTTTGACAAAACGACTCCTTCGATTGTTGTATTTTTGATCAGTCGGAACTCAGAACTTCCTGTATCATTGAGTCGCATTCGTTTGCGAAATGGGCGTGATTTTCACTGTGCTGCATGGACCGTGTCTTTCGGTCGCCAGCATGATGCACCGGCAGCTGATGTGCGTCGCTCGGGGGATCCTACGCGACTCCAAGATCGTGATTCTGGACGACAGCGCGAGGGACGTGGACGTCCTGGACGTCGTGAAAACCAACTTCACGGGCAACACCGTCATCTACATGTCCCGCAATATCCACGGCCTCCTCGACTGCGACAGGTCTTAAATGTCACAGTCAATCAGTTTCATTCTTTGTGGCTTGAAAATCCCAGCCGAAATTAAAAACAGGTGGAAAGCATTGAAAGACCCAGACAAATTGAAGGAAATACGTATCCAAATTAAATGTCATCTGGATTTCTCGTTTGACATTTAATTTGTCATCCGAGCTCGAGCAATCTTCTAGCTGCTACTGTGAAGGAGAAAGGTCTTCTCCACTCACTCTGCTTGTGGTGTGCCATTTGAAATTTTGTATTTTTACCACATCTTTCTCAGGATCATGATTCTAGACGAGGGTCGCGTTGTGGAGTTTGGCGCCACTGAGGCTTTGATGAGAGACGAGAGCTCCAAGCTGCACGAGGTCGCCAGGGAGGCTGGTTTGACGTGGGACCATCTGGACGACGCAGACGACGAGAGACTTTCCGAGAAGAAGTCCAAGTGAATCATCACATCCAGACGCGTCCGATATATTTTGCTTGTCTCCTGCAACGTGTTGCGCGAACAGAGAGCGAGGTCGTCTGAGGAACAACAACTCACGACACCAAAAAGTCACTCAGGCTGGCAAAGTGTTTGGTCAGCCCAGACATGCCCCCGGTCCACGCACCCACGCGCACGCAGAGAAGTGACGAGACAGGCCAGTCAAGACATTGATGAAACAGTTGTGTTTGCACCGCATGAAAATAAAGGAACCAAAACAAAAACCGTTTGTGATGTTCAGTGTGTGTTTCACCTCGGCAGAATCGACGGAGATACTCGTACATGCCTTGTCAGGACAAGTCAAATACCCCAAAATCCTGCAGTCATTTTTGAACTCACTTCAACAGAAACATTCCGCGATCAATTCCGGATTCATTTCAAATTCAAGCCAAATTCATGGGTTGACTGGCCCGTTCAATATTCGATTTCACGGAATGTCCTCGTGCACGTACTTCCTCGTAGATCAACCGCGTGTATCTCTGTGTAATCTGTGCGTGGTCAATTGATCAACACGAATTAGAGCTATGAAGTTGTAAATTACGAAAACTCAGGCAGGCACAAGGATGCATGCAGTGTGATGCGGTGCTACTGAAACCTTTCTCTTTGGTCTTCACAACTTATTAACAACGACGAAGACAATGCCTTCTTTGGCGGAATTTTTGGATAATTATTTTCCGACTGGCTACTTCTTTGAGTTGAAGAAACTATGGAGCCTAGCATGGCCTGCGGTGAGAAACACAGAAGCTTTTTGCTTTCCTTCTCAAAAATCTTTGCCGCTTGGGAAGAATTCTGATTTTTTTTTACCTTTCAGATTCTTACTCAAGTTTTACAGTTTACAATGATGCCCATAGCAACCATATTTTGTGGGCATCTTGGAAAAGCCGAGTTGGATGCCGTCGGACTGGCTAATTCGGTGAGCACATCAAATAGCAGCTTGATAGATGACGGGTCCCAAGGGTGTGGTTCATTCGAAGTTCCGAAACAATCGAGTTCGAGTCAATCGGACACAAGTTTCTCGTTTGGCTGAGGACGCTGGAAAACCAACGAACGCTCCACCCCACCACAAAGACTCGGTCAGTGGCGCATAGTTGATCGCGAAGAAAGCAAAAAATCTGTTCCAGTGTGTCTACCAAGCGGTTCGAACTGCTGCTGGCGGAACCAGGACACCCAATGAACTCTGGACTCACAAGTTCCCACCTCCTGATCATCCTGCCGCACCCAACGTTTCGGCCCCGATCCATTTCAGAATCCGTCAGTCGTGCATGAATACAGTATCCACACATGCAAGGACCATGCAGTTGTCTGGATTCCTGTTTCGGTTCAGAGAAAAACATTCTCAATTTCAGATTATCAACGTGACTGGGATTTCAGTCTGTGACGGCTTGTGCACAGCTTGTGACACGCTATTCTCACAGGTGAGGCTCTTTGTTGACACAACGCTCTGTGAGTTGAACTTGCTCATTTTGAACTCGGTTCTCATGTGTCCACTTCTTATCCCGCAGACGTTTGGAAGCAAGAAAAGGCACAAACTGGGGATAGTTCTGCAGAGGGGTAAGTGGAATCTCTGTGCAGAAACTGCGTTCCACACAAAAGTACGGACAGGCAAGGCGATGCTGCGCCTGTGCGCTAGTGGTGCACTGAAGTTGGGACACTGTTTTGAATTTGCAGCAATTCTGATAGTGATGTTGACAATTCTTCCCTGTTGGGCGATCCACCTGAACTCAGAATCCCTGCTGCTACTGATTGGACAAGACCCTGAAGTGTCAAAGTGAGCTTTTTGTTGATCTTGGAGACCTTTCCTGACCATGATTGACAAGATACATTGTCTTTTGTGTGCTCAGTGCTTCATTTCTTCGGAGTGCACTCTACTTTCTTGACGATGACTGTTTCAGGTTGACTGAGGAATATCTGCTCATTTTTATGCCCGGTCTGTTCATGTACTTTCTTTATTATCCCCTTGTGAAGTACATGCAAAACCAGGTCAGCATCTCAACAAAGCTGTCTCCAGAAAAACACAACAAACATTAATTCGCGATCACTGAGACAAATGCATTTTTAAGTCTCCACTTCCTTTCAATGCAGAACATCGTTCTTCCAAACATCGTTTTGTCCATTGCTCCCAATGTGGTCAGCATCGTGATGCACTACGTTCTGGTCACAGTCTACGATTACGGAACAGTGTTTGTCACCTGAGTCTTGACAATTTTTGCGTCAGTCCTCTTCCAGCAACTCTGGTCACAATCTGTGTCGTGATTTTGGTTCTATTTCATTTTCCAGCGGGTCGGCAATTTGTCAGGCTGTGGGTTACAGCACATTTTTTCCAGTCACGTTGCTGTACATTTATTTCTCAAAACTGTACAAAGAAACATGGCAAGGTGAGTAACCAGCCTTGAAAACACATGAGCTCCCATTTCTCCAATTTGTCACTTGCGCCTGGACAGACAGGTCCCTTTGACAGGTTGGGACTGGGAATGTTTGCTGCACTGGGGTCAGTTCTTCAGGCTGGCTGTAGCTGGTATGGTGATGATCTGCATTGAGTGGTGGGTGTTTGAGGCTGGAACTATCTTGTCAGGTAGAGAAGCAATTCACATGTCGCCTCTTCTTGCAATGGCATTGTTTGTTTCAACACAAACCATCAGCCGTGGTGACTTCTTCCGCTCTTCACGGAATGACCACTTTTGAATTATTTGCAGGTATTTTGGGGACAACGGAACTGGGTGCTCAGTCCATTGTCATGCAAACGGAGGTTGTATGCTACATGGTAAGCTTCATGTGAACAGGAACTGTGAACAGGAGTTTGTTATCCAGTTTGCCAAACCACAGTGATCGAAAACAGTCCACATTTTTCACCAAGCCATTGACGGCCTTTTCACGTTGAGCGGCAGAAGATGGAACATGTTCCAAACAACTCATCTCTAGAGATATTCTCCTTCCGCGATTTTGCGCGAAGGTGAAAGAAAGTTTCATGCATGCTGTGTGCTGAATAAAAAACATCTCCCGCTTTGGTGTTCTGCAGACAGGAGTCGGAGTGGGTATTGCCGCAAACATCAGAATCGGACATTACCTGGGAGGGAACAATCCACTGGGAGCAAAAACTACCTACAGAACTTCCATGACACTCATCTGTAGGCTTTATTTCCCACAAGATTCACCAGAATCATACGATTTAAAAATCTTTCTTTGCCTTCACATTTCTTTCTCGTGTCCTTGGCAGGTGGAATCAATTTAATTTTGGCCATTTTCTTGGCTGCCTTGAGAAGATACGTGGCGATGTTGTTCACGAATGTGCCGTAAGTGTCATGACCACTTGAAACTTGAAACTTCTAATTTCCATCCAAATTACACTTTTAAATCGAATTTGACGTTTTGCAGAGAAGTAATCGACTTGGCAGCTTCATTGTTTCCAATCATAGCTCTTTATCTCATCTTCGAAGGCATGACTGTAAGTCTATAGAACCTGATTTTGTGACGTTTGTCAATAGAGTTCAGAAAAGCCACGTTTCGTGTGCGAAGTGACGTGGAGCTCTTGTAGTACGTATGTTGCAGAATTGCGAGAAAGTTCAGAGTTTTCGGTCACTTACCCCATTTGATGCTCAACCCACACCACAGTCCAGTTCATTGGTTCACAGGCTGTAAGCAACGGGGTTCTCAGAGGGTGTGGTCGTCAGTACATCGGGGCTGGCGTCATCATGTTCGCCTACGTGGTTGTCGCTCTGCCCGTCAGTATCTGCCTCATGTTTCTCACGCCGCTGCGACTTTCAGGTACAGACGAAATCCAAGCTCCACCTCCCCTTGTGCGATCTCTCTGAGTTATCTTTTCCCTGATGTTTTGGAAAAACATGAACTTGAACGTACGCTTTCTTCATCCACAGGGTTGTGGATCGGCCTCGCTGCAACGATGTTCACTGTTGCCTGGTTGTACCAGTTCTTCCTAATTAGGACCAACTGGAGTGTTGAAGCAGCGAAGGCCTACGAGCGAGTTTTCCACAAAACCACCAACACTGCTGGCACAGAACAAGATGGGTACGACCAGAACACAAAGGAGACAACAGGTATCTGGACGCGACAGTCTTCAGTCGAAATGATAGTCAGGTCAATGGAAAGACTTGCAATCGCTCAGACGAGAAAAACAGCAACAAAATAAGATAAACACAAAAAAGTGGCCCTTCTTTTGTTTGCAGCTTTGTTGGCAAAAGAGTTCAGCGGCAGCTTTCACTACGGGGAGCGAATTCGTCAGAGTTCTGTGTGCATCCCAGCCAGAAAGTCCTCCTGCGTCTTGCCAGACCCTTACATGGACCCTGAAAACATCACAAAACTCGTGGAGGACGAGAAGAGCCTTTCAGACATTTCTTTTGCGAAACTCGTTGTCCACAGAGTCATCTTGGTCGTCGCCATATTGGCTGTTTTCTTCATGGGCTTGCTGTGCAGATTCTACATTCCTGCTCCCAGCAACGCCTTCAATGGAGGCGACACAACCAACACCAATGCCACAATGCTCATGACGACGGAGACGGCCAACTCAACTCCGGCGTTCCTCTACTCGTAGACAAAGCAGCGCAAAAGTTTCACTTGGGATGTCTTTGAACGTGAAGCATCGGAACACACGTCTGGTTCCCGGACCTTGGTTTTCCTTGTTCTTTTTCTTTTGACCTGTCTTGTTTGCCCGATTTTTGAATAGATCGTGGGTCGACCAACAAGTATTTTGACAAGCAGTTGTCTGCTTCTCAAGAGGCGAGGAAGTGAACCAGTATTTTCAAGATCATTTGTTTCAACTCATTTTCTTTGGTTCGCGTTCGCTGTACGAGCTGTGAAACCAAGTTGACCGTTTCAAGCAACGCACGGAGCCAAACCAAAAATCAGATCTTCAGTGTTCATGAAGGTTTTTTTCCCTGCGAAACAATCAACTTGCTACTTTGTTTGACACTGACGGCACTCTGATAACAAAGTGTTGTTTTTCTATCGACAAATGCCCTTTCAAGCACTAGTTGATAGTTATTGGATTGTAAACATCAGCGAAGTACTTCACTGAATTGCATATTAAAAAGCTTCTGATCTTTCATTCCATTCTCTGAATTTATTGGCCGTCACATCGTTTCAAATCACTCAGTTCTCGAGTAGTGACGCCGGAACATCGCACCCAAGCGGCCCTGAACACAGTCTGGGGACGACGTCTGCGGTTCACCAAAGTGTCGGCTGAATAGAAGCCTATGATTTCCGCCAATGGACCTTATTTCTTTCCGAAGACAGGGCCATGGCGGTCTCTGTCGATTCTGAACTGACAGCAAAATCACTCGTGCCACTGATCTGAAAGCTCTGCATTGCCCATTTTCTTAACCTCATTCGTAAAGAACGCGTACAAGTGCAGAGAATTGCGTGAGGTCCACTTGAGTTGAGACCCCAAACAATTGGCCCTTGAGTTGGTGATCTTCGTCGTCTGAAGGGTCAAGACACGCCGCACCTTTTGCTGTTTTGAAATGACTTTTCGGCACCTAACCACAATTTCAATCAGATTGAAATCGTAGGAGTGCTCGCACAACAGGATTCATTACTATCACTGATAATCTCACAAGTTATCTGTTTTTAATCTTGCCGTATCATGAATGTGCCTCCATGAACATTTTTATCAACCCCCAAATCCTGTAGTGGGACACAGGCAGATAAGGGAGAAAATATTTTGACGACTCTGATGCTGCACGCGTGCACGCTCACGTTTGACGCTGTGTTGGGATCTCCCTTGGGTGGATCTCTCTTCAACGGCTGAGACAAGGACACAAACGCGTACACAAGAGAAACAGGGAATATGACCTTTGCAGATCTCACCAGCCAAATCTTCCCGACTGGTTATTGGTTTGAATTCAAGCAAATCTTCCATCTGGCATGGCCAGTGGTAAGTAAACACACGTTGAATTTCTAGGTTCCAGATGTCTTCTCACTGGTTTCACGGAGCCTGCATTCTGATTGTTCGTTTCACAACGTTTCTTCGAATCTTTATCAGATTGTGACGGAGATACTGCAGTTTTTGATGCAGCCTCTGGCTGTCGTCTTCTGCGGACATCTGGGGAAAACAGAGCTGGATGCGGTGGCTCTAGCAAACTCGGTATTGTGTCCATTCCATAAACATCCACCCTTTCGATCTGCAATCAGAATCGGGCCTGCAGTTCCAGTTCGCAGAATAAGACTGCCCAAGACATTCAGCTGGCTGTTGTTGAGTTGCTCCCTTGAGAACAAAGAGGGTGACCGTCAACCTTGTATGGTTTTCAGCTCATCAACGTGACTGGGATATCTGTCATCAACGGAATGTGTACGGCCTGCGACACCATGTTCTCTCAGGTGAGTTCTTTTGGACGAATTGCAACCTGTGAGGCGATTCTCTTCGCTTCCCGATTCATGCTGGCTCGAGGGACCGTTTTTGGCCGAAAACTAGATTTCCAGTCGAAGTCACAGAACAACATGGTGTGCGGTATGCGTGATTGAGCTCAGAAACCGCACACACCAGTGCTCTTGTGGAGTCAAGATTTCGCAGGCTCAGGCAAAGAGACGCAAATTATATTTCTCATCCTTGACTCTGCACACAAAAAACTGCTTCGTTTCAGTTCATTGAGACCTTGTGGGATCGTGATGAATTGTCCCCCAAAACGTGTTCCATTCATGCTTCGTGCTTTAGAAAACAATCTCACTGCAAAATTGTGGAAAAGTCGTGCCGATATGATGTGCAAACTTTACTTTTGACTGCGTCGTGTCTCCCACGCAAAGTTCTTTTGTCTCCCTGCAATTCGTTTCCCACCTCATGCGTCGCTTCACTCATGAGTTTTCACAAGAAGGCTGACATCTTTGTCCCAAAGGACTTTATCCGTTTGTTATCATACTAGTGTTTGATAATTTCACAATTCATCGATGAAAAGGGGATCTAGACAAGCATTCTGCTTTTCAGTCATTGTTGTGCGCAAATGAAGTCTTCCCTGAGGCCAAGGTCAAGTTGAAGATCTCATTGATCCTCATAAAAAAAAATGTCGATGTGTTTGCATCACAAAAGGCCAGATTAATTGCGCACTGCGTGTTGAATGAACAGTTCTTCAGTCGGGCATCGCAACACGTCAGGGACACTGAACGCGAGTGAAGTTCAGAACAGCCAATCTCAGTCTTTTTTCACACTCATTTGCACACCATGCATTGCTCACTTTTATCTCAAACTCCACCCTGTTTCATTGCAGACATATGGAAGCAAGAAACGCCGTCACAAATTGGGTTCGGTTCTCCAACGAGGTGCATATTCTAACAGGAAAAGAGTCTTTTCAGACACAATAAAGGGGGATGATGTTATTCAGTGCACCAAATAGTTGTGGTGATTGCATGGGCAATGTGCACAACCTCAAGTCCTCCAAGTGATTTCCAAAGACACCACAGAACACCACAGAACCTGTTGTTCTGCAGCAAAGATGCCTCTGTTTCAGCGATGATGATCATTGTGCTGGCTGTCATTCCCTGCTGGACGATCCACCTCAACACGGAGTCTTTCCTCCTTCTGATCGGACAGGATCCCGCCGTTTCAAAGTCAGTCTTCAAATTCAACATCAATGCTTTACGCTTTCACTGGTGGATTATAAGGACAAGATTTATGCTTCTTCATAGCTCTGTTTTGTTTCCAGATTGACTGGAGAATACATGTTTATCTTCATGCCAGGACTGCTGGCATATTCCATGTATTATCCGCTGGTAAAATACCTGCAAAATCAGGTGAAAAGCACCAAGGGTCTTCTGCTACAAAGAACATGTGCATCAATTGTGAGTGTTGCATGATCGTCCGTTGCAACGCAAGGTGAAACTTTTGTTTTTGTTTCAGAACATCGTTTTACCAAACGTGTTTCTGCCCATTCTTCCCAACATTGTCAGTGGAGTTCTGCATTACATTTTGGTCTCCATCTATGAAATGGGCACAAGGTTAGAGCTGTGGATGTTCACTGTCTGTTCTTTCTGTCGACAAGCACAAACGTGCACGCAAGTCGTTTCTCTGCGAAAACGTGGCTCTTAGAGAAAACATTCCGCTTCAACGTACAAAAAGATGCCATTCCTTCTCAGCTTCGTATTTATTCCCATTGGCAAAGCCTGTCAGACATGGTTCTACACATTGAGCCAAAACGAAATGTTTTCAGAGGTTCAGCAATTGCTCAAGCCTGTGGTTACAGCACCTTCCTGCCCGTCATTCTGGCGTATATCTATTTCTCAAAACTATACAAAGGAACCTGGTATGGTAAGAAGGGGTTGTGTTCTGATGCTGACAATTTGCCGCAACGAGGATGGTGCCAAAGTCACGTAAAATCGCTTCTTAACCCGGCGAGTGAGTGTCTTAGTCAGCCGTACTTGTCAACTTTCAAATAGGATGGAGCTGGGAGAGTCTTCTGAAGTGGGGACAGTTTGCCAAACTGGCCGTAGCTGGACTCGTCATGGTCTGCATTGAGTGGTGGTCTTTTGAGATAGGAACCTTCCTCGCAGGTGAAGAACGCAACCAACCTCGAGTTTCGACAGTTCGCTGGCGCTTGTTTCTTTAACTCGACAGTTCGCTGGCGCTTGTTGATGGCCGCATAGCCGGCCATCTAGGTGCTGCTGTTGGCTTAAAAACCCTTAGCATTCATGTGTGCATCTGTCCACACTTTGGAATGTAACCCCCCCTCTGCCAGACCCCCCTCCTCCCTGTTGGACCCCCTCCCCCTCTGCCAGACCCCCCCTCCCCCTCTACCAGACCCCCTCTCCCTCTGCCAAAACACACACACACACACACACACACACACACACACACAGAGAGAACATTGTAAATCCACTGAAGCATTGACCACACCAACTGTATACATGTATATGGTCTAGATCTCTGGTTCTCACCTTGGTTCTTCTTCAATTCTTCTTCAAATTCACACCAACTCAACAGCTACTTGTTTGATTTCTGTTTTTCTCGAAAAAGTTATTGACATTGTCATTTCAGTAATTCTGAATGTTCACACGGCTATTTCTTATTTTTTGTTTTGACATTGACATTCTTTTTGTTTCTTTTTCTTTTCGACTGCAGGATTTACATTGAAGTACAATGATATTTGTTTCTTCATGATTTCAGACCCATTGCTGACACTTAGATACATTTGATTGACTGTGTTCCAATCGAAAGGACAAAAACATCATCTGCTCTAAAGTTGTGTCCTGGCTTTTATTACTTTACAAATGTTTGTTTGTCATGAACTGTGATCGCCTTTTCTGCATGGACACCACTTTCTGATATGAAAAGGGTGTGGCAAGTGTCACACCACTTTGGGTATTCCGAGACTGGTACATTTGCTCAGATGAAATATTTTTGTTGTCTTTGTTTGGCCTTGAAGGAATGATCCAAGAGCCTGAGTACAAACTGGATAGAACCAGGATTGCAAAACACAACGCAAGATCACAAGAAGAATAAAACCTGTGGTGCAATTTAACCATAGCTTCAACTGCAATTGGGTTCGGACATTGTTCCGTTCAATTTATCGAGAATGACACCAGCGCAGCAATTTTAGCAGCGTGGGCGGTTCTATTTGCGGAAACCAATCAATCTTGATCTTGTTCAACAAGTAAGTCCGGTAAACGGACCCAGATGATGGTCGCGTCACTTCTGGTGGGAGGTTACATTCCAAAGTGTGGACAGACGCACACATGAATGCTAAGGGTTTTTAAGCCGTCAGCGGTACCTAGATGGCCGGCTACGCTACCATCAATTAGCCCTTTCAATTTAGCGTCTGTGACGTGGAACGAAGCCAGATTCGTAGAGACTGGATCCAATTTTTTGATTCGACCAGTTGCCGTTTTTATGCACGCACACTTTTGAGGTGGTTTCCCATTTTTGAGATGCCTGGGTATCCAAGAACAAGTTTTGCTTGAATAGATCTGTTCGTTCAGATTTGCGTGTTGCACACGCCTGAAGTGGTCATCCTTCCTCCTTTTTGAAAACGCAAACGAATCAAGTTTTTCCACATGAGTCCACAAAACGTGCCCATCTTCAGCCTAAACCTGGGAATTCTTTTTGAAATAAATATTTCTGTCTGAACTCACATTTTAGAGTGTCAGGCTCCTGTAATATTCATTGGTTGGAACTTGACTGAATACTCGATGGCTTCTTCGTGCACGAGCAGGGAGGAGGCGCCGGCAGGGCGGTCTGCTCGAGTGTGACGCCGTGTGGCTGGGCGCTGTGCCGACAGGCCAGCAAGTCGACCCTGCCCTACCCCGACCAGCGCAACTGCATTGTCATCGAGAACGAGTGAGTTCCACGCGTTTCGTCAACACCTCAACCACAAAACCAAGAAAGTGAATTTTCACCCATCTGGAGGGATGAAAGGGTTTCTTGCTAAAGCTGAAGTTCACTCATAGAAACGGGAAAGAAACTTCACGAAAGCTGCCACCCTGTCGGAACTAACTTTTTCTGCGTCAATTTTAGAACGTGCCAATGCCCGTCGGACAACAGATGCACCCTGACTGACATCATGGATCCCTCGCTGAGAGGTGGACGTCTGAGGTAAGCACATTTTCTGCAACTGCCACCGGCGGGTCCTGGGATGGCAAGGGATTATCCTCCATGGGTGTTCGCTCAAGTCTTTTGGCAAGTCCCTGAGCAGAGTCCGCAAGCGCTTTGTTTCCAATGCAGGTACGAATACCGCTGCGTGGAGCCAGAGCTGGCGAGGCAGGTGTATGAGGTGGGGAGGAGGAACGAGCCGGACGCCTTCCTCAGGAACAGGCAGTGAACCCGCCCACAGGATGACGAACCTTTCTTTCTTTCAACGTACTCGACGTTGCCTTTAGCGTTGTACTTGTGTTGCATGCCAAAAACTGCGAATTCATGACCGACTGACGACTGCAGAAAGAAGTATGCGAATTGCGCGAACAAGTCAAGAAAGCGAAACTGCGATGTCAAAGAGTGGCCGATTGTCCATTGTACAGAGCGCAACAGCGCATGTATTTGAATAACACACTGACAATATTTATTCAAAATAAACAAAACAACATGAGCAACATTTACATTTCTGATTCGAGCTCGCAGTACACGAATGTTTCAACACAAATCAAAGAGGATAGGACGAACTTATCTGACAAAAATCCCTGTCCTCTCTGCACCGTCTCTGACATACGAGTAACACCACAAGATCCCAAAAAATTTGGGAACCTCCGAGATTTCCCACGCCGTGCTTGATATCGCCAACTGACGTGTGCATTGCGACTCCAGTTCAGTCCAAAGACGTATCAAGGTCCGTATCCTTGGGGCGAGTTCCGCGGGACTGCATTTCAGCCCTTTGTAGTGCTTCATTCTTCGACGAGTAGACAGCAAAACTTGACTGGGTCTGAGGCGCAGGGCTCGGAACCTGCTGGGGAGGAGGGTCGGTGGAACTCAGCGCGATCCGGGCGACAACTTCCGCTGAAGAGTGCAGGTGCTGCGGGGAGCCGGGGTGCGCCGTCATGGACGTGCTGCTGGCGTGGGCGGGGAGCGGCGGTGGCGGCGGCGGCGTGGGCGGCGGGGGCGGGGTCACGGATGAGGTGCCTTCGCCTGCAGAAAACCGGTTTCTAAGAACTGGTGAGACATGAACGTTGGCTTGCTCAGTGGGGTCTGCCAGGAGCTGTGCCTCCATTGTTCCTCCTTCCCTCACCAATGTTGCTGGTTTTGGGGGAACCGGTGGAGGAGACGAGCTTCCAAAAGTGAAAACGGGCTGCATGGCCTGTTCATACTTGTCTGGACTTCTCCCTTGAATACTTCCACTCCCATGTTTTGCGTCAATCGGGGATTTGTTCTTTTGGGTGAGTTCAGTCAGAAGATCAGAAAGCTGCACCAGCCCAACACTGGCGTCTGGCTGATTGTCTGGTAAAGGAGGATGAGCAGCCCCCGTGTGGTGTGTTGGACTCGCAGAAGTGAACCGAACGAGTTCGCCTTCTTCACTGGGCAACAAATGTTCTGGGATGTTTTTTTGATTTGGAATTGATGGCAACGTGCCAAGCGCAGACTCAGGTGACCTTGCTTCGACCACACCAACTCTGCTCTGTGCAGTCAAGCCAGGCAACGGGAAAGGCGCTGGAAAAGAGTGTTGTGGAGCAAGGTTGTTCACTGGAGAGTTATTTCCTGGCATCGGTGACTCTGTGGGTCTGATCGACCAACCACTCTGCTCTTGATGCACAGGCGACTGCCAAGTAGCCAAATGCAATTGTTCAATGCCTCCTTTCAACGGATCAGTCACATTTGCGGTTTCTACAAACACAGGTTGAGGAGTCTGTTGTCTGAGGTTGATGACATCTCTTGCCTGGTCTGCCAGGCTCGGCACTCTTACCAGCGGAACCTCAGGAGTGTTTCCCCTTTGAGGCAGTTCTTGACCCACCACCTCAATGCCTGGTGGTGCTCCGTAGCTTGCAAGACCCTGGAGTTTCAGTCCGATACTGCGTGCGGCATCTGAAGCCGTGTACGGAGACGCTGGTGGAGAGGTGCTGTTGGTGACTTCATATGGCACGTTGTTTTTGCTTCCTATTCCAGTGAACGAGTCGCCGATGCTTTGAACACTGCCCGTGGAAGTGAGGATCTTGGCATTGTTTACGTTCTTGTTTATCTCTGGTGGTAAAGACTCAGCGTCAGTTTTGGTTCCTGAAGGCGACGAGTTTGCGTTGTTGTTTCTGCCGAAGAAATGCGGGGAATGATACCCGAGGCCAGAAGGACCTGGAGGCTGGTAGCTCTGGCCTGCAGCAATGTTTCCCTGGAATGCGGCTGCTGCTGGACTCGAAGGTGTCTTCAGACCTGTGAACGCGTCTCCGACGCTCTGGTTGCTGATGTCCTGATGAAGCAGAGCCACGGGAACTTGAGCGCGCGGCTCCTTCAGCCCAGTGAATGAATCTCCCAAACTGTCGGACGGCTTCAAAATCTCGGGAGGCAGTGGCGCTGGGGAAATTTGTGCAGGGGGCAGTGGTGCGGAAGGCAGTTGAGAAAGGGGAAGTGGTGAAGGGGGCAGTGAAGTGGTGAGTGGCAATTGTGGATGAGAATCTGGGCTGAATCCGAGGGCTGCTTCCAATGCTGAGATTCTGGCTCTGATCGGCGGGCTCACACGTCCTGTGTGTGGCAGAAGAGACGGTTGCTGCAGTCTGGTGACATGGGGTTCATCAGCGAACCTGACGGACGACTTTATCCCAGCTGAGTTGTTGAACTGCGCCCCCGTGTAGGGCTGCTGCGCGCCGGCTTGATATGAGGGTGAGGTTTCCGTCATGCGAATTTCAACAGGTCGTCGCTGCGTGGGTCTGGCGTACAGAGGCTCCTGGGTCGGCAAAAGGGGCCTTTGCTCCAAGGGTCTGTAAAGCGACGAAGGCTCCAGTGATTGGTACTGCTGCGTCGTGCCAATGTGCGGCGCATGAATCGGACGAGTTGACTCCACAGGCGCAGGCGACACGGCTGGGCGAATTTGCAGCGATGGTGCGTGTACCGGGGTCTGCGGGGTGTGTTGCGGGGTTTGATGTGGCGCCGACGCGTCAACGACGGATACCACTTGTGTGGTCCCTGTTTGGCTGGCGGCGGCTGCTGCTAATTGCGATAGCTTCGCTATCGCCGACGCTGTGTCAACGGACTGGTGAGGTTTGGCTTGCGGATTGAGATGAGTGACCGACGGTGGTGCAGATCCAGTCAGGACAATTTTATCCTTGTCTATGATGGTTGTTCGCTGCACAGGCACTTTATATCCGTCCGACTGAGTCCGAGAAACGACAGAAACGACAGTCGCTGCAGAAGGCCCAAGTTTCGATTGCTTTTTGATATGTTTGTCTTCAAAGTCTTTCGTCAGTGGATGGCTGACTTCTCTGTGAGGGTGAACAGACGGAGGTTGGGGCAGTGGTTGGGGCTGAGTGACTCGAGGCTGGGACACTGGTTCTGGTGCAGGAGGAACGTAGCCTTGATACCGAGGGGTTGGACCAAATGCGGTTCCGGCCTGACTTATCGCTGGGTGTGGTGTGGGATACCAGAGGGCTTCGTACTGAGGTGTGGTGGTCAGGGCGGCCTGCTGCAAGACAGGTTGAGGCACAGTTGTCGTTACGGGTGGTGGTATGACAGGCTGCATGTGGCTATCAAGTCGAGGTGTTGGGGCCGAAGTCGTGGTCGGGGGATATGGGACAGGGTATACGTAGCCGCGGAATTCAGGGTATGGTGTCCCAGGAGTCGGGGGCAGTGGGCGGTTCACCATCGTTGGAGGCTGCCGAGTTATGCGAGCCCTCTCTGCTGCTTCAATCTCGGCCCGGGTGGGGGGTCGCTTGGGAGCGGTCTTCTTGTGTACGAAGGAC
>JAAUXT010111369.1_pt1 | contig 34861 bp, 30 predicted proteins | sample 7278171 | NCBI WGS metagenome assembly JAAUXT01 (sample SAMN14350112, study PRJNA611818) | marine sediment metagenome | isolation source: surface marine sediment (1.8m) | place: French Polynesia: Moorea | collected 2018-08 | reverse complement strand
ATCAGGCGAGGAAGGCGGATGCGTCCCGGGACATTACTTACCGAGTAACTGGTGTCCAGGCCCCCCCCCCTTCTTCAGAGATCATTCAGATGCTCTGAAGCAAACTTTAATTTAAAATGGCCACTTCAGGCAGATAAGCCCTTGCGCAGTAACGCTGATGAGATCGGGCGTCTCTAACGCGTTTGTTGTTGCTTGACCCTGAGAGCCACAAAATATCCAGGACATTGGTTTTAACAGGGCGGGGGGGGGGCCTGGACACCAGTTACTCGGTAAGTAATGTCCCGGGACGCATCCGCCTTCCTCGCCTGATTGGACGTCAACACAAGACGTCAGCACGTGGGAGAGGTGGGACCCTGGGACCTCTTCCGACGGTCTGGGTCCTCCACCCTGATGGACATCAAGACGGGTACACGCTGTGCAAGGTGTTCAATGTTCAAATATCACTTGAAAAAATTTGTCACCATTTCAGGCGCGAATTGCTTTCTTGCAAGGAGAAAGGAAAGGACAGGAAAACCTGAAGCAAGATCTAGTCCGCAGAATCAAAATGTTAGAATTTGCCCTGAAACAAGAAAGGTCAGTCAAAAAGTTTTTGTGCCGACCAAAGTCTCAGAAGTGAACAAAAATTTCACCACGGTTTCGGACTGCGGCGACAAAAACGTTGAATTTCTTTCTTGATTACGTAAATTGTTGACCATTAGCTCTATTTTTCAGAGCCAAATTTCACAAGTTGAAATATGGAACGGAATTAAATCAGGGAGACATGAAGCCGCCAACGTTTGACGACGAGAAAAACGGTGAGGTTTTCAGTTGTCCCGCTGAATGTCTTCAAGTCAATCGTGAAACGCGAGTTCTGACATCACGCTTGTTGGACATGGAACTTCTGCAGAACTCTATTTCAATGGGTGACTTGTGTTTTTCAGACGAGTTGATCGACGGTGAAGCTCAACTGAACGCAGCCAACAGTAACGTGACGTGGCGACAAGGTCGTCAACTTCTTAGGCAGTAAGTTCTTGTGGTTGATCTCCACGGTACAGCTGTGTGCGTTGTGGAAGGTCCGTCCTGCACTTTACACAAGTTTGGAAACGTACGTGGCGACAAATGAGACTTTGTTGTCCTGATTGTAGATACTTACAAGAAATAGGTTACACTGACACAATCATCGACGTGCGGTCGTCGCGGGTGCGGCAGTTGCTGGGAATCCAGTCCCAGGGGGAAAACGACAATGACAACCGCCAGTTAGTCAACGGAGAGCAGAGTGGCAAGAGGCCCAGTGAGGGTCAGGGCCGCAGGTTGGTGCCTTCCGAACAATTAACAAACCACAAAATTGGCGCGAACTAATCATAACATCCGACACAGTGAAGTTAATTGTTTGCTTTGGAACGCATTATTTGTGTGAAATTGATTAAATCGAGCAGTTGCAGCTGCACAGCAGCTCTGCATCCCGAGAACAAGCTTCGGAAAAACTGTCATTCAACGCAAAATGCGGGTTTGGGGGAAACAGAGGGCAACGCACACGCTGTGGATTGACGTACAGATGTACACACATCTGTGTGTTGTGTGTGCAGGGTACCAAGCAAGAAGATGCCTCCCTCAATGGCGGACACGGCCCTGCGGGAAAGCGAGGCGTCCGTTCTCGCCACGTTCGAGTTTCTAGCTGGAGAACAGATGGACCAGGACGACGACGCGAATCTCAGGTGCGTCTTGTGATGGAGTCTCTCATCTTATTTCACATTCTCCGTTTTCGTCTCTTTCCTGTCCAATGCGCGCGCACACCAAGTATGTGTTTGCGTTCTGCTGCAGTGATGAAAATGAAGATGTGGAAACCAACGAAAGATTAGAAAACCGACGAGCAAAAGCTGCCAAAGTTGCCAAGGTATGTTTTGAATACATGTAACTGACATGACTCGGAGTTTGTAATCGGGAATGAGGACAAAAATGACGATGGCAAGTGGTTGGTTCCAGGCTCTGGTTGTGAACGAGTCAATGGCGGGTATGGAGGACGCGATGGCGGACGCCGACACGGAGGAGGCGCTCGCTGAATTCGACTTCCTCGTGACGGAGGGTGGTGAGGGCGCCGGGGAGGCGCGCAGCCACGGAGACGGCGAGTGGGGTGCGTGTTGCTGCTGCTCCGCTCAAACGATCCAGGGTGCTGTGTGCACCGAGTCACACAACTCGATGTCAGAAGACAGCGCTGTCAGAAACACGCCAAACTTTGTGGACGTCTTGAGTTTGTTTCCTATGAATCCATGCACGTTTGTTGGAGCAACTAATTTCATTAGTTTGGGGTTCAAGAGCACCGGGGGAGGGGCATTCACACCAAAAATTACCTCGGTAGAAAAATGGCACTTATCTTGCGACACATTTCGATCATAGCTGCACAACACCGGTTGATCAATAAGAATGACTTTTGTTCATTTTCCACAGACAAAAAAGATTTGTCACCCAGCGAGGAGTGGGGAGTTGACGAAAAACTTATCAGTAAACTGAAGGAACAGTACCGCAAAGAGCGAAAAGGCAAGAAGGGAATACAAAGTATGAATGGCTACTGTTTATTTTATTTCGTATTCTACTACTGCGACTTGCTTCTGAATCGCCGTTGATTCTTTTCGAATCTTGTCCACTGATCCCTCAGAAATCTACAAAGCTTTCAAAAGATTATTTTGCTCTTTTTTCTGCGTTTCAACCTTGATTCAAGAAGCAAGTCGCCAAATTCCTTGAAATTTCCTGCCAAAGTACAATGACATGGCAGAAAAGTAAATGACTTGTGTGATGTGCTGTTCTGCTGCCAGTGCTTTTCCAAAAAATTTCCTGGTTTGTGTTTGCACTAGTGTTTGTATTCACGTTCTTTTTGAAAGGCAAACCCTGAAGTACACATCTCTCGACTGTTCTTGTCAGCAACACACAGGCAAGGGAAATTTCATCGCATTTCAGGACCGAACAGATCAACACTGCAGGCCATGTTGGCTAACCTGGGCGACGACGGCGAGTTGCCGGCGAACCGGTCGTCGGTGAAGGCGATGCTGGCCAACCTGGGCAACGACGAGGAGATGCCGTCGCTGCAGTCGGGCACGGCGAGCCCGCCGCGCGGCGGCCTCAACGTCAACAACATCCCCGACATCGATGCCGATGAAGGTCAGAAACATGTTGAGATCTCACCCGTAGTGGGCACTTTATTGTCTGAAAGTGCGGAGATTGATGTGTGCTGTGTCGTTCAACCGATGGGTTTCTGATTACTTGCACATGCGTCTCGCGCCTTCGAGCTGACACACTTCACGGCAAACCAACACTTTTGTTTGCCGTTCCAGAATTTTGGGGAGAGTAGTCAGTGCTGTAGCCGTTCCAGAATTTTGGGGAGAGAGTCAGTGCTGTAATGAAGTCAGCTTCCTTCAGATTCCTCTCTTCATGTGATTCTGAATTGTGAAAGTCCTTGCACATTGTATATTCGCAGGTGCTGACGAGGACGCTCTGGAAGCAGCACTGGGGCTGGGGGACCTGGCCAGTCTCACTATCACAAATGAAGCTGACCCTCTCAGCTACGATGTAAGTGTTTGGCTGCATTGTTCCTGTGCTTTGAATTGCATTGACACGTGCATGATCCTGGGATGCTGCTCTTGTGTTTTCATTGCCGTTTTACGGTAGATTTTTTTTTTTTTTTTTCTAATTTTCCAGATTTCTTCTTCAAAAGAAGCCTTCAGGAAAACCTGGAATGCGAAATACACTTTACGAAGGTACCTTATCTTTTTCGTTCAAAATGCCCGAAGTTGTCTTGTTTTGTCTCTTGATGTCGTTCACTGACGGTGTGATTCTCATTTGCAGTCACTTCGACGGTGTGCGAGCTTTGGCCTTTCACCCGGTAGAACCCGTTTTAATAACTGCCTCAGAGGACCACACGTTGAAACTATGGAATCTTCAGAAAACTGTCCCTGCAAAAAAGTGAGTGCAGATGATTTTGCAAGCAGAGTGAAAATAAAACTCATAAGTCATCATCATGTCCGCGTTCAGCTAAAACCTCCCCAAACGTTGAACGGAAGCGGGTGAATTGTGGCGAGCTTCGTGCATCAACTGTGCCGATGTCCCCACAGAAGTCGTGTTGGATTCTGTAAGAGTGGCGTCGCATGACTGGTCGCTGTTTGCAGGACGGCGTCGCTGGACGTGGAGCCGGTGTACACGTTCCGCGCACACGCCGGGCCCGTACTCTGCCTCGCCGTCGACGCGACGGGCGAACACTGCTACAGCGGTGGTCACGACGCCTCCATCCGCTGCTGGAGCATCCCCAACAGCAACATCGACCCATACGACTCCTTCGGTGAGTGAAACTTCTCGTTAGCGCCGCGCCTTTTCACACGCACGGTTGGTTTCTTCCAGCAAAACGGGTAACATCTGTGTCGCCGCGGGCTCGTTGATTTCTGGTCTTGTTGTAAAGTGGATATTCTCGAGTATGTTCGTCATTGGTTGGCATTTGGGGTCTGGAGTGGCTTGCACAAAAGATACAACTGGAGGTTGTATATTTCTCCTTCAGATCCCAGTGTGTTGTCCGACACGTTGGTGGCGCACACGGACGCGGTGTGGGGCTTGTCGATACACAGCAGCAAAATGCAGCTCTTGTCCTGCTCAGCGGACGGCACCGTCAGATTGTGGAGTCCCGGCAGCAAGTCACCGCTGCTCAACACTTTCAGGGCAAAGGACGGTCAGTTGGTCAACATTTCTGGCTGTTTTTTAAAGTTGGTGCCTTGGTGGTGCTTGAAAAGTGCAATTTTTGCCTCTTGCAGAGGAAGGAGTTCCGACGTCGGTGGATTTTGTTCGTTGTGAGCCGAGTCACATGGTGGCATCCTACTCATCTTGCAACACGTATGTCTACGACATCGAAACTGCGAAGCAGGTGATCGGGTTGGAGAGCAACCAAGCATCAGGTGAGATTTTGTTCTGTGCGAAAGATAAATCCAGTGTGTTTGCTGGAAGCTGCTTGGTGACTCGTTTGTTCACGATTCCTGCTTTGTTCAACAGAGTCAGGCGTTGCCAACCAGATCAACCGAGTGATAAGTCACCCGACGTTACCAGTCTCCATCACAGCAAACGAGGACCGACACATAAGGTTCTTCGACAACAACACAGGTCAGTCCCTCCTGCTTTCAAACTCACTCTGGGTGACTTCGAGTTGAGTGGTATTGAGTGTTATGGCTTCAACTTGTTGGTCCTCTGCAGGGAAAATGATCCACTCGATGGTGGCTCATCTGGACGCCGTGACGAGCTTAGCGGTCGATCCGAATGGACTCTACCTGTTGTCCGGAAGTACGTATCGCGAGTTGTCATTCGGGCGTCAGTTTGGACTCTACTTTGGTCATGTCCGCTGTGCCACGATCAAAACAACGCAAAGTGACAAACTTGTTACAGGAAGAATTGTTTGCTTGCAGGCCACGATTGTTCTATCCGACTGTGGAACTTGGACAGCAAGACGTGTGTACAAGAGATCACGTCGCACCGCAAAAAGTTCGACGAGTCGATTTACGACGTCGCCTTTCATCCGTCGAAGCCCTACATCGCCAGTGCGGGCGCGGACGCTCTAGCCAAAGTCTTTGTATGATACTGAAACGACCCCTAGAATGTAGGAATTTTGAAATTTGTACAATTTGTGGCAACCTGGAGACAAGAGGGACTTCACAGATGTACATAGTTTTGCGGTTGGTGTCAACTTGCTTCAGTGTGGAGAATCGCTTGCTAACTTGTTCACACCACACACAAGGCGTATGGACTACTAACACGTCAAGAGTGACTTCCTATTTATTTCCAAAGAGTCAGGGATACAGTTTTGAGGGGTGCAGGAGCCCAGTGATCACATTTCATGGTGGTTGACATTGACTTGTGTGCGGGCACTTGGCTTGGATGTAGCCACAAAGGACGTACGCGTTGCTTCAATGACACTGCAGTGTGTGGAGTGGACATCTGTGCGACTTTCCCCAAACTGCAGTGCATGGGGTGTGAGTTCCTGACACCGTGAGGAAGAAGCAGGAAAGGGAGGCACTGCACGCCAGCACGCCACAAACAGCTGAACGGAATGAAGAGCGAAAGCCGCACGCACACCCAGTGATACGGGTGTCGAACCTTCAGTGGATAGTCGAACATTACGTTTGTCAGTCCCCGCTGTTGACGTGCTTTCTCAGCATGCGATTTTCTTTGCTTGTGTGCAAAAACACCGCCCACCACAGTTGTGTTGATTTGCTGAAAAAGGTTGCTTGACAGCCTTTTGTTGGTCACGTTTCTGTTGGATTTTGCCAACTCAAGGAGTTTCAGCCGAGTGGAGAACCAACCAATTTTCCTGCATATGTCCGTCACGAGGTCGTAGCAGTGGGACAAGCGCAGACCACGCACGTGACGGCGAGGTTAGATCGTACGAGTGTCCATTGTTGACCTGGTTTGGGTTACACCGAAAATGGTTCTTCGTCAGTCCGATTAGGAAAGAAAAAATGTACAGTGTTGTGTACATGTTCATATCACAACAGAGTGTGTACAGGGAATTTGCGTAAGCGGCTTATTCAATTGGCACAGCTCTCGAGTTTTCGGTGTGCATCCTTGGTTTGTTATTTTAACGACCCGAAAATAGTTTGACTTCGTGGCCACCACCACCACTTTCATTTCCCCCGCACGGAGTTTGTGGTCCGCGCGATGTTCTGTTGACGAGTGAATATTTTTGGTGGAGCACGAAGTTTCCGTTGAGAGTTTCCATTGAATGGAAGCTGTGGTCTTCTCGAAGATGCTTGCTTGTTCGGTAACTTATTTCTCGTACTCTAATGAGTGTACATAAATTCTTTCTAAGAACTTCCGCGTTTACGCGCCTTGTGTGCATATTGAATGTAAAAAATTGTACAGGAAGGCTCGACATTCAACAGTAAAACGGTCAAAATCTCAAATAAAATATATTGTACAAAAGCAACGCAAGGGTGTTCGATGTTTCTGAACAAAGCGCGTTTGTGCTATTTTCAGCACATTGTTTGTCTGCACAAGAAAGTCTGATGAGTCAGCAGTGGTCTGGCATTGACCAGTTTTTGTGGCCGGCATCTTGCATGAAGTGAAACAGATTTCGTGGCCCAGAACCACTGAACCATTCACTTCCTCATTCGGAAGGTGCATGGAAACCGAGATCAACGCGCTTGCTTGTGCGTGGTTGTTTTGCGTTGGACACCTTTTTTTTTCACGACCCTGCAGTTTTGACTTCAATGACTCGTTCCTTCAATTCTGAGGTGTACATGAGCATAAACCCAGAGTTATGAAGACCGTTTGCAGCCAAAGTTCAATCACATGACAACATTGGATAAAGATCAATTCTCGAGCGCACCGCGAGATTTCTCAGCACTAAAAATAAACCATGCAGCCATTTGTTCTTCCTGTTTTGTGCATGGGACAAAGATTTGCGACCAAAGCCGGCTTGTGAGCATGAGTTTCGTGACGAGCTCGCTGGACCTGGAGGAAGTGGAGTCCTCCTTGGACGTGATCACGAAACTTTGCAGTGAGACTCAGCAGGTAACAGATTTTTGGAGCACAAAACTCCCAGTAATTCGGGCCATTCAGCGCGACGACCAGGACTCCCTGGTTGACTTGCTGAAGTGGTACTTTTTGCTGGAGTCGAAGGATGACTCGGGAAACACTGCAGTCCAGTGGGCGATCAAGAAGAACAAGCCCGTTTACCTGAAGATGTTGCTGGAAAAGTCTGCTGATCCCAACACGGTGAACCATGAGGGAGTGCACGCTCTGCACAGTGCCGTGGACATCGGCAATGAAGAGCTGCTGGATCTGCTTCTCCTGCACAGTGCCGACGTGAACGTAACTGACGCAAACGGGCAGACTGCGGCGCACTACGCCGTATACTACGGAAACCTCGCCATGTTGAACAATCTCATAAACAATGGTATCGACATCAACGTGGCGGACACGAAAGAGCGAACTGCTCTCTTCCTCGCCGTCTGGAAAGGACAAAGTGACATGGTGCAGCTGTTGTTGGAAAACAATGCCGACATGACGAGAGTGACAGAGTTGAGTTTTCACCAGAGAGAGATGGGCGAGGCAGAGAAGGTGACGCCCGTGATGTACGCTGCTGCTGTCGGCTTCACCGAGGGACTCCAGCTGCTCATCAACTTCGGCGCCGACCCTCACTTCAGAGACAACGCCAACAAACGGTCTGCGCTCTTTTACGCCGCTCTGTACAATCAGAAGGCCTGCGTCGACGTGATACTGAAGGAAGAGAAGGAAATGCAGGACGCTCTTACTGACGCTTGCAAAAAACAAGACTTGGACTATGTGAAGCTTCTGGCGGAATTCAAACCTAAAGTCTCGCATGCAGCATTGAATGAGGCTTGTCAAGAAGGAAAACAGGAAATTATCGAGATTCTGCTGGACGCCGGAGGTGATATCAACCCTTTCCTTGACGAGGACGCCCGAACACCGCTGATGGCCGCTGCTGCTGGTGGCAAACTTGACACGATTAAATTTTTGCTGGACCAGGGAGCGGTGGTCAACCAGTGCAACGGCAACAAGCAAACGGCTCTGCATATCGCCGTGTTGGAATGGAAGTCTGATTGCGTTGAATTGTTGTTGGAGAAAGGAGCTGATCCAAAGATCGCGAGTTGCGCTGGAACCCCACTAATGTGCGCGGTCAAGAAAGGCACCAAGGCGGTCAAACTGCTGCTGGAACACGGCTGCGACGTCAACTTCAACAATGGAATTGATTGCGCTGTGACGTTGGCAGCAGGAGAGAGTTCGAGTGAGAAGTTGCAGTTGCTGATGGACCATGGAGCCAGTCTTGACGTGAGTGACGTTCGCTGCTGGTCCCCTGTCATGATCGCCGCTTCACAAAACAGAGAGTACAACGTGAAACTGCTCCTGGAAAACGGGGCCAATGTCAACCACAGCGACAACATCGGAACCACTGCACTGCACATCGCGGCGCAAAAGAGCTTGAAGCACATTCTGCAGGCCTTGTTGTCTCACCAACCTGACCTCAACGCCGTCATTCAGCGCACGAAGAGGTGTATGCCTTTAACGCCTCTGACATGTGCCATCAGACGTGGTTGGAACGAAGGTGTCATGTCACTCTTGGAGCATGGCGCTTCAGCTGACATCCCAAAGAGTGCAGGCTTGAAGGGAGCCATGGTGCGCTGCTTTCGTCCCCGATTGGTGCGACTGCTGCTTGCGGCGGGCGCAGAACCGGACTGCCTCCCCGATGCGGTCTGCCACTCGGACGACTCGGTCAGCCTTCGCCGGGTTCGTTATCTGCAACCGACCCACTCGACAGAAATCAGGGACATCATGTCCGACACAAGCCTGTTCCACTTGTGTCGCATGCGCATCCGCCGCCACCTCGCGCGCGTCGAGCCGTGCAACGTCTTCTTCTCCGTGCACCTGCTGCCTCTGCCCAACATCATCATCTCCTCCCTTCTGTTTGACGTTGAACTGCAAAAGGGGAAGATTTCAACTTGAAAATTACCTGCATGAGGCACAACTGAACTCGCACGGTGCAAAGAATGAGAGTGCTGTTGGACACGGTGAAATTTGTTCAAGGCCAGCCACACAGGCAACCTTGTGCGCACGCATAAAGAACGTTGTTCCTTTGCCTCACGAGCAGGAAGGAGATTATAGGCAGGTCAGAGGCTCCCCGCGCGCGTGAAATTTTCTGTTGTTGACCCGTTGAACTTCTGCAGTCTTCCATTCTCACCTGCGTGGACATTCACTGTGGAGCCAACAAATTAACGTTTGGTCAAACGATCAATGCCTCGTGTAACCATCAAAAGTGGCCGCCAATCTTCGAAAAACTGAACCGGCATCAAGACGAATTCGAATCTTTCCTGTTTACGGATTATCCTCGAGGCTCAAAGTTCCAATGGGACTGGTTGTACAAAATCTTTTGCTGCTGTTTTCGAGCTCGTATTCCCGAGAAATCTGTTTTGTTTGTTGAACGCTGAAAACAAAGTCTTGGAGAAATGTTCAGCTGTCAGTCGTTCACACGAGTTTCAACTGAGGTCACATCTGCACGTTGGAATAAAGCTTGCGTGAAAATAATTTTTTGTATGAATGTCAAGTTCAACACAAAATGGTTCCTTCCTTGGTGGAAGTCTTTATCACCATCACTTGATTTCCTGGGGACAGTTTGACAAAAAGAAAGTGGAAGAGTTCCTTGTTCTTTGCGGGTGTCAGGCCGCGAATATGCACTTCACATCAGACAATCGTCTGCGAGTCAGAAAGAAAGAAATGTGCTCAAGTTCGAACCGGTTGATCAAACAGTGATCTGATTGTGACGACTGCATGACCAAGCACGCATTCGTTTCGGGGATTAATGCGCATGGATACATCACCATGCAAGCACATTTTTCAGCAGTTCACTGCACGGATAAAGCAAAGTAGAACAACTGTCCACAATGCAAGAGAAGCAAAATTTGAGCCTCGGTTAAATGAAAAAAGACAATTGTGCTCATTTTCTGCCACCCCCACTTTGCAAATAGTAATTAAACAGTAAATTAAAACACTGCAACCCACTGTGACCTTTCTTATCCTCCTCTTCTTCCATGCAGGTTGTGCTTCCGCACGTGGTTCTTGAGTTTCCTCCCGCATCAAGTCACGCATCAAAGTTTTGCCTCAACAATCAATTCGTCCTCACTTCCGCACGGCACAACCAAACTTTTGGACCCTGAACTCACTTTTTATCACCACGGGCATCAGGTACCATAACCACACCACCCACCATCACCATCAAGGTGTCTGGAATCACGATTTGCAGTGTTTTTTATTTTCCTCATCTATCCTACTGGCAAATCCCTGAAACATTGATTGTCACCTCGTGACAGTGGGTGGGCGGTGGGGAGTCCTGGATCTTTGACTGTGTCACACTCTGTCACCCTTGTTTGACCTTGCTCCCTCTGGACAAACAAGAGGATTCTTGGCAAATAAAACATGGTGTGGACGCAGACTGGCTTCACAATCGTTCGAAGCTCACAACCTCAAGTAGTTTCACAAAGGATTACTGCAGGACCCCCCTCCCCCCCCCCCCGTAACTCAGCTGGGCCAACACAGTTATAAGTGACTGGGCAGAGCCACCAGCCCTGTTGGAGCCACGGAGCCAAAAAGCCAAATTGAGAACCGCGGGCGTTCGTTTGAAACTTTATATGTACGGGAACTTTTCGTTGAAACCGTATCGATATCCAAACAAGTCTTTGTGTGAAAAACAATGACCCAGTTCCGAAGTGAACAGTCATGAACCGGCAAAAACTAATTAATGTTGCTGCCATCAGTGACATGAGGTGCGAAACAAGTGAAGTCTTCCGATCAAAAATTCCCAAGACTGTCAAAGCGAAAACAGTTCGTGGGTTCAGCCCTTCAACTGCTGAAATTGAAATGCCTTGGCATTTCCCTCGAAGTCTCAATCATCCCAGAAAGCTCCATAAACTGTCTTTAATGTGCGAAATTACCGCCTTTGGACCCTGTTGGTGGACAGTATTTCTTTTACCCAAATGAAACACTTCCGGGTATGCAGCTTCAAGTCCACTGCTGTTTGGCAGCACGATCTTTCTCACTGCATGCAGACTCCCTCATTTTTTTCGGTCTCAGTGTCGGACACTTTAAATGCCACAGAAGCAAGAACGCTTTTTGTCAGTTTCAGAAGTTTTGTGACAAAAACGTTCATAGTTCAGTCCGTGCGTGCGAGTATTTCAGCCCATCCCGGGAAACCGGAATGTGGAGTGAATTGCCAAACACGCATGATCGTTTGTCACTTCCCATCAACAGCAGCAACAATGACTGCAATTTTCCTTGTGAGTAGAGTAAATGAATTCTTTTCATTAGTTGATGAGATTGCACATTCCATAAAGAGAACTCCCGGCCCACGAGAATTTTGATGCTGTCTGGGAGAAATTTCATGAGTGATTTCTGTGGCAATTGTGATTTCCTCTGAGATTATGCTCGAGGACTGGACCTGTCATGAGCAGCATGAATTAGACAAAACAGCGACAACAACCTTGACTTGACAAACGGGTGGTCAAAACATCCTCATCCAGAAACAGATCGCAGAGGGGAGGGACATGGAACCCTGGCCTGCCCTGACTCCTGAAAAAGTAACTTTCCTTGATTTTGTGCCAGCAGGTTCTTTTCATTTCTCCGATTGAATTTGTATGTGTTTGGTCGGGCTTTCTCCCAACCGTGGATGCCACGGATGGACGCCTGTGTTCTGAAGAGATTGATATCGTGATTGTCCCTCAATCGTCGTATTTCTTGTCGTCGGGGTGTTGTCTATTTTTGCGTGCACATCAAAACATCAGACATTTCCGCACGCATTTTTGCTGCTGCAATGTGCAAAGAGGCGTGCAAGAAAATTGAGTTTCAAATGAAACTGGAAAGTTCTGACGTGTCCCATTGCTTGCTTGCAAGAATACAGCCGAAACACAGTTTTTTCCACGGCCGTTTCACTGTGGGTCTGAATTCGACGTCAAGAAGGCTTTGAACATGTATACCCTTTCCTTTGTGCTTCTCTCTGTTTTGCGGTGTGCCAAAATGACAAGATAGAGAAGCACATCTTTGCAGAAGTAATTGGACTCTGCAAGTAATTTTTTTGGGGCGTTCCACAACCCAGTGGGGACCAAGCGAAGTTCGAAGTCAAAAATAGATGCCACAAGATTATTTGATCATTTTGTCGCGATGGAGTTTGAACAGAAGCATATTTTCAGTGTGGAAACATATGCATACACTCACCTCAAGCCAAAAAAATAGGAAAACTTGTGTGATTCCCACAGGGCCGATCACCTCGATTGCTCAACTGCGCACTCCTCTGTTTACGATCGCACTGCGGCCATTGCACCGCTTCTTCAAGGTTTCTGCTTTCTGTGCTTCAAAATGGAGAAACTAAATTTCGCAACACTTTTGTAACAGCTGCACGGGATTAAGAGATGGATGTTTAACATCTAAGCTTTCTTCTTTCTTCAGGGTGAGAGGCAAATGGTATTAATTAGGCGACGCGATCGCCTAATGGAAGATATCCCGGGAGCAGCTTCCAATGCCTCCAGCGCTTCCTGCTCAAGCGAACCTTTCAGCCTCAAAAGTTTTGGACAGCTACACCAGCTTAAGTGTGCTTTCAAATCGTCTCTGCATTAAGAAATCAAAAGATATCTTCACTTAGAAGACGGATCCTGCAACATTTCAACGAAGAGCAACAGCCTTCACAGTCTCTCGACCCAAACTTCTTCAATGTGAGCTTCTGGTGGGGTTGTTGCCTGGTGCCCAACAACGCCCTGAACTCCACAAGATTTCACTCTGTCCCACATGAAAGAATGGGGTGCTTCATTGGTTGCCGGTCCTTTGAAAGTTCTTCAAGCTGTTGAATCCAGGCTAGTTTCCTCAACAAGCGGGCTCTGTGAGCTTTGTTCCCGGAAGTGAAGGGCACCCATTGGTCGGAAACTCAGTACTGTGAAATTCTCCACACAATGTTGAGAGCAGGACAATCACGCCAATTTCTGGGGGCTAAAATCGTGGGGTTTGGGAAATTGATCCACCTGAAACAGCTCTGATGCTGCGCCAAATTTGTTACTGAAATTGGGTTCAATAGAAAGTCAAACGAAACATCAACACTGACAGATGGCCCGTCAAAAACAAGGACCCATGGACAAGATTCTTCTTTGAAACTCCCAGAATGAGGTGGATTCACAAGGACGCTGACCAAACTCTTGACATATCTCAAAGTGATCAAGTCAACTTGTGCAGGGATGTTTTGCTTACTGAGACTAACTTGTGAGCACAGTTTGCCAAAAGAGGAGAACTGAATGTTTGTCATGAGCCACGGGACCCATGCAGGCATCTTGCAACCAGAACTTTGACATCCGGGAAGATAAACAAGAAGAATCCAAGAGTTGGAATGACTCCTGTGTCGTGTCGAGAAGATGCAATCTCCTGCGACTTGCTGAGAGGCATCGAAACACTAAAATGTGCCTGTATGTTGGTCACACACCAGGTGAGACATGATAGTTCCTGTCCTTTATCTGTTGTCATTCGGAGAAACTTAATTTATGACATTTTTCTCCCGGATTCAGAAAGATTCTTGGCAACGACCAAAGCAGTTTGCGCAGTGATGGCAAACACATTATAAAGGTTCCTGTTGATTCAACAAAGACTTTCTCAGGACAAACAAAAGCAGGTCTGAAAGAGCAGCTCATGCACGAATCTGCTGCGTGCGTGCTTGCGCGTGCCTTGCTGGTTGCTCGCTCCGATTTTGTCCCTTTTCCTTTCAGGGCTCTGTGAAGACTCTCCAAAAAGGGCCATCACTTTCAAGGAACCTGGTGACAATGTGATGTGGTACCTCGAATAAAAGATTACGCACCGACTCGTGAGTAGCTGCAGTGGTTGTCTACATCCTGGTTTTGTGGTCAGCTCAGCTTTCAGTCTTCAAACCACAATGTCAGATTTCACCCACGAAGAAGCCTCGGGCTCTGCGCAACATTGTTCCCGCGGACTTCAGATGATTTCAAATAGCACTTTTGTTGCTGAGCTCTCGGCAGTGGACTGTCTCATGGCAAGGATTACAAAGGGCTTACATCGCTGCCGTTGGACGGAGTGAGAGAAAAGCTCACAAGAATAAACACAACGACAAGAAGAGAAGCAGAAGCAGAGATTTGTGGGACATACGAGGCTGTTTTCACAAGTTCTGATTTCTGTTTTTTGACACTGCGCTCAGAACTTTTGGAAGTTTTCTAACCTGATACATGTCGACATGGGTTCTTACTCTTTCTGTTGTGATGTGCTTCACCGTTCAAAGATCGCTCGATCCCGCTCAAAAAGAGGTCGAAAGTGGGGTCATGCCGTGCAGACGGCGACGCAACTCCATTTGCGCTTCAGTGTTGGTGATGCTTTTCAAGTTAGTTTGGTTTTTACTGTTCTTCAGCAACATGCAGCGACTTTTGGACCAAAGACAGAACCTCAAATTTCTTGTGGCTGAAGGTCTCACACCCGCCCAGTGCTGGACACGCCTTTTCAATGTGTATGGTGAGGAGGCAATGAGCAAACCAACAGTCAGACGTTGGCACTCAAGGTTCAGGGAAGGTGATGGCTTGACCCCAGTGACAGATCAAATCTGCAGCGGTCGACCATGCAGCCAAACCACTCCGGAGAAAATCCAAGCTGCCCAAGCTGCTGTGGAGGAAGACAGGCGTGCGACCCTCAAGACAATTGCTCAGAAGGTGGACGTTTCGGTCACCACTGCACACAGGTTGGTGAAAAGGAAGTTGGAACTCAAGCAGAAGGTCGCCAAATTTGTGCCCAGGATTCTCAGTGATGAACAAAAAATGATGAGAGTGCACATCTGTGAACAGAATTTGGCAAGACTGAAAGCAGATCCCAATCTCCTTGACAAGCTCATGTGTGGGGATGAATCACCTGTGTATCTTCTGGATCCAGAAACACAAAGAGAGTCCAAACAGTGGTTACTGAAGGAGGGACAGAGGCCAACCAAAGCTCTCAGAGGTCGTGCACGGCGCAAGATGATGTTGACTGTCTTTTTCGACGCCCGGGGTATGGTGCTCAGAGAATTCAATGATGGGATTGTTGACACTGACACATACATCCAAACCCTCAAGAACTTGCGTGAATGTATCAGAAAGAAACGCCCCTTCATGTGGAAGGGCGGGGTTGATGGAGAGACCAACAGGGAATTTGTCATCCAGCAAGACAACGCGAGTTGCCACACATCCAACAGGACTTTGGCCTTTTTGTTTGACCAAGATCTCCTTGCACATCCCCCTTATAGTCCAGACTTGGCACCTTGTGATTTTTTTTTGTTCCCCTATCTTAAGAAGCAGCTCCGGGGTCACAGACATCAGAATTTGAGGGATTTGAAGACTGCAGTCTCCAGGGTTCTGAGGGGGATCAGTGAGGAGCAATGCCAGGAGGCCTTGGTCAAACTGCCACTGCGATGGAGGAAGTGCGTGCAGGCAGCAGGCGAGTACTTTGAAGGGTGTGGTCTTGAGGTCCCTTTTGACCCTTATTTCGACCTAGGACCAGACCATGATGCCAATGATGAGGAGACAGATTCTGATTGAATGAAATTTGTATTTGATGTTGCATTACTCTTGTTGAACAAGCATGTCGAATTTCATGCCGTTTTGGTCGCCGTTTGTCTGTTAGACCAATTTTTAAAGTCAGTTTTACTCAATGTTTTAAGTTGGCATATTGGCTATTGGCATGTTATTCTGTTGGCATGGTTCTTATTCTTGTTGGCATTAAAGTTTCGCAAAGAAAATTGTCATCGAACTCGTCTTTTGGAAGCCAGAATCAGAACTTGTGAAAACAGCCTCGTATCTTCCTGTCGAGTCGTGCTTCAGGTCAAATTTTGAATACAAAAAAACGAGTAAAAATTCACCCCAACGAGAATAACGATGGCTCGTTGATCTCAGTTGTCAGCTTCAAAAAGCACTTCGCAGTTTATGTCTTTGGCGCAGTCTTCCATTGAAGGAGACTTCCTCATCCGAAGCTGAATATTTATCGCTCCAAACAATTGCTTGTCACGCAGTTGCACACAGGATGGAAAACTACCGGCCTCCTTCATAAGTTTGTCCTTCAAGGTCCAATGAAAATTATTCTTTGCAGTTTGCTGCGTAAACTCCACAGGGAGCCCGTTAATCCAATAAATGATGAATTGAAAAGTGAAAAGCTCTTAGAAGTGACATCTTGACTGAAGGCGACGACCAGCTGTTCCCAACAAAGATCTGCATTGCTCTGCGACGACAGTTTCAAATTTAGGAGAGAGAGAGAGAGAGAGAGAGAGAGAGAGAAAGAGAGAGAGAGAGAGAAGGAACTTTATTCAGAATGCAGCCCTCCTTTGCCTCGGGTGTGTTGCGCTTTATCTTGTCTCAAACTGGTCTTTCAACCACATTTTTCGGTGATGACCCTCTCTTTAATTGCACAGCAGTTGATTGTTTGGAGCTTCGCACACAGGGTGCTTTCAAGGCACACAGCCCTACAAGTCTTTGAATCCCACACTCTGTGGAGACAGAGAGAGATTAACTCTGATCACGATGTTTTTCCCTTCACGGCTGCCGGTCGTGATGTGTGGTGCGCGCCTGGAAAAAACACACGTTTCGTGCGTTGCAGGGATTGCACTGGTCACGCGACTTTGACAGACACGACGGATCCATGAAGCTTCCTTCCATCCAAGTGTTAATTTGTAAATCCTTTGAGCAAAGTAATCATGCATGTGAAGGAATTCGAGAACAATAGAAATAGCCTTGAAGAACTGCCAATCACCCGAAAATTGGACTTGTAGAGTGGCTGTGTCAGATGATGCAGCTGATATTTGCTCCATAAAAGGAGGAAAACGCCAATCGCCCCTGACCAGACAGTATACGAGCCGACAACGCTGAACGAACAATTGACTGCCACCCATGAGAGGAGAGCGATTTGCCAGTGGACTGAGAACGAAATTCCCTTTGGATTTCATGCAGCGGTGGGCAGACAAGAGAATGTCAACGCACAGAATGTCAACAATGAACCGCGAATTCATCTGTCGAAAGAACCATTCTCCTTCAAGGTACGAGGGTGCAATGAATGCCAGCCATGCATCCAAATCTATCCGCCTTTGACGGCTTGGCCAAACCTACCCAATCAAATTGTCAGGGAAGACCATTTCAAATTCAGTTATTTCATTGAATTGCGTGAGTCCGCAAATGGAGGTTCAATCCAACGAGAGAGAGAGAGAGAGAGAGAGAGAGAGAGAGAGAAAGAGAGAGAGAGAGAGAGCGTTTTCATTCTCTCGATTTCCCGTTTGGTTCGCTTACTGTGCAATTCAACTTGGATAGTTAGCCATTCGAACAAGTGCATGGCCTTCTTTCTCAGCACGTTTTCGCCACCTGTTGCGAGGACACTGCTCAGAATCACGGAAAACATTCCTTGAGATCCTTAGCTCTGTGTCCAAGTGCTGCACGGAAGGTGCGAGGCTTCACTGCAAAGTTTTATGCAAAATCTTCTGTGTTGGTGCTTACTTTGGTCTTTTTTCTTCTCGTGTACAAGACCTGTACACAATCCAAGTCAATCAAAAATTTTTCTTTCGCTGAAACCCGAGAAATGGTGACAAAAATAATCAAGTCATCCACGTTTTCAGGCGATTTGAACGGGGTACATGCTCGAGTTGCTCTCTTTTTGTACGGGTCGAATTACCAACCCGAACAAATCATCTGAAAACATTGAAAGTTTCTGGCACACGCTCCAGGGATAAGGTTTTTGGCAAAAAGGGTTCATGGTCTATTTTTGGTCCGAAATATTGCTTAGGTCTCGAAAGGTTTCTGGAAGAAGAAGACACATTTTTTTGAGAGCCCTGTCGTCTGCTCCCAAAACAATGATCTTTCATGTGACCAGCACAAACAACCTGGATTTGTTTCTGATAGGCCATCAGGTTCTCCGCCCTGCAGGAGTTTCCGGTTGTTCCGCGGAAACCTTTTTTGTCATACTCGTGTGCCACCACTCTGAATTCAGCTGAACGCTGCTGACAGCTGCAGTGTGTTTGCTCTGTTCCCTTCGAAAAGTCCCAGTTGATGCTTCTCACACAGCATTCACACGTCGTGGTCAGTCAGCTGCTTGGTGTTTGGGACAGACAAAATCTCAATAACTTTCAACTGTGTCTCTTCCAACACCTTCTCTTTAGATTTCACAGGACGACTCTGGTACGCACGCAACCTTTGTGCAAAACAAAACACCAAGCGGAACAAAGCTCACCATATTCTGCTTGGCCTTTTGGGATCAACAGTTGGAATCTCTTTTTCTCGCACGCCAACTCGCATTGCACGAATTCAATCTCGTTTCCTTGATGAAATTGCGAATTCTATTTCCTCCACCAACTTGCGTTGCCGTTTTTTGTGGCGACAACTCATTTTTGTCAGCGCAATTTGCTTTTGTAAACATTTCATCCCAAGCAGCCGTGCAGCGCAAGTGAAAGTTTGGCAGCTGAAATGCAAGAATGTAATCTCTTACGAGGCATTTTTGGTTTCATGCTTTCTGGTGATCTTAGCTCAAAGTTTTTGGCGAGAGTAGATTGAAAAAAACAGAGAGAAAACATTCCAACACACCTGTGCATTTGTGACATTTTTTCACGCCACTAATCACCCTGCTGATCACACAACTAATCACACACTGTGCAATCATTGAGCATTTTGGGCCTATTGAACGGCCACTGTTCGGTTGCTTCATTTGTTCAGCGACCCGAACAAGCGACTCGAAAATCACCTCAACGCGTCCAATTCAGTTTTCTGGCACACACTCTCGTGGTCAGGTTTCAGGTACAAATGTGTGGTTTAGTGGTCCAAGTGTTATGTGCAATGTTCCTTGTTTGGGTTTTGAAAGAATGAAAAAGAACAGTTTGGAAGAACAAAAAGTTCAAATTGCAAATTCACGATTGTCAGACACGGGTTTTGTGCTGTGAGCAATATTTGTTCAAGGGTTCTGTTGATGCCCTTCATCGTATTGTTGGGGCTTTCAGGTCAAGTGGGTGTTTTTCCTTTTGAGATGAAATAATTTTCCTGGTTTTTGGGTTGTTGAATTTGACATTTTGATTTTTAAGGGGGTTTGTATCAAAATCTGTCAGCACGCACTTTGTGTAGATTTGTTTGGTCTGAAAGAAAAAAATTGTGTGGGTTGAAAAGGGAATTGGTTGCAGAAATTGCTCATGTTGTCAACAATCAAAAATATTTTGAAACCATATTTGAAATTTTGTTGCAAATATGTGTTTTGCAAGTGACCTTTTTGCACTTGTTTGGATTGTTTTGTGTCTCATTCTGTACCAAAATCATAAAATACCTGTGGAGATGATAATTTTGGTCATGTAATTTGGTTGAGGCAAGATGGAGCTGTTGTCGTTTGTGTGAAGTTTTTGAGCAAAATGTGCCAAAATGTGGTCAGTGGCCGAAATCATTGCAAAAATAATTCCAAAAGCCAACCCAAAAAGCCAACCCGAATTCAAATTCAACCCGAGTTCAAATCACAAACGCCGAGGGGCCTGTGTTGTTTTTTTTTTGATGATTCTTCACAGATCTACACCTGGTACGTCACCCAGCATGACTGCATGATTGCCATTTGAGAATAACAAACCAAAATTATGCAGAGAACCTGACTGCGATGGGTCCTTGCAGACGCACACGTGTGTAGCCTGAAGCTGCCACAAGGAAAACACAGACTTGCGTAACACGCTTCTTTGTTGACTTTTTTTCAAGTGTCGCACATCTCCGGTGTTGATCACAGCTGGTTGGCAAAAAATCCAAGCAAGATTACACGAAACCAAGGCGGGCAGTGTGTGTCCACCCAAACACTCACGAACAACTTCGTTGCGTTTCCATTGAACCAAAAATTGCCAACCAGAGAAACCAATGTTTGAACGCACAACACACAGAAGAAACAAAAATGTTGACAAATCCCTCCATGCATCATGATTGCACAATAGACACCACCAATACACTGCAAGACGTCCACAAAGCTACCGTTACAGCCAACTTGTTAATTCAGGTGGGGAAATCTCCAAAGACGCTGCAGCAATGTGCAAGAAGAGAAAGACTGAACAGAAAAGCAGGCCTATGAAACACTTCAGAAGCTTGCACTCGAAAGTGAAGGAAAAAACAGTGATTAAGTTCCATTCTTTTCGCTATTTAACCAAGTTTACCGAACAAACTTGTTTGCACGAGACGAGCTTCCTGAATTTTCACGACTTCATCTGAGAATTTTTGTCTCAGAATTTTCCATGTGTATTGCAGAAGCCTTTTTTGGTCTTGGCAATGTGTTGCTGGAAGTTCTTGGTTTCTCGAGTCGTACAGCAACGAAATGTCAAAGATCCTTCTGTCTTTGATGATCCTCTCCCTCCAATGGAGTTCTTTCTCCACAGTTCGCTTTGCCGGAAGGAAACTCGACGCTGCCTGCAGGTTTTGGTCTGAGACCCAAGTCTGCGCACAGTATCAGCGTGCTCCTGGCCTCTACAGATTAACCAGAAACTTTTGAGTGGTGACAACTTGTGATCAACGCAAAGTTGTTTTTGTCGGACAGTCTTTCGAATTGTAACGAAGGTCCGCCACGCACTCGCCAGGACAAAGCCAACAGCACCAGCACCTGCGTTGAACAAATTTTGCGAGCACCAGCAGAAACTGCAGAGAATCATTGCCTCAGCAACACGATTTGACGCAGCACACTCCCACGGCCCAGGGGGATTGGATTTCTGCCTGTGTATCACTGCACTTACCCCGTTTCTGCATTGATCTGTTTTCAAAAAAAACTGTTTCGTGAGAAGGTTCCGCCGTGAGAAACCCAACAGTTGCTCTTTGCGGGTCTTCCACATTTTCGTTCGCCCCGATAATCACAAGGAAATCTCTCCTTCAGAAAGACGCGGGCGACAAACGCGACCTTTGCACGAGAAAAAAACAAAGCGAGACAGAAACGGCACGGAACACAAGTCCGCAAAAAGAACGAAAACGTTTCGACCACAGATTTCATACCAACACAACCGGAGCTTAATCTTTTTCTTCTTTTGAAACAGTGACAAGTTTGTGATCTTATCTTATCTTATTGTAGTTTCCTGCCTGCCTTTTGTTTTTGGGCATATATACGTGGAACACGTTCTCGCACAGCGCAGATTGACGCTTTGAAGCTGTACTCGTACTTTGCGTTAGATTTGCATGAAGGTGGCATGTTCTTGATGCCTGGTGGAGTCTGATTTTGCGTATGAAAATCAGATTTGATTTCAAAACTGAGGCTGTACACGTACGAGTACCACCCACCAGCTGCGTCGCTCTCCGTCTAATTTGTATCACCAAGAGATCTGTCCAGTGCCAGCTCTCACTGCTTCATCCGAGTCATCAACATCAACAAACTTGTTCTAAATTTCAGTGGGTCCATCCACTGGACAGATGGCAGTGAACACAAATATTTTGCCTCCAATCGAAACTCTTTCCATATCTTTCTTTGTGTAAGCAGTAAATTTTCTGGACACATTATGATGATTTTGTTTCCTTTCAGCAAGTAAATGGAATGTCCACATGCATGTCAGGGGCAGAAAACAAAGTGCCTGTGATGCTAGGTCACTCCTAAAGTGATTCACATGTCCAGGGAAGATCCTGTATGGAATCGTTCCTGGAGCAGTTCACTTCTGTCACTGTCTCGTCTGTTCAGCATCACGATCGTTCAGTTCAGGGTCACCACCCTCTGTTTGCTGCAGCCTGAGTTCCACGGTGAAGTATAATCACAAATTCTTTGACTAAGAGTGTGTCTTGTTGCCATCCATTCCAACAGTTGGGACATTCTGATTTTCCGTAACATGAAAAACAGGACATGTCGTTTCATGAGGCAACAGCAGATTTGCAGATTACGAGTACATCACCCAGCAGGTGGGCGACCAAGTTCAAACCTCGAACTCAGCTGCCTTCGCACCGAAAAGGTGGCACAATCTGATGCCATAGTGGGAACCAGTTGTGTCGCAAAGTTTCTCCAGGGTACACGTTGAGTATTATGTGGGGAGTTGTGATTCACACACAGCGCGAATGAAATCACGAGCAGCGATGCCACCGATTGCTCAGGACACACCCAACTTGTCATCGAAGATCAACTGATGGCTCTCTTGAGTTCATGTACACGTCTACGATAGATCCAGAAAAATCTTTCCCTTGAAAAAAAAAACAAAAAAAAAACAAACAACCAGAACGCAAGCCTGCCATCACGTTTTTCAGGACCATAACCTTCTTCGGACACCATGTAAACAGTCACTTGAGTCGAGAACAGTGTGCCCGAACACATCATCCTTAGTGAAAGATGTTGTTGCACGATGGTGCAAATTGTCACTGCTTTTCTGCTTTTCCCATCTTGAATGTGGGTGGGCAGTAGCCAAGGCGACTGGGTGGTGGTGTTGAACTTTGTTGTCCTTCCTGAACGAATCTTGACAGCCCATGGACCGCTGTACAGGAACCGGTGATGCCCCAGTGCACCTGTCTTTCTGACGCAAAGATGGATCCCCAATCAAGAGTGGAAGTGCATGTCACATCTTTTCCTTGCTTCCATTACCGGTGCGCTGACTTGGATTTTTGCAGAAGACACTGAGACACATGAATCCGACAAAACACCCGAACATGCGTATCATTGTGGGATTTGAGACATTGTTAGAGCCAGGACAGAAGTGCTTGTGAATTGCTGTTGCCGCACCAAGTGGACAATCACACTGGAGAACCTCCCACTCGGGTAAACACTGAGCTGTTTTCTTTTTGGTTGTCAAGATCATTGTTCTGTCTCCTTACCTTGTGTCCCAAGCGTAAACTTCTATTTTCTTTGAAAGTAATTCATTTTCATTTTCTCAACAAAAATAATTGGAATACATTCAAGGTTGACATGAATTCCAGCTTTGTGTGTTCCCAGCAGCCCTCCATCCATAACCAATTTTGAAATTTAAAAAAATTATACTCAGAATGCACCGAAATGTACCAAAATTGTACACACCTGATATAGATACTTGCACCCAATTACATTTTAAAGCCAACCTTTATCTTTACTGAATATATTCATTTTGAATACTTGCCTGAAACCCCACATAAATTTGCACCCTGGCTTTGACTCCACCTGAAAACCAGGTACAAATTTTTGAAAAACAAATGATGAATGACACCAGTCCAACACCTAACCAATGTGCTGCAAATCATCCTTCATTATAATATACATATCTGTGATTTCTGAGATGTTGCTCACTTTGTGTGGCAAGTAAGACCTTCCCTATTGTCTGTTATTGTTCAGATCACATACAAAAAACCAGCACAAGAACATCTACTTTGCAGATACAGAATGACTTGTTTTGTTTCACTGGTTATTGTCTCCATTGAGACCTTTTGTGGGGTTGTGTTTGTGGTTGACTGAAATTGAAGAACAAGAATGCCATCACAAAATGAGGGAAATATAATTGCAAACCTCGTATCTGCTGCAACATCAAGTGGTTTACCATTCACGCGTTTGTCGTGACAAAATGACAAAAAGACCGGGATTGCGAACGGGGAGGAGGGTGTTCTCGGCTTTCACGGCTCCTCGCGACACCGATCCACCCGCACACGTTCGTATCACGGCCGTGGTAGGTTCCTCACACGGCGGTGTCTTCTGCAAAACGGTTCGAGTTGCATTTGCTCATTCTTCTCTTCACGTTTGGCGTGCACCGTGGGAGCCAGATTCTCATTGGGTGCCACGCCACTGACACGCGGAACAAGCCATGTTCACGTCGAAGCTGCACAACCATATAAATAGACGGCGCTTCTTCAGGTTGTGCGCATCAGTGGTGTCACAGTGACAATGTGACTGATACATTCTGTTTGGCATTTGTTCGTATCTGCATGCACGGACCGAAGGGACACGGCTATTTTCTTCATCAGGTAAAGTTCTTTCGCATTCAAAATGTCGTTTTTTTTCTTGAAGGTCGTTGTTACACGTTCTCTCGACAGGAAAATCACTTGTGCGCGTCGCACTCGACGTGTGTCTTTTCCTGTGCCTTCTGAAATGTGAAAAAAACCTCGTCTACCGCTAGATTCACGACTGATGACAATGGTCATTGCACTCACTAGCTGCACCCTCGAGCAGCAGGCATGGTTGCGCATCACAATCTCAAACCTATCTCACATCAACTTGGGCGAGCCTCTGCCTCTGTGAGCACAACCAATTTTGGTAGAGACCTTGCATTGTCCAAAGCAAGGCGCTTGTCTTTTCCGGAGAGCTAATATGATTTATAAGTTCTGCTGATTGGCTAAAGTAGATTATCGTGTTTTTATTGTGAAGGTATGCGAAGCCGAATGTAAATATTCATTCCTTCTCTGTTGTTTGAGACTGGAGAGTTTTGGAAAAGCAAAACTGTTTGGCTGCAAATATTAGTTTTCGTTCCTGTGTGTTGACGACCGGATATTAAGTTTCTCTTTCACCACTCTGTGGCGCAGCTATTTTTTCACGGTTTGTCCTCGGGCCGTGTTAATGACCAATCAATCTGGCCGATGAATAATCAAAGACTGAGTGATGAACACAACAGACAACAGCGAGACCAGAATCAGAACCACTCAGCGACGTGATTTTGCGCGCCATGTTCCGCTGTCCGATTGGGTTGCTGACGAGAAGCCACTCGTCGTCGGACAATTTTCGTCCCCGTTTGATCCCACAGAACAGAACACTGGCACACGTCACAAGGATCCATGCACACCTGTGCTCACAAAACGTAATGTGTGCTCATCGTTGTAGAAACGACATTGACCGTTTCGCGGCTCGGAATTTTTACTGGGGAAGGAACGCGGGGACGAAACTCAAACGAAACTTACTGTCTTCAGTGTTGTTCCGAGCCAAAAATGAGTTTTGTATATTCTTGGGGGTCTCGTTCCCGCGTTCCTCAGTGTTCCGAGCCGAAAAACGGTCACATTATACACCTTCAAAAATTGTTCCTGTTCAATCACACGAACTCTCTTCTCGACCAAAGGTTCAGAAGAGTTGTGTTGTGATTTCAAAGAAACCATTTTTGCAATGTGAGAACCCTGCATGTCGTCAAGCATTTGTCGTCCTGACAGTCAAGGAGAAGAAAGTTGATTTTGTTCGTATTGGCATGAAGCCCCTTAAAGTGTGAACCAACAGATCGTTCGTCAACAAGACTGTTTTATCGTCCCAAAAACACGCCCTTGCGAAGATCTCCACAGTGTTATCTGCACGGTGAAGAAAGAAAGGGATTTTTCTGTCTTGGCCCCAGATGATTCACCACCATTTCAGGTTTCATCCTGCGACGGTGTCGCTCTTCCCATTGGTGTAAGTGACTCTTCTCATTCTCTGCTTCTTTCCACAGGATCCGTGTCAAGCGCGAAATAAACCTGAGGTGTTGGGGCAATTTCTAGAGTTCTCACCAAGAGCGACCAAGGAAGCACACACGATACTCAAGAGAATTGCAACAAGCAGCTTCATACAGAAAAGACTTTTGCCGTTTTTCTCGTCCTAGCTGTCAGGCTCCTTTCCAAGCCAACAGAACAGAGCGGACACGTTTCGAATATCGTGTCTCAGCTGGGCCAGGTGAATTTCCCCGAGGACCAGCTGAAATCGCTGCATGTGAATAGGCTTTGATTCTGCAGGCGAGCAAGTGCTGGACACGAGAGGAGGGATACAGAAGTCAAGTGCAGGTGTTGAGGGATCGGAAACAATCTGTCTCCTCCTCAACCACAATGGCTGAAGAAATAACAGAAACTCCATACAAGACGATCAGCGTTCTGCTGAAAACCAATTCCTCCGAGGATCTGGACAAGACTCCGTTACAGCAGTCGTGTGACAATTTCACTGTCGGCATCTGTTGCATTCTCATTGGAATTCTCTGCATTCTGGGACTGACGGGAAACATCACCTCCTTCTTCGTCCTGTGGAAACACAAAACGGAGACAGCAACCATGTTCTTGCTCGAGGCGCTCGCTGTCGGGGATTCGATTTTGCTCATCATAAGTTTCTTCATCTACACACTCGCCAATCTTCCCGAGTCCGAAGGGATTGTAACGAGCATCCGTTCCGTAGCGTTCAAGGTCCAGGACTACATCTGGCCGTTTGCCCTGATGGCTCACACGGTGACCATTTATATTACGGTGTTGGTTACGCTCAACAGGTACTACGCCATTTCTATTCCCATGCAAGGGAAGAAATCCAGCTCCAGAGCGTCGGCCTGTGTGAACAACACGAAACTCCAGCTGTTGGCTATTCTGACATTTGCCGTGATTTACAACATACCTCGCTTTTTTGAGCATCATCCGATTGGCCAGAGGAGAGTGTACAAAACGGAGAACGGCCACAACGCCAGTGAAAATTTCACCACAGAGGACGTCAACCTTGGAGACAACAAAATGTATCAGATTATCTATTCCAACATTCTCTACTTCCCCGTCATGTACATTGTGCCTCTTGTAAGCCTCACATACCTCAACACGAAACTGATCAAAGGATTGAAGGAACTCAAGAAACGAAAGGAGGCCTTAACAGGACATCGTCAAAAAGATGACAACATCACGATTGTGATCATCGTCATTGTGTTTGTGTTCATTGTTTGTCAAACACCTGCGCTAGCAAACCAGATCTTTTGGGCGGCAACCAGCATGGAACAGAGAACCTGTGGACATTTTCACTTTTACTACACAAGGATCAGCGATGCTCTGGTCGTGTTGAACAGTTCGACCAATTTCGTCGTTTACTGCCTCTTTGGCAAGACCTTCAGAAAAGTCTTCAGAGAGACACTCTGCAACAATGCACTGTTCAATGCCTTTTCGCAGCCCGAAGCCACAGCACTGTGAGGGCCAGCAAAACTGAGAAAATATGTGCACTGCATGCGAATGATTTGTGATATGTCGCGAAATACCATCCACTCATTGAGGAGACAAGCACTAACTTCTGTTGTTTGAATGAGAAAGTTGCTCGCAACAATGCGACAAAAAAGAACAGATGAATGTCAAAGTCAGGCAAGGAAGGATAGCATTTTGACACTGTGGTAAGTGTTGTTGTTTTGTACAGTAAATTCTCATGAATCTGCTTAAGATTATGGACCTGCAGAGTCTCTTGTGAACGAAAAGCCATTTGCAGCTTGTACATAACTAGATTAGCTGTTTACGAGTGCTGCATATCTCCTGAGTGTGAGTTGTGTGGGGACTTTCATATGTCCCGAATTCATTTGTGGAATCCACAGCACTTGTGCATGACAAAGGTACCGAGCATACTCTTGACTTAAAGGACAACGTAACTTTGTTGAACTGTGGGAAATTAGGAGTGTGCATAGATCTGCTTGTGTATACTTTGTACAAAGAAGTTATTTTCATCATTGTTTCTCAGAAATTCATGTACAGCCCGTGAATTTTTCATTGACATGGCTACGCTCTCTGTACTTTCGGGTAAATTTTTTATGTGTGTGCAATTATAATTCGTCATCGTGTTCATTTGGTCTGAACACGTGTGTTTCGACGAAGTGGGTTGTGTTGTTCTTTGAGCAGATGCCTTTAGTGGCTGTAGCAGTTGGTGGAGTTTTGATTTGTGTCTTGCATCCTGCTGATATACATTTCACGAGACTCGTTACAAATGGATTCAGACTCATAATGATCAGATTTCGTGCGCATGCAAGCCTCATGGCGACGCAGAGGGAGACACACGATCCGACATCACCAGGCGCGCTGGATCATCATTTGATTTTGAAACAAGCGAAACGACAGTGAAAACTCTCTTCCAACTGTGTCTGTCAGTAACGACCGGTGTTTGTATGACCTTCTACGAACGTTTTCAAAGATCAAGTCGCACCTTGCCATTTTCAAAACACAACAACGTTGGCTTTGTCAGTCGTGGATTCCCTTTGACGATAGGTTCCATTATTTCATGTGACTCTTCAGCACGCAGAGTTTGGAATCTGTGTCCTCTCATGCACTGATGTGAACATGACGTGGATGCGCACTTCTTTGCCACCGTGTACTCGAAGCTCGAACAAATTGCGGGACAGATGTGAGGAAGCCACAAAAATCGGGACTTCCACAGTCACTCGAACTCGTATTATTTCATGCGAAACAAAATTGCATGTTTTTTGTAAAACTTTACAGCCAGTCTTTGTTTTGTTTTTTGAACAATGTGTCGGAAATCCGAGCTGTGTGTCGGCTCTATAGAGAATATTGATATGGCTTGCAAACCTGAGTTTGTCTTTTTTTGCGGGTCCGCCGCAGGAACCAGAAGGATGGACATTTTCATCGTCCCTTTCGTCTATACGTACAGATTCGCCGCAACGACAGCTGAATGACTGAAAACCCACTGGAGTCGGTTGCGCACAGGGGCTGCATTAGCCGTGTCAGATTGTGGTGGCGCACAGGAAAGCGTTGTCCAACAACTTAAAGGGTGTTTGAGAACGTTGTGTGTGTTTGTGTGTGTGTGTGTGTGTGTGTGTGTGTGTGTGTGTGTGTGTGTGTGTGTGTTTGTGTGTTTATTTTTCTTCAAAAAGATCACAAGCGAAGAGGAAAAGTCGTACTGTGAACTTTTTGCAACAGAGTGGGGCAAATGCCAAAAGGTCCCAGTTCAAATTTAACTCCTCGTGTTTTGCAAAGCCTTGCTGGTTTTGCTTGAGCCGAAAGACCCAACGGAGACAGGAAACATAACGGTGAGTTCGAGCTTCTGCAGAAACAAAACGGTTGTCCGACACTTCTGAGTTGATGGCATCATGAGTACCGACGGAAGCACAAAACATTCAATGGGGTGAAAGGCAAAACAAAAATCCCTTCATGCGTGGCCTGCTGGCAACCGTCGGAGGGTCAGTTTGTCACAATGAGACCTTGTGGTTTGGTGTGCTCGTCAGAGGGATGATAGATGAACAGCACATTTTTGTTGAATCCATTTAATGCCGTTTGTGAATCATTGCGGGGTGGAGTAGTGACTCACAGTGGCCACACATGAGCAAAACAACCTGTTTTGGTGACCACAGCAGCAAAAGTGGTTGTGCTCGGGTTTCAAGGCTTTCATGGGATGCGTAATACTCTATCCAAACACAGTCGTGATCAACAAGGAACTTTTCCTCAGGACTTTCTGGAAAAAAGGCTTTTTCATTTGTCAGGGTTTTTTTTTCAAATTATGGAAATGTAGCGTTTTCGTAGAGGAAGTTGCTTCTTTCGAAATCCATCTCGCCAACAGAAAATTGTTCTGATTGCGTGAGAAGCACGTCGTGTGCAAAATAAACCGGATCTTTTGAGCTGGTCGTGTCACAGCAAAGTTACAGCATCGCAAGTCCTGCATTCAAGTTGACGGAAAGGCAATTCCTCCTTTGCCAAATTGGATAACCTGTGTTGTCAGAACAATGACTTTCGCAACGCAAAAGATCGCATTCGTCACGCGCACACAGGTCCACTGCAGGCAGAACGATCTCGACAGATGAGGATCGTGACTGAGCAAACACCGCTCGCGAGGAAGTGGGCCTGGACTGTGAGAAGGACAGACCAGCAGCGGAAATTGTGCACCATTCGGGGCATTGTTTGGCGCTGTTACCGCGACTTCTTTCATCAGGGAAACAACTGTACATGCCATGGTTTTGCACCACCCTTGGAAGTTCATCCATCTCCATCACGCACCGGTCAGCCCACGGAACAATGTTTGGTGCAGCGTTACCGGCGGACAGGGATATGTGGAGGTTTCATGTTGCTACAGGACCCACAGCCCACAGATTTCAAACATCAACACATGTGTGTGAAAGCGTGCCTCTTGAGACATTCAAGTCTCATCAAAGTTCCAAATGCCGTGCAATTTGTGGTTGGATAATTTACTCCGACCACTTGGACGCAACGTTCTTTCGCCATTTGCTCCAAAAGACCAGCCATGGCGGTGATACTTTTGCTGCAGGAACAACCTCACAGACACACACAGGTAGTTGGGATGGCACAAGGACCCTCACCGCTTGCCAATGGCTGAAGTGTAAAGGTACGAGTTGTTGAGGGAGTTCTGCCTGTCAGGTACGTAAGACCATCACCTCATGCATCTGAAAGCGGCGTTGGGTGTGTCATCATACAGGTGTGTGTTCGGCCGAAGTCTCAACGCACAGCACGCTGACATGTGTAGAGGTCTGAGGCAGCGGAACCGGTCTGCGGCAGTCTTTGTCAGAACGACATGTGTTGCCAGACAAAACTTGTCACACCATGGTTGCAACGCTGCTGTTGTGTCTTTGTTCTTGTTGCTTGAGTTTTAGTTCAGTTTTGTTTGTTGTAATCAGGATCAAGCTACAAAGGCTGCCTACACAGCCGTGTGTGAGGCTGCAATATTGCTTGTGTTACCAAAGTACAACAGAACACGTCTTCCCATTGTTCGTTTTCATTTCTTTTTCTGTTTTATTTTTATTTTTTTTCCCTCCGTTTTTTCGCAAGATGTCGTGGCAACAACATTTGCCACCAGAACTTGCGCAATGACGTTTGTGTAACACAGGCACTCTCAAAAGGGAGCAGTTATCACCCCTGATCACCACCATAAGATTCAGCAGTGGTTCCCTGATTGCCACGTACGGCGTACGTAGCTGTCCAAGAAGGGGAGAGGACTTTCCAAATTTGACTGTACATACGAGGTTGCCCCAATCATGCTTCGTGGTGGTCACCTCTCAACAATAGCCACCGATTTGAGACCACCGCCAAAAATAGCGGCCACCTCTGACCACAACGAGGAAGCGATCACGGGACGGGGTTGATAACGGCAGAACGTTTTTGGCGACGTATTCATTTTTGAACAGTGGACACCCCCGAGCCACAGTGGTGGTCACTCCCATCTGAACCTGTTGCCAGAAAAACATGTTGTTTGACTTTTTGAAAGTTGCCAACCTGAACAACCTTGAAGGCAACAAAAATTCTGAAAGGATACGAGGCAGCTTTCACAACTTATGATTCCATCGCGATCTCTGGTACCGGTAATTCTTTATCAAATAATATACCTGAGGAATACAATCACACTAAAACAAAACTTTGGGTGTACAAAGGGTTACTTTTGAGTAGACTTCACCAAATGAATACGTAACAGTCACTAAGGTGAATCATAGCAGTTTCTTGATGAGAGCCAAGGTTTTCAATGCTCAGGATCAAGGTTGAAACTGTATGGATTGAAGTCCACCTTTATGGATTGTGTTCTGGGTGTTCTACTGCAGATATGAAATAGGGGTGTGACCATCTCTCTTGAAAAGACATTGTGCCATTATCAAACTGTGGGCTTACTCATGGTTTCCTATCCATTAATAGCAAAAAGTATTGAATAGGTATCAAGCCTTCTGTAACCATAAACTTAAAGTTATGCCTCCAATCCAAATGCCAATGTATAAATTTTTTGTAAAAGAAAGAAAAAACCTGTCATCAGTTGTATCTTGGATCTCACTGATACATGCTTTTCCATCCAAATAAGTGAGCCACAGAGATTGACCCAATATCTGAGGTTGACCACTCAACCTTGCTCTCAAGTTTTTATGCCAAAATTAACTTGAATGTGCAGGTCATGAAATATTCTCCCATCAAGGCCAATGTCAAATTTGCACAAGTATTAAATGACTAAAATTGGGATGGAGTCAGAAATTGTAAAAACAGCCTCGTACAATCGTGTTTTCCGAAGGGGTGCTGAGAGGCTTGTGTTTTGTTCTGTTGAACCCATTATGTAAAGATCAAAGACCTCAAGTGGTTCACATGATTTGGACTCTTGTCAAGGATAAGAGCGCAAGGTCCACACCAGGTGAAATCCACGTGAGACGGGATTCTTTGACACTGAAGTCACACCGAAGAGAAGCTCTTTGGGGCTTCCACATCTGCAGTCAGAAGGAACACCGGACAGATGACCTATTTTACGTCCCGAAGTTTTTTTTGTTGGCTCGCATGGACAGCTTCGATCCTGTTAGCAGTGTAGACAGACGTTTTCCTTTGTCGTATCGAAAGGAATTCGACGATCACATGAGAGGTTTATGGCACAATGGGAAATGAGAAAATGAAGCAACGCTGCGTGAACTGATTGCAAAAAAGCTTTCATTATTTCGTCTCGTTGCTGAAGACCCACAACTGGCCTGTGCGAACTCCCGCAAGGTGTTTCTGGGGGTGCGACACCGTTCCAGTGCAGAGGGTCAGGAACGCAACATCTACTCGTACACCTGCCACAAGACTGTAACCGAATTCCCTCTCAAACTGGGACTGAAGAAAAGAGTCGTAGATTTTGCGTTGGGGTCCTACAACAAGAGTTTGTTGTTGCGTTGCATGTTCAATTTGAGGATCAAACACGCAGTTTGAAGAGTGTTTTCTGTCCCTGTTGGGCTTTGAATACACCGGGTCTCTTGAAGTCTGCTGTGTGAAACTGCCTGCTGGAAAATGTCACCTACGAGGGAGGTCCACGAATTGACGGTTTCCGGTCCAAAAAATATGGTTTTTGCGGTCAAGTTGGTCTGATCTTGAAGACACTTGATCCTCACAACCTGTGCAGTGTATCTAACATCATAAATCAATCTTTGGTGATCTATTTTTGGCTGCACTTGGCCTTGAACTTGGACTGATCCAATTATTCCTGTGATCACAACATGCTGAGTGCAAAGATGGGGCTCCTTCAGCTTTTGAGACCTGCTTCCATCATGTTTGTGTTCATTATTTTCATTGTTCCTTTGGAGGAAAGAGTGGAACAAATGGCAATTTTGAAATTCCTTATCAAAAATGGGCACACACCCATAGAGTGTTGGAGGCAGCTTTGCCAAGTCCATGGAGGCAACTGCATGTCCAAGAACAGAGTTTGAGTATGGTATCAGAGATTTTGCAATGGTTGGACTGATACAAAGGACCAGAAATGACCCAGCTGACCAAAATCTGCACGCATTCCAGAAACCATTCAAGCTGTGGATGATGCCATCTGAGGTGAGAGGTGTGCGACAGTCAGAGATTTGGCTGAGAACTTGTCCATGTCAAAGAGCAGTGTGCACAACATCATCTGCAAAGACCTCAAGCTGTCAAAAATTGTGCCCAAGTTCATCCCCAAGGATTTGACAGATGATCAAAAGAACAGCAGACTGGAGGCTTGCAGGGCAAATATTGAGTTGGTGAGGGATGATCCAAGTCTCCTGCAGTGTGTGACGAGTCTTGGGTTTCTGTTTTTGAACTGGAAACAAAACAAAATTCAACTGAGTGGCATCCAAAAGGGACCAGAGTCAACCACCCCTGCAAGGCCATTAAGCAGAGATTTGAAAGAAAGCGATGCTCACAGCATTCTTCAACCGGCAAGGAATTGTCCACACAAAATTCAAGGACCCAGGGGCAAACATTACCAAAGAAGCCTACTGTGCCACTCTCAGATGCATAAAAGAGAGCCTCCACTGCAAAAGACCACACCACTGGGCCAGGGATGATCAGGGCAAAAAGTCTTTCATCTTCCACCAAGACAACACCTCTCCACACATGGCTGATGTCACTGTGGAACTGTTGGAGACCAGTGGGATTGAACAGCTGCAACACCCACCCTATTCCCCTGATTTAGCCCTCTGTGACTTTTTTTATTCCCCAGACTAAAGTGTGATCTCAGGGGAGTGCATTTCTGGAACATTGCTGAGATGAAAACTGGTGTGAACAGAGTCCTGCGCAACATCACCAAACAAGAATTCACTGCTGCCATTGACAGTCTGACAGTGAGATGGATGAAATGTGTGAAGGCTCAAGGCAATTATTTTGAAGGAAACCATCTCCAAATAGATCCTGAAGGGGACCATGGCATCCAGTTTGAAATGGACAGTGAATTTGAGGACTGATTTCCAACCTGTTTTGGTTGGCAACTGAGTTTTACATGGTGCAGCAACCACAATTCGATTCCAAATTTTTAAAGTTTGTTGGCATGTGTTGGCATTTTTTGGCATGCTATTTTACTGTTGGCATGAAGCATGTACTTGTTGGCAACTTATTGAGCCATTAAAATTTTGAGAACGCCCAAAAAGATCATCATTTTTTGGACAGAAACCACCAATTCATAGACCTCCCTCGTACCCTGAATTCTCGCAATAATAATGTGCAAAATGTTGGGGATGGCGATTTTGTGTGAGAAAGTCGTTGCTTGCCAGCCTCCCACACGAAAAAAGCGCATCTTCACTCTCACTTCTGGATAAATTTATGTGCAGCCTTTCTTTTGTGAACCAAAGCTTGTGTTTATTGATTGAAGACCACCAAAAACAGCAACACAACAAACTACTACAACAACAACAACAACAACAACAACAAGAAGTTCCGAGGCGGGAACCCTGATGGTCACGGAAGCGGAAACTGTCCTTGCTCTTCCCTGAGAAAGCCCACACTTCCTGTCTAGACACATTTCCTGCTGCCATTAAAGCACATATTGAGTTGGTATGAATTTGAAGTGAATT
>JAAUXT010067287.1_pt1 | contig 34861 bp, 24 predicted proteins | sample 7278171 | NCBI WGS metagenome assembly JAAUXT01 (sample SAMN14350112, study PRJNA611818) | marine sediment metagenome | isolation source: surface marine sediment (1.8m) | place: French Polynesia: Moorea | collected 2018-08 | reverse complement strand
GCGACCATCAACAAATTTGAAACATGGCCGTTTGTGTGCATGCAAGCAGCGTGGATAAGCCTTATCCAACTCGTTGGTTCAATCACTTTACTAATTGTGTGAACACGAACATGGACCTGTGTTTCGAAGAAAAATATACATTTTTTGCTGTGACCTGAAAAAATCATTTTGAACTATTTTCAGCTTATCCTGCATTACCACAGTCCTGAGACACCTACGTTTTCGTGTTTCTTTCCTTTCATTCACGTTGAGTCAACCAACTTTAGTCACACACAGAAATGCCAGCACAAACTTCAACTGGTTCACGCAAAGGCACCACCAGACTGATGTCAATACCCTGACACTGTTTTTTTGGGCCTCTTCTTCAATTTTTTTGAATGGATTGGTCAATTTTGTTGTTGTTTTGACACATGGACACTGAAGTGCCTTGTGTCGTGGCTTTCTCATTGTGTTTTATGCATTTTTCTTGTCTTGCGTGGTTCATGGTGCATGAACAAATCAGACCCTCCAGAACGCAATGGAACCTTGTGCTGGCGAGCTGTGTTTTGCATGTTCTGCAGGAAATCCAGGCTGTGCTTGTTTGTTCTGCAAGATCATGTGTATATTTTCCCAGAAGTTATGCATCAGTTCTGTCCCTTTCTTCTGCACAAATACAGCACTCTGATTCGAAAAAGGAGGGTCAAAATTACACACTGGCATCCACGTTCTCGAAAGGCATTGACTGGACAAGCATCGATTCGTATTCGTTGCGTGTGGTAGTTCTTCAAACACGTTATAACTTCGGAATGGGGATATTATGCGAAGCAATAAGCGATGTCAAGCAAATTAGGCACTGCATGATGAGCGGTGGATTGAGAGGGAGCCAGGGCCAGGCTCTGATGAAATTCTAGATCCGCTTCTGTTCCTGTGTTGCGTTGCCTTTTGTTTGCATCGTTCAGAGACTGGTGGGGTCTTTTGTTGTAGGCGTCAAAGCACACATGCCTAACGAGACCTGAGTGTGTTTGTCTTGGGGTGTGGTGTTTCCTGGAAAGAGAAAGTTGGTTCGTGACCGGCAAAGTACCAATGAAGTGGTTTCCTTATTCCTGGGCTTCCAAAACTCAAACATTGGGCTATTTTGCTGGATTTTGAGTCTGACAGTGAGTGACAGGGGGTGCTTGTGTGACTGAAAACAGGAAGACAGAGAGATGAAGAAATCTGACCAAAACCAAGAGCCAAATAGCAAGAATCAGGATGATGATTGACAGCAATTTCAATGCTGTGTTGGGAAGGGGACAGACAAATCCTGAAAGGACCAATATATTTTGTTCAAAGTTTCATCTCAAAACATGTCTTTGGCCTTGTGGCCATCATTTACTGAAGTGATTTGCAGAAGCACATGCTATGGGGAGAGAGTCTTTTAGGTACCACAGTCCCCTGCCAGAAATGACTTCATCAAAGCTGTTTTTTTGTGGCGCTGTCAGTCCGAAAACAAAAACGGAAATGTCAAGTGTGGTGCCAAAATTGTCGCAAAAATGAAATATCACCCAGCAACGTTTGCCGTGATGTGTTATGCCGTGGGTGTGTGAACAATGTGAATGTCAAGTCACCAGAAATGGTATCCGAAAGTTCAATTCACATTTGCTCCAACCTGACCCACTTCTATATGTTTCGTCTACCACAAGGACTGTCTTTCCCATCTGAGTTTTGATGAAGATCTCTCACAATCTTGATGGCGTACTGTGTGCAAAATTTTGATGGCCAGCACCAAATGTCAAAGAATCTCGAAAAGATAGCCAGCCCACCACAGCAGAGAGACCCCCTGCTAAAAATGTGGAGCTAGATCCCTGCGTTGCACGGTGTGTGTGTGTGTGTGTGTGTGTGTGTGTGTGTGTGTGTGTGTGTGTGTATGTGTGTGTGTGTGCGTGTGAGTGAGTGTGTTTGAGCCCAAATACTTCGTGTATGGATTTCCCACGTGTTTGCCACCTGAGTCGATGGTCGGTCTTCTGGTAGACAAACGGCAACAGTCCCTTGGATGCGATTCAGAGGGATCACTGTGCAAACTTCTCTCCCATTTGAACAAGCGACCAGGTGCACAGGGTGAAGATTAGAATGTCATCGGTTGTTGCAGGTTGTTGGACCAGCTACTGGTGGCCTGTCCGAACGTCGAGTTTTGCGAGGAGGTTCTGCCGCGGTGCGACCTTGAATCACATCTGGCCAACAGGTAACCTCTTCCCCTTTTATCTTCTCTTTGAGTAAAGCACGTGGTTTTGCCATTGTGCGAAGAAGCTGTAAATGAAAACAGGACGAAAAGGTGGACTGTTCGCAAGAAATTCACTCGCAGGGTTCAACGTAATGGATAGTCAGAGACTCTTCTGCTTCTTCCTGTTGCGCGCCGCAGCGCGTTCCGTTCTCGGAACTCCGGATCGGCAGCAGCTGCCGCACGATCAGCATTTTGGCTTCCGTTTTGACAGAACATTACATAACACAAGCATTCTCTCAGGACCTCGAACGGCGCAAATTCCCTGAGCCACATGATAGATCGCCCACCAAAAGCAAATTATGAAACCAATGAGCAAATAAATATCAATATTCCTTCCTGACATTCATAAACAGAATTCGGAAAACCGAGCACAAATTTGGTCCTCAGAGCACTTCGGTGTGGGAAAGACACTTGTGCTGATTGGACCAACACGGAACAAGTTTGATTCCTCTGGTCCAGGAGAAACGGTCAAGTTGGGTGATAATTCCAGTGGTTGACACGCGCGTGTGGATCCAATGTTTTGGCCAGGTCCATTGTTGCTGCAGATAAGTTCTGATCGAAATCATGCTGCAACTCGACCCCTGAGATTGTTTGCTTCTGGATGAAACGACCATACATGTCTGCGCACACATTTGAATGCCACAGAATCAACAGGAAATACGATAGCTTGTGCATTTTCGCAAGTCAGTCGGCAATGCTTTATGTTGACAGGCAGTACAATCGATATCTGGACAAGGTTTTTCACTTCTGTTCTCAGGCCCTTTATTCAAGACTCAGCACTGTGTTGTGCATGAGATTGCGGTTAATCCCCTCATGTGCACAGCCGCTTTCATCGAGCAGCCGATTGAATTCTAATTGAAGAAACTCGAGTGGCCTGAGCGACAATGAGCAGTCTGCAAGGAAATCACTCGTGTTCCAGGTTGAGCAGGTTTCGGTCAGCTTGGTCAAAACCCACAACCTTGGACTGAGGCAAACGCAGGCAACAGACGGCCAAACCCTGAGTACGCAGCAAACCTGGGTCGTTCCCTGCGATCCCAGCCAGTCACCATGCAGCAGTGCACATTTCACACTCATCGAAGTATGCACCACAGGATGCTAGGAACCTGGCAAGCCAACCATTGGCAGACACTCACATTGGCTTTGTGGATAGCTGGCGTGGTTTGCAAGCTGGCGTGGTTTGACGGGCTGTTTTGGCTGACGGCATTTCACCAAATGCGTTGCTGCACGCTCACCTGGATGAGTGGCTTGGCAGGTGGTGGGTTTGGCAGATGTGAGAGAGGGTTTGGAAGACAGCTGTATTCTTTTGGAGTGCATCCAGCCTATCAGCAGGTGCACGATAGGGCTTGGTTGGCGGCTTGCTGGATTTGACAGGTACCAAATGATGGCAAGTGACCGTTCCTGCTCGAACAACACAACACTGTTCCCCACGCAACCAACATCAGCTTGTTTATCTTCGGTGAGACAGGGATCGACCCAGTGTCACAACCAGCACAGTCTGGACCTCATAACAGGCAATTACGCCCCATTTCCCCCGTGAAGCCTCAATTGCAAATGTGTCAGGTTCGTCACGACTGAGGAACTCCAAGAGCGTACTCTCACAACCCTGGATGATGCGTCGCAATGTTGTGTTCCTCTTGAAGGCCATTCACGACCTCATAGTGGACAGTGTGTTGAGGGACAGAGTTGGCAGGAAGTACACAGGGACACAGAAGCAGCTGCGGAAAGTGACATGATACTTGGCCGCGACACCATCTCACACCTCTTGAGAGGAGCTGCCACTTTCATCAAATTTGGAGACCACTGTCCTCAATGGCGCTTTTTTCAATGTCAAGCTAATGTTTTGCTTTTTGTTTTGTTTACCGCTCTGTTCGCACGAATTTTTGAGGTTTCGACCAACAGCCAATCCCCGCAAATGGAACAAAGGTGGTAATAGGGCGTCGTTTGCAGTGGAAAGGAGGAAACTTTTGGAATACTGCACGCAAAAACAAAGAAAAGTCAAAAGGACCTCGTGTGTAAATTGCTACTGTTACAAAAACTGACAATTCTTTTCACACCATCTGCGAGTTTGCTTCCGAAAAGTGGCCACACAGTTTACCGGATCGCATGCATTTGCAACAAGTTCGGCTGTGAACAGCAAAATGACTTCATCGTACGAGGATGTATCCAAATATTCTGAGACTCAGCATGTTCATGGGTCTCCACGAAGGACAATGGACTCTGCTAGTCAGCTCTTGTCTCAGGTCAACCAACCGTGTCAATTTGTGCGCCCATGAACATGCTGATTCTCAGAATATTTGGATACATCCTCGTATCTTGCAAGATGTGCTGTACGTCCCACAACTTTTGAACCACATGTACAATGCTGAACACTGACAGCGAAGGTCCAGAAATAACCTGGCCGCATGAATTCCAATAACAGTGGGTCAAAGATGCTGCTGAATCGATTTTCTTCTTCCAATCTGTTCTGAAACAGTAACGATCGGACTGCCCGCGCAAATGACTGTTGCATGTCATGACTGCTGTGAATGCCAGACGAGGAGACCAGATGTGCCTCTTGTCACACTATGAGTATGATCCCAAAAATGGCAAAAGACGATCGCATCGCAGCAGGTTTGTCGGAGTTGGAGCTTCGTTTGTGAATGACCTTCAGCATTGAAAAACTCCACCAGCACCGCGAAGGAGACATTTGCACAAAGTGGCACCTTCGCAGCGTGTGGTGTGGATGTGGATATATACAACTGAACTGGATGGTTTGAGCGGTGGCACTGCTCACGACCTGACGCGGCCTTCATGCAGAGCTGGGAGAATGCAACTTTCCAAAAGTGGTCTGAAAAAGAAGTCGGCTGGAACTTAGGGACTGGATTCTTTGGATTCAGTTTTTCCTTTCATGAATTGCGTGGAAGTTCTGGTGACACTGACATCAAGTCAACTCGGGTGGGCAGTAGACAACCTGGTGGAGAGTGGAAAGATGGAAGAAGAACACAGGATCTCTCTTCCCTGTCTGTGGAGACATTCGAAACCAGCGAACTTGAGATTGGCTCGTTCCGAGGGACAATACAGTGCAATCAAAGCGAAATTATTCGCCATCTGGAAACCTGACATCCATTCGAAGAGCCAGTAACATCGTAATCGTGGCTTGGATTGAAATCAATGTGGCGTTGAAATTGTATTGCTCTGTCAAACAGGCATTCGGACTTTATTCGCGGACCACACTTGGGACCAATAAATTCCTGGGCAATAAAATGCGAATTGTGCACTTTACGAAACATAGGGTTGAATGGGCTCCATAAATTCGCGGAAGGGACTGTCTTCTTATTCTCTTCGTATCCTTTATGGAATACAATGTTGGGGTTATAAAGGTGATTTGTGGTGACATCAGTGTGAAGTGGATGTGACCACATGTGTGTTTTCCATTAGTGGCTTGGTCCGCGTTGTCAAGGAGCGTCGTAATCTGGATCAGTAATGGACTCAACGACAGATCCTGAATCTTTCACTTCTGCGTGCAAATGCAACTTTCATGGAGCCTGAAACCAACCCCCCACACGTTTATTGTGGCTGTAGTGGACCTTCCTTTTGTTGCCGTTTCAAGCAAGTCTGACCCTTACAACAAGGCGGAACTGGTGAAGTGAACGCGTGGTGAACCACCGTGTTACCCACTGGAAGCCGCCAAGACAATGTCTGCATCACTTATTATGGAACAAGAACAAAACGTGAGAGCCAAATAGATATATATCTACTGGCGCAGGTGAATGTTTATCAAAAGGGATCGTCTTCGACGTGTGTGGGTTTGTGTTTCCTGGTTCCAACATTCAGCCTTGGTTTCCTGAAGCCATGGAGCGTCAAACAAACCAAACTCGCACGTCCTCTTGTATCTCAGGAAATCACAACCTTCCTTTGCCAAAGTGATCTGGAAAGTTTCATATCTTGAAGTGGGAAGCTACAGAGCTTCGTTGTTTTTGCATTTGGCTCATTCCTTGAGTTCTACCTGCAGGCACTATGCTGCTGCTTCTCAACACTCTTGGTCTTTCCCTTTTGGGGCTGATTGAGAGTGGGGTCTGGGGTGACCATCTTCGGATTCTGCTTTGCGAATCTTTTGCGAGGAACCGAACAAGTTGTGTTTTACGAAAAGTGACAAAAAAGGCAATCCATTAAATTCACAGTGAAGCTCGCTGAGGCGTTGTACTGCTGTGTGAGCAGGTGCTTCAGCCTCATTAGTACGCGCCTTCCTGGCTGTTTTGTTGACTTTTCTCAGCTCTGAACAACACCAATCTCAGAAAAAAGACTTTTCCGCAGACAAGACCAGTGTTTCAGAGCTAATCGCTTGAGAGCCAATCCTGTAACTGGCTAACATCGCTTTTCTTCTCAAGAGGAAAGACATTTGCACGCAGGTCACACAAAGTGGACTCGAAAAATGTCAGCAAAACATCTGCGTTGCTTGCGCCCTTCAGCTTTGCCTCGCTGGTCCGAGATGCAGGTTTGAAATTGTGGGCAAGGTAACAAACAACCCTATTTGCCTTGTGTGTGAACAGGTAGTTAAACCGAATGATCAACGCATTCCTTTCATGATGAGAAAAAGGCAGACAGAGTTTTACACAATCACAACTCTTAAAAATGCACTTCGTTGATTAGCTGTGATTTGACTCGGTAGCAGCTTCTAAGTGGGAACCTGGGTTAATTCCGCAATTTCACCGAGTTACTCAAGGCGGAAAGAACTGACGGGCTTGACCTGAGTTCGATTATGTCTGCTTGGTACGTTTTTGCTGAAGAAGTGAGGGCTTCCCACCGTTTTGTTTTTGTGATTCAAGCAAACTGCACACCACACGCGCAGACTGGACGGCAACTAAGAGAACAGTTCGGAAAGAAATCAACTACAGACCTCTCCACTCACAAGCAAAATCTTTTTCGGGAAATCACAGAACTTTCGCCGAAAGCGTGCAAAGGGAAATAGGAGGTTTACGGAAAAACGGATGTGCAAATCAACTCCGTTCCAAAATCAGACGCTGAACTTGCCACTTCAGACCTGGAACCTTCCAGGCACGTTTGACCTGCGTCTCATGCGTCTCCATTCATCACCCCTTTTCACCCTCGATGTTTCAATCACGCCTGGACAATGTGGGGTCCGTATGTTTCTGACTTTGTCTTGATACGGAAATCATGTTCTGCAACCGTCCTTCCGTGCACTTAGAACCTTTTCGTCTCGCCCACGCATCACTCAACCACGACTGCACGAGGGAAGACTGAAGGCAGGAGCGACTGCCTTTTTTCACATCACCTGAGGAATAATCCAACGAAGGCCTTGCTCGTAGGGAATACCATCGTCTAAGCCATAAACATGATTTAAGACGGCACCTGTGTCAGCCTAATGTGACCTGATGTACTTATTCCATTAAGAGGCGCGTCTCAACATCCCAGCTTGAGGTTCAAGTTGATAAAACTCCAAACTGCAAACAAGGTAAAGTGACCCCAGATCCAGGAGCCAGGAAGGACCGCAAATTTTACGGCAGTGTCACACAGCTGATCGGCAGATGTGTGACCGAGTCCAAGGGGCTGGGGTGAAGGAGGACGCGGTTGAGCTTCTGCTATGTCAAAGGAAAACGCATTCAAGGAAGAAGGAGGTCAAACTTCTGCTTGATCTCCGGCTGACTTACTTGGTGCTGACAAATGCGTCAAAATGGAAAACAAAAACATTTCAAGTGTGGCAAGAAGTTTCTCTCCGCTGCGCACTTTTCAAAAAGTAGACACGAAAGTTGTGCATCATTGCAAATTTTGCACTGTCGTGAATCATTGTGGAGAAAATCCTCGAGGTTTGTCTGTTCTGCAAAGAAATTAGAATGAATCGATCGGGTGATGTTTGTCGATTGGTTGGGAGTTTAGATGCAGCTGCACGCAGTTTGTTTGAATAATTGTGTTGAGCAGCTTGCCGACCCTGAACTTCATCTGCACGGGGAGGCATGACTTCTCGTTGCTTTAATTGACATCTCCCTATTAAATGCATCGGATAAATTGGAACCAACACGGTGGATATGAAAAGGAAAGAAGCACCTGACAGAACGATGCAAGATATGGCGCCAAGCAAGCCTCAGACTTCTGAAATGGATCTTCATGCTGAGATGAACGTTGTTTTTGAGGTTGGGAGCTCTTTTTTCTTCAGTATAATTTTCTCTCAAACGTGGTTCTCTGATTTTTGTGTGCCCAGTAGGCGTGAGAAAACCTGTTTGGTTGACAGACTCGCATTTGACTTACTTTTTCCTGTTTTGTCGCAATTGGTTGTTTGGAATACGTCGGAGCCAATGTGCTTCAGCAATATGATGAAGTGGAGGGCTAAATGCAGTGGACAGCCGTGTTCCCGGAAGGGCCTGCGGGAGCCTTCTCGAGTCTTGTTCCCTTTCGCTTTCGTGAAAGTCTCGGAGTAATCCAGCTCGATTCTCTGCTGAGGATAATTTAGCTCGTTAGAGAACGACTGTAAGCCCAATCCTGAGACGTCCTGCACGAACTGGTGATTCTTGCTCACGTACAAACTTTCGCATTCTTTCTTGCCACCAATCTGAAACGGCACTTGTCTATGCAGGTGCAAAGGCGCCGCGCTCCTGTCCCCGACGTCTGGCTCCACCGTCCTCGCTCCGTCCGTCCTCGGCGCTGACGACGTCGTGCCGCCACAGACGCACGTCTGGAAATGTCCGTACCGCGAAACTTTCGACTCAGGTAAGGAAGGGCTTCTGCACGTTGGCCGCAAAATCTTGCTGAAAATGGAGACCGTGGGCCCTGACACACCGAATCGGGCTGGTACATTTCGGGCTGATGTTTCGGGCAGGTGAGCCTGTTTGGGCTGGACCATTTGGGTGCATCAACTCGATGGTACTTTTGCATTGCACTGAAGTGAATGGACTAGGACATACTGAATCGGGTGTATGAGCCTGATCAGGCTGATATGCCTGATTAAACAGGCAAAACATGATCAAATCAGGCATATCAGCCTGATTAGGCTTGAGAAATGTCAACAAAAGCACATGTTTCAGGTACATGTGACTTTATTTATATATTTTATGTTTTGAACCATTGAGATATGCTGTGTTCTGAGTGGTGGATTTAGTTTTCAAATTTGTGACAGATGGGATGTACTGACATTTTGTTTTTGATAGGATGTACCAACAACATGTTGCAGATTTAAATTATCAATATATTTTGAATAGGTTGTGCCAATATTTAGTTTTGTATGAGATGTACCAACATTTTGTTTTTTTGATGGAGTGTACCAACAAGTTTTGTGGATTTAATTCTCAAATTTGTTTTCAATGGGATGTACTGACATTTTGTTGTTGATGGAATGTACCAACAAGTTTTTGCAGATTTAATTCTTAATTTTTTTGAGGGGATGTACTGACAATGTTTTATTGCAGATTCAAATTTTAAATTTGTTTTCAATGATATATACTAATGTTGCAACTTATGTTGCAGACTTGATCATGCTGAAAAATGCTTTCAGGCTGGAGAGAACAATTCAGTGTGGGCATCGGGCTGTTGCACCCAAAAGGTCCAGCCTGATCGGGCTTGAAAACGATGCCGGGCTGATGAGCCCGATTCACTGTGTCAGGGCCCCGTGGTGAACATGTTTTAGGATCCTCGATCTTCTTCCGTTTGAATAAAATGATAAAACCCGTACAATATTGCCTGCATGTTTGCGAAGATACGAGGTGACATAAATCTCTGATATGGCCAAGTTTATTATCGGTTATTGACTGATGTTACTCTCCTCCATTGAGACCCACTACTTCAGGCTTGCATTGCAGCACACACTTTCAGAGCTCTTCTGCCCTCTCCCCCGCCCTTTTGTAAAACACCCTTCCAAACAACTGTCAACAACTTCGATAAATCAGGCCCTCATGAAGCCCACACCCAACTGCAAGGCAGTTGCGAAGAATAAGTGCACATGTGGACATGTGGGGTCCTTTTGTTGCTTGTCCGCAAATCTGAAACAGGATACCCACTGAAAAAAGACTGAACTGTGAACCTAAACCATCCACATCTGGGTGGGGCCTTCTCCGTCCTTGTGTAATTTCGTACGTGTTCCGTTCTGGCCGAACTGCTCACAGGGGGTAATATTCTCCACAGAATTCGCAACACAGCAGAAATTATTGAGGCAGATTGTTTCTATTGATTCAGAGTTGCTGGTTTGCCTTCATGATTGCCAGGTCCTGGCGTTATCACAACAAATTTCTTAGGTTGTTTTTTGATCTGGGTTTCGACCAAATATCTGATCGTCAGAAGACAAAAAAGAACAACCCTCCATATGATCTGACTGTTTGCGATGAGGACAAAAAATCACAGTTCGTGTCAAGTTTATCCTGCAGCTGCAAATCTCAGAGGAAGGTATATTAATGTTTGCACAGCGGAATACTCTTCCCCGGGCGAGGTTTCAACCTGTCCTCAGGTGCAAACAGGTTTGTTGATACAGTTTGCGCAGGGAGCCACTGCGTTTCGTGCAGCTCTGTTTTGAAGAGGCGTCGTGCCCGTCTCAGGAAGTGTTGTCAGTCGGAATATTGCGAGAAATAATCACTTCTTGGACACTTACTTCTGCGCGTTGAATCTTTTTTTGAGTTTAAGGTACTTGCAGATGAGATGCACAATGGATGGCAATTTGTCTCCGTTTTAGGCTTGTCTTGTTTCTATTTTGTTGCGCTTCAAACAGTGTCGGTCAGACATATCATGTGTCAAAGCCAAAGACTTTTGGAACGCAAGTAGGAAGTGCAACGTTTGAATGCAGTTGATAGCACAGAGACAGGTATACTGTTTCCAGACTTCAGTGGTCAACCTCCTTCAACAAACACACGACAGAGAAAATGGTTTGTTTTGTTTGACTTCGAGAAGCCCATTGTTGCGCTGGAATGCAGCATTTGAATTTCAGGCCAGCCCTGGGTTTAGACGGGTCAACGATAGCGTTGCCAACGCTCCGCTCTGGCGAATCCCCAATTACGAGTTGCACGCATATCTCACTCGTAGTGCGTGGAGTTGGACTGGAAACGTCCAAGCCGTGAAAAAGTTGCACTGAAGGCGAAATTCACTCTTTCCCTTTGTGCCAAAGTGTCGGAACCCAAACGACAAAATTTCAGGCAGCTTCAAGATGCTCGACTGAATTTTTCACGTACTCGAATCAATGCAGACTTGTGAACAGCCAAGTTCTGGCGCTGGTGTTGCTATTGTTGCCTTTCACAAAACGACGTTCCCGAGTACGTCCAGACAACCTTGCTCCTGAGGTGTTTCTATTCGTCCGCTGCACGTTCCCCATATCAGCACGCAGTCTCAAAGAATACTCACACTGACAACTGTTTGTCCTGTCTGGCCCCAGTTCTCTTTGCTCATCAAAAAACAAATGGGGAAGAATGTTGCATTGCGTGCTTTGTTCATGATCAGCTGGATCAGTTGTTTCACTCCCAGGAGCGTCAGGCTTCGAACGTATGTTAATTTGGCCTTCAGCTCAGACTGGGGAGACTCATTTCAGTTGAATAATATTGGCTTGCAGAAATCTTGTTCCTCGTTTTTCTTCGTGGACGTAACATTTCAGCACAACAAGTGTGTTTTCGCAGCTGTGATCTTCTGTACTCAAAGAGAGAAAAGCTTTTGGAAAGATATTTCTGCAATCCAGCGACTGGTGTGGATGTGCTCATCGTAAGGTTGTCGTTGTGGTGTGGTGTGTGATGTTTATTTTACAGTTGTGCAATGGTGATGTGTGGAAAAAAGGGTGTATAAAGCAAATTCTGAAAAGAGACTCCCCAAATGGTGGATTGTTTCAATGGTTTTCTGTTTGCTGCGGCGCCTGTTCAAATCCTGGGTCATCAAACTTCAACCCAGAGCAACATGATGTTTGGAGAAGGACAATCACACCCAAGTCTCTGAGTCTGACCAAAACGCGAGTGGGAGTGCACGCTCGTTTTCTCCACCGACATTTACATCTCTGGAAGTTTCCAATTCACAAGAGACATTTTGTTTGCCGTTTGCGAAGATAACAGACAAGATTTTCCTGAGAGGTAAATTCATGATTCAGTTACCGAGGGGATTAGGCGGAGTCCCGGACGAATTGGATTATCTATCCATTCTGCGGACTTGGCATTTGGGTGCATTAGTGATCCACAAACACAGTTCGGTGAGCAAGCCTCTCTCTGATCAGCTGTATGTTATGAAATGACTATAGCTGTGTCGCTGGCAGAGTTAGGTCAGGCAGAAAACACTCAGTGATTTCATTCAAACATCGTCTGCAGCTGATCTTTTGTTGAACAAATCGAACTGTGTACAGTGGAAGACTCGCTTTTTTGGTGTTCTGACACGAGTCCCTTATGTGCAGCTCGACTGAGGGACACTCGCTAAGGTGCGGCAAGCACTGCACAGACACTACTCGTGTTGGCAACAAGTTCAGCCACCATCATGCACGCCCAATGCACAACAGTACATTTCTGCATGTAGACCAACCAGGAAATCAAATCCATCATACTGAAAACCATCTGGTTGTCCACCTTGTTGGGATCACTTTCCGCCGTTGAGTATCTGAGAGAATGACATTTTTGTACGGAGCGAGAGCGCCTTTGCAGTCCAGCAGTCAGTCCCTCCTTCTTCAGGGGATAATCTCTTCTTACAAGGATAAGCCCCAGTTTGCCTGTTCGATGCACAGTATCTAATCCACCCTCCTTGTTGAAATGTTTTCTTCTCAGAAAGTGATTCAGCCTCAACCCAGATGAAGAACGCAACGGAAGCCAGTCATACAAATTGCTCTTCACCACCTGCAAAATGTTTTGGTGACACGAAAAGCTCACGTTCGGTTTTTTTTCGTTGCCCACCAAATGACTCGTGACTTGTGGAAATGAAGTCACTCTTTCACCTGGACAAACCACCCTGCTGCATTGCAACTTCTCGCCTTAGGGACCTCTTTTGCTATCCAACGTTTCATTGGGGAAGGAAGATGGTTCTATTTTTGGAGGAATGCAATGAAGCTTTGAAGTTCATTGGTGAAGAAAACTCCCAAGCCATACTTCGGTTCCTCATTGATCAGCGAAAACCTGCCCTCTCCAGAATCTTGCCACTTCGTTGCACAGCACTGAACTTTATTATCTACGGGCAGTAAAGCTGGTTTCCGTGTGCTTTGTGCTGATCACGTCCGTTCAGTTTCATCTCCATTGGGTGCAGATGTTCAGTGAAGTTCATCTTTAATTGGTAGATATCCTGCATTGAAAAGACCTCGTGTACATCAGGTGATAAGGGCAATCCATCAAGACATATTCGACTGCAGACATCACTCCAGGTTCTCTGACATCCACAGATCGACGTTGTTCAAATGAAGTGAGGTCCGAGTCATTTGGGCTCGTACGAGAGGGGAAAATTTGTTATGATTACTGACACTCCTTGGGTAGATCCACTCCACACTTTCTGGAAACCCAGACATTTTACGGAGCGAACAACTCGTGGAGAATAATCGCGGCAGCCAGTGAGCATCTAGAAACAGTCTATTTCTGAGGACTAGATTCTGCATCCCACGGGACTTCAATCTTGCAAAAGCTGGGTGTTTGTGTGAGGACGTAGTGACTCTGGGCTGTCGGATTGAAGTCTCAGAATTTTGATTGAATGTGACACTGGAGAACCGCTGAGGTAATCTCGAGCTCACAAGTTGACAGATGCTTGTTACGCGGCGATGTCCTTGCAGCGGTTGTGTCCTGACAAGAATTTAGGTAGCAACAAAGCGACAATACCACTGAAGGCTTCTGACGACAAAGTATAATAGCTGGAATGCAAATTGAAGATGTACATGTCATGATGTATCTAGAAATAATTCCAACGCATGAATGCAATCTGGAAACAGCAATATTTTTGCGTTAGAGCTTCTTTGCGTTGCTTCTTTTTCTGGTCCACTTTGTGTTGTGAATATGACAAATCTGAGATTCAGCAGAAACTCTTTAGTCACCAACACTTTCTCGCGCCTTGAAGTGCAAGTGCAATTTGAATGAGCAGAAACACACGCATACTTACAAAAAAATTCTCCGTTGTCCTCCAATCTGTTGTGGTTGTTCATGAAGAAAAGACGAAAACGCAAGACAGACTCATTTTTGCGAAGCAGCGGAAAACGTTTCAAGCCTTTCAAAATTCTGGTCATTTCCTGTCTCACCACGTGGGATTCAACTCATTTGGCACGGCTCAAGTGCAGCCTTTGTTTGGGAGACTCTGAAAGGAAGACACAAAACAGCACAGACTTCACAAGAGCCTGATCAGCATTGAGGAAGGCGACCTCGTACTCGTGCGTCCATCTCCTTCTTTGGAATCTGATCGTCATTTGATGCAGCGCTGTCACAGCAGCAGAGCCAAGCTCTCGTCTGTGAGGTGTCCTTTGGAGAGAGCACATGCAGCGTGAGGAAACTCACAGTGAATTTAACGTGATCCAACGTTCCCTAATTACTCCCGCAAGAAACAGCAGACATTTCACTCCTGCCCTGAAGTGCTGCTCTGTGAAGGCTTGGAACATTCTGAGCCGTCATGTCCTGAATATCGACTCCTTCAGATGTGGCGTACGGTAGACTGAATAAAGCCCTTCCAGGAGCTAGAGATTGTCTCCCTGTCTTCGGGATGGGAAGTTTATGCAAATTTTATGACTTTGTGCTGTTTTTCTCACCAGACATGCAAAAGGCCTCAGTGATGGGTTGTAGCAGCTTTGAGTGAATTGACGGTCCCCAAACACGTCCACAATCCCTTTGTCATTTGTATGCTTGAGATGGAAAATTGAGACAAGGGAAATTGAAAGTGCCACTCTGAAATGCAAATTGCTGATGACTGCAATCAAGGATTGAACCAAATTGTGTGTGACAAGATTGATCTTGTCCAGGATCATCAACCATTTACGGACAAATACTACTTTGAGAGTACTGGCTTCACTTCACATGTTGACAAAAAAACGAAACATGGAAGCTGACTGACAGTTTGTTCCAGATTTTGCATTCAGGTAAATATTCCATGGATCGCTCAGAAAACGTCTCCAAATCCTGAAGGCTTTGGATCAGTGAAACTGCTTGGTAGAATTTCACACCTAAACTTGTTGCCATCGTTTCAGCTTCGTTTGTTGACACTGTAAGCTCGAACTTGCTGGGCCAAACAAACTCTTGAAGATCAACATATTGCCAAAAAAAGTATTTCTTTGAAGTGCTCCTCAAAAAGGAGGTACTTGTTTGCGTTTTGTGTTTTTCCACCAACACGAGGGTGTCTGAGACTTCTGTGAACAAGACTTTGAAGTTGGTGCGAAAGGTTCACTTTCCTTTTGAGACTGAAGGGCTCGGTGGGCCCGTGCACCAAGCAATAAAACTAAGCCGTGCAATTTATTCAGTGCGTTTGCACTGGGTGTGCACTGCTTCAGTCGAGTTCCAAGGCGAGGAGAGTCCGCCCCATCTGCAGGAAGCCGAGCAAAGTTCCGGTGTGAACGTTGTTGAGCTGAAGAGTCTGCAGCTTCAGTCAGGTTGGGATGAGCCACGTCCCGCCGAAGCTCACGAAGTCTTCACATGTTCGAGTTCACTGCGACCAGAGGAAGCTGCCCCTGGGGAATTGCGAGGGCGTCAACGAGAGATGAACAACACTTGTGCGTGCGACTGAGCACCTGAGGTTCCGGAAGCCGTCAGAGCCAAGTGTGAGGGTTTCGCTCTCCACAGTAAGAAGAGACAAAAGAAACAACCTTTTTGAACTGAGAAGCTTGCTTCGCAGCGAAAAGGAAGAAGAGATCATCGTGTCCTCCTGCTGCGATTGGGAAACGTGTCTTCGATAAAGTTCTCCCGTTGCAAGCAGAGAGGCTCGGTTCTTCTGACACGGAAAAGACCCACTGTCAACACATCTCCGAGATGGCTGGCAAGTCGGACGCCTGTTTGTGGCTCTCAGACGAGCATTACCAAACTAGCGATTCCAGAACACTGTGTTCTCTTGAGAATTTTAGATGAGGGTGTTCAGGTTTCTTGAATGTTCACGCTTCGTGGCACGCGTTTTTGCACATTTTTGTGAGACGGTTTTTGAGATGCTGCGGACCCAAGGAGCAAGCAGCCTCAAATTTGAAGCAGAACAAGGACGTTCACCAACTTGTTTTCACCAACAAGTTTTCTCAATTTCTCCAAGTTTTCTAAAGGTTGGTATTGTCTACACACCAGAACACATCACTGTCCTGGTTTTGTTGCAGAAAGGCCAGACCAATGGCTTTTGAATCCCGCGGGGAAGAGAAGGATGGAAGGAAGACAGCGCTTGTTCCTGGAACACTAACGCTGCACAGCTGGACTCGAAACAGAACGCAAAACAAGATGGACAATGCACGACATGAGGACCTGCCAAAGATACTTTTTGCTTGCCAGAATTTGTTCATGTTTAGTGCTTCCCACTGAAGAGGATTGTGTTCAGAGGCAAAGGGAAGTACCGAATTTTGGCTTCTGCACAAAGAGAGCTGGCCCGTGCAGCACCTGTCAGAAGAGAACATGCCCAGTAGCCGTCGCTCCAGTGCTACCCCCTTCCATCCCTTTCGTGGTTCCCTCTGAGCGGACTTCAATTGGGTTCTTGACTGGTCTCAGGGCGGAGGTAAATCTTCCTTCTTTCTTTTCCAAGTTTACTTTGTAAATGATCAAGGGAATACTAGATTTTGCCACCGTGGTCCAAAAAGGAACAAAAAAGTTGCCATAATTGTCCCTCACTTTTTGGTGCTCCTCTGGGAATTTGCCAACCCTGGCATCTTCCATGGCACGCACTTTCCAAACATGTCAGGTGTACAAGGGAGTAACATTCTTGGGTTGTCTCCCCAAAACAAAACAAAGTTGGTCTGAAACATGTGCATCCCAAGTTTGTCAAAAAAAAACAACTTCAATTAGAAATGTAAAGAAAGCCTAGTTTGGGCTTGGAACACTTTTGAACGTATCTAAGATGAGCCCAGAACAGATTTTTGTTCTGGCAAGACAGCTTTCTATCTCACAAAATTTTCATCTTCGAACTATTTTTGCAGTTTTTGCAGATGTCAGCCCACTTTCTTTTTGGTTCTGAAATGTGTTCAAAGCAGTAAAAGCGCATTTCCAAAACGCCAATGCATACAAGACCAACACAACATGTGTGCTAACACTCAGGAAAATCAACCAAACACATTTGCCAACGCTCACAGAAGCCAACTGGAGGGCGAAAGGGTCAAGGATTGAAAAGATATTTGTTTTGGGGTAAATCTTTGGTAGTTCATGCCCATAAACCTCACATTTTGGAACAAATGGCCCAATTTGAAAATTCATTTGGGGACCAAAAGGGCCAAAATACTTCTTTGGGCTATTCTTGGTCAAAACAAACCAAAACACCACTTTTGATTGCACTGAACTCTTGGAATTTACATCAAAACAATCCAAAAAAGTGCACAAACCCATCATTGATTCTCCACAACAGAGAACGCCTGCAAAGTGACCTTTTTGACCTGCTACAGATCAACAGATCACTCTCAAAGTCAGTCAACGTTGGTTTCAGTCCAAGGTCTTGCAGCTGTTCCACCAGCTGGTTGCTTCCTCCTGCAAGTCCAGTCAACTGGTTTTGTTGTGAGATTTCAGTTTTCTTTTTCTATTTTCACAAAGTCAAACCGCCGGAGTCAATATTCAGTTGGGTTCTGGTCAGGATAAGAGGTCACCTTTCACAGAAAGCGATTCTTCGGGACACGTTGAGTACAGGAGCTTCCGATCTGCTACACATGAAAGGCCAACTGTCACCAAACCCAAAATTTGTGTTTTATTCAACGGCCTATTTCCATTGCCCCCAAATTTCATGTACTATGACAGACACCATCCGCGAAAATTGTGTGGCGACCCTTTGTGTGAAGTCAATGGCACTTGTTGCGAGAACGTTTTCAATGAAATCATTGAAACTGAATCGAGAATCAATGATCATTAATCTGTCTGACATGATCATGGAGATGCTATCTGCCTCTTCCAGAACGAGCTTTCGTACAATTCGTCGATATGGGAACCACTGTGGAGGTGTTTTCTTTCCCATTTGCCACCCAGAAACAGTGACCTTGCCTGAATCTGGATTTCCAAAACAAACGCGATCGTGCAAACTGGGCAAATTTTTTCCCGGTTTGTTTTCTCTCTGAACGCTTCTCCAAGGGCTTGTGCTTTTCTCATAAAGTGCAAAACCAAGGAGTCTCTCAAAAAGTTGGACCGACATGAACGAATACTCTACGACCTGATTCCTTTTGCACCAAAAGCAGCCCCCCTACAAAAGTATCGATACAGTGCATTCTCAACAAAACCCGAATTTGGGTCGGAGACCGACCTCGGTCTTGGTCAGCTGTTGATCCTCTGAAGCTAAAAGTAAAGTGGAAAAAATTTGTTAGGGTCAGGCAGACCCTGACTTCACTTTGAAAAATGCGTTGCCTTTGGCATAAACTTCGAGGGTCAATCAATTTTGGGGGCTTGGGTTGGGAGGAGGCAGGCGAAACACAACACACGACTTGTTGTGCTTCGAACATGCTGCCTTGCATCATCCTGCTACCTTGCATCATTTCCGTGTTCGTCCTGTTGGATTTTGCGACACCATCATCCATCTGTGTCTGACAATAGCAAAATTCCAAGCAGAAGCAGCAGCTTCACACCTTCGTCTCAGAGCAGACAGCATCGACTTGTGAAATCTTCACTTGCATTCTGCGTGAGTTTTGTGACATTTCAGCCAATGATTTTGCTATTCATTAGGAAGATTGCAATGAAAAATTGCATACAAAATTACATGCAGCTTTGAGCAATCTCAGGACGGCAATCAGTCACACAGCGCCAGTGGCACTTGGGAGAGCAATATTGATGCAGCTTCGCACAGGCCTAATAGAGAACAAATAATTCAGTATCGGGACCCCCTGCATCAGCAGCCAGTCGTGGAGTAACGGAGCGCCCACAGCAGGCTGACCAGCAAATCCACGTTCTCTGCCCAGGATTGCATTAACATACAAAATATTGACAGTCAGCAGAATCGGTAGGAAGATGCTCACTTCCAGCACAGGCCATCTGCGCCGAAAGCTGTGAGGCGCCGATCGCGGACTCAGTCGGCGAGCGTGCTTTACTGGCGATAGACCCGCAGCGTGTTGTTCATTCTGGATGCAAGAATGGTGATGGATGGCCGCGGAAATGTCAATGCTAAAAGCGGATACCGAGATGGCGGTGTTGAAGGAGGATACGTGAACAGGGAAGAGTGGCAGGTAATCCGAGACAACGCCGTGAACAGGCAGCGGCAGAACATGAACGTGGGGAGAACAACAGCCATGGCGCAGCATCCCAGGCTCGATCCCAGCCAAATGAAGACGATGACCATTGGACGCTACCCGCGACAGGGAGTGAGTGCTGCGGGTCCCAAGGACCCGAACCCTTCCTCCCGCAGAAGTGACAGTGGCAGTGGCGGTGGCAGAGACCCGAGACCGGCGAGCGCTGGCTTCGCTGGGACCACGGCTGCAGCGGGCAGAATGTCCCAGGGCGGTATCGGTGATCGCGCGCAACACAGCGCGGGACAGGATTACTATTCCACAGCTGCAACGCTACCAAGACCAACGACGTCCCGCAATGAATACCAGCAAGTACGGACAAAACTACACTGCAGTTTTGCAAGATTTTGATTTGCCGTTCAAAATTCAAAGCACGTGAAGATTTGTTTCCAGTTCTTCACCTGTCTGCACCTTTTCTCAGACATCGTCCACGCTTCTACCAATAAAAACACAGCTCGCTGTACCCCAAAAACGTCAAGGGACACGACGCCGTGAGGTGCAGCAGCGTCCCATAAAATATTTAAACATCTCTTTTTGCAGAACACCACGGCCAGAGCAGACGCGTACGATCGCGAGGCTGAGAAGATAAATACGCTTCGCAACCTGAGGAAAATTCACATAGACGATGAAGGGAAGATGGTTATTAATGATGATGACCTGTATGCCCCGGTGCTTTATCATACTGCTGATAACAGACCACAAATCCCGCACCATATCCAGCCGCCAGTGATTCGAGACTCCAAAGCTCCGGTTCCCACGGACATGTGCAACCGGCAAAACGTGGACCACAGCAATGGGGACATGGTGGACAGTGGCAACAACTCGATGACAGAAAGCTTCGTGACGGACACGGGTCAGTTGGAAGACATTCCACTGTTTGAAGATGGACACGTGGAAAACCATGACCACGCTTGTAGTCAAGATGTGACCAAAGAAGAAGCTGATCTGTGCAATGCAGCATGCACTCTGGATGGGCAGGTTGGGCCCGAAAACGTCGGGATACTGGGCAATATGAAAAGGATGCTGGCATCTTTCTTTGAGACTTTTGACGAAAGTGATGCTGATTCTGCTACTACAGAAGGTACATAGAATATTTTCGTCGAATCCATAACACACACAGGGATCTGCGTTTGGAATCTCCAAGGCTTTGCTGCTACTGTAATGGATCGGGATGCGAGAAGTGAAAAGCTTCAGCTGGCAGCAGGCGGGAGAGCTGGCATGAAGCCTCATTTTCTATGTCTGACGATTCAACTGAATTTTGTTCGTTACCCTAAATTGCAAATGCTGAGGATGGCCCCACACTGAGATGCCAGCGTGCGTACAAATAGGTTAAGTAGAAGGAACATCCATCTTCATTTTTGCTGGAGTGGATTCGCTTCTCCAAAGACAGATTCAAAACCTAACTCGGTTTGGAGTGCATGGTTGATGGTTTTCGAAGCAAAAGCAGAGAGATATTGATCCTTGAGGAAGTTGAAGTAAATTGGATTACATCTCTCAGATCGTTTCCGACGAAGGCCAAACAGAAGATGGGCTCATTCTTCCCACACCAGATGGGAATTGAAGCGCAGTTGATCCAGTGTTGAGTGGACACGCAGCATGGTTACCAATAGCCAGGGCGGATCGAAAGGCCATCCGGCTCAAATGTGTACATTTCAAAATCTCCCAGTTTGGATCGTGCCATCCCTGAGGGTTGAGTCGACATTGCGGTTGAGTGAGTTTGACAAATGACCCACTGTTCTGCAGGCTGCACGCGACGATCGCAGCAGGCCCGGTCTGTTCGTCATATTCCGGTCACATCTGACAGTTCTTTTGCTTCAGAGGATAAGGTTGAAATCCTCCTTCCCGTCAACTCACCGGGATGCTCTCGTGGCTGGAAATTGTCTTGTTATTTCACGAGGCAAGCTATTGGCCAAAGATGACAGGTATCCTGCCTGAACCCGTGACGAAGAAGAGTCATTTGGTGTTTGGGCAGCACGACAAGCTGCTTCTGGCCGTGTCCCTGCTATCACTTTATGCATTTGAAGACATCCGTGCGAAAAAGCTCCACGGATAACATGATCACGGCTTCTCGTGATGGAGGAGAGTGTCCTGTCATGTGGGACGTTTTCAGGGAAACCACTGCTCGGGTCAAGTTGTTCTACTGAGACGCCGCAACTCTCACGGGTCTCTGTTGGTTCAGCGACACTGGGGCTGCGCATCGACTGTTGTGCAAATTTAGTTTTGAGTGAGAATGAAGCAAAGCGTCCAGTGTTATAAGACTGACGGTGCGTCGGGAGGAGCCACTACGACAAGACGACCAAAGTGAATGATTCTGCTGACAAGCACGCGAATCTTGCGGATCACAAAGGCATAGATTGACGTGCAGCGTGCATGGGGAAATCAGAACTTTGAAGTTTGTCGTTTTGCGAGAAAAATTCAGGCTGAGCGTTGTGAACTTCAGAAATATGGGCAGCGTAAAGCCACAGTTGATCCCATTCAGCTTTTGTCCGATCGATTCCCGAAGGAGAGGTGTCCAGAAAACTTCGGTGAGAAGCATTCCTTCAATGACAGTCTGCAGTTGAGGCTGGAGTTATCACTTGCTGGGCGGAAGTCTTGAAGACTTCCTGCAGCATGACAGTTTCAACATGGCCCCTCTGCCTTGTTCCGCTCACATTCTGTACGAAACACAACGCAGCACAAAACGTTTTACCATCATGTAATGCTAGCTTGTTGCAGAGTTTGAAGTTGTTTTTTATTTGACGGAGTTTTGAAGCACGCAATCAAAGGAAATTTTACTTGCCCTTTTTGTAGTGCTCATGGAGCTGACGTGCCTTCTTGGCACCATGGCAAGGAACCATCTTTTATTTTGGCAACAGCTTCCGTCAAATTAGACTTTTATTTGCACGACTATGCTTTTTACTTGCGTCTCATCCCAAGAAGTGTCAATTTCCTCCGGCTGTCGAGCAACATGTACCTCTTCCAGCAAGGCGGTGAATTCCTCAGGCCCATGAAGAGGCAGTTTTGCCTTTCCAAGTCCACGCTCGACAACCAAAATGGTGGATCAAGAAGCACTCATTGTTTGGAGGAAAGTTGTTCTTTGACAAGCATGATGTTGTCACCATCAGAAAGAAAGGACACGTTTCACTTTTCTCTGTGAAAGTCTTGCTGGATGTTCTTGTTTCTGACTTCGAACAAACTGACCTGCAGTGCAATTGTACCCGCTCATCGAATCATGAAGAAAGCAACGATCCTCGCCCCACCAGATGTTCATGCAGAAAAGAAACTGCGCTTTCATACATCGAACATTCGCTGCAAAATCAGTGTGTCCACAATTTTATGCTTCTCATAAACTTTGCAGCTGCATGTGCTCAATCGCAATCAAAATAGAATATTTTATGCAAGAACTGTGGGTCCAGAAAACTGCACCAACAGACTTAGTGCCGTGCGTGGCAGAAATTATTGTTTGTCTCACCCGCCTGCGAACAAACACTTGTGAATCCCAGGCAGGACTCAAGCAGGCGAAGACTCTCCCATGAATGATTAAAAAGCGGCTCTCAATCAATGTTTGTGAAATGAGGCAGTAAATTGGGCTAAAATCTGCGGGGCACGGACACCGTCGCAGAGAAAGCAGTTGTGGCTTCTACACCCATGGATCTGTCCTTCACTGCCTGCAGGTTCCGGAGGAAAGCAGCGGAAAATATTGGTCAGACTGCACAAGCTGATGTGTTTTGTCTCTTCAGGGTTTTGAGTGAACCGAATTGAAATTCTGCTCATGCATTGATTGAACGCATTGTCGTCAGATTTGCTATGATAATGAATTGAAGCTGCATGCAAACAGTTTAATGATGGCAGAATAAGATCAGCGGATTGTCATTCATGTCACGGACACTGACGCTATTTTTTGCAATTTTCTGGTGATTTAGCACTTGATCATTGATCTGTGTCTGCGAGGATTTTTCGCCTTCAAGCTTTCGTGTTATCTTGGCGCAACAGCTCTGTCCACCAGCTCAATACCCGTCAGACGGTTTTGCCTTCCAGGACGAGCCGCGCTTGATCGAAACGTGTGCGCATGTGTTCATTCCTGCCAGCTGAACCTCGCGCTTCAAACAGTACGTTCGAAGCCAATAACATTTTTTTTGAGCGGCGTTTCAGAAATCACGAAGGAAAATGCCTTGAAGGTGTCAAATAACGACGTTTTGTTGCTTGAATACTGCTGGCAGTTGTCCACGGAACATTAGGCTGAACTGGAAAAGCAGCAGGGCATTTTCCGGGCAGGCTGCAGTGGAACTCTGTCGCCCACAGCCTGTGTCAGGCAATCCAATTCCCAAATGCAGAAACTCAAACAAGATTAACCTGGGCAGGAAACTCCAGCAAGCCGACATGAAATGGGCTTAGGAAAGAAGCCTTCCCCTGTGGATAGCAACAGAAGATTCCAAAGGCATCTTTGTGACGATTAATTTTGTGACAAATGTATTTTGCACGTCACCTCGTCGCCTTCAAACAATAGTCTAACAGACGCACCGCTGGTGTAGGCGACTGACGAAGAGATGGCGCGTTGCAAAAACAACAAAGGCCCTGCAGAGCATAAATCTTGAATTGTTCTGACACAATAAGTTGTTGGCATGCAAACTTTCCGCTGACTTTCTGGTCTTTATGTTTTGATACAGTTTTCTGTTCTGTCTGGCTGATTGGACAACATCACAAATCTTTTGAAGCAGTGAGAAAAGGCTCCGTAGACGCTTGGTGGACAATCTGCATATTTTTCTTCTTGTTGTGCCAAGTCCTGCTGCACGGACTTCTGTCAGGCAAAAACAATTTCCAGCAGATATATGTCTTTCGTTATTGCAATGCGCTGGTCAAAATCTTCGAAGCTACTTCACAATACGTATTTCACAACACAGAATGTTGTTCATTCTAATTGTAGGTTCAAGCATTTTGCCTCGACTGCCTATAGTAGAAGGTGACGTGACGACCATCGAAATCCAGAGAGGCTGCTTCGACCTGGGTCTGAGCATCGTCGGGGGCTGCGACACACCGCTGGTACATGCAGATTTAACTAAACTAATTGCTTCCTGTTCCCTGCAGTGCATTTGTCACTGCCCCGCTCGAAGCCATTTGTTGAAAGATGACATTTGCCACAGGAGCATGCGAGCTGTTTTTGCTGCTTTCTGCAGCGCTTTGCAAGCTGGCGTTAATTTTCATGCGCTTCATAAATTATTTAGATCGCTGAAGCCTCAAACCTCACTAAATTTTCTTGGCAATGCACGTTGGAACAAAATCATTTTTTCGCGAAAAGGAGAGAGCGAGCGACCAACACTGAATGTCAGTCATGATTTCGTGGCAGGTGTGCCTTGTGATCCAGGAAGTCTTTCCCGACGGCGTCGTGGCGAAAGATGGACGACTTCAACCGGGTGACCAGCTTCTTGAGGTAAACTCTCCCCACGTGTTTGAAATGAAAAGAAAAAGAGCTGAACACGTGCAAAGAAAGAACACTTTGTCCGTACAAAAATTGAACACTGAATAAATGGGAGAGGGTCCAGTTCAGGTGTATCAAATTCATGCATGAGAATAATGAAACTTTACGAGTCGTACTGACACCAACAACACTTTGCAAGCAAAGGACACGCTGTTCCACATGCAGAAAAACTGCTCTTGTAGCTCAACTAAACCAAGAGAATATTCCGGTGCCAACGAACAAAAGGTTTTGTTGGTTGGAGAAAGACTGAGAACAGAGCTCTGCAGCTGTATTCATGAGGTGTTTCTGCAGGATGGAAATGCGATCCATAAATGTTTGATGAAGGCAGTATCTGCGTTGGCGTCGAATTTGTGCACGGTGCAAGAGCTCAAAGGAGACAAAAGCGGTCATTTTCAAAGGTCACTCAAGCATGGATGTGTTCACTTTGGTGAGCGGTGTTGCCATCAGCATTTGTACCATTTGTTCACAGGTATGCTGAGCAAGAAGAACATCAGCTGCAATCCTTGCAAAAGACAAATTGTCCTTTCTACGAGGCACGGTATTTAAAAGACCGCTCCAAGGCGATTTTTGAGGAACGGTTTTTTATTTTCAACCCGAACTTTTGGCAATACAAAGGAGGGTAAAATACCTCTTTGGCATGAAATGAAAGCAATGTAAAATTTGACAGCATCCATGCAAAAAACAATGTCCAAAAGGACTCATGTAGCGGGGATCGTTGGAAAGGCAAGACATTTATCACAGTCAGTCTTCCGAGTCTGAGGACGATTCTGCAGTGTTTCCTTCTTGTTCCAGTCTTTCAAAAAGGGGGTCAACCTCCACGTGATCACCCTCAAAGTACTCCCCTTCGGCCTGGACACACTTTTGCCATCTGGTCACCAAATCGTGCATCGTCTCCATGAAGATGTTCTTGTCCATTGCCAGCAGAATTTTCCTTGCTTCCTTTTGAAGGTCTTGAATGTTTTGGAACCTCCTGCCTCTCAACTGGGCTTTCAGTTTAGGGAAAAAACTGAAATCACAAGGTGCACAATCCAGACTGTTGGCTGGATGGGGGAGTGTCCTCAGACCCCACTTCTTCATTTTGGTTTCAGTGTCTCCACAGGTGTGGGGTGAGGCATTGTCATGGTGGATGAGAAACTTGCGACCTTGCCACAGTTGAGGTCTCTTTTTTCTGATTGCCTCCTTCAAGTTGGACAGGGTGTTGCTGTAAGCTTCTGAGTCAATTTTGGTTCCAGGTTTCATGAATTCCATGAGAATGACACCATTTGCATCACAGAAAAGAGTCAGCATTGTCTTGCAGGCAAATCTGTTAGGCCTGGCAACCTTTGGTCTGGGAGCTCCTTTCTCAATCCACACACTGTTCTTCATCTTGGACAGGGGTTCACTTGTGCTCAACCAGGTCTCATCTCCTGTGATGATGGAGTGGAGGAACACCTCAGGATTATCCTGTTCACACAACAAGTCCAGATTTTCTTGGCAAACACATTTTCTGGTGGCTTTCTGGTCATCAGAGGTCCTTGGGCACGAACTTGGAGGCGCGGCATGACAAATTGAGGTCCTTCTTCAGAATGGTCAAAATGACGAATCTGGAGAGCCCTGTTTGATCCTGCAAGTCATTGAGACTGAGATGTCCATTGGCCTCAATCAATTGTCTGATCCTCCTCACGTTCTCAGGGGTCCTCTTGGATCATGGCCTGCCTGATCTTGCACCATCCTTGATGTTGTTCTCACTGGACAAAAACCTTTTGTGCCACACCCAAACTTGAGTCTTGCACATTGTCTCGTCACCCCAAACTCGTCTCAATGCATGCCAGCATTGGATCGGACTGTTGCCAGATTTGGCTAAAAATTTGAGGGCAACACGCTGCTCACCTCATTTGATTTCCACTGGATTGACACAGAACAGAAGGAACTTGAAGAACAATGAGAAAAAAGCACATTTCCACAGCAGAAACATGATGCTGAACTGTCCGCACAAATTTCTGCTGACCACAGGTGCGATGACCTACTTTCGGGGCTGATCTCTGTGATCTCTGATCATCTCTGGTGAGCAAGATTGCCTCTGAGGGACGACCAGTCTCTAGGCAAGAGCTGTGCTGAATTGCAAGAAAATTGGTCAGACACGTTCCTTAGAAATCGGACTTGGAGCGGTCTTTTAAATACCGTGCCTCGTATGACAGAATTTTCATGAGAGTATCACTGGCGTTGTCCGGAGTGTCACGAAGAGTTTGTTTGTTCGAGTGATTCAGAAGGAACTGTGTTGACAACTTAATCAAGCGCACGGCGGCGCCGATCAAGAAGATAGCTGATCGCCCTGATGAAGGCAGATTCCACGGCTGCACATGGCGTGCAATAATCGGAGCCCATTGTGGCCGCTGCACGGGGTATTAGTGTCGCCGTAATCAGGAGATTGATGGGCGGATTGCCGGTTCGGGAGGTATTCATTGCACACGACTCTCCGCCTGTCCAATCGAGTACGCCCGATTCCCCTAGGAGACTGGGCAGAAACGCTCCAGTGTTGTTCCTGTGCGTACGCTGTGCTTCAGCGAACCTCTTCCGTTTGAATACCCGTAGTTGTTTAAAGAACAACTCTGGTAAACAATTCGGCGTGGAAGAGAAACAAGGAAGCTGTGACATTTCTTGATCACTTTAACGACCACGTGCACAAAGCAAACGTTCTCTATCGAAAACGAAAACAACCCAGATGCAGGGTCCGCAAGCACCTAAGTTTTGATATTGTCTCTGGGCCACTTGGTGTGCGCACAAAGGTTCTTGCATCGAGGAACCAGGCCGGGATCTCTTTTTGAGCTTGATTTACATCTCACTGGGAGAATACACACAAGGAAATTGCGTCCCCACATGCTTGGTCAGGTTCTCTGCGCAAACCCGTCCGTGGGAAGATGTGCTTTCGATATCTTTGTCAGTAATGTGAGCTTACAGAACAGGGTCCAAGTCCAACAAGTTCACATCACAAGTTGACGGTCCATTCGCAAACGTTGGTCGTTGTTGTTCCTCAGCCATGCTCATGAATCCACATTACAGACGGACTTTCTATCGTCAGAGCACCAACCTCGTGATGCACAGAGTCCCTTTTGTGGAAGATACAATCAAAACTGCTTCGAGTTTTGTCAATTTTATCAAGGCCCTGACTTACAGTTTCCAAGCTATTGTTGGATGGGGACATTAATCTCGGTCCCGATGCAGGCTGTGCTTCTATCTCATCCGTCTCCCTGAAAAATTTCGGCCATAAATCTCCAGCAGAAAGCCTGGGGTCCGGGATCCGCCGATTGAAGCCTCTTTCACTCGGTTGACATGTTTGGCTCATGTACTGAAAAGTTGTCGGTGCTGGAGTGTTTTACTTCTCAGAACTTGTTTGTGAAGAGATGCAGAAGAAAGGGAGATAAATCTTGATCTGGCAATCAGTGAATTGCGTTTTGAATTGTGCTTTCAGGCGTAGCTTCTTTGTTTTTCCATGAGGGCACACAAATTGGTGAAACAAGACTCAGAGCAGGCATGGAGTTCCTGAAGTGTGGATCAGTGATCAAGGGCAAGACTTTAACGCCAACTTGCTGAAGGAATTGAACACCGTTTGCTGTCTTTGGTGCACTCAGATTTCCAATGAGGTTGTACGACAGAAGTGATTGCACCGCAGTATCAATTGAATCTCCACAGGAACCAGCTTTGTGGCAACAACATCCAGGGAATATCAGGACTCAACTCTCTGAAACTGTTTTCGCGCTGCGTCTTTGCTTTTGTTGTCGAGGTTTTGCGATCCTCAAAACCGGAAAGCTTCCACACGTGAAACTTTCCGATCGACCCAGGTTTCTTCTTCTGTGTGGGTGACAGAAAGGCTCCGGGCACTTTCATGCATGAACCTTGACTTTCTGAGGCAAAACAAGGACAACGTAATTCCCTCCCGAGGCCAAGACGAGACCGTCAAGGTGAATTGTAAGAATGAATTCTGAGGAACACAGAAGGAAACTTTCGTGTCTTTGCTGCTGATTGCGAAGATGAAAAGACCATGAACAAGCACAAGCAGGAAGTTGTTCGGGAACCCAGCAGAGTGTATTGATGCTAAGGAGCTGTTTCTGCAGCACAGTGAGAAAATCATATTGACAGCCTAATCAGCCGTGCACTGACGTCCATTAGGAAAATAATACGTTTCCTGCCTTCAGAGTGCTCCTGTCCGAAAGAATGGCGCTTTCGCTGAAATTAGGCGACAATGGGGTCAATTGGGAGATAAATAAGACACAAAGATGGTGTGTGGAATGGACATGAGGTTCTTTCAGCACAAATACAAGTGAAATGCAACGCGATGAAATAAACACAAAATCGACAATTCATACGAAGCGGTAAGAAGGACTTTGTGACAAAATTCATTCTCACTGGCCACAAATCCTGACCTGAAATACAATATTTCAACAAACACAGGTCTCAAAAGGAAGAGTGGAAAGAAAGCAAAAGAGCGTTGAATCTGATGTGAGTGTGCAAAGTTGGACGAAGTAGTAGAGGTCTGCAGAGTGGGTGTAGTTCCCATTTCCGGAAAATTGCCTTTGCGTGACAACCTCACCACCAAATTTGCTTGAGTTTTGCCCCAGTTGTAAGCGTCGATTGGAAGTAAATATTTCTGATCTCACAAGGTTCAAGCTGTTGACACTTTCAGGTTTTTGTTTCCTCGTGGCAAGTGGTTCAGGGTCTTCATATCCGATCGTGGGGCCTCAAGGGCTCCAGATTCCAACCTCAAGAATTTACCAAATTGGAGCTTCATCCTGAGCCTGAGAACTGCTCATTGAAGCTGACAGCCACAGGATTCACAGGTGGGCAGACACTTTTGACAAAAGTCGTTGTCCCTCGTTGACTCACAACAAAATCATGCGGAGACAGACAAAGGTTCGTGATGCTGCGCACCGTTCGGTGTTTGGAGAGTGATCTTTCGTGCAAAATAACACGGGAGAGAGAGAGAGAGAGAGAGAGAGAGAGAGAGAGAGAGAGAGGCAGGCAGCCAATCATCTTGTGGCAATGGATTTCCATCAAAAACAAACAACTCACAAGTGACAAGTCACGGTGCTGCTGCAGGTGCAGACGCGGTTTTGGGTTTCTGGAGGTGGTGAAGGTACTGATATTGAGATGCACCCAAATCTCTGCACAGTCTGGACCATACACAATGTCAGAAGGAAGTTTCATCGCTGTGTGTGTAGGTGTGTGTCTCCCTGTACAATGGATTTTTGTGACCATCAAGATGGTCCTCCGTAGCTGCGCACAACGTGGTCAGCCTCAAACAAGTGCTGCGCCGAATACTCCTGTTGTGTGGGGAGGTGCAGAAAAGGCAATCCCTTTGCGGCCACTCTTCATTTAACCTTTGGCACCAAGGTAATAAAACAGGAGATCAACCGAGGTGCGAGGCCTGGACGCTGGCAGATCGTTTGGTGTAATGTGTTGTTTATTGCCCATACAAAGGCAGAAAACCAGGATGTGCAAAGATCTAGTCTGTTTGTCCAGCGTCATTTTTGGAACTGTACAGTTGAAATTGTAGAGTTGTCCAATACTTCAGTTCACTTCACTCCGTACGCCTCTCCACCCCGAATGCACTTCGATGTGCACCAATCTGGATTCTCCTTGAAACCTCCTCCAGACACCTGTCAGAATCCATACCTCCCATCCAGACCCTCAGGCAATCAAGGGCAGGTTCAGACTGATCCCGACGGCCCAGGCCTCCTGACTCAAAGAAGCAAAACTTCAGTCCGCAAAACGAGTTTTTCATTTTTCAATGTTGTGTTACAAGCAAGCAAGACGCCACTTTCGCACTGACACCAAGAGCGTGTGGCTGAGAGAAAGCATAAAATAGGAAGCAAAGCACAACCAACATGAATGCACACTATGAGTCTGCTTTCACCCAGCAGGAAGAAGAAGCCGTACTCCAAGTGAAGGCAATCTCGAATCTCCCAAGAACAAAATGCGCTTTTAGGATGTGCATTGATCTGCCATGACACTTATTCATGCTGTTGCACGAAGATTCCATGCTTTGCTTCCACATCTTGAAGCAACGTGATGTTCTTGGCAACAGAATTTCAAACGGGTTGTTGCGCGAAATATACAGACCGCTAAGTTGGCGTTGGGAAAGATCACCTTCAGAGTAGTGCTTGAGGCACAACTTGCTTCGATGTCCCTGGTCAGGTATCAAAGTCATCTTGATTTGCCCGATGGTTGACAGAAATGGTTGAAAAATAGTAGTGCCATTCCTGGAACTCCCGTCAGGAGCACAAAAACTCTTTCCACACAATTGTGCAAGTCTCAAACACACACACACACGCACACACACATACAAACACACAAACACACACACACACACACACACACACACATTTGGCCCATGGACCTCACGGTGATTTGAGCAATTCTGGTCGCTCATTCGGGTCGCTCATTTGGGTTGCCTTTTTGCACAAAAATGAAATTGACTCTCCAACACCAAACACAAATGAGAACTTGTCGAAAGCTCTCTTGACCCATCAATGAATGACTACAGCTCTGGAATGCCTTGTCTGATTTGCTTCGATAATCTTGTCACATGGCGTAATGAACTCCCAAAGAACAAGGCAAAGACTCTCACGGTGACGTTAGCCTGTTGCCCAAGCCACCAGCGGGTAACACATTCAAAGCCCCATCGAAATAAAAATTCCTTTTTTTCAGAATTGATTTCAATTTGTTGGTTTTTCCAGGTGAACGGAATTGACTTGTCGCAGGCGACGCATCTGCAGGCGCGGCAGGCTCTGAAGCAACTCTACCCGATCTGCAGACTGGCTGTGTACAGGGAGAAATCAGACGATGCCGCAGGTCTCGCAGAAAAAGAAGGTCTCTTCTCTCAGACTCTCCTGCATGTTGCCAGAGCCAATCATAAAGCCTAGAAAGAACATTTACAGGGTGCGCTTCCAGCAAAGATGTCAAAGCTCTACAAAGAGAGTAAAATGTGGCAGACCTGGATGATCCGCATGCTGTTATTGTCTTGAAATTTCGGGACATTCAACCCGTGTCGTAATTTTCAGCGAACATTGTTTCGTGACGTGAAATACCGTAGTTGTTGTTGGGTTCTAAAAATGTCCATCATTTGTTTGCAGAAATCATCAAAGTCTCCCTGCCAAAGTTGGCTGGAAAGCAGCTTGGCATAAAACTCGTGGGGAAGAAGTAGGTTGGATTTTTGCAAAAAATCAAAACTTTAGAACAAACAAGAAGGCTGTCAGTGGGTCTCTTTCTCGAAATGCACTCGCTGTAAGAAATTCGATAACTCTGAAGGAATCACGCAACTTTTTGAAAAAACGTCCCCTTGGGAAACAGATTTCTCCTTGCTCCGTTGTTGATACTTTGCTCCTTTCAGGGCAGGGCCCGGGCTCTACGTGCTGGAAATTGTAAGCTTCATTCTCTTTTCCATCCATGCATTTCGTTCTGGAAGATGTGTGATGCTCTCAAGAGCGCTTCAGAATCAGAATAGCACATGTTGTGTGAGTATGCAACACGACGTCCTTTTCGCACACAGATTGAAGGCGGCATCGCTTCCCACGACGGCCGGCTTCAGAGGGACGACCGCATACTTGAAATCAATTGTCAGGAGATGACGCTGGGAACTCAGGAACAGGCAGCTCACATTATACAGGTTGGTGTGAGAACAACGTCCTAAACAATACAATAATACATTCCGTAACCAATCCGAACTGGACTGCCCTGTGTGCACAACTTTATTTCACACCCTGCATGGCCCCCGGAAAAGAATACAATTCAGACGAGATTTGATTTTCAGTTCATGCGTCCATTTCAGGCCAGTGTGGACAAGGTTCAGTTTGTAGTCAGCCGCAAAGTGAGGCCACAGACGCCTGACATCGTGAGATCCACATCGACTGATTGTCTCCTTAAGTGCGGCAATTTGGACAGAAAACATGTTCTTCACCACTTCCCTCAACCCTGCAGAGAGAAGAAAATCACTCTCCACAAAGTAAGGACAGTTGCATGTGGACTGGAATGCAGCAAGCTTTTAGTTTTGCACACGAGTGTTTCTTCATCAAATTCGCTTCTTGATGATAGTTTGTGTTTTCTTCAGTGTCTGTGTAAACATTGTGGTCCCACACACTCAATTGAGGAAGTTCGTGGTGTAGCTGATGTGCACGAGTCCAGCGTGTCCTTCATTTCAGGAAGCGCACGAGAGTTTGGGCATCAGCGTGGCGGGCGGGTTGTCGAGCCCCCGGGGCGACGTCCCGGTGTACGTGACGAACATCAACCCGAACGGCTGCTTGGGACGAACGCGACAAGTGAAGGTAATGCGGGAATCAAAAGTGAACATTCATCTCACTCCAATTGTACTTGAGTCACACGAGTCATTATTGCCTTCCACCGAATCACTAAGTTCCCAGACGTGGTGTGTGACAAGCTTCGTGTTGACATTTCAGAAAGGCGACGTACTGCTGGTGATCAATGGGCACAGCCTGATCAATTTGACTCACGCCGAAGCTGTCAAAGTTCTCAAATCCTGCGCTGAATCCAAAACTTTGACAGTCAACCTGCTCGAGGGACCAGAAACCTGTGATGGCATCAACAACTTCACCCCGACCTGGAAGTACTGGTTGTCCATGCCAAAGTGAGAACCAGTTTCTTTCTGTACAAATGGTTGCCTTCGAAACATTGTCCTGCCGGTGGACAGTCTGTTTGCTTTTCCTCAGAACAAGAATTGTTCACACTGGAATGCTAACTTTTCAGGGTGTGTCAATCGGTGAAGACTGCCACTTTGGAGCGTCCTCCGCACCTGTCAGGCACTCTGGGCTTTTCTATTGTCGGGGGTTGTGAGACGATCAGTACCTGTCACAGCATCTATCTCAAGTCGATCGTGCCTAACTCTCCTGCTGGGAAGAACGGAAATCTCAGGTAGTCCAGGATTAACTTCTTCGATTTTAGATGAAGGTCGGATTGAACATGCTGCGCTTCTTCTACTCAGACCGTGTTTTGTCCCAGTGGGATTACGAAACTGTTCTGGACCTTCCTCCTCGCAGAGCCGGAGACATACTGCTGGCAGTAAACGGCCACAGCCTGGAGAACGTGACGCACAACCACGCGGTGGCACTGCTCAAGTCAATCCGAGGAAGGGTAACCCTGAAGATCGTGTCCTGGCCAGGAACCCTCGTCTAACCACTGTTTTCAACGCAGGACTTTTGCACCAAGAAGTTACCGTTACTTGTTGCTGCAGTTGAACTTTTGACTTCCACAAAGCAACTTAATCGCATCAGAAATTCAAGTTTTGGGATCAAGTCACTGAACACCAATGCCAAAAGATGTACAAAGGTTGTTTCCAGAGAAGATGTTCACTTTTATGGTGCTTCTGTTGAGTTTGTAAGCAATAAATTACTGTCTGACAATGACACAAAATCGTGTGCAGTTTTCACTACGAGAACTCCATGAAAAAGCTGGTTTGCAGAGAGAAGCCACATCAAATGACGGGGATGTTGCCACTCGGACGCAAGAACGAAAAAAGTTCGAAATTCAAGCCCTGAGTGTCGGTCTTCAACTTTTCTTTTGGAATGTCTCGTGCAGCAAAAAAGGTCGACTTTTTGTGCCATTCTCGATGCCTTTCTCTTTCAAAGTCGTTGGTTGAAAGGTTTCTACCATCAGAGCATTTTTCTCGTTGTTGAAGCTGAGTGATTGAGGTACAATCAACCGAGACGCACAGCAATAGATTCTTTCTCAAGTTTCTGAATGTGAACTTTTCTGAAGCTTAACACTAGCGGCGCCCATAGCTCCGATAGGAGCTCAGCGGCACCTGTAATGAGAGCGGCACCGCTCATTAATTAGTTGCGGTCATTTAGCGGCACCCCACTCAGAGATGCTCTGTACACTTGGAACTCGAGCACGCAAGATCCTATGGGAGCAT
>JAAUXT010126083.1_pt1 | contig 34895 bp, 39 predicted proteins | sample 7278171 | NCBI WGS metagenome assembly JAAUXT01 (sample SAMN14350112, study PRJNA611818) | marine sediment metagenome | isolation source: surface marine sediment (1.8m) | place: French Polynesia: Moorea | collected 2018-08 | reverse complement strand
GGCAGTAGGTGTGCGTGTGGGCAGTAGGTGTGCGTGCGGGCAGTAGGTGTGCGTGCGGGCAGTAGGTGTGCGTGCGGGCAGGAACTCTTTGGCTTTGCAGTTAAAATCCTGTCTCAATCGCACTTGTTCATCTTTGATCTTCAGGCCTTTTGTGGAGAACAGAGCCACGTGTTCTGAACCTGGTGAGCAACCAGATCAAGCGACCAGAACAAATCACCCAAAAAGCAATACACCCAAAACGCACCAAACATTTGTCTACCCTGTGCTGACAGCAGATAAACACGCTTTGAATGGCACAACCCTCTCGGGGAGAATACACCACTCCCTAGCTGAAACGAAAAATCGCATAATGAGGGCACTGTCCCTGTGTCCAGTGCGTGGAGCTGCACTTTGCCGTCCACGTTCTGTAGAGCCTGTATTTTACAATGTCAAATACTTTTGTTGATTTTGCAAAATTAACACCTGCTCATTGAAATCACCTCCACTCTAAATTGTGTATTCATGTTTGCACACCTCAAAAAATTAATTCTTTTGTCCAGTGAAGTTTTTCTCAGCATCAGTTTTGGGGTGAGAAAAATGTTTCACATGAGGGTTGGCCTGGGCACAGGTGACTGTACTTCTTCAGTTCATTAGAACCTGGTCAGAACTGACCTGCTACTGTGCAATGATGTCCACTGTGTGTATGAGAGATATGTGTGTGTGAGTGTGTGTGTGTGTATTCAAGTGTGGAGCTGTGTGTGCTGGGTGATAACTCCACATATTCTGTTTTGTTTGAGGATGTTAACACCTTGTGCTGCCTTTATTCTTGCAGAAATTGAAATCAGCAACAGCCACAAACCTACCAAAACTCCCTTCTGATCCCACCACAGGCAAACACATCTGATTCAGCACCCAATTTCGTAAAATATATTTTCCCCTTCCACCAACGCATTCAATGCAATACAAGTGAAATGCAGTAAGAAAACAGTTACATAATGGCCACTTTCTAGTGTTTGTTTCACACTGGTTTCTGTGACAATTTACCAGAACTGTTGAGACACGGATACATTTTTCAAAGTCAACAGGCCGTGTGTCCCCTTTCATGACAATTGTTTTAATTACACTTTGTTTTGAAATGACACCAATGCGAAGACAAACTGTTCATCTCTGTCCACTAAAGTGAGAGAACAATTTTTCAAGCATCAAAAAAGAAAACAAAGAAACGATCATCTTCAAATTCGACACAACCACTATCCAGCCACAACAGTGTTTTATTTTGTTGTTTTTTTATCTGGTGCAACACAAGGCAATCTGGGGCCCATGCAAAAGGTGTTTCTCATGATGCATATTCTGGCAACAACCTGAACCTCCCAAACTTTTTAAAATATTTTTGCTCCTTCATTACCAACAAAATCCCTTCCCTTACAAAGTCATCTTCTCTGGAACCAAGTCAACGTCTGGCAGCCACATTTATTTTTGCTCCTTGGTGCTACACTTAGCAATCTGGATTCCATACAGAAGGCTCTTCCCATGCCCATGATGTTTTTGTACTGGTTTGGCTGTAGCCTGCAGCAGCAGAATCACATCTGAGCCTCCACAGGTGAAGAAGCCCAGCTCCTCTCCCTTCTGCAGGGTGCTGCCCACTGCTGCTGTCATAGTTACAGATGATGCCTGCAAACAGGATGTTCCAGTTATTTCTTCAGGAAAGGGTTTGTTATAGTGGGGGAAATGTGTGCTGTGGGCATTTACTTCCAATTGTGAAACAGAAAAAAGTGAAAATGGCATGTGGCACCCAAACCCAAGAAATTAGCCTTTATGCAAAATCTCCTGTTCTCCAAAAGTGAAAACAGAAAGTAAGTTTGCTTGCCACTCCCATTCCCACTGGAATGACAGCAACCAGCCCAACATCCCCACAGGAGGAGCCTCTGGTGTCCAGAATGGCCAGTCCTCTTGCTTGAGAAAACTGATAACCATTCTTAGCATTGTCTGGTTCAAAAAATTTTCCATCAGATATTGTCACCTCATCATACATACAACCTGGTAGAACAAGAGAATACTGTATTTTCAATCGTGGAACAAATACAAAAGATATCTGTGAAAAATTGAAAGGGGTGAAAAAGTTGTGTGAAGGGAATGTCATAGGTCTGACAACAGACTTGGACACACAAGTGAAAACAGAATAAATTTACCTGAAATTGCTCTTGACTCCTTCAACACACCAGACACTGGAGAATGGAAATGATGGTAAGAATGCATGTCCAGGAAATAGTGTGAGAACATTCCTTTGGCAAACTCCCCTGAGAAGGGGCTCCCCTCCAGCAAACCCTTTATATTGGCCACACCTCTGAATGTCTTGACAGTGATAGGAGGGACAGAGGAGTCAGGCCTGATGACAAACCCCTCCCTGAAAAAAGGAAACAATTAGAAAATGATATGTTTGTTCTGTGGATACATTTTAGAAAGGCAAGTGAAGCCAAAAACAGTGTTTTCTGTTGTCAATAAAGTTTCTTGTAGGTGTATTCACCATGAACATGCTCACTTGAATGTGCAGTCAGCAGGAGAAGTAATCACAGAGTTGTCCCAAGGGTCTTGGATAGATCTAAGTCCAGGATTTAGTCTCCTGGCAAAGAACTGGTTGAAGGTCAGCCAGCCACTGGGAGTGTTGGGCTTGCCATCTATCATGGAGTCCTAAATGAAAGAAAATTGCCAAAATTTTCATCTCTTGGTTTTGGTATCATGCTGAATTGTGATAGACCATGCCACAGGAAATCTTGAGGTGCACCATGTTTTGGACACACACAAATGCACAATTCAGAATGCCATGGCATTCACCTCTACCCTGTACTGAGGTAAATGGTGCATGTAGTACTGTAGGTCCTCTTGAGAAAATGACTCAGGTGAATCCATGAATGCTCCCCAGCATTTCACACAGGAAACCAGCCATTTGCTAAAGAATTCAGTTTCCTGGACAGTGCTGCCACCTATGTTCTGGTCAACCAGCCAGGAAAAGTGGCAAAGCCTTTGAAGGAACTCATCATGGACTGTGACATCTGTGAGAAAAGGAAATGTTGCAGAGAGAAAAAAATGGTTTCAGAAGTGATGCAGACATTCATATGGCATCATTAGTTTGTGTCCTTTTACTTCTAAAAAACACAGAAGTTTAGAACGCGAGGTGTGCCAAACACACTTGAAGAATATTGAACAATTGTGGGAGCTTTCTCAAGTTTGTCACTGGCATTCACCATTCAATTTGTTTGTCTTTGACAGTTCCACTTTGTGATACCTGGTTGACTGAGCACTTCAGATATTTAGAAAAAGTTGATTCTCCAAGATGCGGGGCACAAAAGTGAAACAGCCTCACCACAAAAAAATCAACAATTCTCCAGGCGTGAGTTGACACCTCAGTGGTCACCCAAGCATGCCACTGCCATACAAAGTCCTTACCTTGAGCCTTTTGAGGTTCTTTTGCTGTCATTCTGGACTGGCTGGGGCTGAACTTCATGAATGCCTTGAAATACTGTGTGTACTTGTCCAGGGACTCAGGCCAGGGCAGGACCCTGAACAAATCTCCATTCAGGTCTCTGGCTGCTGTGTCCCTTGCCTGGAAACATTCAGTAACTTGTGTATGTTTGCCACTGTCAGCTGCCTGATACATGGTCCTTATGTGCCTTTGGTTACTTTCCTTCTTGGAGTGCAACACCATAGTGATGAGATCCCAGTTGTTCTTACCTGCTTGAGACAAGATCCATGTTGTTTTTTTACCTGTTTGAGTGGAGGTCCCTGTTCTTTTTACCTGTTTGAGACATTTGAGGAGCAGCTCCCTCAGATCCCGGTTCTTTTTACCTGTTTGAGAGATTTGAGGAGTAGCTCCTTCAGATCCCGGTTCTTTCCCAGCTCCTCACGCAACTCTCTGATTGGCTCTGGCTCCGACATCTTGGATTTATCTCCTGAATGAAACACGTTGAGGTGGTCAGACCTGAGTCCCAACAGATTCTATACAACTGATGAGTCTCTTTCCAAGTCACACAGACGGGTACATTATTTTGCTCATTATGAGATGTGTTTCACTTGGTTCTGATTCAATTTCAAAATCCATTGAAGTCTGGATTTGCTTCACAAAACTACCCTGCAAATGTTGGGGAGAAAAAGTCAGATCCAACAATCTATTGTTGCCACACACACCAACTCTCGCTCTCTCACACACACTGACCATACTCACACCCACACCCACACACATTCAGTTTTCCTACAACAGGACATACACACCAACTCCCCTGCACACACACACTACACACACACACACACAAACACACACACACACACTTCAACATCTCCCACCTGAAGCAGAAATTTTGTTGACTTGATCCTGCAGTTTGTCTCCTTACTTTCCTGTCAACGCGTCATCTCTTGAGAGGTTTTTGGCAGCAACTCTTCTGGTTTGTTACATGAAAACATCTGTGTTGATTTTGCAAATGAACACCTGCCCATATCATTATCTCCACTGTGAATCTTGTGTTCCTGTTTTCACATTTGGAAAAATAGACTGTTCAAGTAAAACCTTTCCCAGCATCAGTATAGAACGCTCCACCTGAGGGTTGGCCTGGCCACTGGTGTTTGTCGTCTTCCAGTCCATCAGAACTCGGTTAGGGCTCACCGTGCCATGGAAGAGAAGAGCTTTCGGAGTTGCCTAATCACTGCTGCTTCTGAAGCTGCAAGACAATGATGTTTGGTGATTCTGATCCAACACGTTATGTGTCTTATTGAAGTGATCAGCTCGTCGCAGTCATCAGAAGACAGTTCCCTCTCACGCGCATGCACACCGACTTCATCCCTCCTCACACACATGGACACACGTGCCCCCCACACACACACATAAAACACACGCACTACCTGATCTTATGGGTTTTTGCCAGTTTCCTCTTGCTCCTTGTCAATATGCATGGAGTGTTTCGCTTTGCTGCTGTTTCTCCTGTTTGCTGTGGTCTGTATTGACTTTGTCAAAACACCTGCCCCTGCATATCTGGTGCAAGAACTGTTGGTTTCCAGCAACAAGCCTTTTCCATCGTCAACGTTACAGTTTGTGGAATGTTCCACAGGTTGGCCATTTGAATGCTACGTCCATCTGAGCCTGGACATAACTGCCCTGTTACTGTGTGAATGGCACGCTGTGGAGCTAAATGCCTTCAGAATTACTAATATATCTGCCTTACAATGCTAAAGTCACTGCAGATCCCAAAGTCCTTAGAGAAAGGGCATTGGGAGATACTGATCTGACAGGCAAATTTTCTCTAGTTGTGAAGCACTGACAGTCTCTGTGGACCTCTGTGTACACATGTGTGTACATTTATGTGTGTGTGTGTCCCTGTGTGTGTGAATGTGTGTGTTTTTGTGAATGTAAGTTTGTTGCTGTATGTTTCTGTTTGCTGGGTGCAAATTCCAAAATTTAGGTTTTATTTGAAGAAGTCAACCCACAACACTGGTGTAAATCTTACAGAAATGGAAATCAGGAATTACCACAAACATACCCAAACTCCCTTCTGATGCCACCACAGGCAAACACATCAGATTCAGTACCCTATTTCATAAAATATCCTTTGCCCCTTACACCAACACATCCAATGCAATGCAATTGAAATGGAGTCAGGAAACAGTTGCATGATGGCCACTTTCTACAAGTTTCTTTCACACTGGTTTCTTTGACCATTCACCAGAGCTGGTTAGTTCACCAGATTGATGCTGTTTTGATTGAAAACTGCATTTTGACTTTTTGTTCTCCGTGAGAGATGCGTGACCAAAAGCAAAAAAAGTTAAATTGAGTGGAGTGGCCAAATGACAAAACAAGAAGAGTCAGATGCAGGGAATAAAGAAAGTGAGGGGTTTCTTTGTTTAACTGCTGGCCCACAAATTGAAAGAAGTTTGTTGTTGAAGTTTGTTGTTAACAATTGGTTTAGAAAGGCAGTGAATCACACACACACACACACACACACACACACACACATCACTACTTCTCTGTCTCTGTCTCTTTGCATGTCACCCTCTGCCTTCATCTGTGTCTGTCACCATGCCTCTACACCTCTCTTTCCCTGTTTCTCTGTCTGTACTTATCTCTTTCTCTCTGTCTAGATTTGTCTCTCTCTCTCTCATTTCCCTCTCAGTCTCTCCTATTCTTGTTACAACATTGTGTCTTTTTTCTCTGTTTCCTCTCCCTCAGTCTCTTGCAAACTCACACTGAACAAAATGCCTCCAAAATTCTTCCTTCCCTGAAATGATTTTTTGAAGACAGTTCACCTTTCTTGCCTGAACATATATGGGTCTGATCCCACCAAACACAAACAGTCCTGTTGCAGATCCAGTTGACCTCCCAAAACCCAAATGTGATTTCTCCTTCTGCATAAACTCTCAATTCATCATCTGACATTTTCTGAAGTGGAAGCTATCCCACCTCATCATGAAAATGGCCGTTGAAGTTCAACGTTTCCAGGTCAGTTGAGACTGAGGTGGACCTCCTCTTACACACTGTCCCAGACCAACTGGAAAATTGGACACTGCAGGAGAAAGACATGATGAGTGAAGAACCCTACCTTATAGCTTGACAATGATGTAAACCACAAGAACAATAAAAAGGTGCACAAAATACATTTACATCCTGGTTGCCAACAATGTTCATTTCATTTGTTGTACTACCTTGTCAGGTTTATGAAACCAAATTCAAACTCTAGCAGCCACATTTAGTTCTGGCCCTTGGTGCTACACTTTGCAATCTGGGTTCCATAGAGTTGTTTCTTCCCATGAATGACTTTTGGCTTGGCTGCAGCCTGCAGTAAAATAATCATATCTGATCCTCCACAGGTGAAGAAGCCCAGCTCCTCTCCCTTCTGCAGGGTGCTGCCCACTGCTGCTGTCATAGTCACAGATGATGCCTGCAACAAGAATAGTTGCTGGACCTACCAGTACTGTAAAGGGAACTTTGAGGTGGTTTTTTTGTGGGGGGGGGGGCGAGTGACATGAGAAACAATCATGACTGTAAGTTTTCTTACAATGCCCATTCCAACAGGAATGACAGCCACAAGCCCAATGTCCCCACAAGGGGAGCCTGTGGTGTCCAAAATGGCTACTCCTCTTGCTTGTGCAAATTGATATCCAGTATGGGCATCATCTGGAGCACAATATCTCCCTTCAGATATTGTTACATTGAGGAACACACAGCCTGTGAAGGACAAGATGCCAAATGCCTACGTGTGTTTTCTCATAGGAATGGTTCCATTGTTGACTGGCATGAGAAAACAAACCTGCAGAAATAGGAAATAGTGCAAACCTGAAATTGCCCTTGACTCCTTCAACACGCCAGACACTGGAGAATGGAAACGATGGTAAGAATGAGCATCCAGAAAATAGTGTGAGAACATTCCTCCAGAAAACTCCTCTGAGAAGGGGCTTTCCTCCAGGAGGTCCTTTACATTAGCCACACGATCAAATGATTTTACAGTGATGAGAGGGATAGAGGAGTCTCTCCCAATCCCAAACAGCTCTCTAAAATGAACAAGAGACCATACATCATTTCAACCTTTTTATGTGGATGTCTCATGGATATTCCAATGTTTGCTGAATGGCAAGATGTGTTTTATGGATTTGCTTTGAATAAGTTTCTTTGCCAACCAAGTGGGTGCATTCAAATAACTTTTTCACACCATGTCTTGTGATTTCTTCTCACTTGAATGTGCAGTCAGCAGGAGAAGTGACCACAGAGTTGTCCCACGGGTCCTGGATGGCTCTGAGTCCAGGATTCAGTCTTCTGGCAAAGAACTGGTTGAAGGTCAGCCAGCCACTGGGAGTGTTGGGCTTGCCATCTATCATGGAGTCCTGAATGAAAAATGTCAATATTTATGTGTTACAATAAACTGCAATGGAATGACACCACATGACAATTTTGAGGCACACCCCTTTTAGGTGACTGATTCATGCACAAAATTTAGATTTGTAGGATTTTTTTATGACATTCACCTCCACCTTGTACTGAGGTAAATTGTGGATGCAGTATTCCAGATCCTCTTGAGAAAATGACTCAGTTGAATCCATGAATGCTCCCCAGCATTTCACACAGGACACCAGCCATTTGCTGAAGAACTCAGTTTCCTGGACAGTCCTGCCATCTATGTTCTGGTCAACCAGCCATTGAAAGTGACACATCCATTGAAAAACCTCATCTGTCACAGCATCTATGAACAACAATCCAAACAAATGTGGGCAGAACACGAGATATGGTGCCATTCATTGTTGTGGGCTTGAATGTGAATGTGGTGTCTTAATTTGAATTGGTGCAACTTTGTGCACAGTTGGACCACAACATGTTTGAACAGTTTTGCTCTTTGAGGAACCAGAACAAGTCAAATTCGAACAACACACACATGTCAAAATATACTCTTTGCTTCCAAAACATACCCTCTATTTCAAACTCTTTCTCTCTTTGTCGCTATCCTTCTCTCTCCTATCCCGCCCTCTGTCTCCCCGTCTTTCTCCCCCTCACTTCCGTCCCCCCTCTCTCTCTCTCTGTATCTCTCTCTGTATCTCTCTCTCTTTGTCACTTCCCATCTCTCTCCATCCCTCTCTCTCTGCCCTCTCTCCCTCGCTCTCTCTCTCTCTCTCTCTCTCTCTCTCTCTCTCTCTCTCTCTCCCTCCTCTCTCCTCATGGAGGAGTACTGCACTGGTGTTATGTTGAACCTGCAATGCAACAGGTGAAAACTCTGTCTTCCTGTCTCTCTCTGTCCTCGCTCTCTCTCATGTGAGTTTTCAATCATTGGTTCCCATCTGCATCCTTTGTCAAACCCTGTGGTTCTCACCTGGTCTGTGGCTCTCTCCACTTGTTCTTGCTCTTATATGGCCAGGACAGAAAGTCATGAAATCCTGGATACATTGTGCATACTCCTCGAGAGATTCAGGCCAGGGCAGCTCCTTGAATTGCTCTGGGTTCAGATCTCTCTCTGCTGTTTTTCTTGCCTGACAAACAAACAACAACTTTGGACCAACACCAAGTGATGTTGAATTTTTACAACCCACAGCTCCTGCAAGTGCAGGGGCTTTGGGTCTGAACTGTCCCGCAAATATTGTGCTTGTTTGTCCTCCCAAATGAGAGTCTGCACACAGATTTTCCAGAGTTGCCTGTTGTTGTGCGGTTCAGCTCAACATAAAAACAATGCAGCAGGGCAGATGAAAGTTGTCAATATCCCTGCATCAGAGATCAACAGAGTTGAGGCCCCACTCCCAGGCATTGTCGAGCAGATCACCAGATGGCAGTTTTGACCTGTTTGAGGGGACATCCCGGTTCTTTTTACCTGTTTGAGAGATTTGAGCAGCAGCTCCCTGAGATCCCAGTTCATTTTACCTGTTTGAGAGATTTGAGGAGCAGCTCCCTGAGATCTCAGTTCATTTTATCTGTTTGAGAGATTTGAGGAGCAGCTCCATGACATCCTGGTTCTTTTTACCTGTTTGAGAGATTTGAGCAGCAGCTTCCTTAGATCCCAGTTCATTTTACCTGTTTGAGAGATTTGAGGAGCAGCTCCCTGAGATCCTTGTTCTTTTTACCTGATTGAGAGATTTGAGGAGCAACTCCCTGAGAACCCGGTTCTTTTTAGCTGTTTGAGAGACTTGAGGAGCACCTCCCTGACATCCTGGTTCTTTTTACCTGTGTGAGAGATTTGAGGAGCAGCTCCCTGAGATCCCGGTTCTTTCCCAGCTCCTCACGCAGCTCTCTGATTGGCTCTGGCTCCGACATTCTGGACATATCTCGTGAATGAAACAAGCTGAGGTGGTCAGTTAAACAGAACAGCGCGTTCAACCGGGTTGTTTTTCCCACTTGCATCAGAAGGCTAAAGACTCTATTGCCTTGTCAGATTCACAGGTAGATCTACATTCTTTTGCGCATGTGAGTGAGGAGTCAAATGGAACAAATCTATATGGAATGCAGCTGGGCGTGGTGAAACACATTTGGTGCAAACAAAATGTGCTTTGGTTGTCCCGATAAAATAACAGGGCATTGAAGTTTACATTTGCCCCTGTCTCAAGCCCAACCTGTGAATGTCGGATTAAAAGAGACAGAACCAACACACTCTCTTTGCCACACACACACACACACACACACACACACACCAACTCTCACTATGTGTCACAACACACTGGCCATACTCATCTACACCCACACAGATTCAGTTTTCCCAAAACATGACATGCACACCAACGTCCCTGCACACACACCCACCCACCCCCTCCCACACACACACACATCTCCCATCTGAAGCAGGATTTTGTTCACTTACTCTCCTGACAATGGGTCAGCTCTTGAGCAACTTTCCTGGTTTACTGTGTCAAACACCTGTGTTGATTTTTGCAAACTGGCAATTGCCCCATAGAAATGACCTCCATTGCGAATCTTGCTCTTCTGAAAATAATCCTGTTGGATCTGGTAGCAAGGCATTCACAGTGTGAGGGTCAAGGTTTATGATCTATAGACGTCTACGTCGTTAGCCAAAATGAAACACCTGTCCCACAATTGTAATCTGCACCTGTATCTTGTTTCTGTATTCGTAAATGTAAAACCAGATGGATCTGGCCATAGAATAATCCCAGCATCACGATTTGGGGTTTGTGAAATGTTCCTCATGAGGTTTGGCCTGGCCACTTGAACTCACATTTCAGTCTATGAGAACTCGGCCAAGACTGACCATGCGGCTTTGTCTCGTACTCATGGGACAGAAAGCAGAACGAATGACTCACACCTGACGCCAAGTCACTGCAGAACCCGAAGTCCCAAGAGATGTTGGTCCAACATACCAATTCTCTCCTTGTGCAACACTCGCAGTCTCTGTGGACCTGTGCGCATCTGTGTCTGTGTGTGTCTCTGTCAGCACTTTTGTGTGTACGCAGAGATCTATGTGTGTGAGTGAGTGTGTATATGTGCATATCTGTGTCTACGCGTGTCAGTGATTAACATTCTGTTTTGTGTGAAGAAGTCAACACAAAGTGTTGATTTTATTCTCACAGAAATGGAAATCAGCAACAGCCACAAGCCTGTCCCAACTCCCTTTTTCCAACCACATGCAAATATATCAAGTCCAGCATCCTATTTCTTTTCTCCATGTTTTATCCCAAAAACCAATACATTCAAAACAATAGAAATGCACATTGAGAAAACAGAAGTTGATGACCAGTTCCACCATCTTTCTTTTGTCTTTTTTCCTTTGCAATTCAAAAGAACTGTTGAGACACAGATTTGTTCAGTTTCAACATGGGCCTTGTCCCTTTTCATGAAGATTGTCCCAATTTACTTTTGTTTTGAAATGGCACAAATGTAAACACAAACTGTTGATCCCTTGTGTTACCAGCAAAATTACTATTTTTCAAGCATCAATGGGCACCGAAAGCATCTCAGAATTTGATACAACATAGTCCAGTTACAACTTTGTGTTGATTTAATTTCTGATGCTACACTTAGCAATCTGGGTCCCATACAGAAGGCTCTTCCCATCCCCATGATGTTTTTGTACTGGTTTGGCTGTAGCCTGCAGCAGCAGAATCACATCTGAGCCTCCACAGGTGAAGAAGCTCAGCTCCTCTCCCTTCTGCAGGGTGCTGCCCACTGCTGCTGTCATGCTGACAGAAGATATCTGCAAAAAACAATGATTTTGTAAACAAACACACAATTTTCTGACAAGTGCTGTGCTGGTAAAGCACACAAGAAATGAATTTCAAGCCATTGTGGGTTTTGGCCTGCAACAGTGTCACTGGGATGTTTCTGCATCACAGAACACAGGCAGCAGTTCTGACTCTTTCGCTGGCAGCAGGCCTGTTCAACACACTGACCATGGCTGAAAGTGCTTTCAAGATTCTTGATACAAACATGTGAGTCAGTGGCTCAGACATTCAAATTGCACTTACGACACCCATTCCCACTGGAATGACCGCCACGAGCCCAATGTCCCCACAGGGGGAGCCTCTGGTGTCCACAATGGCCAATCCCCTCGCTTGAACAAACTGATACCCGTCCCGTGCTTCATCTGGTTCGTAGAATATCCCGTCAGATATTGCGATTTTGCAGAAAACAGCACCTGTATGACAATACAACAAGGAAACACAACTTCATACACAACTTCATTCTGAAATATTATCTTGATAATCCCAGTTCAGACAGACCTGAGATTTGGTTTGACCAGACCAGCCAAGGAAATCAATATCTAATGTGAAGGGAGAGGCACAAAAGTGGGCAATTGAGGGGGCATCCCCCGTCAGGGACATGGGCCACACCTGGGATGACCCTTGATTCTTTCAGCACCCCAGACACAGGGCTATGGAAGCGATGGTAAGCAGGACCAGACAGATAGTACTGTGTGAAGGTTCCCCCTGCGAACTGCTCCGCGTAGGGGCTTCCCTTCAGCCGGTCCTTCACACTGGCGCTGCGCCGGAACTTCTTCATGGTGATTGGAGGGATGGACGAGTCCAGGCTGATGGAAAACATGTCCCTGAAATGAATGGGAAAATAACCTGCTTGTGCGGTATCTCTTGTACGGGCAGGGTTTGTATTTTTTCCATTTTGGATTCCTGTTTCTTTCCGAAATGACCCTCAGATTCCACAGTCTTTTGTCAGAAGAACACAATTCATGTTATTTTTGTGTAATTATAGAAACAAACAACAAGTCAAAGCTAAAAGTGTCATGCAAACAAAAAGGAGTGAAGAATAAATCCGACAGGGTGGGTTTTCTGCTGCAATTCTCATTGTCCTCACTTGAAAACACAGTCAGCAGGAGAAGTAACCACAGTATTGTCCCATGGGTCCTGGATGGGTCTCAGTCCAGGGTTCAGTCTTCTGGCAAAGAACTGGTTGAAGGTCAGCCAACCACTGGGAGTGTTGGGCTTGCCATCTATCATGGAGTCCTGAAATCATTTGTATGACAATGTCCAAAAACATTTCCTTCAACATGAGTTTTATGCTGGCATAACTTTGACAAAAAGAAACTCATGGTATTTTGTCTTATTTTTCTTTGTCAGACAACAGCATAGTCTATTGACAGAAAGTGACAGTTTTGTAGTCAACACCAATTCCTTTTGTCTCACAAATCCTGACAAGAGCACACAACAAAATGCTAGAATGTAAAGTGACCAGAAGAGGACATTCACCTCCACTCTGTAATCAGGAAAATTTTCAATGTAGGATTCCAGATCCTCCTGAGAAAATGATTCAGGTGAATCCAAAAACTGTCCCCAGGATTCCACACAGGACACCAGCCATTGGCTGAAGAATTCAGTTTCCTGGACAGTGCTTCCATCTATGGTCTGATCAACCAGCCATGAAAAATGATCCATCATCTGAACCAGTTCATCCTCCACAGTATCAGCAGAATTAACTGAAATTACACAGTGTTCTGCTGTTCCATCACAAAGACAGCCACACAGACAAATTCTTGACAACTGGAAACAATGACAGTGGTTGTTTGTCACAGTAAATAAACACAGAGCACAAAGGTTTGAGCACAACAAACCCACCATTTTCTGTGTCCAGAGTGTGACGCACTCAGTTAATGAAATTTGTTATACGAGGCGGATCCAACAAGTTATGACCGTGGATCGATTATTAATATCTGAATCGATCCATCGACGATCTAATCTAATGGTTGCCAGCTCTATGGTCTTGGCAGTGTGTCTGCTGACTAATGTTGAGCCAGGTCAATTGCACCATGTCAAATATTGACTTTTCCGTACTGCACCATCGACCATTGGATTGCGATTTCGGAGGAAATGTGACAGGATGATTTCGGTCTCTTTTTGCATTGTTTCTTTGCACTTCTGGACTCAAAATGAAGGCGAAACAAGATCAGAGGAATGATATCAGATTCTGTGTGCGATCAGGCATGTCTCAGTTGGATACTATCAACAGGATTACTCAAATCCATGGCGGCCACGCCCTCAGCTGGTCATCAATCCAGCGTTGGTTCAGGCGATTTCAGAGTGGTGACATGGTTGTTGCGGACAAACCACGCAGTGGAGCACCGAAAAAATGGAATCCTGGAAACATTGCCAAGGTAAGAAATGTCTTGGCAACAAGTGGGCATCACTCCATCATCCAGATCGCCACTGCCACTGCTTTGAGCAAGGGGACTGTGCACAACATCCTGAAAAAGGATTTGCAGCTGGTGAAACGTCCTGCACGATGGGTTCCACATCATCTGACAGATCGCAGCAAACAACGCCGCCTGCAAATGTGCACTGCCAACCAGCAGCTTTTCCAGAATGACCCCACCCTCATCGAACGTCTGGTGACAGCTGACGAGTCCTGGATCTTTGCATATGACCCTCTCACCAAACAAGGATCCATGCAGTGGATGGCACCAGGAGAAGTCCGACCCAACATTCCACGTTGTGACCAGAGCATCCAGAAGGTGATGCTGGTGTGTTTTTTTGACTCATCCGGGATGATCTACCGCCAGTTTGTTCCCAATGGAGTTGGCATTGATGGGCCTACATATCTTGGGATTTTGATCCAGTTTCGTGAATCTTTGAGAAGACGCAGACCAGCTTTGTGGGGTGGGCGTGGCCCTGGCCGCGCCCCAAACCACACCTTCGTCCTTCAGCATGACGGGGCTCCTGCACATCATTCCAATCCAGTTGTAAACTGGATCCGCACAAACCGCATCACTGTTCTGGATCATCCTGGATACTCACCGGATTTAGCAGCTTGCGATTATTGGTTGTTTGATCGTGTCAAATCCAAGATCCATGGACGCATTTTCAACACAATTGACGATTTGCAGCAACAGGTTGATGCTGTTCTGAATGCCATCCCACAGGCAGAGTTCCATCATGCGATACACCAGCTTCCGACCCGCATCCAGAAGGTGATTGCAGCTCAAGGAGACTATTTTGAGTGAGACTGCAGGCGCACAGAAGGCGTGGACACATCTGCACAGGCAGGAACATTTGCGGACAAGTTGTGTTAACTGTATCCAGTTTGCAATGGATTCCGATCCACCACCCAGAAGATCAATTTTTTCACACTGTTGTACTTGTCTGTTTGACTTGAGTACTGAATACATAGTGCCTGACATGAACTCCTACCCATGTGTCAAGTTTCCCCGTTGACAGTTCACCCGGACCGCCAAAATATGCGTCAAGGTCATAACTTGTTGGATCCGCCTCGTATTTCAAATGTTGTGTGGTGAGGTGTATGTTTCTTGAGGTACTTCCTTGTTTCTATGTGTGTGTGTGTGTTTGTGTGTGTGTGTGTGCGTGTTTTGACTTGAGCAAAGCGCCTGTTTGTCACATGCTGGACTGCTCAGTAGGCCCTCAGACAAACCCAAGCCTTCTCATCTTGCCTATTCGCTGTCCCTTGGCTCGCACCCTGGTCTGGCTGGGGCAGCACCTCAGGAAGTACTTCAGATACTCAATGTACTCCTCAAGAGACTCGGGCCAGTGCAGACCCTGGAACATGTCTCGCTTCAGGTCTCTCTCCGCCGTCACTTTTGCTTGGAAATGGAAAAACGTGACAAAGAAAGAAACACAATTGTGGTAAAATCGTGGGTTTTACTGTGTGTAACAAAAGAAAACAAACCACCAAGGAAGCTGAGCATTTGAACAGCAGGACGGGGACGACAAGTAGCGGACCGACCGTCTTCAAATCTGCAAATCTCCAAATCCTTCATCAAAAACTCATCCTTCATAGGCTCATGGTGATGTTGGGCTGTCTTTCAAAAGTCGCCTGCAAGGCTTACACACTGTGTGTGACCAGTGTTACTCTGGTGCGCGTGCTGTTCCCAACAGATGGCTGCACACTCGCACTCTCGTGCACACGTGTAGGGAGTGAAATGCTTTGCTCTCTGGGCGAGGCTGGGCATAGGAGCACGGACCATCAAGATTTGTGGCCAACAGCTCAACAAGTTGAGCAAGTTTGCAGATGAGTGAGAAGAATGTGGTTCAGTCCAGCGGTTGGCCAGCCACCAACACACGGTGCCTTTCTGCCAGGAAGAACAAAATACCCTCCGCCTTAAGAGAAAAATGCACAGGAAAATGTTATCATCATGCATGAATGTTCTCTTGCAGTCAGGGTTGAGTGCTTTGGGTAGATTCAGACGGCTGGACAGTGGTCCTTGCGTTCCTGAACACAGGAAAAAAGTTTATTTATCACTTCAAGTTTCCACTGCGCATGCGTTTGAAAGAAAAAGTTGCGTTGTGCAATCGAACAGCTCCAATGGAACCCTTGATCATTGGTTCAATCCCACTGGTTCTTTCCCCCTCTCCTATTTAGCTGGGCATCCACACTGGTTCATATGTACGTAGTGGTATCAAAGAATTCTGAGACTGTGCATGATTACTGTCGTGAGTGAAATTCTTGCGCGCGGTCCAGATTTAGTCATGTTGAGTCCCAGAAGTCTTTGATACTACCTCGTATAAAATGCACCCCTAACCAGAGACCAGGGCTTCTTTCCTCTGTGCTCAGGTACCTGTATTCTCCCCAAAAAACAGCTTATTCAGGTACCCACAAGTATGTTGGAGGCAAATGAATCAATGGAGATTAGGATCAGCTCCTTTCTCCTGATACTGAACTGCGAATAGGCCCGGTCAGCTGTCGGTTCTGGCGTGATGCTGACCCGGACACCACAACAACAATGAAAATACCCCAATGACCTGACACGCTGTTCACACTGGTTCCGTGTCCGTGACGGAACGCCGTGTGCAAATTGTGCGTGAAATTGTGCACACACATTTCAATAGTGCTGTTCACACCGGTTTCTTGAATCCATGATGGAAAAGTTTTGACTCCAAGAGGCAAAACCATCAATCAGGGATTCATTCATTACGGATCGCGGAAGCAGTGTGAACAGCGAGTAACCACGGGAACATTCACATGACAATTCAGTCAGGAATAGTTGGGCCCAGCCTCAGCTTCAGTTCCCTCATGACTGTGCCTAGAGGCTCTCACTTCCCTCAATCATTCTTCAACAATAAAATACAAATTTCAAACTTCAATTGACAAGCTGCCGCCGAGCTATCTGCATGATCGTGCAGCAGCTCCTGGATCGTGCGCGTGTGTTTGATGTTATCCTGGAACTCGGTCATGTACAGGGTTTTTTGCATGGAAAGAAATGTCGATTCATTTTGCTTGGACGAGAAGCAGCTCTCTGAAATGGTCCTCACCCCGCTTTACCTGTTTGAGAGATTTGAGGAGCAGCTCCCTGAGACCCGGTTCTTTTTACCTGTTTGAGAGATTTGAGGAGCAGCTCCTTCAGATACCGGTTCTTTCCCAGCTCCTCACGCAGCTCTCTGATTGGCTCTGGCTCCGACGTATCCATCGCTCCCCAAAAGAACTGAAATGCCAGAGATGAAAAACTTGCAACTCAGCTTGTTCAGCGATTTCAAAATTCGGTGGTATGGAAACAAGCACTATGAGGAAGACACGGGAGTGTGTTCAGCCATGAATTTCCCCATTTTAAGTGCAGGTCACGAGGCATCACGGCGCGAAGCGAAACACACCTGAGGAACCGACACCCAAAGGTACCGTGCATTCTCAACAGAAATATGGACCCTAAGTTTCGAGGGTACAAATTGTGAAAAAGACAAAGACATACGAGACGCACACCCGCTCACAGTTCAGCCCTCAGCACTTTCAGGTCAGACTATTTCTGTGATCAAAGCTCTGACACCAAGGCACCTCAAATAATCTTGAAAAAAGCTGAAACTTTCACATTGACTCTGGAGTTGCTGAGGGCGGCCTCCCACAGACGAACCTATGGATCTTGGTCACTTTTTGACCAAAAGTTGGCAACCACAAAGTTGCAACAAGGCAAAATCTGAAATTCGTTGAGCACACACAAACTTTTGTTCCTTGCACACACACACACACACACACACACACACACACATGTGGTCAAACAGACAGACAGACAGACACACACACACATACACACACATACACACACGTACACACACACGCATGCGCAAACAAACGTTTATGCGAATGCTCTGTCGAATCCCATGGACATGGACAGCTCTCCTAGATTCCAGAAAGATCCCTCTCTCTCCCCCACCTCTCTCTCTCTCTCCCTCTCTGCTCCCCTCTCTCTCTCTCTCTCTCTCTCTGTCTCTCTCTCTCTCTCTCTCCCCACTTCTCTCTCTCTCTCTCTCTCTCTCTCTCCTTCTCTCTCCCTCTCTCTCCATCAGTGTGGAGGCCACGTCCCTCCATCCGAGGCTTTCTGGAGCACGCCATCCCACACATCGCGTCTTACCGGAAGCAAGGTTGACGAAAATGTTGACTCCCCCTCTTGGATTCTGGCACTTGTTCAGTGTGAATGTGCCCTCCTCCTATACGTGCACTTGTGAAATCTATGTAGTGTTGAGGAAGCATCAGATAGAGGCGGCACCTGTCACGCTCTAGATCTAGGCTTGGCGCTTTATCCTACCTCGCCTTTCCACAGGCTGCTCACACCAGCAGCTGGCAACCCCTTGAATCCATGGTATCACAATTCACATCTCGCTCAAATGGGGACTTCTTATTTTCCCTGAACAAACTGAATCACAAAGAGTGTTGGCACAGTAATTTGGCTCCTGTTGTATGTGAAGAGTTTTTTGGGGCTGTAAAACTCAAAAAAGCTGCTGAGCAATGCAGTATTGAAATCCGAAATAGTTTGGGTTTACGCGGGACCCTGGACAATAGGCATCAGAATGAAAGACGTCCTAACATCAACAGGCTGGACCGAGGCTGGATAGAAGACCCTCGGCTGCAGGGAACACCATGGACTGGAGAACAGGACCCTGGGGTTCAGAGACGATCCTGGGCTGGAGGGAGGACCCTGGGCTGGAGGGAGGACCCTGGGTTGGAGGGAGGATCCTGGGCTGGAGGGAGGGCTCTGCACCTTTCGGCTCAGATTGAATTGGGAGCTGGTTCCGTGGTCGTTGTCAGTTTCAAGGAATCCTGGTGCAGATTGACGTGATCAGCATCCATTAAGTGCGCACACTTGTGGTTTGTTTTTGTTCCGTTGAGCCACGTCCGTCAGTTGTTTGGCTGAGTCAACCTGAGTTGATGAAATGACTCATGTTGTCATGCATTGATTATGTTGTCTTTCAGGGCCAATAAGGACTCTCCGTATTGGTTCGTTACCGAAACGTTCATTGACAGAAAGTCTGCTTGAGAAAGAAAATGCATCTTGTGCACGTATATATATCTCTGTCTCATTTTCTCTGGATGTCCCCAGCCCGTCACACACCGACTGAAGTCTGCTTCTGTTGGGTTTATGTTCTCAGTAGTGAGGTTAAACAGCGACGTTTGGACAGAAAACTTCAAACGTCGCATCATCTTTTGACCCCTTTGCACAGAAAAATTCACAACAGCAAACCCTGGTTTTTGGTTTATTTTGTTCACAAATGTACTGAAAAGTTAGAATCAAGGCATATTAAAAAAGTGTGAGGTTTGAGGTTGACGTTTTCAATTTCAAACGTCGTGTTTGTTACCAAATGGGGAAGAAATGTGAAGAGAGGAAAGCGGTAGAATGCCAAAAGAAGCTGTGATTGGAGCAGCCTCATCGCAGAATTGGACAGGGGCAATGAACAAAGCCATCGCACGTAGTTCTTAGATGTCATTTGTGTTGCAGAGGTATGAGGAATGAAAACAGGAGTTTTTCACACAACCAGGGAGGCGTCATTTTTTCACACTGATGTTCAAATGTTGACGCCGGGGAATCAAAGTTTACAGGACGCCCAGTGTAGAATGTCAAAAGCAAGCGGTCCATTCCATCGCACCATGTGCGTGAAAACTTCATTTTCTTTTTGCTTGAGCACGAAGAAAGTCTCTTGTCACAAAATAGTGGTTGAGAAAGGTTATGCATCACACGCACACATCTCCAATCTTTGCCGTTCTCTTGTTCTCTCCTTCGTCTTTGCCTCTCCCAGTCTCTGCCTCTGTCGCTCTTTCCCCATCTTTCTCTCTTACCTTTTCCTTTCGGTCATTACGTATCTTTCTCTGTCTTCATCTCGTGGTCACTCAATCGGAACTTTGTTTCTGTCTCACTGTGTCTTTTCTCTCTCTTCTCTTTGTCTTTTTGTCTTCATTTGTCTCTTTTTCTCTCTCATTTCCCTGTGTCTCCTGTTGTCTGCTTCTGTCTCTCTGTGTACTCTCTCTCAGTCTCTTGCAAACCCTCACACTGAACGAAATGCTTGTAAATTTGTACTTCTCTGAAACAAATTTTCTGGTGAGAGTGTTTGTTTATTTTCTCAGCCAGGAGGAACATAACACAGAAAATAGTTCTCGCCTGAACTTCTGCCTGGTGCCACAAAAGAAAAGGAATCATTCCCACTGTAGATCCATTGTCACTTCCTTCATCAAATATTTTGCTGCCATAGTTCTTTGTTGAAAGTGCACAGTTATGAACATTCCAAAATAATGCAAACAATTTATGAAGTGCAAACTGACCCCATCACCACAGCAATGACTCTGGCCCTCAAAGTATCAACCTCTGAAGTTCACATGAGACTGAGGTGAACTCCGTTCAAGGCTGATCCTGTCCTGGAGCCGCTAGAAAATAACACTCCACATGACAAAGATCATAGAGAAGAACACTATCCCCAGAAACTTGACAACAATGAATACCTCTTGAACTTCAAATAGAATTGACACAAAATGCCATTACATCCTGGTTACCAACTATGTTCATTTCCTTTGGGACATCATCTTGCTGGCTCTTGAAAAACAATGTCATACTCTGGCAGCCACATTTATTTTTGCTCCTTAGTGCTACACTTAGCAATCTGGGTTCCATACAGAAGGCTCTTCCCATCCCCATGATGTTTTTGTACTGGTTTGGCTGCAGCCTGCAGCAGCAGAATCACATCTGAGCCTCCACAGGTGAAGAAGCCCAGCTCCTCTCCCTTCTGCAGGGTGCTGCCCGCTGCTGCTGTCATGGTGACAGAAGATATCTGCAAAACAAAACAGTTGAGGGATCTGCTGATCTCATTGGTTTTGCTGTCAATGGAGCATTGACACTTTCTTTTCTGGCAAAACTCTCTGGAAAATTCAAGACAACTGCAAACAATCTTACAAGACCCATTCCCACTGGAATGACAGCCACAAGTCCAATATCCCCACAGGGAGAGCCTTTGGTATCCAAAATGGCCACTCCTCTGGCTTGTGCAAATTGATATCCAGTATGAGCATCATCTGGAACACAATATCTCCCCTTGGATATTGTCACCTTAAAGAATACACAACCTGTGAAGGAAGAGAACATTACAAAGTCTTTGCTGTTAGATTCTTACATCACTCAGAGTTGTATATTTGTTTTTGTGTCAAATCAACAGACACACTTGGCTCAAGAGGCTCCAACCAACACCAACTGCAACATGGATGACAAGACTTAGGAAAACAAACCCAAACAATGGCAAAGATGCACCAACCTGGAATTGTCCTTGCCTCCTTCAACTGTCCAGATACAGGGGCATGGAACCTATGGTAAGAATATCCATCTAGAAAATAATGTGAAAACATTCCTCCATCAAACATTCCTGCAAAAGGGCTCCCCTCTAGTAGGTCCTTCACATTAGCCACATGATTGTGTGATTTTATCTTGATGGGAGGAACAGAAGAGTCTGTATCAATTCCAAACATTTCTCTGAAATGCAAAATATATACCAAATCATTTCAACATTTTGTGTGTGGAATAATTCATTGTTTGCCAAACAGCAAGGTGAATTCCTGGATCTGCTTACAAAATCTTTCTTTTCCAACAAAAGCAGTCCATCACAGCATTTTATCTCAGCAAGTTCTGTGATTTCTTCTTACTGAAATGTGCAGTCAGCTGCTGAAGTAACCACAGTGTTGTCCCATGGGTCCTGGATAGGTCTCAGTCCAGGATTCAGTCTTCTGGCAAAGAACTGGTTGAAGGTCAGCCAACCACTGGGAGTGTTGGGTTTGCCATCTATCATGGAATCCTGAGTGAAAGAGAAGTATCAATATTTATGTGTCAGATGTCATTGGTGCCACAACACACATATGAGAGTGAGAAAAAAGAAAAACACCACTGATAATCATTTTGAAAATGGGGAAAATTCACATGTTGCTGAGAGCAAAATCTTTTGTTTTTACCTCCACTCTGTACTGAGGTATATGATGGGTGTAGTACTCCAGGTCCTCTTGAGAAAATGACTCAGTTGAATCCATGAATGCTCCACAACATTTTACACAGGACACCAGCCATTCGCTAAAGAATTCAGTTTCCTGGGCAGTCTTGCCATCTATGTTCTGGTCAACCAGCCAGAAAAATTGGCAGAGCCTTTCAAAAACTCCATCTTCCACATTCACTGCATCAGCACCATCAATCAAAACACATTTGCTCAGAACATAGGAGAAGCAGCCATTCAATGTTGTGCCAAATTCTTATGTTCCAATTTAAATCAGAATAGGTTTCTATACACATCGCTGTTGTATACAGACAGATCACAACATTCTTTGGGGATTTACTTTCTAAGGAACAACAAAAATCAGGAAGATCAATTCCAACAATTGACATCCCACAGACAAGTTTCCTGCACCCAAAAAGAAACTGTCCTATTGTTATCTTTTTGCTTGTCATGAGATCCCAAATACTTCCATTGTTGAACCCTTTGGCACTTACCTTGTTGGTGTCCCACACCCTTTGTGTTCACTTGAGTCCGTCTGGGGCAGGATGTCATGAAATCCTTCACACATTGTGCATACTCCTCCAGAGATCCAGGCCAGGGCAACTCCAGAAACCGCTCCGGGTTCAGATCTCTCTCTGCTGTTTTTCTTGCCTGAAAAAAGGACAAGGTCTAGGTTCACACCGAGTGATGACCAATTTGTTACAGTGCACAGCTTCCAAAGACCCAGGGGGCTTCAGGCCAGTGTTTGATCAAGATGCGCTGTGTTTTTGGTCCTCCAACACCTGAATCTGCTTGGGCCTATTTTTGGCTTCTCACACATTTGGGAGATTTGCTTTGGGATAGAGTGATAAATCTGAACATTTCATCGTTGCAGCTACGCAGATAAAAGTTGTGAAAAACTGCATCTCATGTCCCAGAGTCAGACACCAGAAGAGTAGAGTCCTCAGACCCAGGCTCCCAGTTCTTTTCTATTGTTTCAGTGAAAATCTCTGTTCTTTTCAGATACACCTGTCTGAGTGGAGACCCTTGTTCTTTTTACCTGTTTGAGAGATTTGAGGAGCAGCTCCCTGAGATCCCGGTTCTTTCCCATCTCCTCACGCAGCTCTCTGATTGGCTCTAGTTCAGGTTCAGCCATCTGAATGGTTTGTCTGCGAGACTCATGATAGATTTCAGAAACTTTCGAAAACAAGTAGTTCAACATGAAGATAAAGATCACACACAAACAGACACTCCTTGGCTGCGCACATGGAGGGACAAACATTCATTTCTTACTTATTGCCCTATTGAATCAAACTCAGTCAGGTCAACATGTCTTGTCATTTGAAGAAATGTTCAATTCCATTGTCTGCAAAATCTTTCTTGAATGTTGACCTTTCATGGTCACAGCCATCATGCTCACGCGCACGTGAGTGCACGCACACACACAGCACAGGCACAGGCACAAAACACACAAAACACATACATGTATACACAACAAACAAGCATGTGCATACACAACACACACATGTGTACACACGCGCATACAACACACACACACACACACATACACCTTCGCAAGCTTTTTGGTCAACAAAGGCAAAAACAAAGGCTCCCACCTGGAGAGTTTTTTCTCGGTTCACTTCTGGTTTGCCAACGTGTCACTGGTGAAGTACTCTGCTGCCTACTCACAGCAGCAGGTGGTTGTTATCAGTGTTTGAACAAGTGTAGATCTAACACTATCATTCCAACCTACGGAGCACGTATGTGTTTCTTTTCTGTACAAGAGCCAGTGTGAGACCAGTTTTTGGTATTTTGTCCAAAGGCGTGCGCTGTGCTTGTCATTACAGTCATCCGAATGGCCAGGGTAACAAACATTACAAGTAGTGAGTAGGCTGGGCTCACTTCCGGTTGAGATTGACAGTGACATTGAGAAGGATGTTTTGTCTGACTCGCACTGGTGTGTCTGTGATTGAACTGTCCCAGAATCTTTCAACCATGGTGCAAAATGTGCTTCAACCCTGTTGAGTTGCATGTGTCACTCAAGGTTTTCTTGTATTCTAAAGCTGGTTCTTCCGGGAAGCAAAAAAATAATCATTTAACACATACTCACCTTGCTAGAAACACCACAGCAGCGTTTTGAATCACGGATCCAATTCAGTTGCAGAAACAAAGACAAAATTGTTCAGGATGGACTTTGGATTTTAAACTTCCCATCTGATTCACTTCCAATGTTCAATGATCTCCACATTCCCAAACCTGGGACTTACCTGGAGAGAGAGAGAGAGAGAGAGAGAGAGAGAGAGAGAGAGAGAGAGAGAGAGAGAGAGGGAGAGAGAGAGGATTCCTTCCTTCTGGGGGTTCAAGAAAGTTTCCGATAGGCAGAAAATAGAAAATGTTTTGGTGAAGAAACTTGGCAGTGCTTTAAACTCTGCCACACCCAAAAAAACATCAGTTTCATCTGAGTTTGTTTGATGACTTTTAAATTTCTTTTGACTCCGTGAGAAGACTTGAATTTCAATGCCCCATGTATGTCATTTTTGCTCTTGTGTTTTTCAACTGCCTCATGTCAGAGCTTCGCCTTGCACAAACAGCAAAAAACAATCAGGAAATGAAAAGTTCTGTCTTTGTGGGAATACTGTGGTTTTTGTTGACATGAAGCCGTCACTGTTATGAGGTTTACTTGTGTATGGGGGCACCACCCACAATCCAGCTCAAACCCTCTTCAGGACTGTGCTTCCCAACACTCCAGGCACAAACAATAGACCATCCTGAAGTCTCAAGCAACAAAAGAAAACACTTCTTTTATGGAGTACTAAGCAAGACAGTTTTGTGTACCTTTGCTGCCCAGAAGTCTCACAGGTACGCTGTCTCACAACAGAGAATGGGATATTTGGAAAAATCCCTTTGCCACTCTGCTTATGACACTGATGTCTGTTGCTGACCTGCATGCTGCTCTGTGTTTGGGACTCAGGACACACATGTTGGGACTGGAAGCTCATTTGCCTGGATTGTCAGCATTCAGAGCCGAGGTTTGGCTTCTTTCCTTCTGGTGTGAAGCCAACAGGCAGCACTTGAATAACGTTGTGCCTGGGCATGAAACCAAAAGAAACTGAACATTTGCTTTCACTGCAACCTTTTTTGAGAGCAACACTGCTGGACTGGTAAAAAAAGGTGCCCTTTGATGTTCTGTTGGACAGCCCTACCCAAGATACAAATGGAATGTATGCATCAGAAAGGATATTTGCACAAAATTACCAAATATTGATTGTAAATAATTTCAAATCAAAAGAAGAAAAAAAACCATCTCAGATGTTTTCCAAACCACTTCAGGTTTGATCCAAAAACAGGAAAAGCAAACAAAACCAGGAATTTGGTTTGTTCTTGAGCTGTTTTTGAACTATGGGATGACCCAAAATGTTGGAGTTTGGCATTCCATTTGAGATTCTCTACTCTCACAGAAGCCAAAGAGACCTGCACAAAGTTTATTTCATTCTGAGGTTCTTCTAAGTTTTTGATTGGTCCAACAGGTTTCTCGTGTTGAAAAAGATGTTTCATGTTGAAATTCTGTTTCCACAGAAGCCCGAGTACAGATAGGTTGTGCTTGAAGGAGAATACAGAGGAGAGGTGTCTGTTCCACTCATGTAGACAACCATCACTTCATCTCCTGCAATAAATTGACAATCTCTTTGACACTTAATCCTTTCTACCCATTGTTGTGTTTTATTGCAAATAAAAGTTTGTACCTTCTGCCAGACGAGCTAGTCCACTGCAGGCAGCCTGGGCAGTATCAGAGGCCCCGCTGCTATCAGTCTCACCCCTGGCTGTGCAGACAGTCTGACCATTTGTTTGGATGTCAAAGATGCCCTTTTCAGTTTCGCTCACACAGAGAAATGTGGAAAGAAAATACAGCCCACCACCACCAGAAGGAACAGTGAACTTTCCTGACCCAGTACTGTACCTGAAGATGAAAATAATTGGGGCAATAGACAGCAACCAGAAGTTGGCAAATTGTGGTGTTTATTTCAAAGTCCCTGCTGGAGACACAACATAACTATGTGTTCTCTGTTTGAACATGCACACAGAAATTTGTACTGTCATTTTAACAGGAAGAGTACCAACAATATTTCCTTTCAGAAACCAGGAAAATGCTAAATACTCATTTTGAAATATCTGCCAACTGACCCATCTCCATAGTTGTTCTGAACCTCTTCAAATACCACATTGCTTCCCCAAGAGATGCTGCCATAGTCTCTGAGAACAGCGTGGAAGGCAATAGCTTCTGCTTGGGAAGAAAGAAACAACTTCTCAAATCACATTGCTATCAGAATAACCTGAAAAAATCAATTTTGAGATGGAAATTTGTTTGTGTTTCACCTGTACTTTGATCCAAAGCCTGAATTTGCGTTCTAATTTCTTCCATTTTTTCTTTGCCATCTTCAAGTGTTCCATTAAGAGCTTTCATTTTGATGTTGTTGTTTTCCATTGTTTCTATTTGCTCACTCAGTGTTATGTTCAATGATTTCAAGTTTTCATGGTGTTTTTCAGCAAGTGCAAGTATTGCTGTGGCAGAAGAATTTAGTGAATTGTTTTCATCAGTGGCATCCTGGCCAGAAATAGTTTCATTGTTTTCCAGTATCTTTCTGAGGTTGGCAATGAGCTGATTCTGCTCTGCAATCACTTCATCTTGTTTTTTAACAATTTCAGCAATCTCCTCCATTTTTGCAAAAGAATACTGTGATTTGGTGTTGTTTTGAGCAAGACAACAGCCAAATAGGCATACAAAAGCAGCAAGTGTGAGCTGTGACATCATTTCAGACTTTTGTGGCTTGGTCTACTAAAAATGGTGCAAAAATGAACCAATCAAACTAGTTTGGATCAGAATATAATTGTACAAAATCTTCAGCACAACGTGTTCCTTTTCAAAGCAAAGAATCAGAAATTGAATACAAATGGTTTCAGTTCAAACAATCTTTCCAGTGCCTTCTTGTGTTACAGGCAAGTTATCACTGTGTAATGAAACACAACTACTGAAATGCTATCAGTTTCTTAAAAGCTTGAACATTTTCACTGAAACAGGAAGTTTCAAACAAATAACAGGAATTGCTTTGTCTGAACAAAGTGGTATTCAAAGGCTAGAGTGTGAGTAAGTGTCTTTCTGGAAAGCATTGAACTTGTAAATATCACTACAAAGGTGACAAATAGAATTCTGTGAAGCTGAACTTCAGCAGAAAAATGGTCTGAGACAGGTGTGGAAGAGGCAACAGTGTTTGCCCTTTACAAAGGCCACACTTTGTTGCAAAGTTGGTGTGTTTTAGAAACCCACAACTCCAACACATCCACATCCTTTTGCTCATGTTTGTGTTTTCTTGAGTCATATTTGTTTTCAAGAGTCAGTGCAGCAAAAATCTGACCATTGTGGGAGGTGATGGTGCATTGGTGAGACTCTTGCACTGACTTCCTTGCACTGAGGTGTCAGTTTAAGAACCCAGTCTGTGTTGAACAAATTTCACAATCATCACCCTGTCCGCACAAATGGCAATTTTACAGAAGATGTGGCCAAACACCTGCCTTGTGTGCATTAGACTTACACCCCACTTTTCAGGGGAAATGGACTTGGATTTCTGGGAAAAAAACTGTGGGTGTACCATGTCACTGGCATGTTGCACACCACACTCACACTTGTGTCACACTCGTGCACTATTCCTATCTGCTGATCTGTGTTTATTACTCAGGACAAGTATGTTGTGACTGGACACTCATTGCATGAAATGCTTCAACAAGTTGCTTGAACAGCAAGCATTTTGAGCTGAACTGCAGATCGACCTGCCTCCAGATGCCATACGTTCTGAACCCAACACCCGCAGTAATCGTGGACTTAGATGAAGTGTAAAAACTCAACAAAGACTCGCTGCTTTCACTGCACACAAAATTTAATGAGAATAATACAGCTGGGCTGGAACAAGACAGGACCGATTGTAATTTTGATGGTGACAAGATCAGAAATGGGAATTGTGTATCAAAAAACAGAAACTTTCAAAAATTACCAATGTCCACATTGGTTTGCAATGAGTTTGAATCTCAACAGGTAATATGACATCTCGCACGTTTCCCTCCTAGAAAAACTAGGCCTTTGAAAAGTTACTGAACAAATAATTTTGTCATTGTTAAAATAATTACCCATTAACAGAATGACCCTCTTGGAGTCAGACAATGATTTGGAGGTTTTCCATTCCTTTGCTGCACAAAGTTACAGTTCTATGTCCAGGCTTTCTCTTGGTCTGTGTTGGGTCCAGCAGGCTACTCAAATTTGCAAATTTCTCAATTTGCAATTCTATATCCAGAGAAGCCAGAGAACAGCAGTGACTTGTCTCCATCTTCATAGAGAGGGGTACTGTCTGTTCCACCATTGTACAGAACCATCACCTCATCCCCTAGGAAAAACAATCGCAAAGCTTCATTCATTTCCTTTGTGTTTTCAATTGTGAAATGTTCAAATGTGTAGGAAGTTGGGGACTCAAGGATAATTTAGTATTGCTGGGTTTCTCATGCTATTATATGTGTAAACTTTAGCACTCCACTGTGGGAGGGTGTTCTCTCCCGCAGAACAGTTTACCTTCAGTCAGTTGTGCTAAGCCACTGCACGCGCCTTGTGCAGTATCCGAGGCTCCACCAGAGTCCTTCTCTCCCCTGGCTGTGCAGATGCTCTTGCCATCTCCCTGCATGTCAAACTTGACCTTTTCACCCAGTGCCACACAAAGAAATGTGGAGAAGAAATACAGTCCACTTCCATCAGGGGGGACAACAAACTTTTCTGAGCCAGGTTGGTACCTGTCAAAATAACTGGATGGGGTAAAAGGCAAATACAATGTGTGGCAATTTTTCAAAAATCCATCAACAAAACAGCAAAGCCAAAGCCAACACGGTCTCTCTGTCTGAACATTCACTTTGTCTTGCCATATTGACAAGTAAGCACGGAGCGAAATTTTTATCTCCATTGCAAACGGGATATGTGTTGTTCAGTGCGTGAACTCACCCGTCTCCTTCGTTGATGAGAACCTCATGGAAGATCAGCTTATTGCCAGTAGAGATCGTGCTATAGTCGGTGAGAACTGCATGGAAAGCCACAACGTCTAAAGAAAAGAAAATTACTCTGGCAACACTGGTCGAAAGAGCTGAAAACAAACTTTAGAATAAGTTGGTAAAATTGAGTGAGAATTTGTTTGCGTTTTACTTCTGCTTTGATTCAAAGCTGGGAGTTGGTTTGTGATTTCTTCAATTCTTCGTTTTTGTTCCTCAATTGATCCATTCAGAGCTTCCAGTTTGGTTTTGTAATTGTCCATAGTTTCTATTTGATCAACGAGTGTTGTGTTCAATGAATTTAAATTTTGTTCATTTTCATCAGCAATTGCAAGTCTTGCAGTGAGAAAATTTATATCATTGGAGGAATGCTGCCCAGAAATGGCTTCATCATTGCCCAGTGAATTACTCAGGTCAGCAATGACATTTTTCTGCCCTGCAATTACTGCCTCTTGTTCTTTCATCTGTTTGACTAACTCCTCCAAATTTTCAATGAAATATTTGATGTTTGGGTTGTTATCAGCAAGACAACAACCAAACAAAATTACAATTGTTCCAACTGTCACGTGAGACATGATTTCTGAAAAACAATTGGTTCAGAGAAATTGTGAAAAGGACAAATTCAACATTAGACTGGGATCAGAGTTTAAAAATTAAACTGTTTCAAACAGAAAAATCCAAAGTTTAGCACAAATGAGAACAATTGCAAGTTGATGATAAATGATTTTGCACAAAACAGCTGTTCTTTTCCAGCACTCATTCTTCAACACCTGCAGTTCTCGCCAGCACAGAAAGAACCTCTGCTTGCTGAAAATGTTTCTTGATGAAGCACTACTGCAGAATGTTTTCAGTTTCTGAAATACTTGGAACAGTTTTGCCAAAACAGGAAATTGAAGCACTATTGTGTGAAAATACTTTGGTGGTTTCAGTGCAAATGTGGCCGTCTTTCACAAGCTCAGAACCCCTAAAGGTTGACAACTGTTGGCTGGAAATGTCATCTGAAGTTTTGAAGCTGAATTCAAGCAGAAGGTGTTTGCACTGAACAAAGGTCAGACTTGCCACCAAGTTTCAGTGTTTGAAAAAAAAATGCTCATTTATCCTTTCATCCCAACTGCAGTGCTCTTAGCTGAGGGGAACCCCACTGGGGCACCTTCTCAACATCAAGTCTAGTTGTGGCCAATAGACCAAGCCAATGTGAACTAGACTCTTGGTCAACAACAGGGTACAGGGGACACCAGGGTTTACTCATCTCAGGGACCAAATCATGACTTGTCAATCCCTCTCAGTAGCAAAGTTCTTTGTAGCTCAGTTGAGGCCACCCACCTTATTGTTAGTTTGTCTGTCAACTCAAAGATCAGAGGAGTCGTAAGCCAATTTCTTTGTTCATCCAAGAACCAAAACTGACTTCTTTTTTCATCCAAACATCACATAGATTTGATTCTGTAAGGAATGACCGGTGTAACAGGACCAGAGCACGAGCATGACCACAGCATGACCACACCATTTGGTCGTTCTCTAGTCCTGAAATTTCAGGACCACAGCATGACCACCAAGAACTGAGCTCTGACTGGTTGTTGTGTGGTCTGAGATGAATTTTCATGACCAAACAACCACCAAATAGTGTGGTCATGCTGTGGTCCTCATGGTGTTCAAGTACTTGTCCGCCAAGAAGTGTAAAATACAGCATCGATTGCAAGAACGTTCTCCCATTTCCACTCTTATGTTTTATTCACAAGTTGGACTGTAGTCCAAGGACCACAGCGTGCATGATTTAGTCATTGTCTGGTCCTAAAAATTCATCTTGGACCACACCACAACCAGTCAGAGCTGACTGGTCATGCTGTGGTCCTGGTCGTGCTCTGGTCGTGCTCTGGTCCTGTTGCAGTAGTTCCTTGATCCTTTACTAGATGAGGATCAAGCCTAATAAAACTCAACAAAGAACCCCTCATGTGACTTAATTTATTTCGAACAACTCAGCTGGACTGCCAAAAACAAGAGCAGCACATTATTCTCTGTAACTTGCCAACTCCAGGTAAAACAGGAAAATGTTTGCATTTGAAACTTTGAGGAAATAGCAAAATTCTTCCAAATGATTCATGCATACATGTTACGTCCAAGCAAAAGAAATGTCTGACCCGGGTTTCATTAATGTTTCAGTTCCAAAAAGGAGCTGAAAATGTTGGTTTACTTCCAGATCATCAGATTGCCACGCAATGGAATGACTCAAAGCCATCGATTCAGCCTGACAGTTTGAGCTCTGTAGTCTTTCCTTGTCTTTGTTGCCTTCAGCAGGTGTTTCCAGTGGAAATATTTTTTCATCATGTTGAAATCCTGTATCCAGAGAAGCCGGTGTACAGAAGTGACTTGATTGCAGCCTCGTCCAGGGGGGTATTGTTTGACCCACTCTTGTACACAACCTTCACCTGGTCCCCTACAATACATTGAGAATCCCACTGACACTTTTTGATTTTGATTTTCCAATGGAAAGTTGTTTTTTTTTGCAAACATTCAGCATTCTAGAGAAACATCCCCACAGAGTCAGGGCTGGGTTTGAATTGTTGTTCTGTGTAGAATGATTGTCACCAATACAGTTTTGCAAATTGGTTCCTCTTTGAACAACTTCTGTTGTTGCATTATGTAAGTGGATCAAGATCAAAACTCTCATGAGTATTGTTGTGGTAGGGTGTCCTATCCTAATAAGAAGTTACCTTCACTCAGCTGAGCCAGTCCACTGCAGGCAGCCAGTGAGGTGTCAGATGCTCCACTGCGCTCCTTGGTTCCCCTGGCTGTGCACACAGGCTGACCATTGACTTCTATGTTAAATATGGCTCTTTGAGCGTTGTTCACAGTGAGATATGTGGACAGGAAATACAGGCCAGCACCACCAGAGGGAACAACAAACTTTCCTGGCCCATCACTGTACCTGAAGATGAAAATAGTTGGGGCAAGAGACACAAACAATGAGGTATCAAATGTATGGTGCTCTTCTTCTCCGATCATGTCTGACGCATATTTTACACAGCAACCCCAATGTTGTCTCATTGTTTTGTATATCCACTTTGTGCTGCCACAAAGAACGGAAAGAAACGTTCGGTTTGTTTGTCTTTGAAAGAAGAAGATACAGGTCATTTTTGCAATTGCCTGCTCACCCATTTCCATAGTTGATCAGAACGTCATGGAATATCACCTGGCTGCCCTGGGAGATGGTGTCGTAGCTTGTCATAGCAGCATGGAAGGCAATGACATCTGAAAGCAAGAAATATCTCAGATGACCATGCTGGCAACAAAAAGCTGAAAACTGTTTTCATATCAAATTAGACAAACAGAATTTGGCTAGAAATATTTGTGTATTTGTGCACACTTTGATCCAAAGAGTGGATTCGGTTTGCGATCTCATCAATTGCTTGTTGTTCTGCATCAATTGTTTGTTTTTCTGCTGCAACTGATACATTCAGAGCTGTCATTTTATTTTTGTAAATTTCCATTGTTTCCATTTGATCATTGAGTGTTATGTTAAGAGATTTCAAGTTTTCTTCATTTTCATCAACAATTGCAAGTCTTGCTGTGATAGAAGAATTTAATAAATTAATTTCATTGGTGGAACTCTGCCCAGACATTGTTCTATTGTTCTCCAGTAAAGTTTCCAGTTCAGATATGAGTTGATTCTGTTCTGCCATCACTTGATCTTGCTCTTTTGTGACTCTGACAACCTCATAAATGTCCACAGTGAAGTATTTGAAGTTGGTATTGTGTTGAGTTTGACAACAGCCAAATAAGAATGCAAGCAATCCAAGTTTATAATGAGACATAACTCAAGAAAATTTATTTTCACAGAAATTCTGAAAAGGGACAAAATCAAAAGTTTGTAGCAGAATGAAACCGAAGAAGATTGCATCAGGACAACAGATTTTTTGTTGCTACAAATCTTCACAATTTCGGCACAAATGTTTTCATACCCACAAATACATTTTCTTTCAAAGGAACATCTCCCAACACTTGCAGCTCCTGCTTTAGAGATGAGCTCAACCAAGCCTCTCACTACTGAAATGTCCAGAGTTTTCTGAAGGTTGGAACATTTCCACCAAAACCAAAACTTTCAAACAAATAACAGGAACTCCTTTGTTGCAGATACCAGTGTCAGCTTTTGGTACAAATGTGGGCACCTTTTACAAGCAGCTTCAGTGGAAGGTCAAACTTGCTCTCCAGATTGAATTTTCTGAAGCTGAACCCACGCAGAGTTTACGCTTGAGATGACAGAGTCAAAACAATTCCTTTCTTCAGTTTACCTGGGCAACCTGGTACTGTCCTCAAAATAACCCACTGTTTTATTGCCCATAATTCAAACGAACCCCTGTCCAAATGCATAGAATTGTTTTACACCTCCTGAATGCATCCCTGGAATGCTCACACTGTGGGCTGCTGTATTTCCTTGACAGCATGTGGTTCATACTTGATGAATTCCACTGGAACATGTCAGCTTCTCCACAAACATGCATGTTTCGTTGTGTTCATGTCTTCACGTCTTCTTCATGACACACAAACTTGTGTTTTTCAAGTAAAATGGCGGAAATACTCGTTGTTGGTGGAGACAGCCCACCCTACAAAGACAAAAAAAAAAAAACAAGAAGCAAGAACAACAAGCCAGTTCCTCCTTCCCATTTATCTTCAGACTCCCATCTTTATCCTGGAGTGGTGAAGTTTGGAAATTATCACTGCAGGAGGAAATTGAGCACAGAGTGAAGCTTCCATGCTGTGCGTGTGTAGCAGGTACAAACGGGTGGTTGTGTCATGGTATTTTTCGCTTTTGATTGTCTGAATTATCACTGATTTGGTTCCCGTGTTTCACTGATTCATTGGTCAGTTGCTTTCTGGTGACACCATTGTACTCATGTTCCTGTTCTGTGATTGGTTGCAGTGGTCATGTGACCAGATGATCACCTGGCCTGATGGGCTCTTTGCATGAGTTCATCAGTCTCATCTTGTTGGTTGATATGTGTGGACGTGTTTTTGTGCTTGTGCAAGGTTTCGTCTAATAAACCGTGAAAGGATCGTCAGAAGCTGAGTTCTCCTGTTTTCGCGGTGGTAGCGAATCGAGTTTTGCATATGCAATGTTACACTTGTTGTTGACAGGTGGCTGATTATGGCCCAGGAGAAGACTTTTCAGTGATCGTTGCATTTTAACATGCCACACCCTCCTCCAATTTCAATGAGTTTGAGGGGGAAATTCATCCTCTTCTCGCTTTGAACACTTTTGTCTATTTTGGTGCATTGCATTTTTCCTGCCTTCAGAATGGCACACAAACAAATATAACAATATCACAAACACAACGTTACAATCTGAAGGCCGAAAGATTCAGATAATTTCCAAGCAGAAGTACTGAAGTGAGATGTACAGTCGTCCCCCCTTAATTCGACAAGGTCGTTGCACGGAAAAACCGACTGATTAAGCGGGGCGACGTACTAGCAGGGGTCCTCTTAATCCGACAAAAGCCTGTTTGGGCCAGATTTGTCAGATTAAAAGGTCAGTCGCAATAGTCGCAAAAGGCTGTTGAATTATGAGGACATGGATCTCTCAGATGTTGAAATAAAGGGACCCCTCTTAATTCGACAGCTGCAAGAGTCGTGAAAATAGGCTGTCAGATTAAAAGGATTGAAAGGAAGGGTCACAAGAGTCGTCAAAAGGTTGTCGAATTATGAGGTGCAGGATCTCAGAT
>JAAUXT010005962.1_pt1 | contig 34933 bp, 34 predicted proteins | sample 7278171 | NCBI WGS metagenome assembly JAAUXT01 (sample SAMN14350112, study PRJNA611818) | marine sediment metagenome | isolation source: surface marine sediment (1.8m) | place: French Polynesia: Moorea | collected 2018-08 | reverse complement strand
GCCAAAAAAAAGCACAAAAAAGTACATAAAAAAGCAGCTGGTCAAAAAAAAGCACAAAAAAGCACATGTGCTTTTTAAAAGCACTCTGTACGAGCACTGCGAACTTCTTGTGACGCAACAATACTCATGTACTCTCGTCCACGCGTTCAAAGTTGATCCGCTCCTGGAGCCTGACGTCTCAGATGGACACATCACGTGACATTTAATTTGCCAGGTTTCCTCGTTCCTGTCAAGACGAAGCACAAGCGAAGCTGTCAAAGTTGAACGTGTCACCCTGTGACCTCAGCAATCAGCGCCTGACGCATTCAGTCTGAAGTAACAGATCGAAAGGGGTGCAAGGCTAAAATATTGCAGGGTTAACAAATCACCAGTGGACATATTTACGAACCCCGCTGTGAGCGGAAAGATGTGTGAAACGTTCGCTTCCCCGACCACCAAGAAACCAGGGCCTGCGTTGCAATGGGTATGAGCTACGAGCCTCGGGTTCACACTGGGTGCGTGGGGTTGCTGAACGTCTCAAGGTACAGCGTCAGACGCAGCGACCGTGGCCTTTCGTGGCGTTTTCACGCAGGCGCCGCGCGTCAAATTTTTTGACGTCAACAGCAGAGTTTTTGACACTGACATCAGCTGGGTCAATGCTTGTTGCCTGCAGTCGAGAACGGTCTGGATCAGGTTTGACGTCGGTATCACGTCAGTGAACAAAGTTGACGTCGACGTCAATCCACGTAAGAACCGCTTTGTTCAGCTGCAGTGGATATTGCCTCCCGGTGTGAACCCGGCTTCAGATGAGGTACGAGCGGATCTCTGATACGAGTTACGAGCGCCAGTTGCAGCGGCGCAGTTGCCTTTGACGTAATTTATACCGACAACAACAAGAAGCAAAAATACGCACTTCCGCCTGAAAAAAAAAAACACGGGCGAAGACCCTCCACACCAATCGTTTCAGACAGGCAATTTCACCTGCAATGCGTACGCTCTCCTCCAGAGAGATAAAGCAGCGGTTTGGACTGTAAACTCTGTCCAAGGTCCACACATGTAAAGAATTCCACGATCCTACGGAAGGGTGGCCGGACCCTGACTCCACACGCAAAAATCTGAAGAGAGCAAATTGAAGAAAATGCCTCTGAGGGAAGGGACGAGAGTGTTTGAGTCCTCTGCATTGACCAAATCTCCCAAATGAGTTTTTCAGTCGGACGCGCTGAGGCTTCAACAAACTGCTGCGGACAGAAGCCACCGAAGGCTGAGACGCCAATCGCACGGGACGTCCTGCGTTGGGTTCCTGTCCAAGCGATACGCGCAAAGAGTGAGCGTTGCCACAGCGTGGGGCCTGTGCGACACCTCAGTGAGGAGTGTCTCAATTGCCAGATCAGTGACACAGAAACCACTTGCTCCATTGCCAAAATTCTGGTGACCTGTGCCACCCATCTGGCAATTGGGGCACCGCACACACGGATTTCAAGGCTGTGCTAAACCTCCCCATGGCCCCTGTCGGTCCGCCCCGGCGTGCTGGAGGTGTCACGTGGGCTGAAGGTGTCACGTGGGCTGGAGGTGTCACGTGGGCTGAAGGTATCACGTGGGCTAGACGTGTCACGTAGGCTGAAGGTGTCACGTGGGCTGGAGGTGTCACATGGGCTGGAGGTGTCACGTGGGCTGGAGGTATCATGTGGGGTGGAGGTGTCACATGGGCTGAATGTGTCACATGGGCTGGAGGTGTCACATGGGCTGGAGGTGTCACGTCGGCTGGAGGTGTCATGTGGGCTGACAGTGTCACGTGGGCTGGAGGTGTCACGTGGGCTGACAGTGTCACGTGGGCTGGAGGTGTCACGTGGGCTGGAGGTGTCACATCGGCTGGAAGTGTCACGTGGATGGATGGCCCCTTCCCGTCCCCCAGGAGCGCGAACCTTCAATCGCTGCCGCCCAGCGTCTCGAGCCTGATGGATCGATCAATCAGACACGAGTCTGAAGAGGAGGTCTCAGTGCAGTCAGAGGCGCAGGTCAAGGGGATAAATCTGATGTCAACGAACTCTGGCTGGTGATGAAATGGATGGGGGGAGGGAAGTGGTCCATAACGAAGTTGAATGCACGAATGTCTTTCTGTGACAAGTCACACAGAAAAGGCCAAAAATCTGAGCAAATGCAATCGGAATTTCAAATCGCAAATTTGTGCCAATGGTGTTCAAATTGTTCAGCGTGTGCGTCTTGAATCTTCGAGTAAAATATTTTTGTTGTCGTGAATTGACATTTTTCATAATTTTGTAAGCTACCGACTCTGGTTTGGGTGACGTCTGCATTCCTTGCGCCTGGTGTGTGCATCTCTCTGGGACACTGGACTCGGACACCAAACACGTGATGCCTGTTTTCTCGAGGCATCAAGAAAACAAACAGAGGTTCAGCTGTCAACGTGCCTGCCATCGCAGTGGAAAAAAGGCTACCAACTGTCCAGCGAGAATTTCGTGACGGTTTTCCATGTCGCAGCTTCCTGTGCCTGGACCGCGTGTGTCATGTTGTGGTCCACACGAGATACAGCGACCCATACACTCGGTGCGTCGTGGTCCCCGCACAAGTCTGCATGCACCTCGTGGCCACGTTCGGCAAATATGAAACGTAGACGTACCTTTAACATGGACGTAGAATCTCACCCTGCAGGACACATTACAGACAAAAAAATATTGGCTTTCTTGGGTACACAAGAACATAATGTACTCTCAAGCATTGTTGTTTTTGCTCACTGGTTCTTGAATGAGGGTGTTTTTCCAATCAGAGACAAAAAATTCTGCGGACAAATGGTGCCAGTACATTGTGGAGTATTTGTCCCGCGGGGGGGTGAAATGCTTCGCCCCGCCCAGACCAGCGCACAGGAACGCAGGGCATGACGCGTCCACTGTGGAGCGCGCATGCTCAGAGCGTAAGGAGCCGCGGTATGTGTGCGGCTTCGGAAGAGATTCCCGCCACCGCCCCTCGCCACGTTCCTCCCACAGTCGAGCGAGCAATTTATTGTTCGTGTTAATAACATTCGGTAATTAATGTCACGTGACGCTGTGAAGACTCGAGCCGAGAACAGGGTCCAATATCACACTGCTTTGACCAAGATTCTCCTTCCTGCAGACTTGGGCTCAAATTTCGAGTTTTTGGGTGGGACACGAAGCCTGATCAGAATGTTGAGCACAAGTCAATATGAGGGCGGTGTCTTCTGAGCGACGCACTGTCCACGGCCCGAGAACAGGCGGCGCACGGCGCCCAGTGAGACACGCCTGAGACGGCCATTCCCCTTTCGGCTGGCCTCACCCCTCAAGCTGTGACTGCAGCAAGACGACGCGCAAAACATCTCAGCAAAGACATCATGGCGTGGGTGCCTTTTGTTTTTCTTCCCCGAAGAGTAGACCCATTCCTGTGCACGCTTCTCTGTGGTTGCGTTCCTACTCCAGACAAAGATGTTATCTCCAGTGGAAGTGGAGAGCGCGCTCAGGGAATCACAGTCTTACACGCTACAAGCAAAATCCAACAGCCACCTACAAACAGTGCTGCATGGACAAGGTGTTCGACTTGGTACACGCCCTTTTGCGCCCTGACACACTGGTGCCTGGCGTACGAAGTTCTTCCACGAATTTCCCGTTTCTCTCGTGTTTCGCAATCGGTTCCACCAACTGAAGGGGCCAGATTCTCCACACCAACTAGTGAAGCCAGCTCCACAACACCAACTGTTGTGACCGCATCTTTGTTTTTGATCTCCTTTCAACTGGTGCCCATGATATGAATGACCATAAAAACAAATTTCTTTCTTGGGTCTTCTGCACTGTTGAGGTTTCGTTGAGACGGGAACTTCGTCCACACACCTTGACGCACCAAGGTCAGACGAAAATGATTTCCTGACAATCGCTGCGTCGCGTTGAGAAACGGAAATTGCGGTGAAGAGAACGTTGTGTTGGACCTGCGCAGAGACATGCGCAGAGACAATCAGCGTGATTAGCCTGTCCGGGCGCCAGGAAATTATTGCGCGTCGTGCGCAAAGTTCGGGACGCGACTCGGCGCGTCAGAACTCTTCTGCAGATTGCGGGTCTGGTCAGGAAGACATCCTCCAAGGCCTGCACTTTGTTCAGTTTGGGGCACGCCATCCAGCCTGTGGTTCTACTGGATGTGTCGTTTGCTAGGCCACGCAAACGAGCGTGCGCACGCACACACACACACACACACACACACACACACACACACACACACAAACACATACACACACAGCGGCAACGCCCAACTCCCATTGGCTTGTTGCCAGACGCAGCGCTTCGTGCGTCCGGTGTGAGACGGGCTTTGAGAAAGCACACGAGAACGTGCGTCTTTCCCAAGTTTTGTTCACACAAAAGTCCAAAGCTAAGAAGTGAAACACAAGATTTATGCGAGTAAAGTGGTGCAGAAAGTTTTCTGTCTCTTTCGCTCGCCACGTCTCCTTGCACAGAGGTCAAGTGACGGTTATGCGACGGGCACAGAAATGTCAGTGCAGAAAAGGCCGTTTGGTCTCTTCAATCCAACCTGTCTCCTCTGCAGTCCTGCGGACCCGATCCCCCGCAGCCTTCTTCAGGGTGGCCTGTTCCCTGCGGACCGGGCTGTTTGTACACACACCACTAATCTATCAGGGCCAGAGGAGAGACGGGCCTCCCTCCCTCCCCCCACCCCGCGCTGGCCCGGACGGACGGACACGGACGCTATCTGGACCGCTGGGGCAGCTTCCTGATTTATTACCCCCTGGTTCACCAGATAATTCCCCTGGCCCCGCTGACCCGCACAAGACCCAGGTTTCATCCAGCGCAAAACAAGGGGAGAGAGACCGGTTCGCTGGTTCTTATGAAAAGAGCAGCAAAGCAGGAAGAAGAGTCTCGTGCAGAGGCCCCTGGATTGGCTGAAGGAAGCCTGAGTCTGGTGGCACTGATAGGAGGTCAGCAGCTAGAAAAGTATGGTCTGAACCAACACAAGGGACAGGTGGACAAGACGCATGTTGAACTGTACATTTGAATGCACTTCCAGAAGTCCTTGGATTTCAGCACACCTTTCGCACGACGTCCTGCTTGTCTTTGCGGCGGCCTTGCAGCAACGCTCAGATCTATCAGGGTTTCTTTTGTGTGTGTGTGTGTGTGTGTGTGTGTGTGTGTGTGTGTGTGTGTGTGTGTATGTATGTGTGGACTGGTTCTCACATCAATGTGCCCAAGGCCTGTTCCTGACGACGACTCGCGTTTTGCACTGAGACTCAGTCCACGACGCACGCGGTGTGAGACGGGTTCCAGTGGGTGGTGTTCATTGCCCAAATGGAATGTGTGATGGGATGAGCTTCTGTCAGCTGCACTTTTACACATCCGCTGTTCAGTCAAACTGCCTGACCCCCAATGCACACCGGGTGCGCCAGCGCACGACACACCCGCTTTTACAACATTCTGCATGTGAATGGGGTTGAAACCCATATGCAATCACAGTGATATGAGGAACTGCTGGTGTGAACACAACTACTCACTACACATTTACTTTGCCTTTCTCATGTGTGATACCTATGTTTGGTGCACTATGACCTGAGTGTGCGTCTGCATGGACGCGCTTGGTGTGGATTGGGGGCCACCGTACGCAAGCTGACCAGGCAACGCGACTGCAGCAGAAGGCAGGAGCTGGGGCTGGACCCTGAATCAGAGATAGATTCCACTGACTTTTGAAGAAACGGAGCTGCAAAACAAGAGCGTTTGCCCTTGGCGGCCCCACGAGAGGCACCCCGAAGCCCGTTACGTGTCCGCCCCTCGCTGGGGGGAGGAGGCCGCAGGGGGGGCGGGGGGCTGGCAGGCGGGCAGGCGGGTGGGTGGGTGGGCGAGCGGGCGGGTTGACGGGCGGTGACGGGAGATACGCCGCCGTAAGAGCGACGCGCGCCGGCCTGAGATGAATGACGCGTTGACGTCGCAGGCAATTTGTTGAAGTGGTCCGAGTCCTCGGGGTGTGATCTCTGCTACACGGAGGCCTCGGCCACACCGCGCTGTGTCGATGTGTAAGTCAATGGGAGCTGTGTGGACGCAGAGCCTGTTGACTTACGCAGGGATATGACGCATTGGTAACGCCTCCAGTGTGAGGCAGGCCTCGTGGAGCGATCGCCTCGTCAGCCGTCGCCTTCACCTGCCCAGCGGAGCTAAAGTCTGTCCTGCAGAATTTCTGGAATCACCAACCCATTTTTGTTGTTTAAGTGCAGCCATTATTCCTGACCCCCACAGGATTTTCGTCTGTTCATCTGCTGGTGCAGGTTCCTCACACATGCACACACACATGCACACACATGCACACACACACACACACACACACACACACACACACACACACACACAAATGTGTCCACTGACAAAACATGTGAACTGCAGGGCGGGAATGTGAAGTTGCATAACACCCACACACAACTCACACACGCGCACTCACACACAACTCACACACACACGCGCGCACACACACACACACACCACAAGACACTGCACACCAATGATCTTACATTTGCGCAACACTCGCACCCACCCAGGCATACCCAGTCGAATAGCGCTTCCCATGGGAGCGTTCCCTTCTGAACCTCTGTACCGTCTGTCGCCACGCAGGCGTCTGGTCTCCACTTGGCCGTCACACCGTCAGTACACGCAAAACGATTTCATTTCACGGATCTCATATCCAAACCTTTGTGTCTGTGGACACACCCTGTGCTGCGATGGTGTCACTCAACGGGCAAAAAGACAGACAGGTCAGGTCTCTTTCATATATGAGAAAAGGGAACAAATTTTATTCTGAAGAACCACAGATTTTTGACCAACTGCTGACAGAAAGGCCAAAGATGCTGAAACCCCACTGGACAACAGCACTGTCCTCGTTGAAGGGTCTCCTTTCGTTGAGGACAAACAGTCGGAGGAAGCGGACCCGCCCTGTGTCTGCCTTACTTCTCCCCGCCCATCACACAACGCCGCCTCGGAACAAATGGATAAACGCCGGTGATAACTGCTCCTTTGAGCCAAGCAAGACCAACTGCCACACCCTTTGTGTTTCCAGTGCAAGCTCGAAAACATCCCGTGAACAAAACCAACTTGGTACATTTGTGAGCACTTTTGTTGCAACATCAAAGTTCTCAACATAAACCCCTCCAGCACCGTTTGAAGACCTGTGCGCGAAGTTTCTGCAGGCCAGTGCAATGCACACATATTTGAGAGAGATGACAAAGCTGTCGCTCCTTTTTTCTGGCAATCCTGGATCCACCAGACCACCCAGTCTCAAGACACGCACGAAGGTCCAGAAAAGACACACACAGGCGGACACGTGCAGTCTGTTTTGGATGTGGACTCGAGAGGGCTGTTCGGAATACAAACAGCCATAAACATTGCAAGTTGGTCCCAGAGGATCGGGAGCTTCATCGCATGCGGGGCACCGCAGGACCAGCGCAAAGGTCACCGGACCAGGTCCCACGGTGCGAACAGACCTGCAGAACATCTGTTGAGAAACAAACTCCGTAATGGAAAGAAACTGGGTCATCTCCCTCTCGCGCAGTGAGAATTGTGGCAGGAGTGTATTTTTTACCTGATGGAACAAAATGTGGGATGATGGATTTGTTTTTCTTGCCGGAAGAGGATCCTGGGGCCCCTGGGGCTCCTAACTCAGCCATTGTCACTTTTCTCGCAGAGCGCTTCAAACTTCCGCTGTTTTTTCACCTGGTACCCCCACCAAAATGTGAACCAAGGTCTAGTTGCAGTGACTGCACCTCAAGTCTTGCAAAAGTGCTTCGGGAAAGACCTGTGGTTTTTCTTTTTGGTTCAAAATAAAGTCAGGTTGTGACGCCCACGTATCCTGGCAGACGATCTCCGATGTCTAATTCCCTTCAGTGGTTTCTACGGTTTCGGGTGGAAAAGACGCGCATCTGAAATGACATTTTGAGTCGACGCTGCAGGGTTTTCCTTCCGCCGCGTTTCTTCTGACGGCGGCTGGATGTGGGGGTATGAATAAGTAATGGAGGACGGGGGGACGCGGGGGGAACTCAAACACGGCTGTCAGAGTAGATTCCACTGGAATTGCGGATGGAGGTGGAGTTCACCCTGTGTAAACTGCGCAGGTCAGTCCCGCTGCGTGTTGAGCACCCCCGCGCCCAGTGATTGGGTTGGGTATGGCGCACCCAGTGTGAACCCCACCCACCTCCGCCACCTGAACGAGTCTTGGGGCAGGGAAGTTGATTTTGTGTTGTCGTGAAGGTGGACCTGTCTGTCGGTGAATTTCTTCCTGATGAAGGTTGAATCTCTGTTTGCATTCGCTCCAGGCAAAAACTGCAGAATACATCCAGGAAATTTTGGCTGCAAATGTTCTTGGTGTTGCATTTCAAGGGATCGCAATGGAGGCTTCGCGCTGAAGACGTCAGCAAGTGAAATGGACGGCTTGTGCCCGACACGTCGGGTCGACACTGAGAGACAGTGGCAGAGGATGAGGAGGGTAGAGGGGGTGGGAGGGAGGCCAGCAACCTGCCTGGTTTGCGTTCACCTCAAACACGTCTGACACCCGTTTCACACAAGATACGTCTCGCGTTGACGTCACTCCCACCTTGCCACGCAGCGTGGGCTGATTGCACAAGAATGCAACGCACGAACCACCCAGTGTGACACAGGCCCCCGCCCCGCCCCGCCCCGCCCGCACTGCCCGCCCCGCACTGCCCACCCGCCCGCACTGCCCGCACCGCCCCGCCCCACCCGCACTGCCCGCCCTGCCCGCACCGCCCTGCCCCGCCCGTCCCACCCACACCGCCCACCCCGATCCTTCCTGTCACCGACTGTGGACATCAGCGGGTCATCCATTACAAAGCACACCTGTCCTGTCCCCTTCCCCGAGGCCTGCTTTACACTGTTTGCGGCGTGCGCGATGTCCCTCCACAAGTCAACTCTGTGAACCCATCCAGTGAAACCAGTGAACCCATTTGTGCACTGAGACTGAAGTCTCTTGGTGTTCTGTGTGTGCACAGAGTGTCTACCGAAAGTGACTCTGAGCAGGGGGTACATACATGTACTCTTCCCCTCCTCAGTCACATTTGTGCATACCCGTGCGTACCCGTCAACGCCCGTGCGCACAGATCTGCACGGGTTTACACGGGCACGCGTGAGTGGGTACATGTTCAGGCGCTGTTCTGGAGACTGAGTTCCACAGGACCCTCGACCACGCCGCACCCAGCGTGAACCTGGCCTGAGAGGTATCTGTCTGTGTCCCGTCCCGTCCCGGTCTGAGCAGCTGCCCCTCTCTCCCCGAGCAGAACCTCTCGACTCATGCATTTTGTACGAAACTCTGATTGGCTTTGTCACTGAGCTTTGTTTGTGAAGAAATAATAAGGCATTTCTGTGTGGAAAATGCAGAGAAACATCCTTCTTGCCACGAGTTTTTTGTTTTGAGCTGCTTCCAATTGACTCAGAACCCTGGGGTGGGGGGCTGGCTTTCTGTTCGAAGCAAAATCAGTTTCACATGCCCCTCCCTTTTTGAGCGTCACCAGGCGTAAATGCAAGAGAATTATCCAAACAAAGTCTGTCTGACCTCTTGGAATCCACAAAACATTTGAAGGTTTTCTTGGTTGTCACTCATTCTTGTTTCAACCAGGGTCCAACACCGTTCGATGTGGCAGCTTCCCTCTTTCTGGGGCCGTCGCACCCGACACGGGGAAGACCTGCGCCAAGTTCTGCGCATTCAAACGTGAAACGACTGCCAAGTCAGAGTTGTGTGTTGTGCAAATAACATTGCGGTGCGCCTGAAGCCTTGTCCCTGGGGAGGGAGGGAGGAAGACCGGATCGAGACGAACAGCGGCGTTCAGCTGACGCTGCAGCGCCGTCCCTGCAGGGTCATCCCTCCAGCGCCGTCCCTGCAGTGTCATCCCTGCAGCACCGTCCCTGCAATGCCATCCCTGTAGCACCATCCCTACAGTGCAGTCCCTGCAGTGCCATCCCTGCAGTGCCATCCCTGCAGCGCCATCTCTGCAGCGCCATCTCTGCAGCGCCATCCCTGCAGCAGCGGGCAGACAGTGGAGCACAATCCCAACGCGATGACTCGAGAATGATTGCACGTTCACACGTTCCTCTCTGCAGTGGGGGTGTTAGGTTTCAACCCCTGCCTTTATGAAAACATTCGTGGAAATCTTGTGGTTTGGCGAGAGAACACAAGATCGTCGTTGATTGCAGCTCAACCACCGGCATCGTATGAAGGCGTAAGAACTTGGGAAGCATCCCTCGTGTTCGTGTTGTCAGTGGTGCAGTCCTTGCACGCTTGTAATTCTATTGAGACTGACTGTTGAATGTATTCAGGGAAATGTCCTTGTTACCCCACACCCAACCGCGCCCCGTTGTCCTCATGGAGGCTACAGCCCCGTTCTGACCCGGCGCACACGTGTCCTGTCTCCCTCACTGCGGGGACGGCGGTGCAGACCAATGCAGGAAAAAGGCCGAGAGCAGCGGAACAGGTCTGAAGCTGCGCGCAGGGAAAGTTTGTACAGTTGGGGACGGGGAGGCCTTTCCTGCGTCTCCATATCAGACGGCTGCACATGTTGACATTATTGATCCCAGTACTACAGCGCTCAGGCTCTCATTACACACTCCTCCAAACCCGCCGGGACCGCTTCTCCAAACCGAGGGGCGGGACCAGCGGAACCACGCCTGCCGCCCCAGGGAACCAGGTGAAAGACACTGCTGATCGGGGACCAGGCAATTGGGTCAAGATACCCCTGAGAATGACAAAATTGAGCGACTTCTTGCCTGGCAACTAGGCGCAAAAGTTCTGAAATTTTGCACAGACGTCTCCCAAAAGGGCAGGGCAATGGACTCTGAGGTCAGGTGGGCTTTGTCTCTGACCACCAGGATCTCTGCACTGTGAGGCACTGATGGCCCGTCTCGCTGATGATCACGATGAACATCCGGACACTGCACGCACTGACGTCGAGAAACGCAATGCGTGGCGCATTGGACGAGGATCGGAGCCCAGCACTGGTTCCGCCCCACAGGCCCGGCTCAGGCTGACGTTATCTCGGCTCTGTCCACTTCCTCAGTTCGCCTTCAGCGTCCACGTACCCGTGTCATCAGAGACTCGTCAGGGACTTGTTCCTGAGCGGCCCACCCATTTATCTGCCCGTCTCCCGCCCACGGTCGCGCGGCGCGTCCGTAATCACCCGGATCCGCAAAACATCCGCGGAAATTCACTCACTCCTCAGCGCGGGAAACCAGCTTTGTGACCACTCCGCCTGATGCGGTAAAGATCTGTTGTAAAGTTGGTCATTTGCTTCGTTGCTGAAATATTAATTGGGACGTCGGAGACTGGGAGATTTATTGCCTGTGCGTTGCTTTCTTCCGTGCGCTTTGCATTGGTGCAGCTGATTGTTGTGAAGGGAAAGAGATGATGAATTTATGTGGGTGACCCGACCCCCTGGGGACTCGATGCTGGACGGATCCAGGGGCGGATTCCAAAAGTGGCCAGGGGAGCGGAGCACCAGGGGTACCCCAGCCCTGACGTCACAATATGGAATGGGAAGGGATGGGTGCTTGTCTTTTGGGGCAAGACTTGTGGTGGACCATGGCCCCAAAGGTGCCCAGAGTCTGCAACTGAGACGAGCAGGAAGCGCAGTGTGTGTGTGTGTGTGTGTGTGTGTGTGTGTGTGTGTGTGTGTGCGTGCGTGTGTGATCAAGTGTATGTTGCCTGAACAGGGTCGAAAGGGGCCACGGTTGACCACAGTCAAACAACTCCAGAGTCGAGTCATTTCTTACGCAGTACCACCCACACCACGCACGCACAAGGGGAATTATTTCTCCACTGAGCCCCTCACGTACACGTCTCGCCTCATTTTATTCTCCGCCAAACGACATTCCTGAATAATATCTCATTCAGCGTCGAGAATGTGTTTATGGGACAATGGCCGTCTCGACTGTTGTTGGACCTGAGCGCAATTCACTGCGGCGGCGACTGATTCGCTGCCACTTCTCATCAAGCGGTCTTGACGAGGCCGGGCTCACCCTGCACGCGTCGTGCGTCGCGTCAATGGGCTTGGTGAATTGGGACGCAACGTTTGACGCATCAAGTGGTGCGCATTCGTTCTGCATTGCGAATCGAGCGGACTCGCTTGAAGCGGACCGCACTGGAACGCGTCGCGTGGGGCGCACTCGTTTCACCCAATGGCGTTGTATGGCGCGGACGACAAAGTGCCCGTCGATTTTCCCACCAACGCGACGCACGACACGTCTGAACAAGCCTTGGCCCGAAACACAACACGCTGGTTCTGAACCACTGAACACTGTTCCAAACGAAATCCAAAATGAATTCTACAAACCTAACTGAAGGTCATGAATGCGGGAAACTTGAATGAGCATTGGCTGCCCTGGCGAATAAGAAAACCAACACCACATCCATTGTTCCAAGGAACAATGTCCGCAAAAGTACGACCCACAAATGAATTTGTTTGCACGTCAAATACAATACAAAACACTGAAATATGAGCAAATGGCCAAGGCTAGTGAATCATTGTGCGCAGACAGCAAAAATAACGTCAACTTTCACAGTCCCTCGTGACGTCGAAGAGTAACAGGTCTATTCTGTCAACACAACCTCAGATCTGCAGAAGTCGTTGAGAATTGACAAGGATCTTCCTCTCCAGAGCCAGAAGGAGCTGTGACACACGCGGAAACTGGTGCGGTCTTGTGCCACGCGACACGACTTGCCGTCACAGAAACCTGCAAACTTGCAATCCAAGGAGAGATGAACAAAAGTTTGGGAAAATTTTGCAGCTGACGTCCTCATATTTTTCGCTTTGCGCTGTTTGTGGGGGGAACTGGCGTGCAGGTGTGTGTGTGTGTGTGTGTGTGTGTGTGTGTGTGTGTGTGTGCGTGTGTGTGTGTGTGAACCCTGGTTCAGCCGTGTCACGTGTCCATGCTGATTCGGACGCGTTGTCACCTGTGTTCACTCGCACCGCATAGAACCATGCTCACCCCAGTGAGAACCTGTACAAATGTTGCTCCTGAACTCTCACACAGAGACAACACAAAAGAACTCGGAAACTTGCTCATCTGTCACTGAAGCATCCCCCTAATCCATTAGCTTCAGTCCATAAACCTCCTGCGTCGACTGCAGCTCTCACCCCTGCAGCTGTCAGCAGGGATCTCAGCTGACGGGAGTCGCTCCGCCAGGGGTTGATCCAGCGCCCACTAAACATCCGGGGTCGAGGTGTGTGACAGGATGTGTCACTTACATCAATGAGCAAAAACAAACAAGTTCACAAAACATCTCCAGACTTGTCGCAGGTGCGTCAAGGAGTTGTTGTCAAGTAAATGTTGCTCAATGTTTCTGTTGTGGTGTTCTTCGAACAATTGGTTCAAAGGTCACTGGCTTCGGAATTCAAAAATTCCACGCGCTTATTGCTTGTGTGCGTGTGTGTGTGTGTGTGTTTGGGTGTGTGTGTGTGTTGTGTGCGTGTGCGCGTGCTGTTCCGGTGAACGGGATGTACGTGTGTTCGCGTGTATTACGTTCGTGTGTGTGTCCATTGCGTGCGTGTGTGTGACTGAACAGGAAAGCACTTGAGTTGCCCCTGGGTCTCCGTGATCAACTGTCGCTGTTGATCTTTGATCAAAGAAATCAATCAATGTTACACAACAGCTGCACTGTCTCTGCATCAGGGCACTGGGTCTCCTGGTTCCAGAAACAATAATTTCTCAATTTGTGCTGGTAGCGAAATTCAAAGCTTGATCGAGAGCCACATTGGCCGAGTCCTCACGCTTTCAAACGCCACGTTCGTTCCCGACACACAGAGAAAGCAGCCTCCACACTGGTCACAACCAATCATCAGGGAGTGTTCGGAAACCACACATGAACAAACCCAACTTGAACCTCCAGCACATTCAAGCAGAGAGACAGCAAGAGGGGGAGAGAGAGACAGACAGAGAGAGAGGAGAGAGAGAGAGAGAGAGAGAGAGAGAGAGAGAGAGACAGACAGACAGACAGAGAGACAGAGACAGAGAGAGAGGGGAGAGAGAGAGAGAGAGAGAGAGAGAGAGAGAGAGACCACGTTTTACTTGAGAATGCCAAGCTGACGTAAGGAGCCTGCCACCCCTGACCCTGACCCTGGATCCGCTGGAGCCAGCCCTCCTTTGTGTCTGCGTGTCAAGCGTTCGGCGGACCTGACACGGGAGTCAGTCACCTTGTCGTGTCGAGCCATTACTGCTGTCAGTTCGCCACAAAGGGAATGTTCCCGCGCAGACTCTGCGTCGGCGGAGACTCAGACTCGAGGTGCTCAGCGCGTGCAAATTTATAAGACAGGGACCTCACAACAGGGACCTCACACTCCACAGTTTGAGAAGCCGTGTTTCGAACTTCGCCAATTCCATGACAGTTGAGTTGCACAACTGGAGTGAAAGTTTTGAATCTGAAATTGTGGGCAAAAGACTTCTCAAACTGTGCTGAGTGTGAGCTGCCATTTCTACAACATGACAGTAGATGATCTCAAATGCAATACATGCACATGCAGTTGAGTGTGAGAACCGTGATTTCTTCACAGACCACAATGTGTTTGAAAAACCTGTTGAACGCGATGCTTCCGGGTATGTCCGGTGGATCAGCATCAGGCGACTAAGACCAGGGTCTGATCCCAGCAAGACCGACACGCAGTGCACTTTAGCTGATGACAAAGAACAACAATTTTGCTTGCAGGTCCATCAGAGATACCAGGGTTGAAAAATTGAAAATGGTTCTGGCGGTCAGGGCTCCCTGGATCTTGAAGAGTGAAGCTGGCATTGGTATCAGAAAACGTTCGGCCATGCAACAACAGTGATGAGCGGAGGCCGCTCCCGAAGAGCCTTGGGGCCCACGGACCTACTGGGGAGTCCCGGGAGGGGAGGGCGCGCTATCTGCGGGCGGCGCGGCCCTATCAGCGGCGCAGGAGCGGGCCGCCGCCCCGCGCTCCGCGCTGCAGATGCAATCAGAGATAGCGGTGATCAACGTGGAGCACCGCCGTCGCGCGGCCCCGTAATGCGCCCAGTCTGAGGAGAGATGGGGCTGTGCTGCTGCACGTCCAGGGCTGCAGCGCCGTCCTTGAGCAACTGAGAGTCTCAGTCCTCCCTGTGAGAAGTTGCTGCACGTTCAAGCTGCATCGCCGTCCACGCTTCACGCTGTGGGGTGAGGATTGTTCCTGCATCGCCGTCCATGCTGCTGGCCCAGAGCTGCAACGCCGCCCACGCGGTCAGTTTCTGAGGTGTGGCTGCAGCACCGTCCTCGCCGTGAGGCCTGCGTCACGCTGAAGGCGACGCCGCAGCGTCAAACACGTCAACACACCACTCAGCGTCGCAACGTGTTTGGGAACACACGGCAGGGACGCGTTCTCTGGTGACAGCTCCGTTCTCTCACAAGCAGCAGGGGGAGGAGGAGGTATTGGTGGCCTGTGGCCCCCTTCTCAAGCGCACTGAAAGGACGTCGCTGCCCCCTCCGTGGTTCCACCAGGACCCACACTGCAAGGACGGAACCGAAGCCCCTGGAGACTACGCCTTAATTACCGACAACATCCATCAATCGCGGGCGCCCATTGTTTTCTCGTCCCACCCGGCCCCACCGCTCAGCTGCCCGGCCCCGAGTCTGGGGCCTCAACCGCTCAGTTAGAATTCAGCGCTGATGGTCGGAGGCCTCCGGGGCCAGGATCGGTTCACGTCCCCGGCGGATGGGGCCCCAGGCTCCGGGGCCGGGATCGGTTCACGCCCCCGGCGGATGGAGCCCCAGGCTCCGGGGCCGGGCTCGGTCAGGCCCCCGGCGGACAGGGCCCCAGGCTCTGGGGCCGAGCTCGGTCAGGCCCCCGGCAGACGAGGCCCCAGGCTCTGGGGCCGGGCTCGGTCTGGCCCCCGGGGGATGGGGCCCCAGGCTCCGGGGCCGTGCTCAGTCAGGCCCCCGGCGGATGGGGCCCCAGGCTCCGGGGCTGGGATCAGTTCAGGCCCCCGGCAGACGAGGCCCCAGGCTCCGGGGCCGGGCTTGGTCAGGCCCCGGCGGATGAGGCCCCAGGTTCCGGGGCTGGGCTCGGTCAGGCCCCGGTGGACGAGGCCCCAGGCTCCGGGGCCGGGCTCGGTCAGGCCCCTGGTGGACGAGGCCCCAGGCTCCGGGGCCGAGCTCGGTCAGGCCCACGACGGACGAGGCCCGCGGGGAGCAGGGCGCATGATCAGCTGTCCACAGCGCATCGCTCCAGTGTTGTCTCAGCAGAGGCGTTGTCTTCACACAAACTCATCAGTCTTTCTCGTGTTATCAACAAAGCCTGTCTCAAACTTGTTGCGTCAATCAGTGTTTGTCCCACGCAAGTCTTCGTGCGCGGCATAGCTTTGTCTGTGCGACACCCAAGCACGCTTTGACTGGCACCACACACACCGCGCGCAGCGTGACGGGGGCCTTGAGCAGCTCTGCAGAAGCGTTCTCATGCGCGCAGTGGTCGCTCGCTCGGTGCGCTTTTTCCGGGTCCCAGCCCCATCTCGGAGCCGAACGCCTCCATCTTCCCTGAGTGCTTTCCTCTCGAGCCGGAACCCGCTATTAATGAGCACGACGCTTCGAGGCGGCACGCCTCGCCTTCCTCACACGATTCTCACGCAAACGCGTCCAATTTAGGTAAAAGCATTGTCACGCTTCTAAGGCGAGGTTCACGTCACAAGCGGGACGCGTTTTCACTGTCTGCGTCGCGCGTTGCAGCTGGTGTGTGACGTCGACGTCAAGACGCAGCGTCCTTGACCGGAAGTGACGTGACGCCCGACGCCCCCCGCGTGAACCCGCGGGTAGGGGCTCGCGAATGGGAAGCACGTACGTGGGGAACTGTTTGTGCAGTGGAGTTGAATCCGACCCGGATTAGCGTCGCTTCCCCCCGCTCCCATTAGGCTCACGCTCGGCTTACAGCGGCTCACCGTGACCCTGACGGCCCTGCGTCGCCTCGCGGCTCCGGCACGGTGCAGGTTCCGCCGGGGGAGCAGCACGGGAGTCACCGGGCGCTACCGGGGTGTGACAGGGCCTTGGGGATGGACACGGGGCTTATCAACCAAGGGAAGGAGGGAATTTGGGGTGGAGGGAGGGAGGGAGGGACGGACGGACGGATGGATGGACAGATGGACAAGCAGAGAGATGGATGGATGGATGGATGAATGAACGGACCGATGGATGGGTGGATGGATGGATGGTGGATGGATGGATGGATGGATGAATGGAGGGGCCTCAGAGGTTGTGCTGTGGGTTCCAATTTGGAAAGAAACAGTCCGGGTCAGGGTCCTTCAAACTGCATGCGGACGGGTGCATTGGGAAGGAGGACTCGCTTTCCACTTCCTGTCCAGGCCAAAAGCAGCTCATGGCCTTGCTCTTTTCTGATGACAACAGAAGCAAAGCACACAGCGTGGGCGAAAAAGGCCACTTACAATGCGGCGCGAAGTCCAGCACGCATATTGAAGCCTGTTTGGCACTGCATGCATTGCGCGTTGTCTCCCTGCAGATGCCCTGTCAACAGCCACTCGCCACTCGTTGACTTGCAAAGGAGACGCGATGCATGTGGTACGAAAGAGGCGTCACACAGCTTCTGTGGATCTTCTTCGTGAACATCACAGAAGAAACTGTGTTGAAACGGCCTGGATGTTGGACACTTTTCTCTGGACTCGTACACGGCAGCTGTCAAATATCACAATGTGGCTTGCTGTTCCAAGCACGAAAAATTTTAATTGGCCTGCTAAGTCATTGAGTGCTGCGTTACTAACTTGACGCAACACCTGAAGACGCGCTTGCTGTGCTGGCTTTGCAGCGCCTCAGTCAGGCCTCAGGCCGTTGTGTCGCACTCAGCTTCATTTCGTATTCCCATCTCAAGTGCCGTCGCCTCAGCTGCCGAGATGCGCTTTGACTCGTGTCCCCGATCCCCGCGGCTGGACGCGCGGGGTCAGGCCAATATTTACATGAGTTTGACAGGCTTTGAGTCGCGGGCGCCCCCGGAGCCAGCGCGCGCCACTCCTCCCGCGGAGGAAGGCAGGGCCGCTGATTGGCACTTGCGACTCTGGGTTCAGGCGGTTTCACACTGAATAGGGAGGTTCGGCAAAGTGGGTCGCAAGCGAAGGCGTGGGCGTAGACGTGACATATCAACCCCAAGACCACGTTGTTTTTTTTTGTGTGAAAAGTTCCACAGACACATTGATCTCGTTTTTTGAGGTCATCAGACAGTAGACGTCGAAATTGCCACGCTCACTCTCCCGTCTACGTTCAGTTTGCGGAACCTCCCAAATGCGTCACGCGTTTTGTCGTCAGATTTGTGGGTCAACGAGTGCTTTGCCAGATCAACGCGCATGGACGTGTGCAGGAAAGTGAAGCAGAACGCGGTTCTGGTGGAGCATGCGCACTGAGGCTCCGTGCGGCACCGTCCAGAAAGCGTGAGGGAAGACGATGTGGAAATGAGAATCCATAGAATACGGCGAGCGACAGGGAGCAGCGACGAACAGGGCCTGCAGACTCCCCCTCCCGTCCACCCAGCTGTAGGTCCCCAGTCTGTATGGCCTGGGTCACAGGACTTCTTCAAATGTGTTGACTTCGAACGGCCTCACAGTTCGCATGACGTGCAGCAGTGAGCTGGAACCTCCGAACACTTGGTCTCACGCCCACAGGGTCCCTTCTTGAGGCAAAACAGACTCGTTTCTCCTGGAGAGTCAGTCACTTGGGTCATCAGGTGGTTGGTCTTGACTCGGGTCCACGGGATTGCAGATTCGTGTGTTGCCGATTCGTCTTGGCGTGGTTTAGCAGACACGTTCACCAGTCTACCGCACGCACCCTTTGCTCACACCACCGGATGGACGCTCAGTCCCAGACTCAAACTCCGTGACATCAGACGCGTGGCTTGTGCTTCACGTTTCGTGCACAACCAATCTGTGTTGTGTCACCAATCTGGCAATTAGGGCGCCGATGTTTCGCAACGCGCTGCTGCGTTACTCGACGTGCTGGTTGACAGGATTCACGTGGGAAGCGCGGCTGCGCACCGACCGCTCCAGTGGGGAGTTTCAGCACCACGTTCCGTAGCCACACAACGTTCACATAGCACGCAGCTTTCAGATGCAACTCCCCTCTTCCAGAAGGGTCCACAGAAAAGAATCACACTATTTTCAAAACCTATCTGGTTGGGTTTGTGAGCCCCTTAAAAACTTTAACCTTGGGAAAGTTTGGAAAACTTCCCCAGGTTTTTGTGTCAAGAATTCTTTCAAAATTGATTACAGACCTTTCCAGAACAGGGGAGTTGCAGCTGAAAGCTACGTTCTGTGTGTATGTGTCAGGCCTACGGAGCACTTTGCTGAAACTCTCAAACTTGTGCTTCTGTGAAACACTCGCGTTCGGTGGTTCCGAACAACTGCGCACGACAAAATCGGTTTTCTCTTTCTGGTGCAAGATGTATTTTTGACCTTTTGGGGAAGAGGGCAAAGCTGACATGGCTGTCACTTGATTCTGCTGCAGAATCGCTGGATTAGCGCTGAATTCGTTCTTTTTGAAGCAAATGGCAGTTTGAATCAATTTACTTGAGTCAATTTGGATGTCTACGTGCACGGCAGAGCAGAGTGGGGGAAATGGAACGAGGGAGTTCATTTCCGTTTCCTTTCCCCCCCCCCCTGAAACTTTCATAAGTTTCCAATTAAGTTTGAGTCGTAAAAAAGGTCAATTTCGAAAGACTCCGGACTCAACCTTTCCAATGAGGGACCTTACTCTGCCTGGGTATGCCTCACACTGGATGCGACGCGAGCAGTGCGCGTGCGCAGTGCGTCACTCGTGCCTTGTGGGTACCGCGTTGCAGGGTCAAAACAGCACGTGCCCAATCCCCTGCACCGGACCCGTGACCCGTCCAGAGTGAAGCAGGTCTGGCTGCTGTGGATGGCAAGGCCAACGAGCCTGTGGGTTGGTCGGAGTTTAACCCTGGGTCGGAAGTGCCTGGTATCAGCGCATCACCAGATCAGCCCGGAATGAGCTGGGCTCCCCCACCCACCCACCTACCCACCCACCTCCATCACAGGTCGGGTCTTTTCAATTATTGGAACCAAAGTGTCCCTCCCTGTGTTTTGGACTTGGAGATAAATGTGTTTTGAACGGAAGACTCAATTGATTTTGCTCAGTCTCGTCTGGACCCTCGTATGCATCTCCTGACCCTCAAATTTAGCTGTGGTTGGTTGGGCTTCTTCACTTGGTTGTGGGTACTGGTAGTTGCATTGGTGCAAACGGCGGACGACGACAGTGATGTTTCATTGTTTGCTGGTGCCAAGGATGACGACAACACTTGGTTTTCTCTTGGCTTTGATCAAATTACACATTCCCGATTGACTCGTTTGTGGACGGGTGGAAGCGTGGCGAACCTTGGTCAGTGACATGCCTCCCCCGCCCCACCGCTCCACACAGACACGCACACCGACGCGCATGGAGGCCATGCGTCTCTATTTCTGCGCCACTGACCTCGAGTCACTTCAGAAGCCGAGCAATCAGCCGCCTTTGTGTCAGGTGAAGCCACTAACGACACAGCGAAGGGAGCAAATGGAAAACGGCTTTGAGTCGCCTTTAGTTCCACCGCACACCGCGCGAGGATCCAGAGGTTTAGGCTCACGAGGCTCCAGGATTGCCTGAACACACATTGCACAATTTGCAGGCGGAAAAGGCAAAGTTATTCCAGGGAACAGTCCCGGGGGTTGTCAAGGGTTGGGTTCTTTGACATTCTCCAGTGACCCCCCCCACCCCCCTCCGCATTGTCCTTGATTTTCGCCCCAGTTCGTTCAGGAGCCTCGAGGCAGTCAAAGGCGAAGTGCGGTGCACGAGGGTCTGGGGTCCTGAAAGCAAACACTGCGACTTGTTCAGACGTGAGGACGGTTCACACTGGGTGTCATGCGTCACTTCCACGCCGGCAACACACAACTTGGCCATGTGGTACCTTGTCATAAACACAGGGACAACTGGACAGAGAGAGACAGTGTGAACCAGCCCCGGGGCCACACGGCGGAAAATTGTTCCATTTGCTGACGGAAATGCGACATTCAGAGCTGGTTTCCCCGAGGCGCACGCGGCCCTCATCAGCCGCCCGGGCCCCGTCCGTGGACACGTGCCTGTCTCCCCGCGCGTCCCCTGGGGAGAGGCGCCGCCGTGCAGACTCGATTCCCGGGTCGTGTCCACGTGACACGTGGGTGCTGCCCTGGAGGGTCGGAATGGATTACGGATTAGGAGGAGGCGCGATGGAATCCCACACCTGGGGACTGGGCGATGTTGGGAGGACAGACCACTGTAAGTGACACTGCAATCTGAGAACAGCTGTGTTTGTCGCTGTTCACGGTAACAGTCACATGGAAAATGGAGAGTGGAGGACACTTCCTGCAAAGCAAGCTGTAGCGCAAAAGAACGCGCCCTCTTCAACTACCACAAGGGCCTGGCTGTTTCACGAAAACAAGGCCGAATCATGGCTGCGTGCGTTGTGTGGTGTTTTGTGCAGCACCGAGTGAACGGGACTGCAATACATCTCAGAACAGCTGTAGTTATTTCTTTAGTTTGTCGCTGTTCACTGTTACAGTCACATTGGATGGAGCTCCTTGCAAACCAAGCTGCAGCGCACAAACCACAGGGGCATAACCTGCCTCATCAGGCTGCGTTTCGAGCAAGTTTCTGTTGAAGACCCTGCCCCTGCATTGAACCCAACACAAAAGTTGATCCCACTAGAGGATCTGAAGAAATAGCAGGGCGACCGGACCTGTGAGGTAGATGTGGGACTCTCCAGCGCGTGCGTCGCTACCCCGCTGTCCCCCCAACACACACACACACACACACGCACCCGATTGACCAGCTGAACGTGAGTTGTACTCGAACGTGTAGATTCTACTCACCGAAAAGCAGGCTGTCGAGAGTCGCGTCGCGGCACCCGTCCCCGCCGAAGTAGAGCACCTCGGCGCCGGTGTCATCGCTCAGCTGCGCGCTCGACGCCCGGGAGCTGCTGTCGCCGCTGCGCCGCAGGACCTCCATCGCTGCCGGCGGGCGCAGGGGCCGGGGCGCCCGGGGCTCGTCTCTGGGGCGCAGGGTCTGAGGTTTCCGGAGGCTGGTCCAGATGCCGGAGGCTCGTAAGCTGCAGGGGCCGCTGAAGCAACTGAAGTGTCAAGGGTCCAGTAGCTGTCTGTTGGAGTGGCACAGACCGCCGGGACACAGGGGAGACCGGACTCGAGGTTCAGAGTCTGGAGACTTCAACCAGCGCTTCAACCCGAGTCTGGAGTGCTCGCGTGGTCGCTACATTGTCCTGCGCAGAAAACCAACCGGGCACATTTGCTGCTGGGCTTGAAATAATAGTTGTCCAATTGTCTTGGATTTTTTTGGTGTTCTTCCCTGAGAATCAGCACGTCTTGTGTGGTTTCAGCACAGGCCTGAGCGCACACATTACCCTGTGCTGGAGGCCCAAGACAAGAAGCTGCGTTGTCGGCTCTTACTGTTCCGTGTCCGCTTGTCCTTTTTCGCTCATAAAACTTTGCAGGTTACACTACGTACGTGCCCTTCAGCTCCAGCCTTTGCGGATCCATTTGTTGATGTTCAGATGTTAGGAGCATTTTGAGCCTCCAAAACTTTGACGAACTGCAGCTTCTCTTGAGGTCGTGATCACCTGGTCCCCAACGCGTCTCCAGTAGCAACGCGGTTGCCATGCGTGGGCCTCGCCATTGTCATGTTTCTATCGCGTGGTTTGTGCTGGAGACCAGCGTGCCAGAATGTTCAACACACATCGCCAGTCTCGTTCAAGAAAGCCTCCTGTAGCCTGGGCCCTCAAGGCCCGGTGTTAATTCCGTCTCTTTTGTTTCCGTTTCAGACACGGAGAGCAAAGCTGCTCAGGTCCACACTGTCATGTCCAAATCCAGTTGGATGAGTCCTTGTTTTGGATGAAATTTATCCGATCCTGTGCACGTCCTGGATGTTGCATTGTTCCTGATTGGAATTCCGAATCTGGAAAAAGACAACACAGACAGGGTCAATGATGTTGACAAGGCGTCTATGAACTCTGCAGAAAATGTTCAGGCATTCAGACGTCCTGGAGACGGGCACGTGTGGGGTCGGGCGTGGGAATCGTCGCCTCGACAGACCGTGTCTTGAGATGGGCAGGGGCGGAAACTGGGGGTGGGGCTCCGGACCCAGGCTCCCGAGTGAGGTATCTGCCCCAGAGGTGGGTCTTCATAAATTCTTTGCCTTTTTCAGTTGGGATTAGGCCCCTTCACTGAAATCCTCGACTGATGTTCCAACGACGGCGGCGTTTTCAAATGCCCCCTTTTCCCCTTGTTATTCTGTTGGGAGCCTTGACCCCTGGATCCACCCTTGACCCCTGGATCCACCCTTGACCCCTGGATCCACCCTTGACCCCTGGATCCACCACACCCAACACGTGGTTGTTGTCGGTGTCATCAAAGCAACTCCCAATCCTGTTTCACGAAAATTCCATGGAGCAGCAGCCCATTAGCGTACACAGCAACGCGATCCAGTGTGAAACCTGCTTGCATTGACAGAAGCCGGTTAAACTCTCATTGTGGAGACGTGGAGGCTGATAGGAAGCGTAATTGCTCAATGCGGTTTACGAGAAGCCCTCAAATGGGCTTCACTCTCCCCGTCAACAGGGCTCCACCAACAGCGTTGATTTACGCACCAAATTTGCAGGCAATTTTGCACGCTGCGAGACACGTCATACCTGCTTTCACCGGGGATTCGTCGTCTTGTCACACGATACGCCGCTGACGGCGGCGTCTCAATTCAATTTCAACGCGACTTGCACCAGACAGCAATATTTGGGCGACAATAGAGGTCAGTTGATACCCTTGACCTTGAGCGGGTCATTGTGTGTCTGTCGTCAATGGTTTGTTTCCTGCGTGCTTGTGAACTGCGCAAAATAAAAATGCATGGTGCCTCCACAAAAATCCCCGTTTCTGGGGTTTCGCAAATATGAGTGCGAGATTCACCACATTGACTGGTGGGGCCATGAAGGTCTGCCACACCAACTGCAGTGAGACCAGATCCACCACACCAACTGGTGGGGTCAGATTCAACACACAAACAGGTGGGGTCAGATTCAACACACCAATTGGTGGGGCCAGATCCACCACACAAACAGGTGGGGTCAGATTCAACACACAAACTGGTGGGACCAGATCCACCACACTAACTGGTGGGGCCAGATCCACCACACAAACTGGTGGGACCAGATCCACCACACAAACTGGTGGGACCAGATCCACCACACTAACTGGTGGGACCAGGTCCACCACACTAACTGGTGGGGCCAGAACCACCACAACTGGTGGGGCCAGATTTACCACACCAACTGTTTTGGTCGGACTTGAGACAAAATCGAACGGGAAATCCGTGGACAGACCTCGCGTAGTCTTGGCAGTCAAAACAGAACGCGTTCGTTGATTGAGGCCGTCTCGTTTTGGTTGGAGTCGGGGCGAATCTGAACGGGTTTGTGTTTTGTCATGACTTGGGTGCAACTCCTTCTCTTTCCGCATTGAAATACGAGGGACATCCTTTTCTGGCAAGAAATGTTCTTAGGACGATCATCTTTCTGCACTGATGTTGTCATGTTTGTTGACAGACTTTGACTACAGTTCTGTCATTATAAACTTGACTCATAAGTGTAGCATCTCTTTGGTGTACATTCAGTTGTATTTCAAGCTAGGACAGTGCAACCTTGAAATGAAAATTGACATTTTTTGACAGTGAATGGATGATTTTTGATCAATACACATGTCATCCTTTGTCCTGCACAAGTTCAGAAAAAGATGTGTGTTGATGTGCTTCGTCATGTCCTTCAACATTTCTTGCCACAAAAGGATGTCCCCTCGTACAAGTCGTTTTTCTGTTGCTTCTGCCACGGAAACTTGCCTCAATTTCAACACTGTAGAACATTCACCTTCCTCCGTTTCACTTTGTATCAGAGCTGCTTCAAAACGTTTATCCCACAGTTGTATTCGAGTTAAAGCGGCGTGTACACGATATTAAATGATGTCAGGTTCAGACATACAGCTTCTAAACATTTGTTCAACGGCCTGAAGAAAGGATTCTATTTCCAAGCCGGCAGGCCGGAGCGAATCAGTCGCCCAGACTCAGGCGTCATCCTTGCAGCGATTCCTCGTTGGCACGAGTGAATGGTGTAGCAACCCGAGTGCATGGACAAACAATAGTTTGTCTGCTTCGTCAGGGAGTTTCCAGATTCTCCCCCCCCCTATGTGTGCCAAGCCACGGTGCAAGGACGACGAATTGTAGCAGTTCTGCAGGTACCGTTCACTCACGTCGAGTGAAGAACCTGTAGTGTACACAAAGCATCGTCCTGAGAACAATGGAGAATCGCTCAAGCGAGGCAGCGCATTCCTGACGTTCAGCTGCAACCTTTTTCACGCAATGGTGAACACTGCGTTGCTGCGTTACGCAGCTGCAAGGACGGCGCCGCAGCTTCAAACCAAAGACGGTTTCAACTTGGCTGGAAGCACTTGCTTCGTGCTCCAACATTGTAATTTCTGCATGAAGAGATGAAATTATTTCCAGTTTGCAGCTTTTATGTGAAACGGACTCGAGGCTTGAGTGGAATGTAACTGATTGGAACTCTTCCCGTCTCCCATAGAAACCTGGTAATGGGCACCGACGCGACGCGGGGTTCACAGCGCATGCGTCATGCAGCACGTTACTCTAACCAAACACCCAGTGTAATGAAATGACCAGACACCCAAAATCAGGAGGCATGGGGTGAGGGTCCCAAGCCTCTGGGGACAGTCTCCTTGGCCCTCTTGCTTAGTGCCTCCTCATTTTGTTTCTCACCTAACATGGCCAGATATCATCAAGGCTCTGAGTGCCCTGTGCCAACTGATATCACATGTAAGTTGAAATAAGGAGTAACCCGCATCAAAAATTTGGGGTGTGTCCCCATTATATTTCACCGGATGCCGCTTCCCTATTGGCGAGTGCATGGACTCAACGCATGATGCTTTCAGTGTGGGTTGGGCCTTGTGCTGCGGAGTTGGGAATGAATAGACGCAGAAGTGGTTTTCTCCAGAGCCGACAGGAGAGGTGTCGTTTTGATGAGGAGGCTCAGAAATCCCACGCGTCCTCCCTGAATGTACCTTGAGTGCGCAGTCGCCTGAGAACTGCTGCAGAAATAGGTGCGAAGAAAACCTCGCCCAGCATCGTCTGGCCTACAGTGTCTAATGCTGGTCAAACAACTCACTGACCCAGGCGGATCCAAAGGACAAGGAGAACTCCAAACGCATCTAAATAAGAACTGACCTGGTCAGGCATCGTTTGTACCTGTACTCGGGGGTCAAGACCTGTTCGTCACGAGTTGCGTCCAGAAGATCTATGTCAACAGAAACTGCGCAGACACTGGCGACATAGATTTTGCTGGCCAGTGCAGACACACAAAGCATACGACGCACCCAACATGAATCCGTCGTTCACTCTCACCCGAAGCCTCCCTCCCCAGTGGGTCAGCGTCTCGATTCTGGCTCCGCTGGGATCATGTCGCTTCATACTTCAAAAGGAACGTCGCTGATTATACGCCGCTGGCGCCGAAGGTTCCCGAAGGTTCCCGAGGCACGTGTCGTGTCCCTTCGCTGATGAACAGATCTCTCATAGAACTGACGTGCGCCTTCCATTTGCGCAAACATATCAGGCAGGACACATGGTTGCACAGGTGTTCAATCTGAGAGGAGCCACCAAAGCATGGAGAGCACAGACCATTTTCTTTTGTGGTTCTTCCTGTGAAAACCCTGAAATTTCAGCGCGGACAAGTTGTTCATTGGTCAAATCTAGAACCAACCAAACAACAAGCAAATGCGCTGGGACTGAACAAAAGAGTGACAGAGACTTGGGTCCTCAGGACATCGATCTCAACAATGTCCAGTGTTGTACGTTGGGGCCATGAGGTGTTGGGGCCAGGAGGCCCGATCCCTGGGACCCGACGGCTTCGCTAGCAGCTCGGTGTCTCGAGTGTCCCACGTGGTTCTCCAGAGTGACCTTCAACATGTCCGGCTGCACGTTGGCCGCAACTCCTCCACTCAAACTTCGTGTTGCAGTGTCCTGCAGCAAACGTGAGGCCCAACTTCATCCGTGGAAGGAGAAAGCACAGGACCACAGCCCAAGATTCTGACTCGCGAAAAGTCACTTTGCCCTGCCCCTCATAAAATTGACGTCCAGCTCCAAGAGTTTGTTCTTGTCTCAATGTCAAATTGGGCTCTTTTCTTCTTCCAGGCTCCCCAGGAAAATTCTGGATCTGTGCCTGTTGGCGGGGAGAGAAAGCCAGCCCGCTGCCATCCACATGTGCATCTGGAGTATCGCAGGGACAGGTAACGGGCACCGACTGATGAATCGGCTTTCGTCACCGTTCGGGCCAGGGTCACACTGGCTGCGTCCTGCTCCGAGTTCCTGTGGAGGTCAGTGGGCGCTGCGTCGCCTGCGGATGATGCATCCAGTGTGAACGAGGCCGGCCGATTCATAGAGACAATGGATCAGCTTTCTAATCAACCCGAGCAGTTACAACTCCGCTCCCCGGCGCTGTGCGAACACAGACGCCCCTGGTTCGTGTCCAGGGACGTCGGTTTGGTGCGGCCAATCACTGCTCACTGTTCAGTGAGAATCTGGATGGGGCTTGCTTCACGTGCCGTGCGATTTTCCTTTTGGAAATCAGTGAGTGCTGCGTTGCTGAATTCTTCAGAATTCTTCTGAATTCTCACACTCGAACAGGGATTCAGTGCTTGACGCACCCAGTGTGAATTTCTCTTGACAAAAGATGAGAGCAGAGGAAGAAGCTCTCCAGTTTTTTCCGTGTTTTGAACACAGCGTCTCTGTTGCAGAAATCCGGGCATTCTCCCTTCAGACGCACAGAGAATCAGGAAAAGCCTTGATAAAATCTCCCGCTCCTTGTTTTGAGTTTCTGTACGATGTTTGCAGGTGCTTCGGATGGTTGGGATAACCACAGACGCCAGAGCGCTTCCACTGCGCATGAGCACGTGACGTTTCAGACTCATTTCCTGTGACATGCGCAGTTGTCTGAGCCTCGTTTCCGGTTCGGTCCTCGTGTTCAGTGCGCGTGTTCAAGATCAGACGCCCAAATGAGCACCCTGGTTGCACTATTACGTTGCACAATGCAAGAACACAAAGCCCACATCGAGAGCAAATCGGAACTCTGTACTTCCAGGTGATCCCGGATGAGATTACACGATTACTTGATTCCACAGCCGGACGTGTGCCCATCCAAGCGTTGGATTTGTACAGCGTCTCGACAGAAATATCTTTTTTTCCAGCTATTGGCCATTGTCAACGCGACCCTTTTGCTGTCCGGGTGAAGTGGAGCATTCCGTTCCCCACGAAATCAAAAGTCTTGGAATTGCCTTCTGCTGTGGACATGGACGCAGCGTGTGCCTGGTGCATGTGGTATGAACCCAGCCGGATCAGCCCTGCACGGTCATCGTGCTCCGGCATCACCCACCAGCAGATATTCGCCAGGGACACCAGATTCCGTGAGAAACGTTCCAGAGTCAAGCACGTCTGGTCTCCTCCAACAACCACACGGCTTCCAAATTCACCATCACTTCCGAAACAGGAGAGAAAAGTCTCGAGTTCATACTCGCTGATCGCCACGATGCGTGTGACTCAAATAGAGATCTCAGGATGGCAGGTTAGGTCATTATCTGCATGAGTTCTCTCACAAGTTCATGATTTTGAGGTCAACTCAACAAAGACGCCAAACCTCTTGAAACCCACAGGAGGCTGCCGACACCGACGCGCGAGAAACCCAAGTGCGTGGAATGCAGCCGCCGACGCTGTGCAGGCCGTGTCAGCTCACCAGATGCTCGGGCTGTATCAGCCCACACAAAATTTAGGCTGTGCTAACCCACGTGAAATTCAGATTGTTTCCAGCAGTTTCAAGCGGTTTTCACATTGGTGACGCGCAGTCAACTTTTTGACGTCGGCGTCAAAATTTAACATTTGAACCCAATGGTGAAATTTTTGACGTCAGCCCACAAAACGACTGCGCGTCACCCAATGTGAAAACCCCTTCAGGTTGTGCGAGCGGCGCGCCGTAGAGATGTGCATGGCGGCGCGTGTTTTGAGAGCGCTGGGTCTGGTTCTCCTCGGCGGTGATCCCGACTCCGGCCCCGGCCCCGCAGCCGCTGTATTAATCTCCCATTGATCCGACGATGCTCGTCGAGCCATCGCTCCGTGATGAGACCCGCGGAGAGGGATCCACCAGGGGGAGTCACGTGCACATCACACCCACCAGGGGGACCCACGTGCACATCGCGACACAGACCAACGTTTGCTGCTCCAATGGGGTTGCAGCTCCCCACATTCATAAAGAATATCGCAGAGATGATTGCACGTCACAAGGATTGAATAGGAAGAAAGACTTAGACACTTGTCCATTGGCTCACGCCTCCAATGCAGGTCGACTGACATAGGCGCTAGCAAAACAGAAGAGCCTTGAAGCCAACTTCACGCCCAGGCCATGGGGGCTCACAACCTCAGGTCTGCTTCAACAACAATTTTTCCAGCTTTGGGCCGCATCTTGAGTGAACCCTGGTTTTCTGAGGTGGAGCCCCCGTCTCCCAGACCCCTGGCCCCGCCCCACCTCGGATAAGGTGGATGGGGCTGCTGCACAATCTCCCGGCTAATCAGTTGATGTGGGGATCACGGGTTGTGGCGAAACTTCCCCTCTCTCCCCCCCCTCTCTCTCTCTCTCTCTCTCTCTCTCTGTCTCTCTCTGTCTGTCTCTCTCTCGGGGGATGTGGCGCAGATTTCTCAGAGAAACTTTCCCCTCTCTCTCTCTTCTCTCTCTCCCTCCCTCTCTCTCTGTCTCTCTCTCTCTCTCTCTCACACACACACACACACACACACAAACAGACCCAAGCTGCATTGAGGGAATGCCGTGCACCGAGAAAGTTATCTGTCACTCAGGAGACCTGCCCGGGTGCGAGTAGATGTGAGGTGAAATTTGAGAAGGACAGCTCAAACAATATGACTCAGTCTCACCAAACCGAATCACGAAGTGCATAAATTTGGCTCACGCCTCACCTTCAGTGTGAGTTAGACCTTCTGGCTCTCGATGTCAAAACCTTCACATCAAGTCAGATCAGCAGAAACGACGGCTTTTCAAACCCACCTGTGATGAAAGATTCCAGATGGCAGAAATTTCGCGCCAAGGTGAAATCGAGTTCCAGGATGAGTGAGGGTTTGAGGCTGGAGTCAACATCCAGAAGGCAATGAGTCCAACGTTTAGGCCAGGAACACACTCCCAGCGACGCAGCAACCCAGAGCGGTTGGGGCGATGCAAAGCAGCCCAATGCTGACCCAATGGGGCGACGCAACTGCACGACGGGGCAGTACCTCGCGCTTCAGTGTGTCCGCACCCCAATACAAAAATCACTGACAATTTTTAACACCAGGAAAGGACCAGGTAAAGGGGGTTATATTGGCAGGCACAGCAACGTCTGAGGCTTCCCGACTTCTCCCTCACCATTTGGCTCAACAAGAACTTTTTCCTTGACAGGCAGCACACATCGAAGGAGATCGTTTTGATAGGAACAGCAACGTCTGAGACTCTACCCCCGTCCCCAATTTCTTCCCTAGACCTAGGTTCTCAGGAAATCCAACACTTCTTGTCAGGCCCTCAGGGTCCCACATCCCAACCAGAGTACGACATGAGAAGAAACTGTCCACTCCGAGGCACTCACCGTGGATCCAGTTCAAAATCTTCTCCCACCACCGCCGCCGCCCTCAGTCGCAGTTGATTTGCGCCCGACACTGCGGCACTTGTCTGATATCCATAATTAGATCAATTACGAGTGAAAACGCCGAGGCGGACAAATCCCCGTGTCACTTACAATGAGCGTTCCGCGCGTGAAGCTGTCAATCTCCGCAGCGAGCGCAGGGTGCGGGAACGGTTCCGTCACTCAGGCTCCAGGGGGAACGGTTCCGTCACTCAGGCTCCAGGGGGAACGGTTCACTGACTCAGGATCCAGGGTGCGGGAACGGTTCAGTGACTCAGGATCCAGGGTGCGGGAACGGTTCCGTAACTCAGGCTCTAGGGTGTGCGAACAGTTCTGTCACTCAGGCTCCAGGGTGCTCGAACAGTTCTGTCACTCAGGCTCCAGGCTGTGGGAACAATTCCGTCACTCAGGCTCCAGGCTGTGCGAACAGTTTCGTCACTCAGGCTCCAGGGTGTGCGAACAGTTTTTTCTTGCTGCAAGTCGAGGGTGAGAGGACAATCAGTGTGCACTGACCCAGAGCGAGACCTTTGTTGGGTAGGAATGGCAAACTCTGGTGACCACTGTCCCGGCTGACAAAACAAATTTGAAAATGGAAAATGATCAGTCTGAAATTTTTCTGGGAAAATGATTTGAATGAAGACCAAACTCGATTTCTTGTCAGCTTTGATTCAGCCACTGCAAATCGCACTGAGACGTCATCAGTTCTTTCTGAATAAATGGTTCAGTTCAGGCTGTGCTCCACAGAGTTGCCCATTCCCTTCCACACGTGTCAGTCGTTCTCGCACCCTGGTTCAGTCTACACACGTTCCCGGTTCCCCCACAAGCATCCAGTCCAAATCAACTCGACTCGCGGCTCGAGCTTATTTCCAGATCTTCCTCCATTAATTCCCCGTCAAGTTTGAGACAGAGGAGCTCTCAGGCTTGCTTCACTCTGGGTGCGCCAGCGACGACACAGCGACCCATTGACGTGTGCAGTGACGCAGCGCGGGACGCACCCAGTGTGAAGCGGGCCGCACAGTGTAATCCGTTTCCATTCATCATCATCGGTTCCGCGTCTGCGCGATCAGCTGATGAAGTTCCCCGCCACTCCTCCCGCCGCGGAGCCGAAACTCACCTCCACACGAGTCCGTGCCAAGTTTTCAGAAACCAGCCACACAACGCTTCTGGATTCAATTTTTTTTCTCGTTTTATTGTGTGAGAAAGTGACCACGTGGGGAGGATCCTCCAACCTCCAGCTGAGCAACACACTGGTCTCACACTGGGCGAGGCCTGCAGCGAGAGAACGAGTGAGTGAATGAATGGAGGGCAGCGGGAGATATTGCATTGTTCCACAGCAGCGCGTGTCGAGGCTGAAGCTGCTCCGTGCTCGGAAGCTGTCTCCGGGTCTGTGTGTCGGGCGGCGGTGCGGGTAGAGCCGATTCAGTAGCGCGGAGACGCCGGGCCGGCCCGGCCGCTCGTAGCTCAGTGGAGGAAGACGTCTCCCTGGAAGCATAAAACATGTTCAACTGAAGGCGCTTGTTTCCTGGTTGACTTTGACCGTTGTGTTTGTTGAGTTGTAGATTTGCAATAAAGAAACAGCACCAAAAAGGAGACAGAGGGAAAGATACACAGACAGAGACAGAGAAAAGGAAGGGAGGGAGTCTTTGAGATAAGAAGAGGGAAGAGAAGATAGAGGAGGAGAAAGAGGAAGGACAGACAGACAGACAGACAGACAGACAGACAGACAGACAGACAGACAGACAGACAGACAGACAGACAGACAGACAGACAGACAGACAGACAGACCATTCCCTGTATATTTTTGATTGTTCGTTCGTCCTTCTCCTTCACCGGGATCCTGACCACGTGTTGTTGGCCGATACTCATCGAGGTTTTTCTGTTGTCACTTAATCTCTCACCTCGATGAAAATTTCATTGAGCTCGCTCGCGACCAAAAGGCTTTGGAGTCAGACCAGACTTTCACCTGTCTCGATCGCCTTGAAATGTGATCTTCAGTGTCTCGCTCGTGCGTTTCAGACACCAGACTTCACTATTGGTTTGGTCACGAATCTCAAAGTTAGACATTGTCCTTGAACAAAGCTCACAAAAGTTCCAAGGCTTCCCGAGGAAACGTCGGTCCAAAAGACACGTGCTTTGGGCAGCTGGAGCAGGTCGGTAAAGAGTCGCTGGCACCAGTACAAAAGGTGTGGAACCCATTTCAACCGCGGGCCGATCCAAGTGAGAACGACGCCATTAACGCCGACGTGAAATACGACTTGCGCGCATGCGCAGTGGCTGTGTCACACTACATGCGTCACGCGTTGCGACGTTGTACATTTCCATGGGTAACGCGCGGTGGCCTTGACCAGTGGCTCAGATAGAGACACAACGCGTGACGCACCCAGTGTGAACCCCAGACTCAGCCGCTGTAATGTAGTGTGCTTTTAGAGAACCTGATCGTTATTGGACACTTTCTGTCTGAATTTATTTGGTCGGCCTTATCTTGACCCGGTCGCCCGACGTCCATAACTCTCTGTCATAACTGACGCCTGAAAAGTCCGCATCTGATCCAGGGGACAGTGCGGCTCTGTTCACTCCAGATGCGTCATGCTGCGCTTCCTTGTACGAGTCAACGAGCCCCAGGAGAATTGGCTGTCGACAGAACACGTGCCCAGAAGACCAGGGAGCTTTTCTCGTTGAGTGCGTTTCTCTTTGAATGTACCTTGGGGCGCGTCCGCACACGTTGCCGCAGCAACGCTGCGTGTTTTGGCGTGAGGAGATTCACAACGCATGACGCCTTCACTGTGGTTCTTGATCCGCTATGCGTCTTCATTCAGTTGCGTCAGACTCGACAACTCCTGAATTGGTCCCATCACACCAAGGTTTGGTTCTGTGCTGTGAAGGACTTCGAAAAACGAGGAGGCTGCTTGGGTTCTTGTCCAGGTGCAGGTGAAGTTTTGCGTGTTGAACGAAATCAAGGAGCTGCAAGCTTTGGAGTCTAAAGCTAAACTCATCGCAAGTCGTGTGTCTGGAGGGCTGCATGTTGTTCAGTGCACCAAAAACTTGGGCATCAAGTCTGACTTGGACCCATTTCCAGACATTCCACGCGATCTGAGCGAACACCACAAAGACGCAAAAGGTGGTCCTGGCCTGGAAACAAAACAGAGATGTCTGCCTCCACCTCCTGTGCCCAAAAGTCTGACTCCAATTTGAACGTTTCCGAACTCAGTACAGTCCTCGTCCTCGCGTCTGCCTGCGACAGGTTCCACACAAAACGACTTCGCACTGGATGCATCATTCGCATCGGGTGCATAACACCTTGCCGACGCATCACCCATTGACTTGTACACGGACGCAACGCAAAAGGGCATCGATCGTGGACCTGGCATTGGGCTGTGTCCTGCGATACAGCCCCGTACGAGTCAACCAACGCTCGCGTGGCTGGGTCGACCGCACGACGCATTCGTGTGAACCCTGGGTCTACACCGCTGGTCGACTCACAATTCACGTTGCTTACGATTTTTGCGTTGGTCGACTGGTCAGTCAACCACTGCATCGACAGCGACAAATCTGACTAGTTAGTGCTGCAAACATGTCAAACTTTAATGTCAAAAGAACATGTCAAAACAAAAATCAATACAACTCATTAGTCATCGTGAAATTCGACCTCAAACTTGACAGACTTGACCTTCGGTGTGCTCAGATCAACACAGCTCAGAACTTTACACAATTTCTCATATGTCGACACTTGAGGATTGCCAACCAGAGTGACATGCTGTGTCCCCTGGAAACCTGGGTCAATGTCGAATTTGCCTGGAACAAGTTTAGCAACCTTTGACCCAATTGTGGCTGACTCTGCATCGACAAGCAAATTTTCGTTAGTGCGCTTATATGCCCGGACAGCCTCACTGCGGTGGCCTGTGTGCTCTTTCACAACTTGCTCTTTAATCCCGGATTGGAACATGCGAGTGGCTGCACTCACTCTCAGACTGTGGTTGGTAAAGCGACCCACAAAGCCTCCTTCTCTCATCAAACAAGCGACTGTTTTACTCAAGGCATTTATCCCTACAGGTTTGTTGACATACCAATACGCTGCTGACCGACAATTTTTCACCATTGAGTACTTATACAGTGCATCACTCTTGGGATTGGAGGGCAGGAGCATGACATACTTGTGGTACAAGTAAACAATGTTTCTACTT